>Ga0116170_10000752_pt1 | contig 34008 bp, 26 predicted proteins | sample AD_JPNHW1_MetaG_FD_89797 | JGI IMG/M metagenome (GOLD analysis project Ga0116170, IMG submission 89797) | Active sludge microbial communities of municipal wastewater-treating anaerobic digesters from Japan - AD_JPNHW1_MetaG | ecosystem: Engineered > Bioreactor > Anaerobic > Digestate | place... | reverse complement strand
CGCGTCCGTAAAGCGGGTCTCGTCCTGTATCCACCGGGGTTCATCCTTGGTCGGCAGGACAATGCCTACAGCCAATTTCTGTTCCTCAGCGGGGGCCTGGGTTGTCGTCGCAGGTTGCGCGCAGGCGCTCAAAACCATGCTGGCGATGATGATTGTGGCGAGTAGCCATTTCAAATTTTTCATCTCATTTCTCCTTTATAGTTTGGTTGAATTAACTTCCATTTTCCTTGCGACGTGCGTTCCTCGATTTCTATCCTCCTTTCAAGACAGGACAACCGCTCTGCTTACCGGTAATTGATGAGGTCTCGGCTAAAGGCAGGCTGATTTTCACCCCCATGGCCCGCTAGTAGATTGTAGCCACAGGTTTTACGGATGACCAGCTCCGTTTCCATGATTTCGATAAGCCGTGGATGGCTGGGGTTTTGAATCATTTCCAGGAGCATTTCCGCGGCCTTTACCCCGAACTGAACCACAGGTTGCCGGATGGTGGTCAATCCAAGGTCCGTCACCTGGGGAATGGGCATATCATCAAAGCCAACCACAGCCACATCGCCCGGCACACACAGACCTGCTTCCCGTAGTGCCCGGATGGCGCCAATGGCGGTCAGGTCCGAGGCGGCAAACAAACCGTCCGGTTTGGCTTTTAGGAGTGCCTTGGCGCCGTTGTATCCGCCAAGTTCCGTGAAATCAGATTCCACCACCAGCTCGCGGTCAAGCGGCAGGCCGGCCTGGACCAACGCCTGCCAGTAACCTTGCAGCCGGTCCACGCCCACCGCGCTTTCGGATGGGCCGGTCAGCGTGGCAATCCGTTGGCAACCGCACGCAATCAGGTGCGTCACGGCCTTGCTCGCGGCTGCCACGTTATCGATGTCAATGTAGCTGGCATCCTTTTCAAACAACGGTCTGCCCGCCACCAGGGTGGGCAGGCGTGAATTGACCAGTTGGTGGATGAGGGTTTGGTCGCCATGGTGGCCGGATTGCACAACGACGCCATCCAGCAGCCCCTTACGCGTCACCCTCGCGAAGAGATTCTTTTGGTCTTCAGCGGAATCAGCCAAAAAGAGCGCCATAATCATGTTGTGCTTGTTGCAGGCCTGGGAAACCCCCTTCACGAGGTGCGGGAAGTAGGGGTCGGTGAAGAACATACTGACGCTGTGTGGAAGGACCAGCCCGATGGTGCCTGAAAGTTGTGATACAAGCGCCCGGGCGGCCGCGTTGGGGGTGAAACCTGTGGCACGGATGACTTCTTCTACCCGCGCGCGGGTATTGGTGTTGACATGGGGGTCGTGGTTGATGACCCGTGACACCGTGGATTTGGACACACTTGCCCGTTCAGCGATATCGTGAAGCGTCAATTCCGGCACTCGGAAACCCTTCTGCCAGGAACGTCAATCGGGTGAGATTCGTGGGAACGTTCCCAGCACACTTTCATTATAGACGATTTGGCCGGTCTGTCAATCATTTTTGACACAATTCATGGCAACGTTTTCACAAACACTATATTGGTAGAACGGAATTTCTATTGGATTTGGCCAAACTGACCAAATTTATGCCGTTTTTTCATGATTTTGCCGTGCATGCTTCTGAAAACGTTCCCAAGCCCGCAATGCCAGTGAGTTTTTCTGAAAAGCAAGCCTCAACCCGCATCCCAACCCAACCTTTCCCGCTATAATTAGCGCAACACTCACCTTAAAACTGGAGCCTATCCCAATGAACCCTTCAACCCTGCCCAACATCCCCTGGGAAGACCGCCCCGCCCATTCACACGAAGTCGTTTGGCGTTACAGCGCCAACCCCATCATCCCCCGCGACCTCATCCCCTCCTCCAACAGCATCTTCAACAGCGCGGTGGTCCCCTTTGAAGGCGCTTTTGCCGGCGTCTTCCGCTGCGACAACAAAAAGCGGGAAATGAACCTGCATGCCGGCTTCAGCCCCGATGGCATCCACTGGTCCCTCGAAAACGACCCAATCCACTGGGACTGCCCGGACCCTGAGCTGGCCCATTTTGAACACCGCTACGACCCGCGCGTACTCTTCCTTGAAGACCGTTATTATGTCACCTGGTGCAATGGCTACCACGGCCCCACCATCGGCATCGGTTACACCTTTGATTTCAAGAAATTCGATTTCCTCGAGAATGCCCTGTTGCCCTTCAACCGCAACGGCGTGCTTTTCCCCCGCCGGATAAATGGCAAATATGTCATGTTCTCCCGCCCCAGCGACAACGGCCACACCCCCTTTGGCGATATCTTCATCAGCCAGTCGCCGGATATGGTGCACTGGGGGGAACACCGCTTTGTCATGGGCACCAAAGGGGGCTGGCAGAGCACCAAGATTGGCGCCGGCCCCGTGCCGATTGAGACCCCTGAAGGCTGGCTGCTGTTTTATCATGGCGTGCTCACCTCCTGTAACGGTTTTGTGTATTCTTTTGGCGCCGCCCTGCTCGACCTCGACCAGCCCTGGAAGGTGATTCATCGTGGCGGGTCTTATCTGCTTTCCCCTCAGACCCTTTATGAAAACGTTGGCGATGTTCCCAATGTAGCCTTCCCCTGCGCGACCTTGTACGATGAGCCCACCGGCCGGATTACCATCTACTATGGCGGCGCGGATACGGTCACCGCGCTGGCTTTCGCGAAGCTGGATGAGGTCCTCGCGTTTGTCAAAGAGACGGATGATAAATAAGGATCGGTAAATCCCGCTTTGGTTTCCCATCGATAACGCCTGCCGCCCGATAATCCCCTGGGCGGCGGTCATTTAACCTCTTCTGTTCTGAGTGCCCGGGATACGCCCCTCTGGTGGCCAATTCCATGAACCGCAAGTCAAATTGAAAGCGCTTCTCTGCCGAAATTTCGCGTGAAATTCCACCTTCCCGCCTGATTGCGTTTAGTGATTCATAATCACACTAACTAAGGCTATAATTGGACGAAACAACCGACCTGACCTTGAAAGAGAAGCTCATGCCAGACACCCTGACACTCACCGTCAATGGCAAACCCTACACCCTCCCCCTCATTCCCAAGGAAAAACTCTCTGACCTGCTGCGCTCGCGCCTGAACCTCACCGGCACCAAAGTCGGCTGCGGTGAAGGTCGCTGCGGCGCTTGCACCGTCCTGGTGGACGGCAAACCGGTCAAATCCTGCCTGACCCAGGCCGCCAGCGTGGACGGCAAATCCGTGTTGACCGTTGAAGGCCTGCGCGCTTTGCGCCCCGCCAGCCGGCAGCACCATCGCGAGGACCTGCGCGCCCTGCATCCCCTGCAGGAGGCTTTCGTGACCCACGGCGCGATCCAGTGCGGCTTTTGCACCCCCGGGCAGCTGATGACCGCCTACGCCCTGTTGCAGGAAAACCCCGATCCCTCCTTCGACGAAATCCGCGCTGCCCTGAACGACGTCCTGTGCCGTTGCGGCAGCTATGCGGCCATCCTCAGCGCGGTAGGCGACGCCGCCCGGGCTTTGCGTGAAGATGGCGAGGTCAACCGGCGCGAAGTACCCTTTGGGGCGCAGGACCTGCGTGCCGTGGGTAAGTTTGCCATCCGTCCGGACGCGGTCGCCAAGGTGACTGGCCAGGCCGTTTTCACCGACGACCTCTCCTTTGAGGGGATGCTCTACGCGCGCGTGGTGCGCGCCAACGTGCCTTCCGCCATCCTGACCAGCCTGGACACCGCCCAGGCCCGGCTCATGCCTGGTGTGGCCACGGTTCTCACCGCCGCAGACCTGCCCGCCGCGCGCCTGCACGGCATTTACTTCCAGGATTGGCCCATCCTGGTTGACCTCGGCGGTCGCGTCCGCTATATGGGTGACGCGCTGGCCCTGGTGGCCGCCGATACCCAGCAACACGCGGATGAAGCTGCTAAAGCCGTCAAAGTGGCTTTTGAGCCCAGGCCCGTGGTTGCTAGCCCCCAGGAAGCCCTCAGCCCCGACGCCGAGCCTCTCCACGCCCAGGGCAACCTGCTCAAGCATATCCAGGTGCGCAAGGGCGACACCCAGTCCGGTTTTGAGGCTGCCGATGTCATCCTTGAACACACCTTCACCACCCCCGCCACCGACCACTTTTTCATGGAGCCGGAATGTTCCATCGCTGTGCCGCGGCCTGATGGCGGCATGGATATCTTTGTTGGCTCGCAAATCCCCTATGCTGACCGCCGCCAGGTGGCCGAGGCCCTGGGTGTGCCCGAGCTGAGCGTGCGCGTGCGCGGGCAAAAAACCGGAGGGGGCTTTGGCGGCAAGGAAGATATTGCCGGCCAAATCCATGCCGCGCTGCTCGCCCAGGCCACTGGTAAGCCGGTCAAACTGCTCTTCACCCGGCGCGAGAGCCTGCTCGTGCACCCCAAGCGGCATGCCACTCAAATCCGTGTGCGCTTGGGCGCCAAACAGGATGGCACGCTGACCGCCGCCGAAACGGAACTCTACGGGGATACCGGCGCTTACGCCTCCCTGGGCGTGGTGGTCATGACCCGCGCCACCACCCATTCCTGCGGCCCCTACGTGGTCCCCAACGTCAAATCAGACTGCTACGCCATGTTCACCAACAACCCGCCGGCCGGGGCCTTCCGCGGCTTTGGCGTGTTGCAATCGGCCTTTGCCATTGAAAGCGCCATGGACATGCTCGCTGGCAGGCTGGGGCTGGACCCGCTGGCCATTCGTCAAATCAACGCGCTGCATACCGGCGCGCAAACCAACACAGGGCAGCTGCTGGAGGAAAGTGTTGGCCTGCCAGACTGCCTGCAAGCCATCGCCAACCGCTGGCAGGAACGGGGCATCACGCGGCCGTTCGTCCCGGTGCTGGAAACACGCGCTGGCAGGCAGGTGCTCACCTGTTGGGGCATAGCCGCGGCCTTCAAGAACACCGGGCTTGGGTCCGGGGTGGATGACTCCAGCGGGGCCATCGTTACGCTGCTACCACATGGCCGCCTGCAGGTGAAAACCGCCGCGTCCGAAATTGGCCAGGGCTTGGTGACCGCCATGCAACTCATCGCTGCTGAAGAAATGTCTTTTCCCGTGGAGAACGTCAACGTCTACGTGATGGACACGGACTTGACACCGGATGGGGGCCCGACAACTGCCAGCCGGCAAACCTTTGTCACCGGTAATGCGGTCAAAAGCGCGGCCGGGGGCTTGCGCACGCGTGTTGTCGAAATGGTATCACTCCGTTTTGAAGTGGAGCCGGCTGCGGTGCGCCTCACCCCTGAGGCCGTCTGGGCAGGGGAGCAACGCGTGGACTGGCAGCAGGTCTACGAGCTACTGAATGCCGCACCGGAGGGAACAGCATTTGAAACGCGCTACCAGGCCCCGCAGACCTCCACGCTTGAACAGGGTGGCAATATCCATTTCGCGTATAGTTTTGCCGCCCAGGCAGTGCAAATCGCACTGGACCTGGAAAGCGGCGCGGTCAGCGTGGAGAAAGTGCTCTCTGCCAATGACGCTGGCCGGATTATCAACCCCCTGGGCTTCCAGGGACAGGTGGAAGGCGGGGTTGTGATGGGCCTGGGGCATGCGCTGATGGAAGAATTCAAGGTGGAAAAGGGCGTCATCCTGAGCGACCGTATCGCGCGCTACCCCATCCCGCGCATGCAGGACGCGCCCGAAGTGGAAAGTTACATCGTGGAAGCGCCTGCCTCCAGCGGGCCTTTTGGCGCGAAGGGCACCGGCGAAATCGTTAGCATCCCCACCCCACCCGCGATTGCCAATGCCATTTACCATGCCACCGGCTTCCGTGCCGACAGCCTGCCCATCCGGGCGGAACAGGTTAGGGCCTGGCTGGAGGAGCACCCCGTTTTGGGCGATTCCGGTCCGGATGGGGATTAGCCACTGGACATCATGAACCCGAGAAAACGCCCGGCAATCGACATCATTTTCGTACTGGTCATCCTTGGTATGCTGGTCTATCCGGCCTGGGGCAGGTTGGAAGACCTGGATACTTTTGACAAAAACTTCGGGGGGCGGGAGCAATTGGTGAAGATTGTCAACAATTTCCGCTATCACAAGCTGGGAGAGCGGCTTTTTAACCGGGTGTTGAGGGGCGATGAGGATTGGCTCGTCTATACAGACGAGAATAACCTTGATGATTACCAGAACTCCATTCCGTTTTCAGAACAGGAATTAGCGCTCATTCAACAAAAGATTGACAACTTGAGAGCGAATCTCGAAGCCCAGGGAATCCGTTTCTACGTCATTATTCCACCCAACAAGGAGACCATTTACCCGGAAAGGGTGCCGGTTGAGGTACCCATCCTGGGAAGCGAATCGCGGCTGGGGCAGTTAGTGGCTTATCTCGAACGCAACGGAGGCACGCAGATTATTGACCTCAGGCCTGCTTTGAGAGATGCCCGAACGCAAAACCAGGTGTATTTCCGGACAGACACGCATTGGAATCGCATGGGGGCTTATGTGGCATACCAGGAAACAGCTTCCATTCTCTCCGCGGACTTCCCTGCCATTGTGCCCCATCCGCTGGAAGACTTTGAGCTGGAAGTGAAGCCCTTTTCTGGAGATCTAAGCCTCATCGCTGGAGAATTGTCGTTGAGCGAGGAAAGCGAATTTCTCAACCCCCGATTTAGCGGAGAGGTCACGCGGAGTGAAACTGTAGAAAATGACACCAGGTACCTCATCACCGAAAATCCGCATCCTGACCTGCCCAGGGCGGTAATTTTTCGCGACTCGTTTTTTGAATCTGTCATCCCCTTGCTATCCAATCACTTTTCGCGTTCGGTGAACGCATGGAATTTCACTTATGACCCCGCGTTGGTGGAGAGGGAGTCGCCGGACCTGGTGATTTATGAGTGTACTGAACGGTACCTGAAGTTTTTACTGCAACTACCTTAAGATAACCCCCTTCCAAATAGGAATACAATTGCTGAACTATCGTGGAACGGAGTAAGAGGCGGCTCAAAACACCTTTTCATAAAAGACGTATGAATAAAAATGCACGCACATTCATTCACATTCTCTTTTCAGTGACGGTAATCGCCGCGTTATCGATACCGCTTGGGGGAAGTATTAAGAACTTGAAGCAGATTGACACTGACTTTTTTGGCAAAGTGGAGTTGGTAACAGCCGCCAGCAATATCCGCTTTTTTGCCTTAAAGGACAGGCTCTACAACAAGACCATCGTTGGCGAGGATGGCTGGCTGATTCACGCCAGCGATATGAGCACCAATGATTACCAGCGTTCCGACCCGCTGACCCAGGAGGAATTACAGGAAATTGAACAGAAACTCAGGGCTGCTAAAGAAAAGTTGGATAGCCTGGGCATCAAGCTTTACATCGTTGCCGCACCAAACAAGAACACGATTTACCCTGAAAAACTTCCATCTGAGATCAAGGTGCTGGGCAGCGAGACGCGCCTTGACCAGCTGGCAGCCCACCTGCACGCAAGCCTGGATGTGCCTTTCCTTGATTTGCGACAGTCCTTGACAGAGGCGAGGCAGGATAACCAGGTTTTTTACCAGACAGATACGCATTGGAACAGCCTGGGGGCTTTCATAGCGTATCGTGAGATTGCCGGACGCTTGTCACAAGATTTTCCGGCCATTGTTCCATACAGCTTGGACCAATACGAACAGACCTGGGAACAATACACTGGAGACATGACCAAAACGATGGGGAATGTGGAGTTACCAGAAAAAACGATGGTTCTCAAACCCAGGTTTGAGGTCCTGTCTGACGTGGACAACATTCCCACCAGCACGGAAATCCTTTACGATTCGTATGTCATTTCCACACATCCGAACCAGGAACTTCCAACGGCTGTGTTTTACCGGGATTCCTTTTTTAAGCTGGTTTTACCTTTCCTGGCGGAACATTTCAGCCATACGGAAAGCTTTTGGACCTACAACTACGACATGCAAAGGGTCTTTGAACTGAAACCGGATTTGGTCGTCATCGAGTTTACCGAGAGAAGCATCCACCAGCTCTTGAACTGGGATGGAATCCTGGATTAAGCGGAGCCAAAACATGACCGAACACTACAATATAGGTTACAAATGTACTGGGTGGCAGGTAAATGAGGGCCGGGGGAACCAGGTGGCGCTGCGGTGGGTCAGCCAAAAATTGGAACGGCAGGACATCACCTATCGGCAATTGGACAGCCATAGTAACCGCTATGCCAACACATTACGAGACTGGGGACTTCAAGCGGGTGAGAGAGTTTTCTTGTTTTTACCCCGGACCCCAGAGGTGTACAGCGCCTTCCTGGGCATCCTGAAAGCGGGGCTGGTTTGTGGGACTTTATTCTCCAGTTTTGGGCCGGAAGCGCTGCTGGACCGCCTGTCTGATGGGGCAGCGAGCGCGGTTGTTACCAACCAAAAATCCCTGCGCAAGTTGGACGAGGTTTGGCCGCTGCTTCCCGCTCTGCGGGTTGTTTTCCTGGTGGACGTACCAGAACACCTCTCGGAGCGCGTGGTCAGTCTGCCGCGATTATTGGCCGAGGCGGGTGAGACGTTTGAGGCTTTCCCTGCCAGACCGGACACCCCATCCGTGATTCATTACACTTCCGGTTCAACCGGAAAACCCAAGGGAGTGCAGCACGTTCATGGGTCACTCGAGTCGCAACTGCGCTCCTTTCGGGAGGTTTTCTTTCCCAAGCCTGATGACCGGTATTGGTGCACGGCCGATCACGCCTGGGTGACCGGCACGTCTTACGGTATCATTGCGCCGTTTGCCTTTGGATTGACCCAGGTGCAGTACGCGGGGGGATTCGACCCCCAAACCTGGTTTAGCATTATTGAAGAGGAAAAAGTCAACCTGCTCTACACCGCGCCAACGGTGCTGAGGATGATGATGCAATTTGAGGACGAGATTTACCAGGGTTTTGACCTTTCGGAGTTGCGGCAGATCTACAGTGTTGGGGAGCCGCTCAACCCAGAAATTTATCATTGGGGCAGGCGCGTTTTAAAGCATGAAATCCACGATACTTGGTTTCAGACCGAAACTGGCAGCATCATGATTGCCAACCGGCCCGGATTGGAAATCAGGCCAGGTTCCATGGGCAAACCCCTGGAGGGCATCCAGCCGGTTTTATTGGCCGACGACTTCAGCCCGGCGCGGGTTGGAGAGGTTGGCAAGTTGGGGTTAAAGAGCGGGTGGCCTTCGATGTTCAGGGCTTATATCAACCTTCCGGATGCTTATCAGTCGAAATTCCATGGCGACATATATCTCACTGGAGACCTCGCCAGGCAGGATGAGGACGGGTATTTTTGGTTCATTGGACGTGATGACGACGTGATTAACACCGCTGGCCACCTTGTCAGCCCGTTCGAAGTGGAGAGCTCGTTATTGGAACTGCCGGCGGTGGCTGATGTGGGTGTGATTGGTGCGCCTGACGCGCTGCTTTGGGAGAAGGTGGTGGCGTTTATCGCGCTCACGCCAGCCGCTACCTGGAGCAATGAGCTTGCCTTGCGCTTGAGGGTGCATGTTTCCAACCGGGTTTCGTCCATGGCCGCGCCGGCTGATTTCCGAATTGTGCAGAAGATTCCCAAGAATCGCAGCGGTAAGATTATGAGGCGGGTTTTGCGTGCCTGGTATGCCGGTCAGGACGCGGGTGACCTTTCGACGATGGAGGAATAATGATTGACTTTGATTCATTAAACGAGGTTTTTGTGATGGTTTTCCAGGACCCGGAAATTCGCATATCCGCGGAGACCACCGCGGATGATATCGACGGCTGGGATTCCCTTTCGCACGTCATCCTGATCAGCGCCATCGAGGACAAGTACCAAATCACCTTCACCCAACGCGAAATCCTGCGTTTCCGCTGCGTGGGCGACATGTTGAACTGCATCAACCAAAAGCTTTCCTAACCCGATGACCTTCCTCTCCCCTACGTTCCTATTCCTGTTCCTGCCGGTTTTCCTGGTCGTTTACACGCTTTTCAGGCGGGAATGGCGCGGCCTTGTCCTGCTGGCAGCCAGCCTAGTGTTTATCGCATTCCAAAGCAAGTTTTACGCGGCCTTTTATGTTGGTTACCTGTTGGTAAACTACCTTTTTGGGCGATGGCTGGAAAAGGCCCGTGACGAGGACAAATCGCGCAAATGGGCGCTGTCCATTAGCGTCATGATAAATGTTCTGTTGTTGGTGGGATTTAAGTTGCTGCTGCAGTACAAAGCGGACATCCTGGCTTGGAACCCGGGAGACGCATTCGGATTGAACCGTTGGCTTCGAGCCTTTGCCTTGCCTATTGGTTTTTCCTACACCGCCTTCCAAATCATCGCGTATCTCATTGATGTTGCCAACGAAATTACGGATAGCGAAAAGAACCTGCTGCGCTTCGCGAACTTTACGTTGATGTTCCCCAAGATGTTGTCGGGCCCCATCGAGCGCTACCGGGACATCCATACCGAGCTCGCCAATACCCCTGAGAGTTTTGAACAAATCGCCAACGGCCTAAGGCGATTTATCGTGGGTCTCGGCAAGAAAGTGCTCATCGCGGACGTTGTCGGGAAGGTGGTTGGGCAAGTCTTCGCCCTGGATTCCCCAAATATCGGACCGGCTTATGCCTGGTTCGCTCTGGTGGGTTTCGCCATCCAGCTCTATTTCGATTTTTCGGGCTACGCGGACATGGCCATCGGAATCGGCCAGATGATGGGTTTCAGCTTCGCGGAAAATTTTAATTATCCATACATCGCGAAAAGCGTTGGCGAGTTTTGGCGGCGTTGGCACATTACCCTTTCCAGTTGGTTTCGCGATTACATTTTTCTACCAATCGAGATTTCCCAACGTCGCAATCGCCGCATCCCACAGCAAGCCAACCTGCTGCTCATCTTCGTCCTCACTGGTTTGTGGCATGGGCTTACGCTCAACTTTGTTATTTGGGGCTGTCTCTTCGCGATGGCGATGATCTTGGAATCCAGTTTTTCAGGCAAGTGGTTAAAGAAATTGTGGACCCCACTTCAGCATGTCTGGACCCTGGGTTGGGTTTTAGTGGCGTGGGTATTCTTCAGGTCACCTAATCTCTTGTTCGCGATTAAATTCTTCCGTTCTCTACTGGGACTTAAGCCAGCGGTTGATTATCCTTTTAGCCAACTTATCCCCTTCGGCCTGATCGATAACTCCACGTGGATAGCGCTCGCGCTCGGTATCTTATTGGCTCTACCGCTCGGAAAGATGCTTAATCAATGGATTAGCCAAAGGCTGGCAGGCAGGCCGAAACTGGAATTAGCATGGCTTATCGTCCGGGATGTGCTGCTCATGGTTCTGTTGGTGGCGTCTGTGGCCATGATCGCGTCCTCGGGTTTCACGCCCGGGGTGTATGAACAGTTCTAACTTTCTGGTGATTTTTTCCCCACATCGACGCTGTTTTATTTTTTAAAACCCAAAGCTGTTTAATACAGAAAGGGCGGGATTACTCCCGCCCTGCTGTCTGTTTGCAAATGGCTATGGCACGTCAATCATGACGTAGTCATATTTGACAATGATCGGCAGGTTTTGGAACGAGGAAACCCCAATCCCAACCTGGCCATCGGGCAGTTTATAAGTGTTATCCTTAACCGTCCGTTCGAGCACGCCGTTGATGTACAGGCTGAGCTCATTGCCCTCACAAATGGCTGAGTATACGTTGGTGTCGCGTCCGGTTTTGATGTTTTTGGAACCGCCATCGTAGAGGGTACGGTACTCACCGTAGTACTCGGAGTAAACCAGGATGTCATACACACCACTGTTATAGACATTAAATTCGTACCATCCCTCGGCATCCGTGTAGCGGCAAATCAGGCTGATGTTGTTGTCGTTTTGACCGCGGTTTTCAGCCTGGGCCTGGAGGTACACATCACCGTAGATATAGTCATCGTAGAGCAGGTAGACCCATTGGTTGTCGCCTTCCAGGTCAAAGACCATTTGGCCGTTTTCGGTATACAGGTCCATTTTCTCCTCGTCACCGCTGGTCGTGAAGTAGGACCAGTTAGCCGGGGCGGAGTCAAACTCTTCCGTGTAGTAGGGAACGGACGTTTCCTCGACCACCGGCGCTTCAGTGGGCGCGGCGGTCGGCTGGGGGAACGGGGTGGGTGATGGCTGCGGTATAGCGGTTGGGGGCTCCGTTGGAGGCGTGGTGGGGGCCACGGTTGGCACTTCAGTCGGAGGCACAGTCGGCTGGACGGGTGGCTGGGTTGGCTCCTGGGGGACCTGGGTTGGGACAGGCGGCTGGGTGGCTGTCGCGTCCGGGCTTTTGGTTGAGGTGAGACAGGCAAGGGAAACAAGCAAAATAAAAGCTAACAGGAACAGTAAGGAAAACTGCGGTCTAGTCTTCATGCGCGCCTCCGGTTTCGCGGTATGGTCTTTGGGTTGTTTAAGGATCGAACGAATGCAATAACTATAACATTTTTTACAGTAATTTGTGTAATTATCATATCCTGCAAAAGGTTAAAAAAGTGAAATGTAGGGGTGTTTTTTTGCTGGGTATCGCGGGCCAATAGGCCGTATCCAAAAAGGGACCCATTGGCTGGGTTCCAAATCGCGCTGGTGGACAGAAAAGAAAAAACCCTCCCCGAAGGGAGGGTTCATACAGCGTTGTCGGACTAACCTTCCGTGGTCAGGGTGGTCAGGTACAGGCCCAGGCCCATTTGCTCGACCTTGCTCTGTTCGCTCTCAATCTCGTCGATATGAGATTCTTCATCCTTCAGGATGCCGTCCAGCAGTTCCTTGGTGCCATTGTCGGCGGCTTCAACGCACAGCTTGATGGCGGCATTGTAAGCTTTGATGGCGTCAAATTCGGCTTCGTGGTCATTGCCCAAAATCTTGGTGACATCGCTGCCGATGTGGATTTTGTTCAGGCTGCTGACAATCGGAATGCCCTCAAGGAAGAGAATGCGGCCGATGAGTTTCTCGGCGTGTTTCATCTCGGTGATGGCGCGTTTTTCAACCATTTCATGCAACGCGGGATAACCCCAGTCTTCGCCCATTTCGGAATGGACCATGTACTGGTTGATGGCGGTGAGCTCGTCCGCGAGCAGCGCATTCAAAGTTTCAATAACTTTTTCGTTCCCTTTCATTTTCACACCTCTTTTGTTTGGTATCGTTACGGCCGGCTGCCAGGATGACCTTCACCCTCCAACAGCCCTTGGTCGCTCTTCGATGATTTTACCACACTCAGCACCCGCCGGCTTCCTAACCTGGCCGCCACCAGCCAGTGCTAATCGTTTTTTCCCCTCGCGCGCGGCAATAATTGCCCCTCGCGCTCCCCGGTAAAAGCCTTGTATAATTATGCCCTGTCTGGGCAGCCTGCCAAGCCAAATCTTATTAACCGGAGCATTCATGGGTTTATTTACCGACAACGTCATGGGGAAGTACAACCTCACACTGGCTGAGACGCCGATTGAGGCCTTTCCCCGCTATGATTTCAACAAGCCTGTGCCTCCCCAGGCCCGCTACCTGACGCCAGTGGCCTGGCTTTTAAGCCTGCCGGCCGTGCTTAAACACCGTTCGCGCATTCAACGCAAGCTGAAAGGGCTCAAACCGCCCTACCTGCTGCTCTGTAACCACAACTCCTTCCTCGATTTCAAGGTGCTTACCATGGCCATCTGGCCCCGCCGGGCCAATTACGTGGTCGCGCTGGATGGCTTCATCGGCCGTGAGGGCATCATGCGCGCGGTGGGCTGCATCTCCAAGCGCAAGTTCGTCAGCGATGTGCTGGTGGTGCGCCAGGTGGCCAGGTTGTTGGCCCAAAAGCAGGTGGTGGTGGTCTACCCCGAGGCGCGTTATTCGCTCATCGGCACCAACGCGGTGCTGCCAGAGTCGTTTGGTAAGCTGTTGCGCCACCTGAAAGTTCCGGTGGCCACGCTGATGTGCCACGGACATCACGTGGCCGAGCCGTCCTGGAACCAAAAGAACCGGGGCACGCCCACCTCCGCTGAGCTGGAATTTCTCTTTTCCAGCGAAGACGTGCAAAAACTCTCCTCCGAAGAGATCCTGGAGCGCGTGTATGCACGCATGACCTTCGATGATTTTGCCTGGCGGCGCGAAAACAAGGTGGCAGTGGAAGCCCCGGACCGCGCTGAGCATCTTCATCGCGTGCTTTACCAGTGCCCGCATTGCAAAACTGAGTACCGTATGACCAGCGCTGGCGCGCGGTTGCAGTGCGAGGCTTGTGGCAAAACCTGGGAAATGGACCCCTATGGCGTGTTGACCGCGTTGGAGGGCGAGACCGAGTTTTCGCACGCGCCGGATTGGTACGAGTGGCAGCGCAGGCAAGTGCGCGCGGAAGTCGCTGCCGGCCAATACGTGCTTGAGTGCGAGGTGTTGATTGATTCCCTGCCGGATAGCAAGGGCTTCGTGCAGATGGGCAAGGGAACGCTAAGGCACGATGCCAACGGCTTTGTGCTGCGCGGGGAGCATGCCGGCCAGCCTTTTGAATTGGTTAAGGATGTGCCATCGCTGTATTCCGTGCACATCGAGTACAACTACATCGACAAGAAGCGCGACTGCATCGACCTCAGCACCATGGAAGATACCTACTTCTGCTACCCCCTCACCCGCGACGCGTCGGTCACAAAAGTGGCGTTGGCGACGGAGGAGCTCTACCAGCAATATACACTGAAAACTACCGGCAAGCTGCCGCTGGTACCCGCCTCCGCGCGTTAAATGCAGGCACACAAAAGGGGCAGGCTCACCTGCCCCTTATCTCTTGCTTGTGTATATGGCTACGCGCAGCCTACGCCACCCACTAAACCAGGTCGGCGCGGCCTTCCTCTTTCAAACGCGCTACCAGCTTGCGTACCTCCCCCACCTGGTTCTTGCGGCAAATCAGCAGGGCGTCGGGCGTGTCCACCACGATTAAGTCGTCCAGCCCAATTCCGGCCACCAGGCGCGTGCCGCCCAACACCAGGCTGCCACGCGAGTTCTCCAGGATAACATCCCCCCGCGTGCTGTTGCCGTTCAGGTCCTGCGCCAGCAGGGCTTTCAGGCTGGTCCAGTTGCCCACGTCCATCCATTCCATTTCCACCGGTACCACCACCACGCGGCTGGCATGTTCCATGATGCCGTAGTCAATCGTCTGCTTGGGGATGAGCGGCCAGACCGCGTTTAGGATTTGCTGGTAATTCCCGGTCTTGATTTCATCACCTATGCGCATTAGTCCGTCGTACAGCCCGGGCATCTGGCGCCGGAATTCTACCAGGATGGCACTGACCTTCCAGATGAACATGCCACTGTTCCAGCAGTAGTTCCCCAGGGCCAGCATTTGCTTGGCGACCGCTTCGTTGGGCTTTTCCACGAACCGCTCCGCGCGATAGGCCTTCAATCCGCCCACCAGCCCACCCAGCGGCTCGGCCTGCTCGATGTAGCCATATTCAACCGATGGCCAGGAGGGGGTGATGCCCAATGTGACCAGGTAGTCATTTTGGGCGATGTCGAGCGCGGCGGCAATGGCGGAGCGAAACACCTGCGTGTGGCCGATGTGATGGTCGGCCGTGAGCACCGCCATGGAAGCGTTGGGGTCGCGCGCGGCCAAATGGATGGCGGCCAGCCCAATGGCTGGTGCCGTGCCGCGTCCTTGCGGCTCGATAATGAAATTCTCAGGGGGGATGTTGCGTACCTGTTCCGCCAGCACACCGGCATGCTCTCCACCGGCAATCACCAGGATTTGTTCCGGGCTGAAAAGCGGGGCGAGCCTTTCCACCGCGATTTGGAACATGCTTTGGTCGGAATAAAGGCGCAGCGCGGGCTTGGGCAGGCGCTCGCGGCTCAGCGGCCACAGGCGCGTCCCCGCGCCGCCGGCCATAATCAGGGCATAATTCATGGGTTACCTCCCACGGTAAAGTTGTTACTGGAATTATACCCTGCGCGTCCAGAGACAAAAATGGCGGCTTTTAGCACGTAAGCCGCCATACCTTACCAGCATTCCTATTCTAGCAAGAAGAACCTAGACTTTGTCCTCTATCCCCAGCGCGTCCCGCAGCCGGCGGGCCAGGCGCTCCTTTTCTGCGCCGCTCTCTGCTGCCTCAAGCAGTCCATCGAGGTCCCGTCCGAGCGCGGAGGTGCCACTCACGGCGCCCAGGTAGCCAGCTTCGCGGCGCTGGCAAATGGCGTTTAGGGCCGTGGCCAGTTCTGCCGGGGTGGCGTGCGCCAGGCGATCCGCTGGACCTCCAGGGTTGGTATGGTCGCTGATTGTGCGGGTGACCGCCAGGTTAACCGGGCTTTTGATGGCCGGCGCCAGGCTGGCATAAATCAGCCACGCCAAAAAGCGCTTTTCAGCCCCCTGGTTATGGATTTTTTCGCGCAATAAGGGGTTCAACGGGGCCAGGATTTTCGCGAAATCCCACGCGCCATCCTTGAAATGACCCACCACCCCTGGCTTTATCTCACTTTCCAAGCCCGCGGTCCCCGTATCTGGGGTGGAGGAATATTGACTGAAGAAGTTGGAGTTTCTTACTCTGTAAAGTATGTTTAATACTGTGTCAAAATTACATAAACCGGACGAGACCAGGGTCTCAAAATAACAATTTATACCATCCACGAGGGTATCAAACTGACAAATCGTCTCAACATCCAGCGTCTCATTCCGACAAATTCCGTCCTGGACCAAGGTCTCAAAATGACATAATCGATCGGGGTGGGCCTGGGCGTTCTTTAGGGCCAGGGCCTGGAAATCACCATCCCGTGCGAACAAAGCCAGCATTTCCGCCTGCAAAGGGGCGGGTGGCGCGTACAAAAAGGCATACAAGGCCTGTTTGAGCGTCTCGTGGGCGGGGGTCAGTTGAACTTCATTCACGCGCAGGTGCCAGTCCGTGCCATTGGCGCCGGCGCGGGTGCCCATCCGGCACAGGTATTGGCTGGCCAGCGCGCGGTTTTCTTCGCGCCAATCCCGGGTGTAGGCGGATTCGGGCTTGATTTCGGCATTGCGTGGCCGGCCGCGCGTGGAAGGCTGGGCGTGGGGGATGCGCTGCGGCAGTGTTTCCGAGCGAATCCAGCGCTGCAGGGTGGGCAAACCGCCGGGTACCCAGAATGTGTCACGGTCGTGCCCGCGCGCCCAGTCGATGTAACAACAGTTTTTACTCATCAGGTAGAGCATGCCCAGGTCGTCCCCCAGCTGGGGAAGCACGTTTCTGAACCAGTACCAGGGCACAGCCAAAAAGCTGCCAGGCCTCACCAGGTGGGCAGCCAGGCGGTCGCACAGCCCGGCAATGGCAGCGTTCATCATCGGGGCAGGCAGGGCACGGCGCAAAACGTCATGCGTGCTGGCTGGCTGGTCGAACAAACCCGTGCCGGCGGGGTCAGGCAAGCGGTAGGGAAAGCGTAAAATGTGGTCGCGGGGTGCGCGCAATGCCGCGGTCAGGACGCTGACAGGGTCTGCCTGCACACCCTGGGCCAGCAGCCAGTCGTACAAATCCTGCGCGTCGCCGGGGGTGAGCAGCATGCCGCGGTAGTGATAGGTGTTGGGCAGGCGCTGCACGCGGGTACCATTGAAGGTATGCCCGTTATCCAGGCGCCGCACGAACCAATCCAAGCCACCATCTTTGAACACCCGGAAGAACTTCGCCCGGCTGATGACGTTTCCCAACATATTCAGCAGGGATTGCACGTTGATGGTCACCTGATCGCCCGCCCGCGGGTATAGCTGGTCCGCGCCGCGCTCGCGCGAGGTACGGTAAAAGGCCTGGCGCAGGGCCGTGGCAATCAGCACGGCAGACGAACCCACATACGGGACAAAACGCAATAGGTAAGAGGGGATGGCGGCGATTGATTCCGGGGCAATGATGGCTTCGGTCAGGTTGGTCGCGCCAATTTCAAGACGAAGGTCGTCTTCCGGTCCCCCCGAAAGTGTGCCCATGGGCACACTTGGCAAAAGAGAAAGTTGGAGGTGCTTGCCGGTCAGGTCCTGCACCACCGTTTCAATCGCTGGATAATACTGGCATAGCGAGGCGTACACCGGACCCGGCGCGCTCACCTTGTAATCGCCATCATAATCCAGCGCGCTGGAATCAAGCAGCTCCCTCAGCCGGCTGTCTGTCACCGTCTCGAGGGCAGAGAGTATCTCTGGCCAGGCTACTTGCGCTTCCTTCATGACACTTTCAATCGCGTTTGTTGGTTTAGTGCCCCTTCCTTTCAGGCCGGGAATGACCGGCAGAAAAGAGTCTAGGGCATTTTATAAAAAATACAAGCTGTCAAAAGCGGAAAATGAGGGGTCAAATTTTCCACTTTCGGAAATTTGTTAATATTCCACGGTCATTTTGAGCGCCCAGGAGCGCTTCAAACTGCTGGTTGGCCAGGTTGAGCGCCTCAGAAAGCGAGCCATTCGCTTTTTGGGCAATCCTGCCAAATTCTTCTTCCGGGAATAAGGCCGTGGGGTCGGGGTGGCCGGCGGCCAGGCAGCGCCAAAAGAGCATGCTGGCAATTTCCGGCACGCTTGGGGCGGAATAGGTCAGGTATTGACCCAGGAAACGGTTCAACCCGCCGATGTTGCTGGTGAGGTTGTTCAGGTCCTGCAGGAATACAACGGCCTTGATTTTGCGCTGGTGCTCCACGGACCATTCCAGCAGCTGGGTCAGGTACTCCTGGTCCACCGGGGGGCCATCCAACACCAGCAAGAGCTGGTCGTCGCCCTCAGCGAGCCGCTCAAAGATGCTTTCAATCCGGTTGGCGTTGGAACGCGAGGAGGGTAGCCCAAGTGTTTCGATGACGCTCATCAAGAAATGGCGCGGTTCGGTGACCGTGTTGGTGTTCATGTATAGCCCAAAATGGGTGCCGCGTCCGGAAGTGGGAAAGCGCGTCTCAGCCAGCTTCATGGCCAGCATGCTCTTGCCGCTGCCACTGCTGCCTGAGACCACGCCCAGGTTCTTGGCCGGGTCTTTCTGGCTGCTGATGAAGTGGTGGGTGGCTTCCAGCGCCTGGCGCTGGCCGCTCAGGCCCGGGTAGAAAAAGCGCGTATCCCCAAAGCGCGTAAAGGGGTTTTCCAAAAGGTCAAAATGGATAAGGTCAACTGGAGTAATCATTCACACCGCCGTCAAATTAATCTGAATGTAGGGTAGCACCTGGCTTTAGTTAAGTCAAGTGCTTAATGATAACAGATTACTTTGAGAAAGTGCTGTGAATATTTGAATCAAAAAGTGCGACTAACTTGTAAAATCGAAAAACTAATGTAAAATCATAAATGACTATTTTGCACCTGTGCACACCTGAGGAACTGATATGGCAATTATATCCCTGATTAATCGCAAGGGCGGTGTTGGCAAATCCACCATCAGCGTCAACCTGGCAGCCGGGCTGGCCACTTACGAGTCGCGCAAGCCGGGCAGCAAGCCCGTGTTGCTGATTGACATGGATGACCAACTCAGTGCCACCATCACCGCCATGGGCGGCGGATTCGACGATAAGTTCGTCCCCATCATCACCGCGGAAACGAACTACGCCAAATCCCTGGCCAATGGCTATAGTGCCTCGGAGTCCCTGATTGTTGATTCCCTGCTCCCGCGCGACCGGCGCGAAAAGGTCAAAATCTTCCGCACCAACAAGGCCCACATGGACGGGTTGGAGGCAGCCCTCAAGGAACGCGAAGAGCCGGCCTTCCAGCTTACGTATTTCCTGGAGCCAATCAAAAATGATTTCTCCTACATCATCATCGACAATCCACCCTCAGCCGGCATGCTGCCGATGAACTCGCTGGTGGCCAGCACGCACGTGCTCATCCCCATCGAACCCGACGGCCTGAGCCTGATTGGCCTGGCTGACATCCTGCGCATGGTGGAAAACGTACGCAAGACCACCAACCCCGGACTGGAAGTGCTTGGGATTATCCCCTCGCGGTTCCGCATGGTGCGGCGCCAATCGCGCGACGTAATCGACGACATGGAACGCATGTATGGGCACCTGTTGCTGCCCTACGTCAAGGACCTGGCCGAAATTTCTGCTGCCACCACGGCCGGCTATGACGTATTTTCCTATTGCCCTGAGAAATCCCAGGCTTATCGCTGCCTGTCCAACCTGGTGGACGCCGTCCTGGGCAAACTCGGGGGCTGAGGCAGGCGCCTGGGCCGGCAGGTGGGTGTGCCCATGGGCACACATGGTCTTCTCCGACCTCCCGGCAGGCAGAACAAACAACGAAAACGCTCCACCCGTGGCAGCCTGAAGCCGCGGAGTGGATGGAGGAAGAACAAACATGGCCAAACCAGAAAAACGCAGTTTTGACAACCTGATTAATGTGACCTCGGACGCCTTCAACGCCAGTTCGGCTGTCACCGAAGACACCCTGGCCGACACGCCCAAGATGGTCAACCACCGTCAGAGCGTTTACCGCGTCCCACTTGCCATGATTAGACCGGACCGCTTCCAGGCGCGCTTTTTGTTGCCCCTGGCCCTGCGCGAGGTCTTTTACAGCGGCGAGCTCAGCTGGGCCGAAACGGTGCGGCGCTGGAAGGACATGGCCACCACGGATTACCTCATCCGCCAGGAGGTGGAAGAGCTGGAGAGCCTGGGCCAGTCCCTGCATGATACCGGCCAAATTAAACCCATCACCGGGCAGGTGAATAACGAAGAAGGCCGGGATGTCTTCCACATGCTCACGGGCGAACGCCGCTTTTGGGCGACCGCGTTCAAGGCGGTGAACGACGGATACGAAACGGAGCCCTACGTCCTGGCGCTGATTGATAACCAGCCTTCGCTGGAGAAGCAAATTGCTGAAAACATGGCCTACAAGGCCCTCACGCCAGTGGGCAAGGCCCGCGCCGCCGCACGCCTTGTGCTGCAGGCCAATGGCATCCATCCGGGGCCTGATGAAGACGAAACCACATTCTTCCGCAGGGTGGGGGAGCTGCGCCTGAGCGACGAGACCCGCGATACGCTCCAGCGCCTGCTGCAGCTTGAACGCACCTATTATGGCCGGCTGATGAAATTCTTTGAGCTGGATGAGGCCCTGCTGGAAGTGTGCGACCGCTCCGAAATGCCCGAACGCGTGTTGCGCGAGATTACCCAGTACGACCGCAAGCTGTGGCCGGCAGCCGTGGCTTTTTACGCGGAGCACGCCGGACGCACCTACCAGGACGTGCACGCTTTCCTGGAGCGACAGCTTGGCCATGAGAAGACCCGTGCCGCGCGCCTGCCCGCCGACCCGGCCACCAAATCCGCCAAGGCCCTGCGCCGCGTGTTGCGTGGCGTGGAGGAGCTGCCCCAGGACGATAAGTTTGGCGCCCTGGCGGACGCCCTGGTTGGGGATGTGGATAAGGCCGAAGCGCGTGTGCTGGTACAGCGCATGGAACAACTTACCGGGGTGCTCAAGCAGCGTCTTGAAGCGCTGAAATAGACGCGACAAACACCAAAAGCTACCCAAGCCCCCCGCACGAGCAAGCCCGCGCGGGGGGGCTTTTGTTACCGCTGTCGGGCTCGCTCCACGCCCGCGCCGGGCAGGCAAAACCGCGTGGCCTCCGACCGGTTTAGTCCCCGGAAACTGCCCTCGCGTCGATCCACAACCCCAAGCTGGCGGAGCACAAAGCTTCAAAGCGCTCGTGTTTTTGTCTCGGCCATATCTCTGCGTAAACACTGCCCTGGTCGCCATGCCGGTATGGTCTGCCCATTTTCTGTTTACGCAAGCCTCGGTTTCAACCCAGACGATTCCCCGACCTTTCGCCCGGGATGGTTTTTCTGTCTCTTTTTCACCAACTTGAACCCAGAACCAACCCTGGCCATCCGCGCGAGCATCCCAGTGAAGCTGGCAGCCAAACCAATGTTTGAAGCCTGCCCAGCCCCGCCAGCTCCATCATGTGTGGAAGGCCATAAACGCCCCAATCAGGTATTCTCGCCCTGGTTATCTGCCAGCACTATGCTATTCGCATGACCAAGTGTGCCCATGGGCACAGGTAATCATGCGTATAGGTTAATAGAATTCAGCTGATAGTCTCAAAATGACAAAAAAGGATCAACCCCTCACCCGATTGTGTTCGTCAACAGCCCAACCATGGCCATTGCAGGCCACGCGAGGGCAATATTCAGCTCACCATTTTTACCCATTCATGGCAGGCAGAGTGGGGTGGGGTGGTCAACGCCTCGGGCAAAATGGCTGGCATCTTTGCCTGTCACTTTCTACTCAGAGCTCCTTTTCTACCCCCAAGGCACGCGAAGGCAGGTTTCTTTTCCTCGCGGGCGATTTTTTCCGCGCTTTAGGCCAAAAATCAGCCCGTAAAAGGCTTTTGACGTCCAATAACGGCCGTGGAGCCATTCAAGCCGGCTAAGCGGCATTTTTGCGGGGTTAACCATCCACCCATTCGCGTCTCCCACGCCATCCATGGCTGACTGTTTGACCCCTTCCCGGGCCTCACAGGCTCCGCCAGTTCAAGCGCTACCTGTGCCAGCCTGCCCACTAAAATCCACGCGTGACAATTTCCTCCGCCTGCCTTCCACTCCCCTGCCAGGCATAAAAAAACAAGCTGACTTATGGGTCAGCTTGTTTTTTACTGTATGGTATTCCGGATTAGGCCATGTCGTAGCGCTCGACCTTAATCTGGGAGGCTGGCACTTCAAGCGCCGCCAGGTTGCGATCCATTGCGGCCAGCATGGGCTTGGGGCCACATATGAAGTAGAACAGTTCCTTGTAGTTTTCAGGCAAAATACTCGCCATCAAATCCTTGGTGATGTATCCCTTGCAGGGGCAATCAGCGCGCTGGGGTTTTTCCAACACCTGGACGAACTCAAGGTTCATGCGCTTTTCCAAGGAGGCAAATTCCTGCTGGTAGAGCGCGGTATCCTCGCACAGGTCCCCGTAGAACAGGTAAACCGGGCGTTTGTCGCCACGATCGGCCAGGGTATTGAGGACGCTCATCATGGGCGCCAGACCGATACCGCCAGCGAGCAGCACCATGCCTTTTTGAGTAATCGGAAGGTTGGTGTTGAACGCGCCGTAAGGGCCATCCACGAACACGCGGTCACCGGGTTTGAGGGCGGGGATCTTCTTGGTAAAGTCGCCAACGGCTTTGATCGAGAAGCGCAATTTCCCTTCCGGTGCTTCCGCGCTGCCAGAGATGGAGAAGGGGTTGCGGCTGATGATGAAGGGCGATTTAGCCACGCTAATCCAGGCGATTTGACCGGCCTCAAACTTGAAACCCTTATGTCCCTTTGGCTTGAGGTTGAGGGAATAGGTGTCGCGGCTCTCGGCAACGACCGACTCGACTTCGTAGGGCTTGGAGGCTACGAGTAGGGGATGAATCAAGCGGATCCACAAGGCAATGACCACCCAGATTGCGATTTCGATGATCCAGACCCACTTAAACAACGGTCGGCTCATGTAGTAATCGACTTTGAACAGGTGGATCATGCCAAAAATGAGGATCGCCAGGGTGAAGAGATCGTGCAAAACCAGCCAGAGCGTGTAGCTTAGCTTAAGCTTCAGCCGCGCGACGGAGGTCACGCCGATGAGCACCAAGCCAGCCAGGCCAATCCAGCCGGCTACAACTGTCCAACCCCAAATCGGGCGCATGACCATGCTGGTCACAATCAGGATGAGAGGATGAACCAACACCAACCCGATGGAAACCAACGAGAGCTTGTGATGGACGCGGTAAACCGCGTCCATATCCAGGACCACAGCCATGAAGAACAACTTGCCGATCTGGCTAAGCTGCGTGCCGGCCAGCGCCAGGCCCAAAGCGCCCAACAAGACCGAGACATTGATTAATATATTGCGGTTTTGCCACTCCACCAACATCGCCACCACCGGCGCCAGTATCAGCGCGAAGAAGACGATGTAGAACAGCACCCGCTTGGTTGAAGCTTTCATCAAATTTCCTAACTATCTATGCCAATCCGTGGGATTACGGACGGGTCAGACCAGCGGTCGTGACGCCACTCTTCGCGGCCAAATCCTCGATGGAGTCGTACATCAGCTGCAGGGCGTACTTGGCGTTATGCACGTAGGCACCGGGTTCCTTGGTGACGAACATCAGGTTGTAGGCAGCCTTGAGCATGCGGGGTGTGAAGCCCTTGAACTGGTTCGGGAAGGCGGCTTCGTCTTCACCGATAGTGCCATCGGCATTGGTGTCGATATAAGCGTAAGGGTAGGCTTCGGGATTGAAACCGAACATTTGGCCAGTCACAGCCGCGGAGTAGCCGCCCAGGGCCTTGATGAGCAGGGCGCGCATGCCTTCGATTTCATCATAAATCGGTTCCACGGTGCCGTCGCCATCATAGTCGACCTTGGACATCGAGACGGTCTTGTAATCTGCGTAGCTATTGACGCCAGCATGGCAGCTGGAGCAGATGGTGGCCTGGCCCTCGGGGGGTGTCTGCAGGTGGGTGCTGTGGGGATCATGGCACTCGACGCAGGTGTTGACGGTATCGGAGTGCTCGAAGGTACCAACGTAGGACTTGCCGTCGTACTGGAAGCCGGAATTGCCATCGGCGCCGGCGTGCACGGCAGCGGCCGCAAAGTAGTGGGCGCCCATCATCGTGGAGTCCGCGATGACTTCATCATCAGGCAGCCCAGCCGCTTTTTTGGCGACATCAGGACCAGAGCCCATGCCACTGTGGCAGGTCATACAGGTGGTGCTGGAGCCGGTATCGGCGAGGGTCGTCCCGGAGGGCAGAGCCACGGTGGTCATCGCCGCTGCGGCGGAACTGTGGCAGGCGGTACAGGAGACAGGGTCGTTGATTTGCGCGGCGACGTCAACCTTGCCTACAGTGGAGCCATCAGCGCCGAAATAATCACGCGCGCCGTCTGTGCTGTGGCATTTGGCGCAGGTGGGGGGAATTTCAGCGGGATCGCTCTCGTTCCAGTGGGTAAAAGCTTCGGACGCGGCATCCGCGTGACCGGATTTTTCCCATTTCGCGGTGATGTCCTGGACGGACACGCCTTCTTCTTCGACGGCGGCTTTGGTTGAGCAGCCAACCCAAACAACCAGGCCAAGCGCCACAACCAACAGTAGAACAAATAAAGTGCGTTTTTTCATATTCCTCTCCGAGTCTAAATATGATGGGGTTAGTAATACTACAAAAAAGATTATAAATGTGAAGGGGTCAAGCTGTCAATGTGAAAAAACACACAATCTTGTGAAAATTATATAAAATAGAAATATATCTAAAATATTATTTAACTGGGAAATTAACGGAAAACACGCCCATATATGGCACTTTATGCGCTAAAACCGACATCTGCACGTACCAGCAGGGGCGAGGGGCCAGGTCGGCCCAAAACTACCTGGATGCGATCCGTGGAACGAGGGTTTTTGCTTACATCCCTACAGGCAGGGTCCGTTTTTCGGTCGGATTTACTACCAAACAAACCAGGTCCACCTCGGGGAATTGCTTTGTGGATACAGGTTGCAATCGACCAGGAAATATTCGTATAATTTATTAAATTACAAGGAGTATTACATGGCACCCATACTTGAAGCCCGCCATCTGGTCAAGCAATTTGGCGACCTGAAGGCGGTAAATGACGTCAGCTTTGAAGTTGAACAGGGCACCATCTTTTCCCTGCTTGGACCAAATGGCGCGGGTAAAACCACCACCATTTCCATGCTTTCCACACTCATCAAACCCACCAGCGGGGACGCGCTCATCGATGGGTTTTCCATCACCCGCCAGTCGGTTGAGGTCAGGCGCGCCATTGGTGTGGTCCCCCAGGAAATCGCGCTCTACGAAGACCTGACCGCCATGGAAAACCTGGTCTTCTGGGGCCAAATGTACGGCCTCTCAGGCCAGGCCCTGCGCGCCCGGATTGGGGAGGTGTTGGACCAAATCGACCTGCGCGACCGCGCCAGGGAGCGGATAAAGACTTACTCCGGGGGCATGAAACGCCGCGTCAACATTGGCGTCGGCCTGCTGCACAAGCCCCGGCTGCTCTTCATGGACGAGCCCACCGTCGGCATTGACCCCCAGTCCAGGCGTGCTATCCTCGACTCGGTAAAGACCCTGCGGGATGGCGGCATGACCATCCTCTACACCACGCATTACATGGAGGAGGCCGAGGAGCTCTCCGACCGGGTGGGCATCATTGACCACGGCCAGCTGATTGCCCTCGGCACCCAGGCTGAACTGACCGCGCGCGTGGGTGAGACGGATACGCTCATCCTGCACCTTGGGGAGAACGAGGACCCCCACCACCTGGTGGAGGCCCTGGCCACCATCCCCGGCGTGCTAAAGGTCAACCCATTGGATAGCCAGGTCTCTATCATCGCCACTTCAGCGGAGGAAATTCTGGCGCTGGTGGTTGGCAAGGCCAACGAGCTGGGCACGCGCATCCACTCCGTGGACATGCGCGAACCCAACCTGGAAGCAGTCTTCCTGCACCTCACCGGCCGCGCCTTGCGGGATTGAACACATGGACTTCAAGCGTTTGTTCATCATTGCCTTCAAAGACCTGCGCCTCATCTTCCGCGATCGCTCGGCGCTGGTGCTCATGTTGCTGGCTCCTTTTGTGTTAACCCTGGGCATGGGCGCCCTCACAGGCCGTTTCTCCGGTGCCGGGACTTCCACCTTCGAAGATATCCCGTTCCAGGTGGTCAACCAGGACCAGGGTGAGCTCGCCGCCGCCCTCATTCAGGTTTTTGAATCGGAGGACCTGGCCGCGTTGCTCGCGCCCGAGATAATTACTGACCCGGTTGCCGGACGCCAGGCCGTGGATTCCGATAAAAGCGCCGCGTTTATCCTCATCCCCGCGGGCTTTAGCGCCAGCGTGCTCAGCCCCCAGGCCCCCAACAGCGTGCCACCCCAAATAGAATTTTATGAAAACCCCACCCGACCCAATAGTGCCGGCCTGCTGCGTTCCATCCTTGACCAGTTCCTGGCCCAGGTGGAAATTGGCCGTGTCTCCGCCCAGGTGGTGGTGACCCAACTGCTGCAGCACGGCCTGATTGCCCCCGCCCAGGCAGCTGAAATCGGTAAAAAGGTCGGGGTAAACCTGGCCACCCGTGGCGCGGCTGACGTATCCGCCCAGATTGAGGTTAACCAGGAAGTCAACGAGGCCCCCAAGTTTGACATCCTGGCCTACATGGCTCCGGGCATGGCGATGATGTTCCTGATGTTCACGGTCACTTATGGCGCCCGCTCCCTGCTCGTTGAGAACAGGGATGGCACCCTGCAACGTATGTTGGTGGCCCCCACCAGCGCGGCCAATGTTTTGGGCGGTAAATTTGCCGGCATCTTCCTCACAGCCGTGGCCCAGCTGCTCATCCTGATAGGTGGCACCTCGCTACTCTTTCGGCTGCAATGGGGCGACCCCCTGGCCGTGTGGCTTCTTATCCTGGCTGCCGCGGTTGGTGCCACGGGCTGGGGTGTGTTCTTTGCCGCCCTGCTGAAAACACCCGGGCAGGTGGCGGCCACCGGCTCCGCGGTGATGCTGCTTTTTGGCCTGCTGGGAGGCAGCTTTTTTGATATTTCCATCTTGCCCGGGCCCATCCAGGTTTTCAACAAGATAACCCCCAACGCCTGGGCCAATGCCGGCTTTAGCACCCTTTCCGCTGGTGGCGGGCTGCGGGATATTCAGCCTAACATCCTGGCCCTCCTGGTGATGGGCCTGGTGCTTTTTGGCGTGGCCAGCGTATGGATTAGCCGGCGCGGCCTGGGCAGAAAGTGAGCCGTTAGTGCGTAAAACCCTCGCCATCATCCTGAAAGATATCCGTCTGCGTTTTGCCAGCCCGGTGGAATGGCTCTTTTTCCTCATTCTGCCTGTCATTTTCATCTTTATCCTCAGCGGTGGCACGGCTCCCCTTGAAGATAACCGGCTGGGATTGTTGACCGTGGACCAGGTCCAATCGCCGCTATCCCAGTCGCTCCTGGCGGAACTGGAAAAGTCCAGCTCGGTGCGCCCAATCCCCACGGAGCTGCAGGACGCGCTGGACCAGCTCTCCGCGCGCCAGGCTTCCTCCGTTTTGATTATCCCGGCGGGGTTCACGTCCGAGGCCTTGCGGGTGGGCACAGCCCGTTTGGACCTCCGCCAGCAGAAAAACAGCCTCAACGCCATGGTGCAGGAGCAGGCGGTTCAAACCGCCCTGGGCCGCGTGAGCGGCCTGGTGGAAATCGCCACCGAAAGCATCGCCCAGGCTGAAGCCATCCGCCCCTTTGAGAGCGACGCGGCCCGCCAGGCCTATTTTGACCAAGCGCTCCAGGCCGCCGGCGAGCAAATGGCCGCCGCGCCTCACCGCGTCGTCGTGGTGCGGGGTGGCACGCAGGATAGCATTGAATACGACCCGCGCGCCAATAGCACTGCCGGCCAGATGATTACCTGGGTCTTCATCCCCCTGATTGGGCTGAGCGCCATGTTTGCCATGGAACGGGCTGGTGGCACGCTGCGCCGCCTGCTGGTCACGCCGACAACACGCGCGCATTACCTCAGCGGCACCATCCTGGGGCAGGTTTTGACGGCCATGCTGCAGATGACCATCCTGATTGTTTTTGGCCGCCTGGTGATGAAGATTAACTGGGGGCACGACTTTTTAGCCCTCGGCTTCGTGATGGTGAGCTCGGCCCTGGCGGCGGCCTCCCTGGGCACCATGTTGGGCGCGCTCATTAAAAGCGAAGCCCAGGCGAATGGGCTTTCCATCATGGTGGGCATGGTGATGGCCATGATGGGCGGCTGTTGGTACCCGATTGAGCTCTTCCCGCAGGCCATCCGCAATGTGGCGCAAATCCTGCCCACCTACTGGGCCATGCAGGGCTTCCTGGATATCGCCGTGCGTAGCCAGGGTCTACCAGGTGTTTTACGCGAATGCGCGGTGTTGTTAGGCTTTGCCACGGTGTTCTTTACTATCGGCGTGGCACGTTTCCGCTACGAATGAACGCCCAGGAGCTTAATACAGGCCTGAAAACGCTGTTTTAATGCCCCAGCCAGCCTGCATTGAGTCTCAAAAATGTGGGCCCGGATGGTAAAATTAACCAAACAAGTCCGCTTTTTTTCCAATTTCACCACCCATCAAGACCCTGACGGAGGAGAAATGAACCCAAGGCGTTCCATCCGCGTTTTACTGGTCATCGTCGCCCTTGTGATTGCCACGCTGGCGTGCAGCATGCAAAAAAGCGAGGCTCCAGCTGAAGTGCCCCAGGAAGCAACTGTGCCCAACCAGCCCCCGGAGGCGGCCTTCACACCCACCACCGGGCCCTCGCAGCCCCAGGAGACCGCCCCTACCCTGCCGCCCACCATCACGCCTGCCCCAATCGTCACTCCTGTACCCGCAGCGCTGCCGCTCGAGCTGGTTGATTTTGGTTTTGGGCAGTCTGAGGATTACATGGGTTTTGGCTTCCTGGTGAAGAACCCCAACACCGACTTCACGATTACTGACTCAGAATACACCTTGCTCGCTTATGATGCCAACAACGTGGTGGTCGATTCTTACCCCGGGTGGATAGATTACCTGGGGCCAGGCCAAACCCTCGGGATTGGCAACGATTACTACATTGAAGGCGGCATCATCATTGACCATATCGAGGTCAAGCTTGAAGATGGCACGCCTGAAAAGGCCGACAGTCTGCCACAATGTGAAATCCGTGGCACCTATTACACGCATGGGGAATACCTTTCCAGGGTGTTGGGGGAGGCTTTCAACCCCACCATGGAAATCTTTGACCCCCAGACAATCTACGCCCTGCTGTATGACGACGCGGGCAAGATTGTCGGCGGCGGATACACCTACCTGGATTTTGTGCCCGCCATGGAAAGCACCGGTTTTTATGTCCTGGTTCACGGCAGCAGCACGGCCACGCGGGCCGAGGTCTACCCCGCGATTTACAGCCTGAGTGGATGGGGTGACAAAGAAAACATGCCGCAGGATGCCAAAGGCCTGGAAATGGTCAAGCTTGGCAGCGCCTCAGATGAGTACGCGACCAGCTACGCGTTCACCGTTAACAATCCCAACGCGGCCTATGATCTCAAGTCCAGTCGATTCATCGTCACCGCGTATGGCGCTGATGGCCTGGTGGTGGATGTCACCAGCGGCTACCTGGATTACGTCCTGGCCGGCCAGAAAACCGGCATCGCTGGCTCATTCTACACCTATGACTCGCCAGCCATCGACACGGTCAAGGTCCAAATCGCCAACGGTGATTATGAACAAGCGGCCAACCCGCCCTGGTTCACCACCTCCGGCATCGAGTACAAGGAAACATCCTACTCATCCGAGGTCGACGCGGTGGTCACCAACCATTTTGCCAAGGACGCGGAAAACCTGACCGTCTACGCCGTGCTCTACAATGCCAACGGGGATATCATCGGGGGTGGTTACAACACCCTCACGCTCGTCCCGGCCAACGGGGACGCGATGATTGATATCCCAGTAACGGTCTCGGAATACCCGACTAGCGCGGAGGTCTTCGCCTCCATCTGGGACTTCTCGGATTTGCAGTAAAAGGAAAGTGGCGCGTGGGGCGCGGGTATCAGTTCCGCGCCCGCGGGTCAAGCTCTTCAAGCTGCCTGCGGACTTTGCGCGTCCGCGCGGCCAGCCATAACGCGTAAATGCCAATCAGGCTAAAAATGACCGTGTAGCCCGCCACCAGGTAATTCAGCGTATCACTCATCGGAATCTCCACCAAAAAGCGCTTCGTCTTGCGCGGCTTGCAGCTCTGCCAGGTGTGCCTGCCCGGCTGCCAGGCGCGACCGGTGCCACAGCAGCACCGCGAACAGCAACGTGAATGCCACCAGGCTGACGGCCATGGTCTGGTACATCTGCCCTGTCATCGCCATGTCGGCACTGCTGCCCCCAAAAATGGTGGGGTGGATGGTGCGGAGCAACCGTGATGAAAAGAAGGTCAGCGGCACGCTGGCAAAGCCAACCAGGGCATAAATCGCCCCAAAACGCGCCCGGCGGGACGGGTCGTCCATCCCGCGCCGCAGCAACAGGTAGGCGATGTAGGTGAAGGCCATGATGGTCATGGTCGTCAACCGCGGGTCCCAGGTCCACCAGGTGTTCCAGATGGGCTTGGCCCAAATCATGCCGGTGAAGTTCGCAATGGCAGTAAATACCAGCCCAATCTCCACGCTGGACGCGGAAACCCGGTCATATTTCAGGTCTTGCCGGCCCAGGTACAAGCCACCGGCCACAGCGGCCACCAAAAAGGCCAGCATCCCGACCCAGGCGGCGCTCATGTGGAAGTAAAACACCTTTTGCACCAGCCCCATGGTCAGTTCCACCGGGGCGTAAAAGATCACCATGGCAAAGGCCGCCAGGAGTATCACGACAGAGAGAAGGGTAAGTGGGGTTAACAGTTTATTCTTGGATGACATATTCAAACACCAGTATGGAAAGAACGGTCATGATGATATCATAGACCAGCAACAGGTTGACCCAGCTGGCATAGCCGCTCAGCGCGGAACCAGCCAGCACTGCTCCGGCCGCTTTGACCACAGCCATGTTCACGGGCATCAACAGGGGGAAAAGCAAAATGGGCAGCAACAGGTCGCGCATGCGCGTCTGCACGGTCATGCCGGCAATCAGCGTGCCCGTCGCGCTGTATCCCCAGGCCCCCAACAGCAATACCAGCCATAACATCGGCATAAACAGCGACTGGTTGTAGAGCAGCGAGTAAATCGGGATGACCAGCACGGTCAAAAACAGCATCACCAGCAGGTTGGTGATGAGTTTGGCCACGTAAATGACCGAGAGCTCGGGCACTGCCATCACCAACGCGTCAAAACAGCCCTGGTCCTGCTCGGCGGTGAAGGAGCGGTTCAGTCCCAGCGTCCCGGCGAAGACGATGACCACCCAAATGATGCCGGCCGCGGCTTCCGAGCGACTGGCCGGGTTGAGTTCCATGGCATAGTTGAAAATGAACAGCGTCAGCACGGCGAAGGATAGCATCGCGGTCAGCATGTCCCTGGAGCGCCATTCCTGCACCAGGTCTTTCCACACCAGCGTCAGCGCGGTTTTCAGCCAGTTTTTCATGCGGCTGCCACGCTTTCGGGCTGGGTGATTTGCTGGTAGCGCAATTGGATATCGTCCAGGCTCAGCCCAACATTGGGGATGAGCGCCGCGATTTTGCCGCGTGTCAACACGGCGAATAGGCTGGCAATCTGGCGGGCGTGGTTCAGTTCGTGGGTTGTGGCCAAAATGACCCGTCCATTAGCCTGTTCTTCACCGATGAGCAAGTTGAGCAGTTGGCAACCCTGCTGGTCCAGGCCAGTGTAGGGCTCATCCAAAAGCAGGATGCGCGGATTGTGCAGCAGGGCCCGCGCGATGGTCAAGCGTTGTTTCATGCCGCGCGAATACGAGCGCACCGGCACAGGACGGGTTTTGCCCAGGCCCACCCGCGTGAGCAGTTGCCTGAGCTGGGCTTCCGGTAATTCAGCCTGGTAGAGTCGCGCGTAAAAGCGCAGGTTCTCCGGGCCGGTCAGGTGTTCATACAGGAAAGGCTGGTGCATCACCAGCCCAAACTGGCGCCGGGCGTCGGGTTGATGGAAATCCAGGCGCGCGCCGTCCAGGAGCAATTCGCCGGCCTGGGAGCGCTGCAGCCCACTCAGCACGCGCAACAGCGTGGTCTTACCCGCCCCGTTTGGCCCGAGCAGGCAGGTCACTTCCCCGCCGTTGAGGGCTAGGTCCAGGTGGTCCAGCACGCGTTGGGTGCCGTAGCGCTTGGAGATGGCGCGCGCTTCCAGTTGTGTCAAATCAGTCTCCGTTTTCACGCCGGCCGGCGGCCTGCGCGTAGCTAATTACCTTGGAGTCCGCTGCGGTCTCATCCTCGTCCGTTTCCCGGTCGGGGCGCCGGGCTGTGCCGGCCAGGATGCCGCCCAAAACCAGGCAGAACCCGCCAATCCACATCCAATTCACCAGCGGGTTGTCAATCAACTTGATGGTCGCGTAGGGCATGTCCATGTTGAAGCCCAGCACCAGCGCGTACACATCCCCGCGCAGCGTGCTATGCACCGCCGGGATAGTGATGGACTGGTTTCTGTCCATGTAGATGTGCTGGCCTGGTTTGAGGTCAGCAATTTTTTCGCCGTCCCGGTAGAGCGTGGTCTCGATGACGACGTTCATGTACTCCGGGTTGTCGTAGTTGGCTGAGGCGGCGTTAAGTTCGATTTCGTAGCGCCCGAGGGGCATCCGGTCGCCGGGAATGAGCGTGCCCTCGATGGCGCTGCCCATCACTTCCGTGCCAGCAATTCCCAGCGCGATGAGCAAGATGCCCGCGTGCACCAGGAAGGCGCCGTAGCGCCCACGCTGCTTCCACCAGAACTTGAAAAATTTCGCTGGCCCAACCGCATTCGCATCGCGCGCGGTCAGGAACAGCTGCACGGCCAGGCCCAAAAAGACGATGAAGAACATCACCAGCGCGGACCAGGCGCGGATGCCGGCCAGGTAAAACGCGCCAACCCCGGCCAGCGCGATGGCCACCGGGATCCACCAGGTTTTCTTCAGCCGCTTAAGCGAAGCAGTACTCCAGCCAATCAAGGGGCAGATGCCCATCAACACCACTAGCAGGATAAACAGCGGTAGGGTGCTGCGGTCGTAAAAACCACGGTCCAGCGTGATTTGCTGCCCGCCCAGCGTGCCGCTGGTCAGCGGGTACACCAAGCCCCACAGGCACACCACCGTCAGCCCGAGCAGCAGCACATTGGTATACAGGAACAGCGCTTCGCGCGAGATGAGCGAGTTTAGTTCCCACCCGCTGCCCAGCGATTTCCAGGACCTGACCAACAACGCGATGGAGAACACCACCATCAGGATGGTGAACACGATGAGCGGTCTGGAAATCAGGCTCTCGCTAAAGGCGTGCACCGAGCTCAACACGCCGGCACGGGTGATGAAAATGCTGAAAATCACCAGCAGGTAGCTTGCCAGCACCAACACCAGGTTGAAACGGCGGAAGATGCCGCGCTTGCGTTGGAGCAGCAAACTGTGCAGCAGTCCGGTGCTGGTCAGCCAGGGCAGCAGCGAAGCGGTTTCCACCGGGTCCCACGCCCAATAGCCGCCCCATCCCAACACGTCGTACGACCACCAGCTGCCCAACACGATCCCGGCTGAAAGCAGCACCCACGCGGCAATCAGCCACGCGTGCGTCTTGTCCAGCAAGTCATCGTCGTTTTGGCGGCGGATTAACTGGGAAACCCCCACCGCGAACGGGATTAGGAACAGCCCAAAGCCCATGTAAAGGATGGGGGGATGGATAATCATACCTG
>Ga0116170_10000751_pt1 | contig 34009 bp, 30 predicted proteins | sample AD_JPNHW1_MetaG_FD_89797 | JGI IMG/M metagenome (GOLD analysis project Ga0116170, IMG submission 89797) | Active sludge microbial communities of municipal wastewater-treating anaerobic digesters from Japan - AD_JPNHW1_MetaG | ecosystem: Engineered > Bioreactor > Anaerobic > Digestate | place... | reverse complement strand
GCTTCAAAGTGCAAAATCAGCCTTCCTTGCCGGAAAGAATTCCGACGCCCCCGGTTTCGAAGAAACCTGCCGGCGTTTTCGGAATGTTCATCGTTACCTGGATGAAAACCATTTTGACGGCGATGGGGATAACAACCTCGTGGTGCTGGATTACGATCCGCCGACCCCTTTCGGCAGCGATAATTTCTTCGGGCATTTCCTCTTCGGGATTGAATCACGGCATGTTGAACACGTTATTTCGCAGGGAAAAGTCATCGTTGAGAACAGGAAAATCGTCACCGTAGATGAAACGGAGATCATGAAAGAAGCCCGATGTCAGGCGGGAAGGCTCTGGAAAAGGATGGAAAGCTGAGGAATCCGGGAAGCATCTTATGAGAGACAGCGCCTTCCGGGAAAACGGGGTATAATTATCAGAAAACCACAATTCAACCAAACTTCAAAAGTCATTTATTCATGCCGAAGACCGATAAATATTTAATCATCAACGGGACGGTCGTCAATGCCGATGAATCGATGCAGGCTGATGTGGCTATATCCGGCGGAAAAATCGAAGCCGTTGGCAGGATGAATCCCGCTGATTTCCCGGATTTTAAAGTCATAGAAGCCGAAGGAAGATATCTTATCCCCGGCGGCATCGACCCGCATGTTCATTTTGCCTTGCCTACTCCTGCCGGTTGTTCCTCTGATGATTTTGTGACCGGGAGCAAAGCGGCGCTGGCCGGCGGGACCACGTCGGTCATCGACTTCGTCACCCCGGAACGGGGGCAATCCCTGCCGGAAGCGCTTGAATTGCGGCGAACCGAAGCCAGGGAATCCCTGTGCGGCTGGAAGCTCCACATGGGCATCAGCGAATGGAACAAACGGGTTTCGGAGGAAGTACGCCGTTGCATCCGTTACGAAGGCATTACTTCTTTTAAAGCCTATCTGGCTTATCGCGATACCATCGGCATCAGCATGGATGAATTGGAACAACTGATGCGGGTGGCAGGTCCCGAGGGCGGAACCGTGCTGGTGCATTGCGAAGACGGCGAGATGATAAGCCGCCTCCAAAAACAATATATCGCCTCAGGCAAAACCCGGGCGGCTTTTCATGCCCTGTCGCGGCCGGTTGCTGCCGAAGTGAACGCCATCAGGAAGGTAATTGATCTGTCGGAAAAAACGGGATGCCCGGTGTACATCGTACATGTATCCACAGGCGAAGGCGCCGGGGCCATACGCGAAGCAAAGGAAAAAGGGCTGAAGGTCTTCGGCGAAACCTGTATCCAATACCTGATACTCAATAACAGCGTCTATGATGCATCCCTGCCCGACCGGCAGGTTCTTCCTTACGTGATTTCCCCTCCCCTGCGCCCTGAACCGGAAAGGCTAAAATTGTGGGATGAACTGTCGCGGGGCGCCTTCGACACCGTATCCACCGACCATTGTCCCTTCAACCTGCACGGACAAAAAGACAGGGGCATCAACGATTTTACGAAGATCCCCGGCGGCGCCGGCGGTATTGAATTCCGTCTAAGCCTGTTGTTTACTTTCGGCGTCCTGGAAAAGAAAATTTCGCTAAATCAGTTTGTGAGCCTTACTTCTCATCGTGCTGCGGCGATTTTCGGCTGGGGCGATACCAAAGGAAAGATCGCAGCAGGATTTGATGCCGACCTGGTCATCTGGAATCCTGATAAGGAATGGATGATTTCGGCCAAAGAGCAGTACCAGCGTTGCGATTCGAATATTTACGAAGGGATAAAAGTGAAAGGGCTGGCTGAAAAAGTGTTTATTTCGGACTCCAGATACTGCAATCCTGATCTAAGAGTTTGAAATTTAATTATTTGTATTTATTTTTGCTAACATAGATAAATCACTTCATCATGATTCTGCGTGTTCTGCCGATCATGGAAATTACAGGATTTTGGCTTGATTTAAAGGCATATCCTGGAAAATAATGATAAGACGGGCAGAATTCCGATTTCTGACTTTAAAATTATAAGAGCACTTTTGATTTGCAGAGGTTTAATTGCTTTAGAATAATTCGGCCTTTAAGGAGCCACATCCGATACTCCGGTTCAAAGCAGGTCTATGATTCCCTGTCAGCAGGCAAAGTAAAACATGCTAAAAGAGTCGGCTGTCTTATCCTATATATCAGGAACTGAACGGCTCCATACTTTCAGACAAAATCCTCTTGCCGGACTTCAAAATGTATGATTACCAAAGACAGGAACCGGGATTTAAAAATAAACTCCCGAATCCCTGTCTTCCTGAATCAACCATTGTTTGTAGATGGTTGAGTTCAGATTATCGCAGCTCATTAACCAATCAACAATCCTTCAATCCTAACCTTATAACTTCCGTCCTTCAGTTTGGTTATGGCATTCACCAAGCCGCTGTGCCTCCATTGAAGCATGCATCGGCGGGGTAAGAACCAGTAACGGGTTCCCAAACGGATATCTGATTTCCACTCTCTGATGATGCCTTCATAACTTTGGGAAACATAATATCCGATATCGATAAATCCTTCGGTCCTGGGCCGTAAAGGACCGGTGACACACCAGAATATTACGCCGTTTCGGGCATCCACACCGGTAACAACGCCGCAATGCGTTATGGGGCATCCGCACGACATACCCATAGGACGCCCGATCATGATATCACCCTTCTTTACTCCCAGCTCTTTTACCAATGCAGGATTGTATGGAAGAATGGTCTCTTTCGGCCCCGGTTCATCCGGGAAAATATCAAGGATAAAATCATAATCCCGGTTCAGGCTGTCTTTCCATCCGTTTTTCTCACCAATGCCAACCTGGTCGGCTGCACAGGAATGACATCCGGTAGCTGATTTAGCCATTTCCGATTGAAAGGTGACATGAATGCACTTCGACAGTGCCTCAGCGCCTTTATCGACGGCTCTGCCGAAGTCGTTGCAGGATTTGTATCCACATGCTCCACAGTCCAATTTGGGTAATAATGCGAGCGTTTTACTTTCTAACTGATTTGTTTCCATATAGGGTTGATTAATTTTCTTTTTAATGAAGCCAGCCGCAAATACCGCCCTCCAGGTTCAGCAAATTGCTGAAACCAAATTTTCGGATCAGTATTCGAATGGTATTCTCACTCTTGATTCCATGCTTACAAACGAATATGACCGGATGATGACCCGATATCAGATCCGGATTGGTTTCAATTTCAGATGCGGAGCGATTGATGCTTCCGGGTATCGAAAACCGGGAAAAATCTTCAGGCTCCCGGATATCCACGATTTGTCCGCTGAAATTTTCATTCATCAATAGTCGCAACGTCGCAGGTGTAATGGATCTGACCGGCCATTGATCAAACTTCGCATTGCAGAGCTCCTCATAATCCAGCAGTTCCTGTATTTTGGGCAGTTCAGAATTGTTTTTGATTGTTAAGATATCCACCTGGAGTGTCAGGCAATCCATCTGCATCAGTTTACCGCTCAGGACATTCCCTTCCTGTATGATGATCTTGATGACCTCCCCGGCCATGATGCAACCGGTCATCCCTGCAACCGTTCCAAGCACTCCGACGTCATCACAATTCAATGATTCTGAGCTGTCAGGGTATTCCGGGACCAGGCAACGGTATGTTGGCCCTCCCTGATAATTGAAAACTGAAACCTGGCTTTTAAACTGATATAGTGCCCCGAAAACAAAAGGCTTGTCCAGGATTACGCAGGCATCATTCACCAGGAACCGAGCCGGAAAATTATCCGATCCATCGAGAATGACATCATAGTCCCTAAGAATCTCCAGTGCATTGTTACTGTTAAGTTTAACAGGATAGGTATAAATATCAACGAGCGGATTTAACTCTTTCAGCCTTGCGGCAGCCCTATCTGCCTTGAGGTATCCGAGGTCGGCGGGAGTATATAGTATCTGCCTTTGAAGATTGGATTCCGAAACGATATCATAATCTACGATACCGATCCTTCCTACACCGGCTGCGGCCAGATATTGAAGTGCAGGACAGCCCAGGCCTCCGGCGCCGATCACAATGACTGATGAGCTCATGATCGCCCTGATTCCCCGGTAACCGATTTCAGGAACCAGAAGATGCCTGTGGTAGCGGTGAGGTAGAGTGATTTCAGCCATGACTGGTTACGAAAAGATTGGATTAAGATGTCGGATACATTGCCTGAGCGAATCCAGGAACCATCTGATATCATCCTCCTGGTTGAAACGTCCGAGGCTAACCCTCACGGCTCCTCTGGCCTCAAACTGGTTTTTCCCGATGGCCTGCAGGACATGGGAAGCGCTTTTTGACGAATCGTTGTTAGAACAGGCTGATCCTGCTGAAACGGCTATGCCGGCCTCATCGAGCAGCAACAAAAGTCGCATGGTTTCCCCTTCAAGACCGCTGATGCCGAAATTCAGATTCTGCGGAAGCCTGTGGGTAAGGCTGCCATTGACATAGAAACCCTCAATTTCTTCCTGCAACTCATCAATCATTTGATCTCTCAATGTCGCGAGCCGTTTCGGTTCATTTTCCATTTCTTCTTGGCATAATTCAGCGGCCTTCACAAATCCGGCAATTCCAGGAAGGTTTTCGGTTGTCGACCGGATACCGAATTCCTGTCCCCCACCGTGTAAAAGAGGAGTAATTGGAGTGTTTTTCCTTACATACAGGCAGCCCACTCCTTTAGGCCCGTATATCTTATGCGCATTGAGAGATAGCAATGAAACCTGCATACCTTCCACGTTCACCGGTATCTTTCCAAACGACTGACATGCGTCGGAGTGAAAAAGGACATTTTTTTCGCAGCAGATACGCCCGATTTCTTCCACCGGCTGGATAGTACCAATTTCATTATTGGCATGCATCACTGATACGAGGATGGTTTTCGGGTTGATCATCCTTTCAAGTATTCCGGTATCTACAATTCCATCGGAACCGACCGGGATGTAAGAGATGATAAATCCCTGATTCCCGAGCCATTTGCAGGTATTCAGGATGCAGTCGTGTTCAATTGCCGAAACGATGATGTGATTCCCACGGTGCCTGTTGGCGAAGGCTACTCCTTTCAATGCCAGATTATTCGATTCTGTTCCTCCGGAGGTGAATATTATTTCTTCAGGTTTCGCTTGTATCATTTCGGCTAATCGGGAGCGATAGCGATTAAGCGAATATTTTGCTTCTGTTCCGTACCGATGGTTGCTTGATGCATTTCCGAAATTTTTTCTGTAAACCTCATCCATCAATTGAAGAACCTGCTCGTCAAGAGGTGTTGTGGCGGCATTGTCAAGATATACGCTTTTCATTTTGTCGTTTTTTACTCTTTGATATAGGAAGTTAATGCTGGTTCATATTTGCAATCTGCCTTCTGGTGTATGTCTCAAAGAGAAAGAGAAAGAAGGAGTGAACCAGGGAAACTATGCAACAGGTAAAGGAATTCAGGGAAAGCCAAATAGCAAAACCCATGTGCTTCAGATAAGTCATATTCACAGAAGTTGGGCGTTTCGTAAAAGTGGTAGCCATACGGTGTGATTCCCCTTTAATCGTATCTGGAATCGATGCCCCAATTAGTCTGAAGATTAGCTGGAAAACAAAGGCCAGTATCATTGAGTCCTTCTCTGTCTCAGTGTTTTATGCGGTTTCACCGGAATGGTTTTCCGTATCGGATCAAAACTGCACGAATGACATTATCCTTCCCGCAGCGGTACTATTCTCCGACATAGAATAATTCGTTTTCCATCGTCCGCAACACTCCGAAATGGTTTTTTGAACCGATTTCCTTTTTGCCGACACAGATAGTGCATGTCCCGACAGGAGGATTGCCGCGCAGGAACATGGGCATTTCAACGGGATCGGTTTTCAGGATATCGCGGACAATGGGATCTATTCCGATGCCGTAAAGGGCATTACTCTCAACCACTGCCGTGCCTTTAGTGGCATCCAAAATCCTGGACCGGAATACTTCCCGTTCAGCCTGTGAAACAAGGTCTATCTTGGTCACAACACAGATATCGGCCAGAGTGAGCATGGGACCAATCTTCCTTGGGAGATTCATTCCGCTGGTTGCTTCCAGAACGACGATACCCAGACAGTTCTCAACATAGGGAGAGCATCTCAGGCACAACCCTGCTGTTTCGACGAAGAGCACATCGGCTTGTTCCTTTTCGGCCCATTCCACTACTTCATCAAGGACCACCACGTTGCAGTGATCGGGGCAGAGTTCGCCGGAATAAATCTTTTTAGCCGGGATTGAAAATTCTTTCTTTATTTGCTCATCTTCATCGGCAAACATCACATCTATCTTAAGGTAGGCCGGTTTGAGCCCTTTTTTCAGTATCCTCCGGATCACCTGTTTGATAACCGTAGTCTTTCCGCTTGTAGGCGGACCTGCAATGATAATTAGTCTCATAAGCTGTTTCTGTTAAGGTAAATCTGATAATTTGCTGCCAGTTCGCTGATCTGTTCTCCGAACACTTCGGCGTTGATCTTCTCTCCCGACCGGATAAGTTTCCGGAATTCGAGCATCACATCATCGATTTTCTTCAGTCCGATTGCCGCCACTTTCTCTTCAGTGTCAGTAACAATGATCTGTTGCATAGCACCGTGTTCCATGATGATCCTGAAATCGGATAGGAGCGCGATGCGGGGATCATGCGTGACAAAAACGAAGATTTTGCGGTATCTCTTCAACAACTTCAGCGCCTTGGTACGATGGATACCGGCATTCTCAATCTCATCCAGGAGGATGATCGGAGAATTGCCGATGATCACTGCGTCTGCAATCAGGAGCGACCGTGTCTGCCCTCCCGAAAGCTCCGTCATGGCCGTTTCCCGGATAATAGCCTCGCCCGTAAGCTGATTGGCAAAGGCAAGGGTTTCGGAAATCATTTGGTCGGTTTCGTTCGCTCCCCTTATCGTAGCGTGAATCTTCAGAAATTCCCCTACCGGCAGGTCCGACAAAAAGTTTGTGTGCTGAGAAATCAGCGCTATCGGGTGTTTGGAAGGATCGAAGGAGAATTCCTCCGGAATGGGTTCTCCATTGATCAGGACTTGCCTCTCAGATGGAGTGTTGTTATTGGCAAAGAGCTCGATGTCGTTGATGAGGGTTGTTTTTCCGCAGCCGGTCGGACCGACAATGCTGACGATATCGCCCATTTTCAGTTCAAAATCGGAAACTTTCTCCGGTTGACCATCTTTGCCCCGCCCGCCTATCACTTTTACTGTGTTGATTTCCATATATCTTAGCTTCAATTAATTTTGTTACAATATTATCTATAATGTCGATTGATTTACTGTACATTTGTATCGGTGTTTTAATAGAATTCTATATAATATTTAATCGCCAAGTATACAATTATCCATGAAAGGGCAATATGTATCAAACCAGACGGAGACCGTTACACTAAACAGCTGGTTGAAGAAGATATCCTCTCAATTCATATCCCCGCAGGATTTTGATAGAATAGATACTGCCTGCATCAAACTTCGCTTCAAAAAAGGGGAGACTATCCTCAAGCAGGGTAATATTCCTTCTCACATCGTCTTCCTGGAGAAAGGACTCGTTAAATTCAATTTTGAGGATGAATCAGGAAAGAACATCATCCTGACCGTGGTTTCAGCTCCCAGGATCCTAGGTGGGGCAAACCTCTTTTACAAGGACAATAACCTGTTTTCGATCATAGCGGTGGAGGAATGCGAAGCAGTGCTCATAAATTCCAATGTCCTGCTTAGTGTAATGTCGAAGAATGCAAGATTTTCCATTGCTTTGTTTCAGATTGCATGCCAGATGTTCAAGAGTTCCATCATGAATTTTATCAGCCTTGCATCCAAGCAAAAGGAAGGCCGGATTGCCGATATCATCCTGTTTTTGGTCAACGAAGTATATCACAGGAACGAATTCAATCTTTCCTTTACCCGGAAGGAGCTTGCCGAGTTTGCCGGATGTTCGGCCGAAAACCTGATCATGACCTTGTCGAAATGGCAGAATGAGGGTGTTATTCAAATCACAGGCCGTCAATTGGAAATTCTGGATATGGAAAGGCTAAATCTAATAAGTAAAATTGGGTAGATATGCTGACGCAAAAAACTCGCTATTCCATGCTAGCTCTTGCACGATTGGCAAGAGAATACGGCAAAGGGCCCCTGATGATTAATGAAATAGCAAAAAGTGAACTCATTCCCAAGCGATTTCTTGAATCAATCCTGCTTGACCTTAAGAAGAACGGCTATCTGGGAAGCAAACTGGGTAAAAACGGAGGATACTATCTTATTAAAAATCCCAATGAGATCAGCCTGCTGGAAATAATCAGGCTTTTTGAAGGAAGTATTGCGTTTTTGGCCTGTACATCCGAAAAATACTACAGGCCTTGCGAACATTGCAAAGATGAAGAAACCTGTGAAATACGCCATACTTTCAGCGATATCAAAAGCTATATTTTTAACCGTTTGAAAGATACCAGCCTGTCGATGCTTGCCCGTATTTAAGCTGAAGGAGCCTCTTCCTTCGGGTTCCTGTCCAGGAAATGCCGTGAATCACCCCATTGATCATAGGCTATGGTATTTCCTGTAAGGGCAACACGCCATTCCAGGCATGATTGGCAATCCTCGGGATTCTCATCCAGGCAGGGTTTATTATCGTAGAGCTTATAGGAATCCCTGAATTTTCCGGGTGTGATGTTGGGCATCAGTACATTTGCCCCGGCTTTTAACGCCTTCTCACGTCCCATTTTGTCAATGGATTGCAAAGCTGTTGTCGCGGCTATGTTCACATTATTCATGAGTAAACGCAAGACAGATATCATTTTCAGAGTCAGATCGAAACGTTCCCGGAGGGGTAATAGCGAATCCTTTAGATGATACAGGGGAGTTTCAGCATGCTCGATATAGGGACCCATTCCTACCATATCGACATCATATTCCTTCATGAAAAGTAAGTCGCCGGCCAGATCATCCAGGGTTTGATACGGCAAACCGATCATCACACCTGTGCCCGACTGGTAGCCAATGTCCTTTATCGCCTGCAGGCACTCCATGCGACGTTTATAGGAATGGAGACCGTCATCGGGATGCAATTTCGAATAGAGAACCGGATTGGATGTCTCTATTCGCATCAGGTACCTTTTTGCGCCGCTCTCGAACCACCTACGGTAAACGTCAGGTTTCTGTTCTCCACAGGAAAGCGTTATTCTAAGCCGTCCGCTGGTATCGCGAACAATCTGCTGTACCAGCCGGTCAATCCGCCGGGTAAAACGGTTGTCTTCCCTCTCGCCGGATTGAAGCACAATGGATCCGTACTTGTTATCCAATGCAAATTTCGCGGCATCCAGTATTTCCTGATCAGTGAGATCATACCGCACGACCCGGGTATTCCCGGCCCTGATCCCACAATAGTAGCAGTTCTTATGGCATTTATTTGAAAATTCAATCAGTCCTCTGAAATAGACGATATCTCCCACCGATTTACTCCTGACTCGCGCTGCATGTTCAAACAACTCAGCTTGTCGCAAACCAGTGACAGACAACAGGCTGATCAGTTTTTGCTTCGATACGGGCTCCGATGAAAAAAGATCTTCAGTTTGGTTCATAGATTTCAATTCCCTGGTTATGGGCATGCCCGAAAAATTCAAATTTCATTTATTGAGATTGCGAAAGTAATGGAAGATAAACAAACATACTACACCAAATGTTGTCTTCTGAAGAAGCGCTGGTTGAACAAGGAAAATAATATCAGACGGCTACAATGAGATGAACACGCCCGATTTGTTAAGAATATAAAGACTTCATTTCACAAGACCAGGCTTCAGGATTTTTCCCGGCGCCCGGTATCTTCGCCAGAATCTCCAGTGAGTCAGGGACGTAACTGTAATAAGCCGGTTGAAAAACCTGTATTGCGACAGCCAGTGCATCAGCCGGTAACCCATTACGTAGAGCATGATGGCTACACCCCATTCCACGATGAAATCCAGTACTTCGTAAGCAACGCCTGAGCCGCTCAGATGGCGGTTCACAAACGCAACCACTTTTTCCGAAAGGAAAGGATTTATAAACAGTATCAGTGCGAACAAGAGAATAAAGAAGAAGGAATGCGCCGTTTCGATGGCCCGTTTCGGGCAGTAGTTCATACACTTCATGCAGCTTTCGCAACTTAACTTCCAGAACGGCCGTCCGTTGGAAAGGACAATGGAGCCGGTAGTGCACTGCTTCATACACAATCCGCAGTTATCGCACTTTTCGTTGGTGATAAAGGTTTTGGCAATGATAAACCGCCCCACGATGTAATAGCCGACTGCCAGCGGCGCTACGAGAATATCGAGCGGCAACAGGATGAAGGCTTTCAGGAAGACGCGCCTGCCCGAAAGCACCTTTTCGGCGTAACGCCTCGTCAGCTCCCGGTAATGGACAAACATGGAATCGATCACTTTCGGTCTCAGTCCGGGATGCAGGCTGATCCAGTTGGAGGGCAGGTCCACGGGGTACATCGACCTGATCTGATACCCTTTCAGAAGCATGACGAGCGCCGGGAAATAAAGGGCAAGGCCGCTCAATCCGGGCATGAAAAACTTCGAGAGTTTCATGCCGGCCCGGGTGTTGCCGATGAATATATCGGAACCTCTCAGTTCACGGAAACGGAACAGGAACTTCAGCATGGAGTGTGGCATGTTGAAACCGTGCGTGGCCGAGAAGAAACCGATCAAGGTCCTGCCGGTGAATCCGGAGATCATCTCTTTGTCAAAGTCCCTGAAGGATGCCACACAGGTTTTCATACCCTTTTCAGCCGCCGTTTCGGCAATCCATTCCGATACCCGTTTCGAGTTTCCCGTCCCGGAATAGTAAATCATCAGGAGATTATCATATCGTTGGATCATGTTTCTTTTCAGGGTATTTTGTTTTATCGGTATTCTTCATTTGTCAATAGAAATCTGAGATTCAAAACCATAGGAATGCTAAATATTGATTGAAGGATTACAAGCGAAATATACATCCCTGTTAATCAATTACTTTTATGCTTGATCACCAGCGTTTCCTGCAAGGCCTCGATCACCGACACCGGTTCAAACGCTTCGTTGAGCATGATGTAGGCCAGCGATCCGTCGATAGCCGACAGGAAGGTGATGGCCATTTTATGCGGATCGATATTCCCGAACTCGCCGGAGTTTATTCCCGCCTGGTAAACAGATTCCATGAATGTCAGCATCTGCGCCGCATAATCGCCGAAGGCCGCCAGCAGGTTGGGATTGCGGAATGCCTTGTCCATTACCAGGAAGTAAAACTCCAGCTCTTTACGGTGCGTGATCCAGTGATTGATGTAGTGAAGGATGAAAAGTTCCAGGCCTTTCGCCACCGACGTACTCTGAACCAGTTCCTGCATCAGCGCCTCTACCGGCTCCATGAAAACCTGGTTGGCAAACACAAGCACCTCGTCCTTGTTGCGGAAATGGTGGTACAGCCCGCCTTTGCTAATTCCCGCCCTTGTGGCGATCGCTTCCATAGAAGCTCCGGCGTATCCTTTTTCAAGGAACTCGGCTACGGCAGCCTCCACAATTTGCTGCACCCGTTCTTCTTTTGGCAGATTTTCGGCCATAATGTTAGTTGATTTTTAACATACCGACGGTCGGTTTGCAAAGATAAATATTTATCAATGACAGTGAATCAGGATGATCCTATTTGATTAACGAAAACTGACATCTTATTCCACCGGCAACCCTGTATCTAAATGAAAGTTGCTGCGAACCAACATCTCCCTCCGAACCGTCAGGCTTCAGGTTGATCCGGCTTCAGGAGGCTATCTGATTTCGTTTTCCGGTTCAATCAATCCATTGCGGATGGCGTATTTCATAAGCCCGACAATGGATTTGGTTTTTGTTTTAATAAAGATGTTCCGGCGGTGCGCCTCCACCGTCCGTTCGCTGATAAACAGCTTTTCCGCGATCTGTTCATTGCTGTATTCCCTGGCTACCAGGTTCAGCACCTCGATTTCGCGGGAGGAAAGCGTTGGACGGGTATCACCTTTATTAACTGTTTGTTCCGGAGTGCTCCCAAGGTTTTCCATAATAATATTCTGGGTGTTGATGCTCAGATATTTGCCGTTCTTATGCACAATCCGCAGGGCCTCGGTTACTTCGTTCATATTGGTGCATTTCAGAACATATCCCGATGCCCCGGCCTTGATCATTTTTGAAATGATGGAAATATCGTCATGCATCGTGAGTGCAATGATCTTCACAGATGGGTACAAAGCCCTGACTTTTTCGGTGGCCTCAATGCCCGAGCCATCCGGCATATTGATATCCATCAGAATAACATCGATGACGTTTTTCTCAAGAAAGGCCAGGGTTTCTGCCATGGAATTGGCTCCGGCCACAAAAGCGATGTCTTCTTCGCCTTCGAGTAACGATTTCAGTCCTTCTATCATCAACTGATGATCGTCAACAATCAGGACTCTGATGGGATTTTCTGACATAAGCTGTTTATTGTAATGGAATTAAAATGCTGATGATGGTTCCCCTGCCGGGATTAGAATCAATAAACATGGTTCCATGCAGGTTCTCTATCCTCGATTTCATATGCGCAAGTCCGTAGCTGGAGTGTTGTTTGATCTCCTCAAAATTGAATCCTTTCCCGTCGTCCTCTGCAATCAGCGAGATTTCATGGTCGCCCTGAGTAATCTGTATAAATAAACTACCGGCCTCGGCATGCTTGATGGTGTTGTTTACAATTTCCTGTATGGTTCGGAAGAGTGTGTTTTCGATCAGGTTGTCCAGTTTGTCGCTTAGTCCGAACGTGTCGAAACTCATACTCAGGCGTGTGCTTTGATTTACCCTGTCGGAAATGTTTTTCAATGCGCCTTTCAAGCCGCGTTCCGAAAGCAGGGAGGGCGCCAGGTTGTGCGAAATTGTCCTGACTTCGTTAAAAGCATCGTCAATGCTCTTCATCAGCGATTCAAGCAATAACTTTCTTTTTTCTTCAGTTAGTTCCTTCCGGTTGTGAAGCACACTGGCATTCAGTCCGGCCAGACTAAGCAGATGTCCCAGGCTGTCGTGCAACTCGCTGCCGATGCGTTTGCGCTCCTGGATTTCTGCTTCCAGCACGGCATTGGCTTTTTTCTCCGAAAGTTCGATCACCGTCTTCTGAAGTTTTACATTTTGCCGGTGCCGGTGATTGAGGTAGAGCAGGTAGAGCCCGATCAGCAACAGGATGAATGTCAGAGAAATAAAAAACAGCAGGTTGTTCTTCTTGCTGATAGCCAGTTCTTTCTTTTCCAGCTCCAATAGCTGCATTTTATTCCTCTGGCTGAGATAATCAAGCTCCACATCGTAAACCTGGTGCACCACCGCCTGATTGATCACTTCCTGCTGGGCCTTTATGTGTTCGCGGTAGTGAAACAGACTGCTTTTGTAGTCACCTGTTTTTTCATAAATGTCTGACAACACTTCATGGGCGTCACTTTTCAGCACCAGACTGTTTTGATCGCCCGCCATCTGTAATACTTCGGCAGCGATGGTAAGCGCCTTTGCTGTTTGGTTCAGTCTGTTCAGCGCTCCGGCTGTGCCCAGCCTTGCCACTGCCAGTTGGTAGGACAGTTTGGTTTCGCGGGCGATGTCGGTGCTCAGCTTAAAAGCTTCCAAAGCCCGTTCAGGTTGTTCGTGTGCCAGGTAATAATTGCCCTGCAACTGATATGAAATGCACAAACCGTATTTGTTGTTGATTCTCTGTGAAAGCTCAATAGCCCTGCTGAGGTAATCAAGGGCAAGGGATGGATTGGTACCGGTGATATGGCAGAGTGCGATGTTGTTCAGCACCGATATAATCAGAATAGAGTCCTTTTGCTTTCCTGTTGAGTCAAGTGCTTTATTGAAGTAAGCCAGCGCTTTGTTATAATTTTTCAGGTTCAGATATATCAATCCGATATTGTTGTATGTCCCCGCCATCTTTTCAGGGACTCCGGCCAGGTTGTAATTGTTCAGCGCCTCCGACAAATAAAGGTAGGCGGTTTTATAGTTGCCGGTCTCATTGTAGATCATGCCCAGGTTGTTGTTGATATGGGCAATCTCAAGGTAAAGTTTGATCTCTTTGGCAATAGTCAGCGCCTGGTTGTAGTAGTTGATAGCTTCCGGGTACCTTGTTTCAAGTGTGTAGGACGAACCTATGTACTTCAACAACCTTAGTTTTGCTGCCGGATTATCTTTATAACGATCCTTGAGGAGTTGTTGCGCCAGGGTCCGGGCCTGCGATGGATTCTCGTAAATAATCTGATGGATTTCTTCAATCATGCTGTCGCCCGCAACCGGATCTGACGGACCGGTTACAATTTTATCATTTCCATTGCAGCAGGACAAAAGCAACACAATGGACATCAGATAAATGTACAAAACTGGTCTTGTGGCAGGATGAGTCGGCGTTCCTGATTTTGCAATAATACCCATCTGAATATTGTGATCTGAACAGTATTGCAAAGCTAAGGCTTTCCCGCTCAGCTAAGCCATGTGATTTCTGATAATGAATAAAATAGGCATTGCCACGGAAGATAAATAAGTGCTGGCACCGATAGAAGATTAATGATAAAATAGCATGTAATACCAATTGAGTTTTGATGATGTTTCAATTTACTTTGCCACAGAATTTATCCCTTAATTGCACCTTTATGAAAATCGTGTTTACTTCTTTTACTGCCCTGCTGATAACAGGCATGTTCTTTTTCAACAGAGTTGCCGTGGGGCAGGAAGTGCTCTACAGTAATCATTTTGACAATCCGGCAGGGCAACTGCCCCCGGGCTGGACGCTCAATGGCGCACAGGCTCCCTGGTCGGTTTCCGCAACAGCCATGGCCGGCGGCGAAGCGCCCGAGCTGTTCCTGGGTTATAGTTTTGCTTCCGGCCTCAGCCGCTTGATTTCTCCTGAAATTAATATTGATGGTTATCATGAGTTATGCCTCAGGTTTAAACAATATCTCTTCAACTACGAAATGGATTACGGGGAAATCATCGGACTGGATGTCACATACGATGGAGGCGCTACCTGGGAAGTGCTGATGGAAAAACCCGTGGGGATGCTCAATATCCCACAGGACGAGTTTTCCTGGTATTTTACCGCTCCTGAGAATGCAGAGAAGCTGCAAATCGCTTTCCGCTTCGATGGCAACAATTACGCAATAAATTTCTGGGCTATCGATGACCTTTTTGTAGAATCGCCGGTGGAGAACGACCTGCTTACAGGCAATTTTTCCGGAAATACCACCCCGGAAGCAGGAGAGCAACAGCTATACTTCTTAGAAGTTATAAATGGAGGCAAGCTTGCACAGCAGGATTACACCGTGAAGCTTTACAGTGCTGACGGCGCCCAACTGTCATCAGAAGCAGGCCAGCCTATTGCCTTTGGTGAAAAAATGTACCATCTGCTCTGGTGGACTCCTTCCACCGATAACATCGGCAGCATGGACATTTATGCAAAGATTGAGTTTGCCCAGGATGAAAATCAGGATAATAACCGCACTGTCGACCTCCCTGTATACGTGCAGCCGGCCGGCATCGAGAGTACCCAGATCGGAAATGGTTCCTGCCCGCTGAACTCTCTGCCCTGCAACTTTTTCAACCTTCACAGCTTCACCCAGTCGCTGTATATGCCTGAAGAAGTGGGTGTCAGCGGGTATCCGATCACCGGACTGCAGTATACCTGCCAGTTCGACAACGACCTGGAAGATGTGCCTGTACAGATCCTTATGGGTGAAACCAGTCTGTCCAGCCTGGCCGATAACTGGGCAGATCCCGCAACCCTGACCCCGGTTTTCAACGGGACCATTAATTTCGCCAAGGGTTTCAACACTATCTATATCCCGCTGGACAACCCTTATACTTACCATGGCGGAAATCTTGTGGTGCAAACGGTTAAAAGTTATAGCGAAATGGTACTGGGCGCTGTTTTTATCAGTTCCATCGACACGGGGGCAAGCCGTTCACGCATTTCCGAAAGGGATGATCTGCCTTTCGACCCCATGAGCCTGCCCGAGTTCGGCTATTCATCAGATTATTACCCCAATATTACCCTGTTTTACTCAACGGGAACGACCATGGTGTCTCCGTTGCAGGCGACGCCGGTAGTATCGGCTTACCCCAACCCGGTGAGCAGCCGATTGTTTGTGCAGTCTGTCGAGCCTATGACCGAAGTCCGGATTACAGATCTTTCAGGAAGGGATATCCTCCGGGAAAAAGCCGCCGGCCTGGAACACACTGTGAATGTGGAAAATCTAATTCCAGGGATGTACATGCTTCAGATCATAACTGAAGCCGGTACCGCAACCCGCAAAATACAGGTAATCAGGTAGCCTGTGGAAGTGAGGAGTAAAAAAGGCTGTTCTGTTTTGCAGGACAGCCTTTTTTCGTTTTATACTGCGGCTGAACAGGTTCGCGAAATTGGTTTTTCGGAACTTGCCCAGTATTAGTGAATCTAATCAGCTTTGCTTCGTAAACATGTTGGGATTCAGTATATTATGGTTTGAACTCTTCTGGTATGGCATCATAGAATCCGAGTAACGCCTCTCATATACATCACCGAGATATCGAGAAGTTACAAACTCGGAGATCCTTACCAGGTAAGTTATGAGAATTTTGAAACCCCGAACGGCAATCTGGATATTAATCTTACCGACGAAGAGGCAACCCGGGTATCCTACAAACAAACATCTTCAGGAGCGTTGAATGCAAAGGACAAGACAAAAGTCATGAAAAAGCTGAAGGTTGTGGACAGTATTGTTTACGGCCTCGTGAACATCAGGACCGACGGGAATAAAATTCTTTGTGCCACCCTGAACGAAGGCAAGAACAAATGGGAAATCAACACCTTCAGGTCGCGGTTTTAATAGCATTGCTTTTCAGGGGAAACTGATTTTTACGGAAGCCGTCACCGGGCAGGCGCTCGCCATGCCTGCAAACGAGTGTTCATGGGGTGTTGTACTCTTGAACGGGAGAAAAGGCCGGATCAAAGCATCCACTTCCTATTGTTCTCCAGCAATTGTTTCAATATTTCTCCGGGATCTTCAAACCGGTTGGCCAGCATCATGGCGGCAACGACGTAAGGCTTGAAACCGGCCTGCTTGTATAAAGGGGTTTTGTAAAGATCGAAAACAGCGGCCGACAACTCCCCTTCCCTGCAACTTATCCCGGAAATATCGGCAGGCAGGCAATGCAGGTAAAGGGCTTTCCCCTCCCTGGTGAGTTTCAGTTTCTTCCCGGTGCATTCCCATTCCCTGAAGCGGGCGTTGTTGGAAAGGCATTCCTTTTCAAGTTCTTTCAGCCCCTTCAGGTCGCCTGTCCGCAACAATTCCGTGCGGCACCCCATCACGTGGTAAGGAGCCCAGCTTTTCGGATAAATGATATCGGCATCCCGGAATGCTTCGTCCATCGAATTCAGCGCCCTGAAACTTCCGCCGCTTTCGGCAGCCTGGTTTTTAGCCAGATCCATAACTTCCGGGATCAGCCCATACCCTTCGGGCAATGCAAGGTCAACCTACATGCCCAGGCGGGCCATCAGGCCGATGACACAATTCTAGGCCTCCAGATTCTTTTTGAAGATTTCCACCGCCTGGGGACTTCTTATCAGCGTATTGACGCCTCCCAGGCAGCCGCCTTCACAGCACATCACTTCAACAAAATTTTTATCGGTTTTGCCCTTTGCCATTTGCTTCAGCAGGGTGATGGATTTTTTATCGATGCCATTGATCACTTCTGCATTCACCGATGAACCGGCACTCGCCACGATGGAACCGGCAACGCCGCCTGAATAAGCGAAATGATAAGCCTGCGCCGAAGATCTTTCCGGGCGGGGATGCGATTCGAGGTCGGCGACCTCAATTCCTTTGGCAACCAGCAATGCCCCCAGTTCCTCAAACGACATCATGAAATCTACCGAGCCGAGATAATAGGATTCAACCCGTTTGGCGATGCAGGGCCCGATAAAAACCGTAACGGCATCAGGGAACCTTTTCCTGGCTATTTCTGCGGCATAGCATAGCGGAGAAGGGGTGGATGAAACCTTATCACTCATTTCAGGGATATGCTTCTTTACCAGTTCCTTAAATGCCGGGCAGCAGGAAGTAGTCATAAACTGACAGCCTGCAGCCATCCGTTCTTTCCACTCAGCCGATTCATTGGCAATGGTTAAATCGGCACCTTCGGCCACTTCCACGATATCATGAAATCCGGCGCTGAGAATGCTGGAGTATATTTTGCCGAGATCCTGCCTGAACTGGCCGGCAATGGCCGGAGCGACAAGAGCCACGACCTTGCGTCCGCTCTTCCAGGCCCTGAAAACATCCACGAGATGCGTTTTCTCAACGATGGCCCCATACGGGCAGGCGGCGATGCACTTACCGCAAAAGATACACTTATCGAAATTTATTCGCTCTATCCCCGTGTCATCCTTTTCAATGGCGCCGACGGGACACGACTCTTCGCAGGGAACAGGCTGATAAACGATAGCATGAAAGGGGCATTCCTTCATGCATTTTCCGCAGTTGATGCAGCTATCGTGATTTATACGGGCTTTACCATCGGCAAAAGAAACCGCCTTTTTGGGGCAATTCACCTCGCAGGGACGCGCATCACATCCACGGCAAAGGTTTGTAATCTCATAACTCCCCTGGTTACAACTGCTGCATGCCTCATCAACGACCGTCATGGCTACAGGGGTTAATTTTTCTCGTTTCAGGGCCGTGGCGGCATATTCGTGGAGCTGACAGAGTTCATCCGTTTCATCGTCAACATTGAAAGCGAGCAGGGCCATCAGCTTATATTTCAGTATTGCCCTGTCCTTGTGGACGCAACACCGGATTGGCTGATTATGCCTGGGACGCATCAGGACCGGCAGCCTGTCGATTTCATCCAGTATCGTTCCCTGATCAAGCATCCGGCACAAATGAACCAGTAGTTCCCGCCTTGTTAACAGAGCAAGATTATTCGGCGTCATCACTTATTGCTTTTTCCAGGTTGCTTACAATTTTTTCGATAGATGCCTGTTCCATCAGGACATCATTAATCGTCACAAAAGGCGGTTTTCTGTTGCCATCCTTGCAAAATCCGCCACATGTCATCCCTTTGATTTCCACCTTTGGTTTTATACTTTCGGGAAGATGACCGGCGAGTTCCGGAAGTTCCGAGCCTCCCATCACATGGCACAGCGTACCGGTACAAATTTTTACAACTACTTTCTTTTCAGCACTCATGACCATTTTTTCGTTTTCGTGTTATATAAACTGGATTTCAACCTCTTTCAGGTACTTCTCTTTAAGGATCTGAGCTATTTTCTTGATTACGTTCCGGCGAATTTCAAGTTCGACAGGGAGATTAGGATCCTGATGCGCTTCATTGATTTTTGTCCCGACAAGGAACCTGATATGATCATTGGCCAGGATATACCTGATTATTTTTCCTGCCGGATTTTTTTCCGGCAGCATTTCACCGCTTTCAAGACATTCGGCAACCTTCCCGATGGTAAGAATTCCTTCGGTGACCAAATCGATCCCTTTCATATACGACACAGGAGGCAGTTGGTTATCACCTGAAAAGAGGTCTGTCTCAATTTCAAGACCGAGTTCCCGGCCAATAATCTGAGCCGTCGTTCCCCCGCATATAATCTTATTGCCGTCAAAACACTCAATAGTATCCGCAAATAATCTGTCCTTTTCCTTCTTATAGGGAGGGCCGCTACAAATCAACAGCTTGCGGGGCTTCCGGAAATAGATCACAATACAACTGATATCATCCTGGGCATGCATCGAATCGTTCATGTAAGCCCTGCCAATAATCTTTTGTGCCAGTTCTTCAGCCGATATTCCGGGATTTTTTTCAAGGATACCCGAAATATAGTTTTCAATATTTTCGGAATCCCAGCCGAAAGGCATTTCAATCCGTCCGATTCCCGATTGTGAAACGCCGTCAGAAAAGAGAACAATCCGATCCTCGCGCTGCGCGCAAAAATTGCATTTTTTAATATCTGCGTTAAAATCCTTCCTGATGATGCCTTTGTAAGGAGCCGCGCCCCTGAATACAATGAAAGGCGGGTTCCCGTATTCAACTATGCTGGTTTCATTATCGTATTCTATATCGACGATCGAAAAGGTGGCATAACTGATTTTCCGGTCCTGATCAATGGGAAGCGCATCCCTGATAGCCTGGGAAGTTCTTTCCGGCGGCTGATGCTCCACAGTAAAATTAAGCGCCATGGATGCGGTGAGTGTAGCCAGGATGTTTGCCTTGATACCGCTTCCCAGTCCATCGGAAAGAACGGATATTGTCCGGCCTTCATCGTAGAGTTTCCTGCTTAAGAAAACATCGCCGCAAACTTCCTGCCCTGCTTTCTGAATATTCCTGTGGGCAATCTCGATGAAATAATCAGCCGTTGCCATCCTCGTCCGATTGATATGAGTCGATGATATTGTGAAGCATCGTTTCAGTCCTCGATGCATTTTCCCCCAGGATGAACGCTGCTTTTTGGGCTGTCGCCAGATTCTCGCTGATAACTTTATGCAACCGCTCCGTAAGGGCATTCTTGCTAAAGTGCTGCTGATCCAGCTTGTGGATTATCCCGCAAACAATCCTGAACTGCTGGATGGAGAAAATAGAAAGATGGTAAAGGCCATCATCCATTCGAATATCCTTGTTGAATTCGTCCAGCCCTTTTTCGAGGAAATTGGCAAATAGCTTATACTGGGGTGTCAGTTTCCTGAGATCGGCGCCTTCCATTCCCGGTTTTACCGAATAAATATTCATGGCTTCCTCTCCAAGCATCCGCGCAAAATACTGGTTCGATTCAATGATTTTCAGCTTATCGTCAACCAGCACAACCCCGTAAGGCATTTTCTGTAAAAGAACGGTTGCCTTATTCTGGGCCACCTTTCGCATGTACGAAACGCACATATTCCGCTCTGCCTTCCCGTCCAGCATTGCCTCGGCAAACCTGCGGCAACTCTCGTAACCGCAACCGCCGCAATTAAGTTCATCCTTATCGGTAACCTTCCCGACGGTTTTCAGCGCATCCTGAATCTCCTTTTCGGTGTGGACACAACGTGTAACCGGCTTCGTGCCGGAATAGTCGGCAAACAGGTCCATTCCCTTATCTTCAACATCCCTGATACCGACACCATTATTCAGCGGTTGTTTCAGGGTTAGCACCCTTTTCCCGACCGTGGATCCCGGGTGTGAAACAACCGGGCCGTTGATGCAGCCCCCTTCGCAAACCATGAGTTCGATAAAGAGTTTCCCTTCGTACTTTTCAGGAAGCTGCTCAATAATTCCTTTTACATTCTGAAGGCCGGAGAAGCTCATGAATGAAATATCAGCTATTCCCACATTTTGCTTCATGGTGGAAATCATTCCGCCGTCAACCGGGTAAATACTTCCATTGTTAGCATTATAAGGGGCGAAGGAATACCCTCCGGAACCTGAGAGGAAATCCGGCGTAAGGCCTTCACCCTTAAGCCATTCACGCAATTCCGCAAAAGTGATGGCCAGATCGGCCCCTCCCTGATAATCTTCGATCTCCTTTTTCTTGGCAATGCATGGTCCGGCAAAGATCACACAGGTGTGTTCGCCATACATTTTCCTGATGAACCTGGCATGGGCCTGCATCGGAGAATCAACCGGGGCAAGTCTTCTCAGTTGTTCGGGATAGTATTTCTGAAGCAGCCGGACAATCGAAGGGCAACAGGAAGAATAATAAATGCCATCGGGTTGCTCATCGAGCCATTTCTTTGTGGCTTTCGACACGAGTTCTGCGCCCAGGGCCGTTTCGGAAACCTTAAAAAAGCCCAGACCGTATAGCCCTTCGAGCAACTGCGGTAATGTATAATCGGTGAACTCGCTCTTGTATGAAGGCGCCAGCGACAGTACGACACGGCTGCTTGCTGAAAGATGGAATTTGGCCGCATTCAGATCGTTCCGGACTTTCTTGGCGTTTACGGGACACACCTGAACGCACCGGCCACAGTACAAACAAAGACTGCTGATGACCGATGCACTGTGATCCTCAATCTTTATGGCTTTCACCGGGCATTGCCGTATACACTTGTAGCAATCCTGGCAGTTGTTTCTTTCGGTATAGATGGCCTGAAGCATCCCGGTTAATTTTTATTGGCAGCAAACAGATTGTCAAGTAACCGGATAGCGACGTTTTCGTCAATCTCCTTGTACGTCTTCCCGTTGATATGCAGAACCGGCCCCTGTGCGCAGTTTCCCGAGCAAAGCTGTCCCCTGAAATCAACCTTGTCCTTCAGGTTATGTTCGTTTAAGTATTTCTTGATAGCCTCAAGCACATACTGATTTCCTCTGTTGTAGCATGAGCTGCCAAGGCAAATCACAATTTTCATTCTGTTGTTCATGGCTTATTCAGTTTAGCGGCATTCTGTTCTATTAAACAGCTTGTGGTTCATGTATAATGGACAGACTCTTTTCCGGCGGCGCTCATTCATTTATAAAGTGAAACCATTATTGGCAGGCGCTGTCGGCATACCTACTCCTATGACTGATTTCAGGATTGCGACAACTATGATAATGGAAGACAGCACCGGATTATCGGTTTTTATCCTGGCAGGGTCCTTAACTTGCACCGGGCGGATGTCCGGTACCTGATAAGTATTTTCAGTTATTTCAAACATTATCATGGTTGCCTGTAAAATACGGGGTGGGCGATTCTGCGCCCACCCCGTATTATTGTATCTGCATCAGAAGTTTTCTTTTGTACCGTAGAAAGCGGCCGTGAGGATTTTCCTGAAATCATCCGGTGTTGCAGGCCGCGGATTGCTGAAAGTACAGGCATCTAGCGCGGCATTCTCCGATATTTTATCGAGTTTTTCCCTGAAAAGGTTTTCGCCTACGCCATACTCCTTAAGGGTTGCAGGTATCCCTAACTTTTGATTGAGCGCTTCGATGTAGTTGATGTACGCATCGCAAAGTTCTTTGTCGTTTTCACCTTTTAATCCGATAAACCTGGCGATCATGGCATACCTGGCTTCCGCATTCTTACGGTTAAACCTGATTACATAAGGCAGGTAAATGCCATTTGCACAACCGTGCGGGATATCGAATATCGCTCCGGTCTTATGGGCCATGCTGTGGCAAATTCCCAGCAGCGCGTTTGAGAAAGCCATACCGGCAAGACATTGGGCAACGTGCATGTTATCGCGGGCGGTTACATTGCCGGCATAAGATTCTTCCAGGTTGTCCTTAATCATGACGATGGCCTTCAGTGCAAGGGGATCGGAAAAATCGGAGGCCTGGCTGGCCGTGATTGCCTCGGTTGCATGCGTCAGTGCATCAATGCCCGTGTATGCCGTTAATTTTGCCGGCATAGTGTATGCGATTTCAGGATCGAGGATGGCGATATCCGGGGTAATTTCAAAATCAGCAAGGGGGTACTTGATGCCCACGCTGTAATCAGTAATGACTGAAAAGGCCGTAACTTCCGTTGCCGTACCGCTGGTGGACGGAATTGCGACAAAACGGGCCTTGTTACGTAACGGAGGAATATTGAAAGGCTTGGCAATATCTTCGAACTTTGATTCGGGATGCTCATAAAACACCCACATGGCTTTTGCTGCATCAATAGGAGAACCTCCGCCTATTGATACAATCCAATCAGGCTGGAACTGCTGCATCAGTTTTGCGCCTTTCATCACGGTTTCAACCGACGGATCGGGCTCAACCCCGTCGATAACCTGAATTTTCATTCCGGCTTCTTTTAAATAGTTTTCAACCTTGTCGAGGAATCCGAATCTCTTCATGGAACCTCCGCCTACGACAACCGTAGCTTTTTTCCCTTTTAAGGTTTTCAGAACTTCCATCGAACCTTTTCCGTAATACAGGTCTCTCGGTAATGTGAAACGATTCATTTTAATTGTGCATTAAGATTTAACAAAAGAGTAAGTTGGCCCTCCTTTACCAACTAGCTTGCCACGATTTTTAACAATTTGATTATCTGCCGTTTATATAGCTGATTGATTTATTTGTCCAGGTAAAGTGTCATGAACCGGAACACTTATCCGGTTGTCGTGTGTTCAAATCCCGAACAATGTTCGGTATGTGAACACAGGCATGGAAGTACTTACCGGTAGCCGGGAAAATGTCGTTAACCTGAAATGAAATTCAGGAGCAGGGAAGGAAATGAGGAAAGATTAAGAAGAGGAATCAGCCGGCATGCAGAATGTTTTCAACACCTCGCCTGTCCGGGTTTTATTATCCGGGAATCCGGGATCCGCTGTTACTCCCGGAGTTTTATATCGTATTTCTTCATCTTGACATAGAGCGTATTTCTGCCTACGCCAAGTTGTTTTGCGACCTTGGAAATATTTCCGCCAAGCGCATTGATGGCATCACAAATAGCCTCTTTTTCGGTCTCTTCAAGGCTATTGATTTTTTTGACGGCCGCACTGACTTCTGCCCCGTTTTGGTCTGTTTCGGCCGGCGTATCGGCAAGTTCGGGTACGCCTCCGAAGTTGACAAGTTTTTCCACAAAGTTTTCGAGTTCCCGGATATTGCCGGGCCAGGAATAGGACATCAGTTTATCCATGATATCCTTCGTCAGCTCAGGAACAGGTTTATTAAGCTTGGCAGCTTTTGTTGTGATGAAGTGCTGCCACAGGGGGATAATATCCTCCCGCCGGTCGCGGAGGGCGGGAATATGAATGGGAATAACGTTCAAGCGGTAGAAAAGGTCAAGCCTGAAACGGCGCGCTTCAATCTCGGCTTCCAGGTTCTTATTGGTTGCAGCAATAATGCGAACATCTATTTTAGTGCTGCTATCGCCTCCCAACCGGGTTACCTCGCCCTCCTGCAATACCCTCAGCAGTTTTACCTGCATATCCGCAGGCATTTCACCGATTTCATCGAGGAAAATGGTTCCTCCGCTGGCAAGTTCAAATTTACCGGGCCGTCCGCCCTTCCTGGCGCCTGTAAAAGCGCCTTCCTCATAACCAAAGAGCTCACTCTCGATCAGGGTGGGAGAAATGGCGCCACAGTTTACGGCAACAAAGGCAGCCTCGCTGCGCTCACCTGCATTATGAAGGGCCTGGGCAAACACCTCTTTCCCGGTGCCGCTCTCTCCCGTTATCAGTATCGTCGAGGGACTGTTGGCAACCGTCCTGGCATAGTTGACCAGTTCACTCATCGACCTGCTTTGGGCAATGATATCATCAAACGTGTAACCAGCCTGGAACCCGGTGTATCTGTTTACCAGATTCAGCATATTGCTGTATTGCCGGAAAGTTAGCAGGTAGCCCAGTATTTCTTTGTTTTCGCTTTTTATCAGGTAGGAATTAAAAAGAAACCTTTCCTTCAGGTCCTTCACGGCCAGTTTACACTCCTGGTCAATAAAGGGTTTATCATTGAGCAATGTATCGGCAATCTTTTCCCAGGCTGGCACAAATTCTTTAATTGGCTTGTACAGCAACTTTGTCCGGCGGATATTGATAATACGGCAGGCGCTGTCGTTTACCCAGAGAATCTCATCATTAAGATCGATGGCGAAAACTCCGTAAGCAAGGTTATTCATCATGGCGAAAGCATATTGATTGGATGCCTCCAGTTCCGATTGCACCTTGTTTGTAATCAATTTATTTTCAATGGCATCAACGGCAGCCTGAACCAGGCCCAGGGTATGCGGATGAACCTGATCGGCCGATCCGGTAATGTTGAGCGTGCCGATTATTTTTCCTTCGAAATGAATCGGAGCCGCCGAACAGGTCCATTGATGATAAACGGATATAAAGTGTTCTTTTGCCGTAATCTGAACAGGGGCGTTTTCACTGATGGCAGTCCCCATCGAATTGGTGCCGATACTCTCCTCGCTCATCACTGCGCCAGGAATCATGTTTAGTTTCGCGGCAGCTTCAAGCGTCCTTTCCCCTCCTTTGATGATGAGAATACATCCCACAGCATCGGTCAGAACTATGATAAACCCTGTTTCATTCACCGAAGACAACAATTGATTGATAATCGGCTCCGAAACGTTAATCAGTTCTTCATTAACCGCAAACTGCCGCTTTAAATCGGCTCCCCTGATAATATGCCGTGGAAAGATACGGTCAGGCTCAACGCCAAACTTTCTCGATCGTTCGTGCGACCGCGCTATAATACTGTTTTTTAATGATTTATCCATTATTTCCACGTACAGTTTTGCTTTGCAAAAATAGGCATTCTTTCATCCTCCCTGCCCATGCTGGCCGACATATAACAGGATGATATATATTTCCCTGAAAAATCGAGCCGGAATCATACGGAACACCGGGAAAAAGAGATCCGAAGATGGGCGCAAAACAGGTTGTACCTTCCTGAATGATAAATTCCCGGTTTTGAAAACTGGTTGCCGGAACATTCTCCGGTTGCCGGCGTCCCTGACAAAACATTTGTTTTCTCCGCTGTTTCATCTCCCGGTAACATGTTAGTGCGAAAATAATTCCGATACGCCTAACCGGCAATATAACAGCCAATTATCAAAATTGACACTGGAAACATGTTTTGAAATAATATCATTTCTTTATAATATTTGTACCCTTCGTCAGCGAGTATTTCTGATGATTCGGGTGAATTTCCTTTGCTCCCGCAAAAAATGAAAAGAAAGCGTGGGATGGGCAGAGATCAACATAATGATTATGAATAAACTTCCGGTAATATTTGCAGGGTTGCTATTTTCAGCAATCACGGCTTTCGGGCAGGAGCCGATCGACGTAACCGAACAGACCATCAAACTGGGGGGCATGCAGGAAGAAGAACTATACTACGGCTTTGCAGCCGGTGATAAAATCATCTTCAGTTTCAGGGAAACAGGCGGCCAGGAAATCAAAGAGGTAGAAATTACTGAATATCCCGGCAACTCGAGATTCTCAGCTTACAAAACCAGCCATGTGGACAATAAAACGATTACGGTAAGCACGCAGGGTGTTTATATTTTCCGTATTAAGAATTCCGCGTTGGCCGGCCGGGTATGCCTCATCAAGATTCAGCGGGTTCCCGTCAGCGGCGATACCCGGAATTTCAACACCGCCGTTACCTGGGAGATGCGTCCGGATACAACCTATAGCACTTGTACCCGGGAAGCTGTAATCGGCTACGATACATCCTACATTCAAAAGACGAAAAAAGAATTGGTTAAAACCGAAATCTCGGAAGATATCATCGCAGACAAAACGGAAAGGGTACATTCGAGGAACAATTTGCAACACAAAAATTACAGTATTCTTCCGGTAAGCCTGCCTCAAAATGAGGTCACGCCCTTTATGACAAAAACGGTCAGGTCGTGGGCCTATTGGATCGGCGTCGGCAAAGAAGCCTCTGAAGCATGGCTGAAAAATGTGAATATTATTAAAAATATCGCTTCCGGCGCATCCGTCATCCTCGGCGGCAGCCCGCTTGCCGGAATCGCCATTGGCACCCTTGCAACCCTTGCCATGCCTTCGATGGGTGAAGATGTAGCCTACTGGTTTATCCCTGACTATGCCAATGCCCGGCTGTTCATGGAAGACAAAGATTTCGTGCAATTCGACAGCGGAAAAGGAATTGCCGCTTACGGCAAAAACACCGACAGGACGCAGGGGACTTTTTACATCGGGCTGCTGAACGACAATCAGGTTCAGGGTATTGATGTCAATGTGAAAATATCCGTGATCCTGGAAACCAAGTATTATGAAGACAAGCCCTATCAGGAAATAAGCCTTACCCCCCGTTACGGGAAAAAGGCATTTTCGGAACCTGTCATCAGGACGGTCAAGGTTCCGGTAGCAGGGAAATGATCAGGAACAAGAGCCGGAATATGCCGGAAACGGGCACAAAAATTTCAGTCAGGATCACGTAAAAATCGGCAAGACTGTATTACCATCATAACACTTGTCATAATCCAGCCGCCACCCGCATTAAATTCCCCGCCACCAATGCAGGATCATGAGCATAAAACAAACCGGATCGTCAGGCAACTGAAGGAACGTGAATGCACAAAACCGGTATCATTGAGAAAGAAAGCCGTTTCTCATGAAGTACCGAAACTTAACGATAAAAGGCGCCTGGATGAGAAGATCGACGTCAGCGACTTTAACGAGATACTCTCTATTGATACCGGTAATTTGATCTGTGAAGCGGAACCGGGCGTTACATTTATCGACCTGGTAAAAGCAACCCTGAAGCATGGGCTTGTTCCCATTATCGTACCCGAACTGAAGACCATCACCATAGGAGGAGCGGTAGCCGGATGTTCAATTGAGTCAATGTCGTACAAATACGGCGGTTTTCATGACACCTGTCTTGAATACGAAATCATTACCGCCACCGGCGAAGTGCTTACCTGCACCCCCGATAACGAAAACAGCCTCCTGTTCCAGATGGTGCACGGCGCCTTCGGGACTCTCGGCATTATCTCGAAACTGAAGTTCCGTTTGATACCGGCCCTGCCCTTTGTAAAAGTGACCTATGAAAGTTTTGATAATCCCGGGGATTATCAATCGGCGATATGGAAGCACTATCAGGAGCAGGATATTGATTTCATGGACGGGATCATACACTCCGAAACCAGCTATGTGCTCAGCACGGCCAGTTTCACAGACCGGGCGCCCTACACCCATCGTTATGACTGGTTGCGGGTATATTATGAAAGCACGGGGAAACGGAAAGAAGACTATCTGAAAACGCCCGATTACTTCTTCAGGTACGACAGGGGTGTAACCAATGTAACGCCTGCTTCATTTCCCGCAAGGCTCATCTTCGGTAAATTTATGAACTCGGCGAGGGTGCTGAAACTCGTCGAAAAATTCCGAAAGCTGATCCCTCCTGAGAAGATTCCGGTCACCATTGATCTCTTTATTCCGTTTTCAAAAGTCGGCCGTTTCATGGACTGGTATCAGAAAGAGCTCCGTCATTTCCCGCTGTGGTGCGTGCCGTACAAACTTGTCAGGAAGTACGAATGGTTGTCGGACGATTTCCGGCGCCGGATCGATGACGAACTTTTCCTGGATATTGCCATCTACGGCATGAAAAAGACAGGCAGCAAGAACTACTATAGGATGATTGAGGAAGAACTGACGGACATCGGGGGCATCAAAACGCTGATCTCGAACAACTATTACACGGAGCAGGAGTTCTGGAAAATCTGGAATAAAGAGAATTACGGCGTTGTAAAGCGCCGGACCGACCCGGATAACATTTTCCGCGACCTTTATACGAAGACCTGCAAAACCATGATGGGGCTGGAAAGTTAAAAGAAGGATGCATCGTAATAAAGCGAAACTACTGAATGCTTGTAATAGGCGTTTCGTTATTTTTAATCTTGTTCAATCCCTAAGATTAAAAGAGGAACTGGAGGATTATTTCTTCCGTGCCTTAAAACATTATATACTTCTCCTTCATAATATGCAACTCCACTACTCATTTGTGATTGCATTTTCTTTGTTGGCAAAACTTCGATTCCAAGGTTTATAATTCCTCCAGAATAGAAAAGCAGGTGTTTAACAAACAAGTCAAATGCTACAAAAGCATATTTACCAAACTGAACCTCAACTGCAATCTGGTCTTTTACAAAGTCCGTTTGCTTAAATGATGAAATAGGATTATTAATGCCCTTTGAAATCAGAAATTCCTTCTGTTTGTCATATGGTAACATTATTAATTCAGGGAGGACTTTCTGGTCAACCGTAATGTAATAATGATAACGGCTTTCATTCCAACCAAGGCGGCTGAACTTTTCATTAAAGACTTTATTCAATTCTATTGGGCTATAAAGCATTTTCCCAGTCATCGTTTTCTCCTTGCTTTCCTTGGTCATATACTTTGACGCATCAATGCTTTCAATAGTATCGATGATTTCTTTGTATAGTTTATTATGGTGAACCATGATATATTCTTCTCCATTCAAATGGGAATATTTTTGAGCTATTTTCATTTAGTAAAATATATTTATTTGTTATACTTTCCGTTTAAATTATTTATTTCTAATTGCAACCATTCTTTCGGAACCTGAGAAACTTTTTCTTTTCCAGATGGATTATAGATAGGTTTATTAATTGGTCTGATTTTTAAATTTCCCTCATTAAAGTCTTTGATTCTTTGGTTGGCAATTGTGCAATATTCAGCTTCCTTTTCAATTCCAATTGCATTTCGGTTATTTTTGATGGCCGCGATCACTGTCGAACCTACACCGGCAAAAGGATCGAGTACCCAACTATTGTCATTGGTCAAGGCAAGAACACAACGCTCAACTAGTTCAATCGGAAATTGACATGGATGTTTAGTCTTTTCAGGATGATTTGATTTAACATTAGGAATATTCCACATCGCTGTCTCCCAGCCATTGACAACAATCTCCCAAATATCGCTTGGATTTTTACCAAGAGGATTACCCGATGGCAATCCTTTTTTTTCTCCTTTGAAATGTAGTTTCCCAGGATATTTTGCAGGTACTCTTACATTATCAAGGTTAAAAATATAGTCATCTGTTTTGCTAAACCATAGGATCGTTTCATATCTTCCACTAAATCTGTTTGAGGCGTGTAATCCGTGTCCGAAGTACCATATAATTCTATTTCTTAGCTTTAGACCGTGATTTTTAAAAATTTGGTAGTAGAATATATCCAAAGGAAAGACTTCACCCTTCTCAACATAGTTACCTACCTGCCAACAAAGATTTCCTTTGTCTGATAGCGTTCTCACAAGTTCATTTATTATCTCTTCTTGTGTCTCCAAATATTTTTCAATACTAGTCTTTGTTTCATATGATTTCCCCACATTATACGGAGGTGAAGTAATTATTAAATCAAATTTTCTATTTTCAATTTTTTTTAAGACTGTAAGACTATCTCCGTTAACAATATTATGGGATATATTAGGACTAATATATTCAAAAAGAGGTTCTTTCGCTTTCATCTTTTTCGATTTTTCGTTCTACAAATTTAATTCTTTATAAACTAGTTTCCTGCATTGTTTAGTACGGAGTTTTCAACGATTATTTCAGAAATGAACATAAACTAGAATATAAATTTGAAACTTAGAAAATGATGACGCTAAAACTGGCCTGCTTTACAGCATCCTTTTCCTGTTGTTTTCCGACAACTGTTTCAATACATTTCCGGGATTTTCAAACCGGTTGGCCAGCATCATGGCGGCAATGACGTAAGGCTTGAAACCGGCCTGCCTGTATAAAGGAGTCCTGTATAGATTGAAAACAGCGGCCGACACCTCCCCTTCCCTGCAGCTTATCCCGGAAATATCGGCAGGCAGGCAGTGCAGGTAAAGGGCTTTCCCCTCCCTGGTGAGTTTCATCTTCTTCCCGGTGCATTCCCATTCCCTGAAGCGGGTGTTGTTGGCAAGGCATTCCTTTTCAAGTTCTTTCAGCCCGTTCTGGTCGCCTGCCCGCAACAATTCCGTGCGGCACCCCATCACGTGGTAAGGAGCCCAGCTTTTCGGATAAACGATATCGGCATCCCGGAATGCTTCGTCCATCGAATTCAGCACCCTGAAACTTCCGCCGCTTTCGGCAGCCTGCTTTTTAGCCAGCTCCATAACTTTCGGGATCAGCCCGTACCCTTCGGGGAAAGCAAGGTCAACCTGCATGCCCAGGCGGGTCATCAGCCCGATGATGCCCTGCGGAACCGACAACGGCTTGCCATAGCTGGGAGAATAGGCCCAGGTCATGGCTATTTTCTTTCCCCTGAGGTTTTCCAGCGACCCGAAAACCGTTTTCAGGTGCAACAGGTCGGCCATACTTTGGGTTGGATGGTCCACGTCGCATTGCAGGTTGATGATGCCGGGCCGTTGCGGCAGCACGCCGCCGGCAAAGGCGGCGTCGAGGGCGGCGCCGACCTCGCGCATGTAAGCGTTGCCGGCGCCCAGGTACATATCGTCGCGGATGCCGATGATGTCGCTCATGAACGAGATCATGGCGGAAGTTTCGCGGACGGTCTCGCCGTGGGCAATCTGCGACTTGCCTTCATCCAGGTCCTGGACGGCAAGTCCAAGCAGGTTGGCCGCCGAAGCAAACGAAAAGCGGGTACGGGTGCTGTTGTCGCGGAACTGCGAAATGGCCAGCCCGGAGTCGAATACCCTGGACGAGATATTATGCTCCCGAAGGTATTTCAGCGCTTCAGCAACGGTAAGGACCGTTTTCAGTTCGTCCGTCGATTTCTCCCAGGTAAGCAGGAAATCCTTCTGAAACAAGGAGGAAGAACACTGCTCTAATTTTTCTGAGTACTGCCTGAAAGTCTGATCCATGGTGATTTTTTTTCCGTTCAGATTAATCAATCAATAAGGTATTTTGAGCCGGAGATGTATAGATGGAACCGGGGTATTTGTATGCATCCAATCCTTTTTCCCGGTGAAGCGCTGCGAACTCAGCAACTCCCTGGTTATCTACATTATACGGTGAACACCAGGGCGGCATAAAACGCCGATGCCGCTACCAGGTCGCTTACCGGAACTCTTTCGTCGGGAGCATGCGCCAGCGCTTCGTTGCCGGGACCGAACCCGATGCAGGGTATGTCGTAAAATCCATTGATGGTCACCCCATTGGTCGAAAAGGTCCATTTGTCCACCAAGGGTTCCCGGCCGAACAATTCCCTGAAAGCCAGGCAGGCATCGACGACCAGCGGATGGTCTTCAGCCATCTGCCATGCAGGATAATATTTTTCCATCCCGTACCTCATGCCGGTATACGACGTTTCTTCGTAAAAAAGCACCCCGGGGGAAGCGTCCATATCTTTCACAATTTCCCGTATTTCGGCCGCAGCCGATTCTTTCGTCTCGTTCCGGGTCAGCCGGCGGTCGAGGTGTATCCTCGCATAATCGGCAACCGCGCACAACGACGGGCTGCCCGACAACATTTCGGTAACGGTTACGCTTCCTTTGCCAAGGAAAGGGTCGGTCGTCAGTTTTTCGTTCAGCTTTTCAATTTCGAGGCAGGCGCGGGAAGCCATATAGATGGCGTTTTTGCCCCTTTCGGGCGCCGAGCCGTGTGCCGAAACGCCCCTGAAAGCCACTTCCATCTCCATCCTCCCGCGTTGCCCGCGGTAAATGTTCAGGTTGGTAGGTTCGGTGATGACTACAAAACCGGGCCTGATCTTTTCTTCCTCCACGAGGTATTTCCAGCAGAGACCATCGCAGTCTTCTTCCATCACGGTGCCGGTAAAATAAAGGGTAAGGTCGCGGTCGAAGGCCAGTTCTTTCAGTATCCGGCCTGCCGTTATGAAAGCCGCCGGACCGCCTTTCTGGTCAACGGAACCGCGGCCATGAACATAGCCGTCGCGGATTTCGCCCGAGAACGGATCGAAACTCCAGTTTGCCCGGTTGCCGACATCCACGGTATCGATATGGCCGTCGAAGGCCAGCACCCGCTTCCCGTTCCCGATGCGCCCTATCACATTCCCCAGCCCGTCGGTACGGACTTCGTCGAAACCCGCTTCCCTCATCTGGCGTTTAAGTTCCTCCGCTACATCCTGCTCACCCAGGCTGACCGACCTGATTTTCACCAGCCTCGAAAGGTTGCCGGCCGTGTAACCGGCATACTCCGATGCCAGGGTATCTATTTTCCGGAAAATATCACTCATATGACCCTCTTTAGTGACTCAAAATTAGTGAATTCACAGCAGATAATTTCAACCGGGGCATGTCCTGTTCCTAAATTCCCTGCTTACATTTACCATGAGTAATTAAAAAGATATATTCCAAGAACCTTTGCTTTTGATAATAAGTTATTCATAAATTTTAACCAGGTAACCATGAAGCCCATACTATTATTATATTCGGGTGCTTTTTATATCCAACAGCCATCAAACAAACATTCTGCCTTATGAAACATAAAATACTACTCTTTGTATTTGCCGCTTTGCTGGTTGCCTTTAATACTCAGGCGCAGGATTTTTGGGAATTAATCCCTTTCCCTGATTCTCTTGGTATAGCTGATATTGCTGTGAACTCCCAGGGAACCATTTTTGTCGGCACTGTAACTGATAATTGTAATTTTAACGGAATATATCGTTCTTCCAACTATGGACAATCATGGGAACATATATTAAATACAGGCTTATCTCAAGTACATT
>Ga0116170_10000750_pt1 | contig 34078 bp, 24 predicted proteins | sample AD_JPNHW1_MetaG_FD_89797 | JGI IMG/M metagenome (GOLD analysis project Ga0116170, IMG submission 89797) | Active sludge microbial communities of municipal wastewater-treating anaerobic digesters from Japan - AD_JPNHW1_MetaG | ecosystem: Engineered > Bioreactor > Anaerobic > Digestate | place... | reverse complement strand
TGGCTCACAAAAATCAGGTTTGCAAATTTTCATGCCATCGTAAATGACCGGGCCCTGACCCGAAAACAGAGCGCGTTTTTGCCAGCGGTCGGTGGCGCCTATGGTGACAGTGCAGGGCAGGGCGGCCATGCCGGTAATCGCATTCGGGTTGTTACCTGCGGCGACTATTGGCAAAATACCGGCATTGCGGCAGGCAAACAAAGCTCTTGCCACTCCGCTCGGTGCCGGGGTCGAAAAATCGGTGCAAAAAAGAATGGCGTGTGGTGGTTCGGGTTGATTTACCAGCCAGTCGATCGCGGCAAGAACAGCATCTGCCTTGCCTGGTTTGGCGCTCAACATTGCAAGAGAAATCTCGGCTTCTGGAGCGATGCCCGAAAAACGACCTTCTTCATAGCCCCCAAATATGCCGAGCGGGTGAAGAAGATGCAGGTCGGCGACGGCTCGCTGCACTGGTGCACCACCAAATTTCATGATGTTTTTGATGCGCCCGGCCATGGCCGGGTGATCGTAAGAATAGTTAAGGGTAATAACGCCAAGGCGCATGCCCCGGCCAGCGATACCAGATTCTTTAAACCAGGATGCACCACTTTGTTCGTGATTCCAGGCGGGAACTGCTTTCGCACAGTTGCCGGACATTTTTGCTTTGCTGACTTTGATAGTATTAACCTGTGAAGCTTCAGCGGCAAGGTCATCTATTAACAAGTCTGGAAATTGTTTTGAGAGTTCAGAGACGACTGCGTCTTCAAGATCGGCAATTACACCGCCGGCCACCGAAAATGGCTGCGCCGCAGGAATCAAATCGAGAAGCGGCATAGCTTGCCGGTTTCCTTCGCGCAGAAGGGTTTGAACTGGTGAATTAGAGAATATTTCAGCTGCGTCTTCTGCCGAGCTGTAAGAAAGTTTTTCAGCAATAAACCGGGGGCTGGTAGCCCCCGGCTGAACTGTATAGAGAGTGAATAGGAGGAGCAATAAAAACAGTTCTGGCATTTTTGAGTTTACCAGGGCACTGTTGAATTTATTCAGAAAAAGACCTCCAGATTATTTGCCTTCGATACCGGTAACTACTGATTCGCCAGTGGGTTCCTGCAGAATTTCATAAGTTTTGCCGCAGGCTTCCCAGACGGCGCTGTTCGACCATGAAGATGATTTGCTGCGCAGCAGTTCAAACCATACTTTATTAACTTCGAATTTGCGATTGGTTTTGGTAACAATTGCCTTGATTCTCTGAAACGAAACGTTGGCAACCAGCATCGGTTGACCGCCCACGTTCATGTGGAAAGGTTCAGAGACGCGCAGGTCTTTGATGGCGCCACCGGTAACCATGCCGGTAAGAATTTTAACGATATCGATATTAACGGTCAGGCTGACGTTCCAGGTGGTGGTAATTGACTGTTCTTCGAGAACCCAGGTTACGCCTTTTTCTTCGCGATCAAGTTCGCGGCCTTTGCGATACTTGAAGCCTGGTTCTGAATAGCCATAACCAGGAAAATATTCACGAAATTTTTCTTCAGTGAGATAATCATCAGCCTTGTGGGTTATTTCAAACTTCATGTAGCCAAGAGTAGGATACAGTGACTGTCTGGCGCCATCGGGCAGTGATTTGTAAATATCGCTGAGCATGTCGAGCTGGCCATAATGGCTCTTTTTAATGGAGAGCATGACTCTTTTGCCAATTTCAACGCAATTTTGCGTATGTGATTCGATAGCTTTGTTCCATTGCTGCTCGGCTTCGGGAGTCTGGTTTTCAATATATTTTACAAAAAGTTCCTGAACCTGCCAGTAATCAGCGATGGCGGCAAAAATGCGCTGTTGCGGCTTGTAGAGGGGGTTGCCTGGCAACACGCCTTCAAAGGCAAAGGCTTGACCGCTGATCAAAGCGGCGAACAGCACCAGAATCACGAAAATCTTTTTGGTAGACATTACTCTATACTCCTCCAAATACTTTTCTGGAAAACTTTGTTAAAGCTTACCGGTAAAGTATACCCCCATACGTCGGAACCCTGCAATGATGAGGAAAGTGACAAATTACAGGGAGTCGGTTGCCCTTAAACACGCGGCTTTCGGTGGGCGTCAAGGCGGGGTTGTTACAAATTTTATGTAGTTATTTAGAAATCAACATCCAGGGTACAGCCAGCGAAAGTTTAACTCCGTGGGTGTCGCCCCGAATCTTGCCAGTGCTGATGCGGGTTGAAGGCGATAGGCTCTGCAGTTGCTTTTTAAGGCGCTGCAATGTGCTTTTGAAGGCTCCGTAGTCGAATTCCGGGTCATACTCTGTACCCCATGCCGAGCTATAAAGAGTCGAAATGCTGATCGGATATGGCTGTGCCATAAAAAGCTGCTGTAGAACGCTTCCCGGGATAGAACCGGCTTTAATTCTGGCGGTGTTGCCTGAATATATCAGCATTCCGGCAAAGGCATCAAAAATCAGAATTCCATCCGGCCGTTCCTTTTTCCAGGCAAGATACTCGTCATAGTGCAGGGTACGGGTGTTGTCGCGACTGATCATGGTAAGGAATTCGCTTGAGCGGTTACCGCCAGGCTGAAATTTGATTACCGCTGCGGCAAGATGTTTGAAATGGCTTGTTAAATGCTTCATCATTACCGGCGGCGTGCGATTAATGTGGAATTTAAGGTATTCTATGGCGGCAGGTGAGCCGAATTCGAGCAGTTTTTTGGAAATATGCGCCCAGAAGGGGTCAAAACAACCCGTTGCCAGAAATCTTTCGAGTTGAGAATCAAGATTTACGGCAATCGATGACTCTGGAAAATACAGAGAAACCATGATCAGCAATTGGGTACGCTGGATTCTGGCTTCTTCGGTTCCGATGTTCTTTCTGGCGTCAAGAAAGCAATTGTAGGCTTCAGAGTTTCGCCCTTGAAAAAGCAGGGTAGCGCCCAGGCCATATTGAAGGTCACCGAATTGTACACCGGTTGAACTTCGCGCCAGAGAGTCAGAATACATTTTGCGATACTGATTTTCGGCTTCATGAAAGCGGTTGTTAAATACATGTGACATGGCCAGCAGTGACTCGCCAACATGGCATACCCGTGGTTCGAGGCTTTGCTGCTTTCGAATATTTTCGGCATTGTTATGCCAGGTTCTCGCGGCGGCGGTTTTTCCAAGCAACTCGCAAATCCAGGCCAGCAGAGAGTAAATTTCATAAATTCCGCTGAGATTCTTTTTTTCCTCGCGTATTACCAATACTTCCCGAAAAATCTTCATGGCCTTGAAAAGATAGCCCAGCTTGAGAAAGAGCTTTCCCAAGCCCATCCCGGCAACAGATGCGCTCCAGTGATTGTTCTGCGACTTGTAGAGACTGTAAGCCCTCGAAAGCTGCAAACGGGCGCCGGCAAAATTTCCCGTGTCAAATTCGACCAGACCAAGATTGGTCATAAATGAGGGCAGCTGGGTTTGCAATTTGTGCCGCCTTGCAAGGTGGAGGCCTGCATGATAGTGGGTTTTAGCAGCCTGTGCATGACCTCTTGAGAAATACAGGTTGCCGAGTGAGTTCTCTGAGCGTGCCAGACCGGCCGGATCATTTTCGATTGTGAATGCTTCCCGGGCCAGGAAAAGTTCAGCAAGTGCCTCATCATCACGGTTCAAGCGTTTGAGCACCAGAGAGGTTGCAAAAAAAAGGCTGCCCATGGCGTTGCCCGGAGTATTTTCGTAGAGAAGTTTGGCGTCTTCAAGCAGGCTCAGTGCATCATCAAAGCGTTCCTGGGCCGAAAAAGTTTTGGAAATATCTATATAAGCCGTGTGGGCAAGCTTGATGCCACGTGCCAGGTAGTGTTCTGCCATAAAATTGATTATCTGAAAACGACCGGCATAAAACAACTGCTGGCTGATCGTCTCAAACCTTGCGATCACATCTTCATCAAGCCCCATGAGAGCTCCGATAAAAATGGCGGCTTCGGCACGACGAATATCAGAACTCGGCAGACTGACGTTCAGCCATGCCCTGATTTCTTCATGGCGCAGCGCCAGCACGTCTGTGCGACTTGAGATAAATGAAACCAGCATTCGGGGAATCAGTGGCGGAAAGTCAGGCTGCTCAAGACTGTTAAGCACGTTATCGAGCAGCCAGACCAGTTTTTCATGCCCAAGCCCTCTGAAAATTTCGACGAAAAAATTCTCAATGATTGCTTTGCTGCGCGGTTCTGGGGATTCCCTGATGAAAACCATGCCGGCAGCGGCCTGTTTTTCACAGAATTCGGGTAAACGCTTCAATTCCATCCACAAACTGGTTTCGCGGTCAACATCGGCGGGTGGGGGGGCAGGGCAGTGCTGCAGAAGTTTTATTGGCAACCGGCAATTAAAAAGCCCGTTCCAGAGCAGTCGGTCTTCTTCGCGTGGATCGAGCTTGACCGGGGTTCTTTTGAAGAGCTTCAGAGGCAGATCGGCGTATGTCAATCGCCCGCTCCACGCAAGATACAAAGAAACCCTTTTAAGAACGCTGTCAGAAGTCTGGCGGGCGATGTTCAGCAGCATTTTGAGATTGAATGAGACCCGGCAGAAAAGATCAGCGGTTTCAAGAATTGGCGGCGCGTAGGTGCAGTCTTTGGTCAGATCGATCAGAGTTTTTTCAATGGTCGAGACCCTGAGGTGCTTTTCCATGAAAACTACGGTTTGAGTGCCCGAAGCTTCTTCTTTGCCATGGTAAACAAATACCAGCTCAAAGCTGCCGAGTCGACGGTTTCTTCGGCGGCGGTCGGCAACTATGGTCAGGGTTGCCGGTGGTTCAGATTGAAGCCCGAGAAGATACAGGGCTGTCTGATGCGAAAAGTATTCACCTTCGCCCTCAGTCAGCCCTGCAAGCTGCTCGATAATTTCAGAAAACTTCTGTTGACTTTTCAATACTGCTCGAAAGCCTTTAAACGAGAGTTTTCACATGCTTTTCAATGGTTGCTGAATCTGGCGCCACGGGCTGGGGAAGTGTGCATACCGAGATGGCAGACTCGATATCTTTCAGGCCGTTGCCGGTGATCAACACGACAACCTTTTCATCTGTTCTGATGTTGCTTGCCAGAGCATGTTTTTTAAAACCGGCAAAGGCAGTTACCCCTGCCGGCTCTCCAAAGACTCCGGTGCTGCGAGGCATTTCCAGAAGAGCCGATTTAATTTCATCATCGGTTACCGAGATACAGTCGCCATTCGATTCTTTGAGGGCACGCATGGCCTTCAACCTGTTACGTGGAATACCTACCGCAATTGAATCCGCGATGGTATTTCCCTGTTGCGCCACGAATTCGCCAGTCTTCATTGCGACTTCGACCGGGTTGCAACCCGCAGCCTGTACCCCAATGATTCTGGGCAGACGGTCAGCAAGACCAAGTTGAATGAGATCGTAAAAACCCTTATAAATCCCAGAGGTTATACACCCGTCGCCAATCGAAACATAGACGCGGTCAGGTATTTCAAAACCCAATTGCTCCCAGATTTCGTAGGCCACAGTTTTTTTGCCCTCAACCAGAAATGGGTTATAAGCGCAATTACGGTTATAAAAACCGAATTTTTTTGTCGTCTCAACCGACAACTCAAAAGCACGGTCGTAGCAATCATCAACAATTACAGTTTTGGCGCCATAAACGAGTAACTGGGTAACCTTAGCTCTGGGGGCGCGTTTTGGCACAAATATCACGGTTTTTAAACCTGCTGACGCAGCAAAACCAGCAAGTGAACTGGCGGCATTGCCTGTCGAAGCGGCGCAGATAATACTGGCACCGGCTTCTCTGGCCTTGGCGATACCCACAGCACTGGCGCGATCTTTAAGTGACGCGGTCGGATTCCGGCCATCATCTTTAATATAAACATGGCTTAACCCGTGCACTTTTTCAACGGCAGAAGCCCGATATAGTGGAGTCCAGCCGACCTGCAGCGGGGCAATCTGGGTGCTGTCAGCCACCGGAAGCATTTTTCGATAACGCCAGAGTGAATAGTTTTTTGAAGCCGCTATTTCTTCGCGACTGATTTTGATCGACTTATAATCATAAACAACGTCAAGAATGCCATCAATGCCGCATTTATCACAAACATAACGGTCAGGTGCGTCGGGGTATTCTTTGCCACATGCCATGCATTTGAGAAGGTTAACTTTCATTCAATGACTCCTTTAGAGGTTTTATTAATGGCTGATTATAAACCCTCAATTAACGATTAGCCAAGTCTTATTGAATCCTGCAAAAACAAAGTCGATACAGTAAACTGCAATAGGGTGACTGTTCCCCCGGCATGCGATTATGTAAACCATGAGATTGAAGAACTCATGAATATTGACTTATTTTCCGGCAAGTTTATAATGTTGGGGTGTTGGTTGTCTTATTTTTAACTAAGGAAACTAAATGAAAGCTCGAATATTGACTGCGATTCTGTTTTGCGGACTTTTACTCGGAACTGTATCTTCCGGTTTTGCAGCCGAACCTGAAACCCTGCAACCCGACCAGATTCGCCAGGAAATGATGCAGAATCCTGCACCAGTAAACGAATTCCTTGAAAGCAATCTTGGCAAACTCCAGGAAAAAGTTCAGGAAGCAAACAAAGCTGGAAAAATCAAAGGCCCCGAAGACATGAAGGCCATCATCGGTGAAGACGCCAAAGCTGTTTTCGCCAAAGCCCCTGAATTCAGAAAAACTCTTAAAGAACCCGAATTTCGTCTCAAACTTGATGCCGAAATGATTCAGATCGGTGCCGCAGCCGGCATGGTTGATGAAGTCGTAGGGCTGCTCAACAACTGGACCTCTGGAGACATCAAAGACAGCCTGATTATAACGGCCGCTCAGTTGTTTCAGCAGAGCAAAGCTACTTTTTCTCCGGCATTTGATGACCTTCTCAAAGAAACCGCAAAATCAAAAGATCCTAAAATTGCCAAGTTCGCAGAAAACATGCTCAATGAATTTTTCCGAAATCCGATTGGCAAAGTTTTTCCTGCATTTCCGGCTGGCAAAAAAACCACCGAAGGTCAGGATCTCACCCTTGAACGCTTCAAAGGAAAAGTTCTGCTCGTTGATTTCTGGGCCACCTGGTGCCCGCCATGCCGAGCTGAAGTGCCCGAAATAGTTAAAACCTATAATGCCTACAAAGACAAGGGCTTTGAAGTAGTGGGCATTTCATTTGACCAGGAAAAAGATGCCTTTGATAAATACATCAAGGAAAACGCAATGCCATGGCCGCAGTATTTCGATGGCAAAGGCTGGGAAAACGAAGTTGGCCCAACCTATGGTATCCAGTCAATTCCGGCGATGTACCTTCTTGATGGCGAAGGCAAGGTCGTGTCAACCGACTTGCGCAGTGGCAAACTCGAAGAAGAACTCAAAAAACTTCTGAAGTGATTTTATGGTCTGGCGCCAGTTAAGCGAAGCCATGATTTTTTTCATAGCTTCCATCAAGGCAACATTATAAATCAGCAGGGCAGGGGACTTAGCAGTTTCATGCCCTGCTTTTTTGCGTTTGAACCGTTTTTTTTCGGGAGGATATTTACACATCAAGGATTTTTCCTTATAGTTAAAAAATCTGGAGGTGCTGATAAATGAAATTTTCCCGAAATATTGTGATGGCCGCACTTGCCGTTTCTCTCACTATTCCTTGCGTTCCTTCGTTCGCTGCTGACCAGGTAAAAGTACTGGTTATCGACTCAGGCAGTGACTTTACGCACGAAGCATTAAAACCCCTGGCACTTCCCCGAGACCAGGAATTCAACGGCAAACCCGGCGTTGACGACGATAAAAATGGCTATGTTGATGATATTTTTGGCTGGAATTTTGTAGATAACAGCGCAACACTGGTTAATCTCTCTGATACCCCTCCAGACTATGACACCGTTCTTCGCTGCATGGAACTCCTCGGCAAACTTCAGGCTTATGGCAAAGAAGGCATGACTCCCGAAGAGTATAAATATCTTGTCGATCACTATAAAGACAAAGAATTCTGGGCATGGGTCGGTTTTACTGGCGGTTGGGCACACGGAACCCATTGCGCCGGTATCGTATCGACTAACAACAACGGTGTTCACCTGAATGCGATCAAGCATATTCAGACCGGGGCTTCCCCCAAAGAAGAAACCGCCCAGGCTTTTACAGCCCTCAAACATGCAATGGCTCACAAGAGCAGCGTGCGTCGAAGGGTTCCAGAAGCCGCGCCCACCAAAGTTACAATTGAAGAGCTTGACCAGTATTTTACGCAGCTTGGCAACGACAACGCCAAAAAAATCAAAGCAAAGGCTGACTATATAGCATCACTGCAACCAAGACTGATCAATTGCTCATTTGGCACTGAAAACAAAAATTTGTGCGAAATGATGAAAGGCAATATGGCTCAGTGGGGTTACGAAAACCCGACCGACGAACAGGTTCAGGAAATCGTGAACCTGTTTGTCACCAAAGCTTTTCTGCCCCGTGACAAAGCGTTTTTCAGCGGCTGCAAAGATGCTCTGGTATTTATTGCCGCCGGCAACTCAACTGAAGACCTGAACATCATGGTAACTTCGCCGAATGATGTTGATATAGCAAACAAGATGGTTATTGCCGCCACTGACGAAGATCAGAAGATCGCTCCGTTTTCGTGCTATGGCAACAAAAAGGTAGACGTAGCAGTGCCGGGCGTTAATATCTTTGCAACTTATCCGAACCAGAAGATGGGTTTTATGTCCGGAACCTCAATGGCTTGCCCGAACGCTCTGCGCATGGCTTCTATGGTTCTTGCAGCCAAAGATGACCTTAAACCGGCAGAACTTAAGAAGATCCTCATGGAAACCGTTGATAAAAAAGACTGGCTTAAAGAAAAAGTTAAATCAGGTGGTGTGATCAACGTCAGCCGTGCAGTTTTTGCCGCTCAGCAGATGGTAGCCGGCAAAACCCTCGAAGAAGCCGTTAAAATTGCCCTTGAAAAAGTTGGCGATAAAGTATCAAGACCGGCTAAACGCACCAGACCAGATCTCAAAGACCCCATGGTTAAAGAACTCTATTTCTCAGTCATCAAATAAAGGCTTAGCTCAAAACCGGCTGTCAGATCAATCTGACAGCCGGTTTTTTATCAGGCCTTCATTGAAAAACTACATTAATTGAAACCTGCAAAAACAAAATAGAGTCTGTTCGACGGCCCGTGGGGAACTTTGATCATGCAGTTATCAATAAATTATTTCAAAAGAGTCGGTAAATAAATATCCTGGTGGTTGAAAGCTGGCTTTATGAAGTCGAAGCACGATAACGCAAAGAAATCAAATTGGCAGGCCCAGGCGTAATGAATGTTGAGCGAAGCATTTGGCTAAGGTTTACATAACTCTTGCAGGCGAGGTGGTCATCGGTAATACTTTGTAATTTTAACCCTGCACTCGCTTTTGGTTTACATAATATTTATTATCAGACGTTCTTTTTTGAGAATTGTTATAGCATTCGTGTCGGTGAACTACCGCCGCCATATTTACAGCAATGCCAAGAACAACTGCTAGAGAGAATCATTCAAAAAAAATGTCAATTATCCATATTGCATGACTTTTAAGACATTATTATTGAGTCCTTCAATTAAAGTCGGTTTAAACGCTGGCACCACCTATTCAGCCAGTTTTTCTTTTGAGGTTTTGTTCGATTCGGCAAAATTGACCGGGAATTGGTGTAATCAGGCTTAGTTAAATTTTGTGGTTATCGTGGTAATTTTTTATCAAGCCCAATATTGAAGTTTGCTTTGCTGTGCCAGTAAAATATCTTGACGGTTTTGTACAACCCCAATTATTATACTTCTATGAATTTATCGGATTTAACTGCTGCCGAACTGGCACAAATAGACAAAGAAAACACTTTTATAATTCTTCCACTCGGTTCTGTTGAGCAACATGGGCCGCATCTGCCGCTCGGTACAAAGTGTTTTCTCTCAGAAACAATCGCCTTCGATGCTGCCGCCAGACTCAAAAATGATGGCTACAGCATTATTATCGCTCCGACGGTTCCGTTCATGCCATGCCATACCAGTGCTGGCTTTCAAGGTTGCTTTGGTATCGGTGCCCGTACATATTCTGACGCATTGTACGAAATCGGCAGTTCTTTCAGCCGTGATGGTTTTCGTAATCTGGTGTTCGTAAATCTTTCGATTTCACCAGATGCCCTTAAGGCGGTCAGCGTATCGGTTGAAGACCTTAATACCCTGCGTTCGTTCAGAGCCATCGACCCGATGCCCCTCTGGACATTCGCCCGCAATGAACGCCTTGATGCAGCCTTAACTGAACTTGGGCTTGATTCAGGCAACGAGATCCACGCTGACGTCAAAGAAACCAGTGCGTTGCTGCATCTTGATGCCAACCTGATGCGCCCTGAAATTGCCGCCCGCCTCGCAGCCTGTTGTGTCAACCCATCCTGGGAAGTCCTGAAAGGTAATTTTTCTTTTCAGGAAATGGGTTCAAAAGAAGGCTATCTTGGCTCACCAGCCTCAGCAAACCCAGAGCTTGGCAGAGTTTTTATCGACGAGGCTGCTTTTGCCCTTGCCGAGGCAGTTAAATATGCCGCCGGTGGCAACAACATCCCTGAGTTGCCGATTCAGATTCGTATGCTCCTTAAAATGATCGATCTCGACGAAATGTAAGTTGTATACAAATCTTCAGCGGATCTGAAATCATCGAAACCATTCTGAAGGCTCCTCGTGGAGTTATGTAAACCAAAAATTCCCGAAATCATTTTTGTTTGCTCTGGCTGGCAATTCTCGCTCAAAAGCTTTAGATTTAAGCAACCCGCCTGATTGGCCGAAGCTGCGCCTTTTAAAAGACAACTTGTTAAACACAAGTGTCTTTTGATGAGAGTTACAAACTCCCCGGGAATTGCTGGGCTCTGGTAGAGTTTTTGTATCCTGACATACAGGTCTTTTGGCATCAATTCTGCGTATCTTTTCCCATGACCATATAGACCTTCTGCCCCATCTATGAACGATTTGGGAAATACATTGCTTTAGTTATGTAAACCTAAGCAAAGACTTGGTCAAAATATAAAAAACGCCAGTTTTGTAAGGAAAAATTTTAAATTTATTGCAAATTGTTCTGTTGCATCTTGACGATTCCATTCTGCATCAGTATTATTGCAATACTTTTACATCAGTTAATTGATGTCATTCCAGCGGTGGGAGGCTTTCATGTCACAGGTTCTTAATATTTACGGAGAACTTACTTTCAACAAGGCGGTCATGCGCGAAAAGCTCAGCAATAACTCTTTTGAAAAGCTTATTGCAACTGTTCAGAGCGGCAGTCCCCTTGATCAGAGCATTGCAGAAGATGTTGCCCATGCCATGAAGGAATGGGCAATCAGCAAAGGTGCAACCCATTTCACCCACTGGTTTCAACCACAACGAGGTGGCACTGCCGAAAAGCATGATGCTTTTCTCAGCTATTCTGACAATGGTGAACTGCTCGAAAGGTTTTCGGCCAAACAACTCATTCAGAGCGAACCTGATGCTTCATCCTTCCCTTCCGGCGGTATGCGCTCAACCTTTGAGGCCCGCGGTTACACCGCCTGGGACCCAACCTCCCCCGCCTTCCTTCTCGAAGTAAACAAAACCAGAACCCTGGTAATTCCGTCGGTTTTTCTTTCATGGACCGGCGACGTTCTTGACATGAAAACTCCATTCTTGAGATCGATGCGCTCATTGAATGATGTCGGAATCCGCCTGCAAAGGTTGCTGGGCAATCGTCTGGCCCGCAAAATTATCGTAAACTGCGGCCCCGAACAAGAATATTTCGTCGTTTCAAAAAAACTTTACGAAACCAGGCAGGATCTTCGAACCTGCGGCAGAACGCTCTTTGGTGCTCCTCCTGCCAAGGGTCAGCAGATGGAGGATCATTATTTTGGCTCTATTCAGGACAAAATGATCCGGTTTATGGAAGACCTCGATCATGAGCTTTATCGCCGTGGAATTCCGGCTAAAACCAGGCACAACGAGGTTTCACCGAACCAGTTTGAAATGGCCCCTCTTTATGAAGAAGCCAACCTGGCAATTGACCACAATCTGCTGGCAATGAATGTCATGAAGCAGGTTGGCTACAAGCACGATCTCATCGTTCTTCTGCATGAAAAGCCCTTTGCCGGGGTCAATGGTTCAGGAAAACATGTTAACTGGTCTATCGGCGACAACACCGGCGCCAATTTTCTCGAGCCTTCGGCTTCGCCTCTGAAGAATCTGAATTTTTTGCTCACTCTGGGCGCGGTTCTTCTGGGTGTTGATAAATTTGGCGGTCTTTTGCGTGCCTGTGTTGCTGATGCCGGCAACGATCATCGCCTTGGTGCAAATGAAGCGCCGCCCGCCATCATGTCAATCTATCTTGGTGAATATCTTACCCGTCTGATCGATGAAATTGAGAGTATGGGCAAGCCTACCGAGCAGGCTATGGCTAACATTAACATGGGAGTTCGCAATCTGCCGCGCATTTCAAAAGATTACGCTGACCGTAATCGCACATCGCCGATCGCTTTTACCGGCAACAAATTTGAATTTCGTGCCGTTGGTTCTTCACAGAACCCCTCAGAAGCTGTAACTCTGTTAAATCAGATGTGTACCTATGGCTTTTTCATCATTGAAAAGAGGTTGGCGGCCTATAAAGACAAAGACATCCGTGAGAGTGCCCTTCTCGTGTTAAAAGACGTTTTTAAAGAAACCAGGCGCGTCAGGTTTGAAGGCAACGGTTACTCTTCTCAATGGCATGAGCAGGCTGGGGTTCTGGGTCTGCCGAATGCTCGCAACACCCCTGCCGCCCTACCCGCTTACGAAGGAAAAGAAGCCATCGAACTGATGGAAAAGACGCATGTGCTGACTGAACGGGAAGTTCGGGCGCGGGTTGAGATTAAATTTGAACATTACATCAAAACCAAGGAAATCGAATATAAAGTTGCCATCGATATGGCCAGAATTCAGATTTTACCTGCGCTGACCCGTCAGATAACTTTGAGCGCCGGTGCCTGTGCTGCCCTGAAGGCTTCTGGTGTTATTTCAAAAGTGATGCTTGATGATGTAAAAAATCTCGAAAAGCTCTATGTCGAGATCAAAAAGTCGCTAGAAACCCTTGAAAAGTTGCTTGAAAAAGCTGAAAAACGCAAAACAGCGCATGCAAAGGCTGAATTATTAGCCGATGAGGGTGAAAAAGCTCTTGCCGGGTTGCGCAAAGTTGTTGATGCCGCCGAAGAAGTCGTGGCCGATGAGCTTTGGCCCATGGCCAAGTATCGGGATCTTCTTGATCACCTTTAATACTCTGGCAAATTAGAGTTCAGCGTTGAATTTTTGCCATTCAGGCTCGAAATAATGCGTGGCGTCTTCGTCAAATCGCCTGAAAACTTTTTCGAACAGAAAAATCCACTGGTCGCCCTGTGGCCAGAGAAGGCTGCGCGGTTCTTCTCGATAGAATGGGTCGAGGCGAGCGTATTTAGCCTGCTGGCGTGCCAGTTTGAGAAAATAGGCGGCTTCATCAGGCTTTTCTAGGGCCAGACAGCATTGCGCCCATAATTTGCTGACAAACGGGCAACCGGTGTCAAAGGCTGTCAGTTTTTGCAGCATATTGACCGACTGACGATATTCACCAGCCAGATAAGCAAATCTGGCGAAAAGAAACTGCCCGGACAAATCTTCATTGTTTTTGCTGCGAAAATTGTATTTTTGCAGCATCTGGTCGTAGGCTGCAATAAAACCGCCGTGATCTGCCTGTTCAAGGCGAATCCAGGCCAGAGTTCGCAGGCAGGCCGGGCCATGCTGACGCAACAATTCGGCCAGCATATCTATTTCGTTGCGATCGATCGGCGAAAGAAGTCGGGGTTTTAATCTGCCCGTTGAAGAATAATCAACCTTCTCGTAATTCTTTGCGATTAGTTCAGCTTTTGCCAGACTGACCGCTCCAATCATTTCATCGAGAAGCCAATCTGGCAGAACGAATGGATCAAGGCGCCTGATAATGCTCTCATCGACAACCAGGCCATTCATGGCCAGATTTTTGATAGAGCGTGCCAGATGCACCGCTGAGAAGAAATCATGGGGTTCATTTCGGGCGGCGAGACCCGTGGCGAGGGTTCTAAATCGGTTGCCGAAGCGGGGGTGATTCAGCAACATCGCGGCTCCCCACTGGCCCCTCGCCAGAGTTGCACCGGCAAAACCTTCGAGAAGGTCACTGTTCAGCTGCATAGCAAGTATGGCAGCCCTGGCGTTTCTTATGCCCGAGAGATCGACCCCTTCAAACAGCAGGGTCTGCTGGTAGAGATTAAAGGCCGTGTGAAAATCACCGGCAATCTCTGCCCGGCGGGCTTCAAGAAACAGGGCTGGCCAGAAAGCCGGGAAGCGTTGGCGTAACTCAGCCAGCTGGCTGATGAATTCGCCATCGATTTTTTCGCGTGACAAATGCCAGAGGAGTCGCTGCATGCGTGCATCGACTGAAAAAGGCAGCCGGGTAATTGCGTTTTCAATTTCAGATTTCCAGGTGTCGTTGCCGGTTGCCAACATCTGCAGGGAGCGGTTATAAGAGTTGAAGCCTGAGTGCATGCCTGTCAACCAGACGATTACCAGCAGCATGGCCAGCGAAAACCCTGTTTTAAGTGCAAAACTGCTGTTCTGGTTATCGCTGCCAGGCTTACGACCTGGGATAAGGTAGAATACCGCCAACAAAATCATCGCGGGAGTTCGCCAGGTAAAATCAGCCAGAACCGTTGCCGATACCGAAAGAATGGCAATGGTCATGCCTGCCATATACCAGAATTTTAGCGCAAATAACCAGCTGATCGCAAAAACAACCAGCAATGGGATGCCCCCCCAGAGCAGCATTTCGAGAAGAATCTGATGGGTGTGGGGGTAGTTCCAGTCGTAGACCCAGACTGCTGATGCTGAGTCAATCTGTTGGGGTAACAGCGCGAACTGCAAAACCCCATGCCCAGTCCATGGAGCCTGGGCAATCAGCCCTGCCGCAGCTTTCCAGATAAAAAGGCGTTCGTTGCGTGCCAGTTCAAGAGGATCAAACTTGTAAAAAAACCGACCCGTAAAAACCACCAGCAGAAAGAATGCTGTAATAATAAGCAAATTGCGGCGGGTTAACAGACCGACTGGCGCCACCGTCTCGCTCTCGCTCTCGTTCTCGCGCTGCGGAACAGGCTTTCTGAGAGATAAAAGGTAGTGCAGTGCCAGACCACCAACAGCAGTCAACATAATCAGGCGGGCGCCGCTGATCAGAATCATCAGCAGATAAAGTGCTACAAAAAAAACGCGACGATTGACATGCAGCTCAGGATAAGCCTTGTTGGCAACTACCAGCGCCCAGATCATGGCCAGACACCAGGTAGCAAGGTGGTTTGGGTGCATTGAACCGGCCCAGGCTCTTCGCGAAAAAAATTCACTGAGCGAAGCTGATTCGAGCAACTGATTGGCCAGGGCGGCGCCGATAATCAACAAACCGCCCGCCATGATTGCGTCAATATGTCTTTGCTGTTCGCGGGCATCTGATGCTTCAGAACATGTAGCGAAAAAGAGCAGGGCCGCCGCAGCAAAGGCAACAAATTGAGCGGTCAAATCTGACGCCATACCATGGTAATGGTTGACCGCCAGCCATGCGAGGCCGGCGACCGCAAGAAAATGCCGGCTTTCGACGAGAAAACTGATGCGGTTATTCCAGAGTTCGCGAATAAAAAAGATCAGAAACAAAATGGTAACCGGCGCCGCTGAAAGACCTGCCTGCATGCCAACTCCGATGGTAACCGCCGAACCAGGATCAAAGCTGAGCCCGGCGTGATAAAGCGTTAAACTGCCCGCTCGCTCAGGTTGACGATAGAGAAGAAAGACACATACTGCCCAGGAAAAGATATAGAAAATCTGAAAGTTTTCGACCCTGATGGCTGACTGGGCATGAATTTCGTAAGAAAGAACCACGAACGCCGGCAGAAAACCCGAAAATTTTCGGCGCAGCAGCCCGGCCAGAAAAATGATGGCGAGCACCGGCAAGTCGAGTAGCCCCGAGATAAACTCATGCTGACCCGGCAGAACAAACACCAACCAGTATATAGTGAAACCCCAGCCGAGAATAAAGGGTACAGCACGTTTTAAGGCATCAATAACTCTATTGTTTTGTAACATGCAAACAAATTAACATTTTTTTTGTTTTGACAGTGGAAATTTTTAAAATTTCATGCTAGTATGTAACTTCCCATGAAACGCTAGCCCTTAACTTTAACTCGGTTTAACCTCGCAAACCTTATTACACTCAAGATTGGGAGTAAATAAAATGTACGCCATTATCGAAATCGGTGGAAGACAGTACAATGTCGAAAAAGGCAGCAGAGTCCGCTGCGAAAAACTCGACCAGGCTGCAAACGCAACTCTGACCATTGACAAAGTTCTCATGGTCAAAGACGGCGAAAAAATGCAGGTTGGCCAACCCTTCGTCAAGGGTGCTCATGTTCAGGCCAAAGTTGTTGGTCATGCCCGTGGCAAAAAGATTACCGTTCTTAAATACAAGAACAAGGTTAACTATCGCCGCAAGCTTGGTCATCGCCAGCACTTCACTTCTCTGCTCATCGAAGAAATCAAGGGCTGATGATCGAAGTTGATTTCTCTGTTGTCAGTGCTGGTCAGGTCGCTCTTAAGGTAACCGGGCACAGTGGCATGGCAGACAAGGGTTATGATATAGTGTGCGCAGCAGTGTCAACACTGGTTCAAACCCTCACCGGAGGACTCGAAAAGGTTCTTGATGCGAAAGTTGAAGGCGCTCTGGTAGCCGGGTCTTGCGATCTGAGTATTAGAGTCCCTGAAACTGAGCAGCAGGGTCTTGAAGTAGTGTGTCAAGTATTTAAATTCGGGTTCCGGAAGATTGCAGAATCGTATCCGGATCATGTTAAGTTGAATTCAGTCAGGGGGATTTATCATGGCTCATAAGAAGGGACAAGGCTCAACCACCAACGGTAGAGACAGTAATGCGCAACGACTGGGCACCAAGAAATTTGCCGGTGAACTGGTCAAAGCCGGTAACATCATTATCAGGCAGCGTGGCACTCCGATTCACCCAGGTACCAACGTCGGCAAAGGCAAAGATGATACTCTTTTCGCCCTCACCGAAGGTCGCGTAAAATTTGTCTGGTTCAAAGGCAAACATTGCGTCAGTGTTATTCCTGAAGCAACCGCAGCCGTTAACTGATACAGTCAGTATGAAAAAGCCGCCGATTCCGGCGGCTTTTTTGCTTTCAGGTGATTTGTTTCGCCTCGAACAGGGTCTTAGAGGTCACAGAAGCCTTTTTCACGGGTTATCTGCGACAAATCAAGCATAGTGACGACCGCGGCGATTTTGCGTGCTGCATCTTCGCCTTCATAAGGGCTGTCAGCCTGGGATATACCAGCAATGAAGCTGGGTTGGATGGCCGTAGCAATAGCCGATGCTATCTGCTGACGATCAAGCGGAACGCTCAGAACTGCCTTGCCATGTGGCCGGCCCAGCTGGCGACGACCGATATTGACGACCGGGGCTGGCAGCGCTGGAACCTCAGCGATACCGCTCGAAGAATTACCAATTACACAGCCAGCCAGCCTGGCAAGCGACAGATAATTAAGTCGACCGAGAGAATTTATGAAGGTGGCGCCAGGTCTGCCAGAAACGTAATTCATGATGGTTGAATTGATCATTTTTCCTTCGGGGTCGGCGTTGGCCCCGGTAAAAACAAGCGTGTAATCAGGGTATACCTCAGAAAAAATACTGAATAATGCTTCGATTATTCGCAGCCCGGCACCGGGTGTGCAGGTTTCGGGGTGAACGGTGATTAAAAAAAAGCGTTTCAGGCTTTGGCCAAGCAGTTTTTCGAGGTCGCTGACCGGGGTAAACGGCGTTTTGTGCAAATCAGCCAGTGCCAGTTCGCCCACGTTGTAGACCCGTTCAGGGGCTTCCCCTAATTGAATAACCCGTTGACGGTAGGTTTCGGTGGCAGTGAAATGCAGGTCGCTGAGTTTGGAAATGCAGTGGCGCAGACAGTCATCAACAGCGCCAATGGTGACTTCACCGCCAGAAATGTGGGCAATTCTGATACCGATGAGTCGACAGACGCTGGCTGCGGCGAAAATTTCGTAGCGGTCGCCTAGCACCAGCACGAGATCAGGGTTCAGATGCTTTAACTTGTCAGGGAGCACTTTAAAAGCATTGCTCATGGTGAGCAACATGAGGTTTTCGTCTGACGCATCGGCATCTTCGGGGGTAATGGCGGCTTCAATCAGTTCGGCCCCCTGAAGCTCGTTGAACTCACTTATGGAAAACCCGCTCTGGGAATGAAGATGGCTGGCGGTGGCGATGATAGAAACGCGGTTTTGGAGTTGCAGCAGTTCTCTGGTGACTGGTTGCAGCAGACCCCATTCGGCCCGGGAGCCAGAAATTATAACAATATGTCGATCTTTCATACTCGGCAATCCTGTGTGTCCATGTTATTCCTGGTTCTGAAACTTTAGAAAATTCTGCAAAATTCTGTAATGCAAAGTAAGCAAACAGTGCGGGGGAATTCTCATAAAAACTTTTTTGAAAAAAACTCTAAACTTTTATTATTAAACTACCGATAAGTAATTAAGAAAAGTATTTTTTGCAGGAGGTGCCCGATATGTGCGCTCAGGAATTAATAGCAATCTTTCGTTTCTCTGGTAATACTTGCCCGGCATGTCAGCGTATCGTATCAAGATATGAGCGCACTCTGCAACTTACTGACAAAGATATGGAGCATCTCGAAGGCTGCATATTAAAAAAATTATAAATTGCCCTGATCAAGGAAAAAAGCGGGTCATGCCAGATGGCATGACCCGCTGGTTTTTAGAAGAAATCAGGGTCGGTGGTTTTGCGTTTAAGAAATCTTCCCCCACCCTTCTGGCCCAACCAGCCTTTGTCACAGCTGAAAATCATTCGGCCGCGCAACAGGGTCATTTCATTGCTTCCCCGGCAGGTCATGCCTTCGTAGGGTGAATAATCGGTATGCATGTGCAGCTTCGCCGAACTGACAATAACGTTGCAATCTGGGTTATAGATCATAATGTCGGCGTCAGTGCCCGGTATCAGGCTGCCTTTTTCGGGGTATATGCCGAAAAGGCGGGCCGGGTTTTCGGAAATAAGCTTAACAGCCCGTGCCAGTGAAAGTTTTTCGCTGTGAACGCCATTCAAAATAAAAGCCGGCATGGTTTCTATGCCGGGAAGGCCCATTGGGAGGCTGGTAATGTCGTTATTCCAGGTGTTTTTATCGGCTCTGGTAAAAGGGCAATGGTCGGTCGCCACAACTGACAGCCCACCAGAAGAAATAGACTGCCAGAGCAGTTCCTGTTGCTGCCGTGATCGAATTGGTGGGCAGCAGGCCCAGAGATGACCTTCGGGCGGTATCAGGCGCGAATCATCGAGGTAAAGGTATTGTGGGCAGGTTTCGGCAGCTATTTGTGTGCCTTTTCCGCGTTCTTCGCAGATTATTCTGGCACCGTCACCGCTTGACACATGCACAACGTAAACTTTGCAACCCGTATGCCTTGAGAAATCGGCTATTCGGCGAATTGCTTCGGTTTCTGTGAAGACCGGCCGGGTTAATGGCAATGATTCGATGCCTGGTTTTCCTTTTGCGCAGGCTTCTTCAAGCAAGGCGTCTATGAGCACGCCATTTTCAGCATGAACGGTTACCAGAATGCCCTGCTGACGGCAGGCTGATAAGACTCGAAAAAGACCGGCATCATTCTGCATCAGACCAGATTTTCCGTAGGCCATGAATATTTTAAGACTGGTAACACCCTCGGTGACAAGCTCTGGCAGTTGTCGTTGCACGATTTCAGAGAACTTTCCGATGCAGGCGTGCAATGAATAATCTATGCCAACCAGCGGGTCTGCTTCGCTACGGCGCCGCCGCAAACCTTCAAGTATTCCTTCATCGCCTTTTTGAGCGGTAAAGTCAATAAAGGTGGTAACTCCGCCTGCGGCACCGGCAATGCTACCTGAATAAAAATCATCAGCCGAAACTGCCCCGGCAAATGGTAGAGAAAAGTGGGTGTGGGCATCGACGGCCCCTGGCAATACCCAGCGCCCGGTGGCGTCGATAATGTTTTTGCCATTGAGATCATCACCGACAGCGGCAATTTTTTCGCCGTTAATGGCCAGATCAGCCTTGATTAATGATTCATCCCAGAGAATTTGCCCATTTTTGATAACTGTTTCAAACATAGTATGCATCCTGATTAAATTATTAGATTTTATGTTACAGGGTAATTACCAGATTCTGCAAACTTCAAAGCTGGAGTTTTTTGGCCTTCGGTTGACCGTACTCTTATTGACCAATTCAAAAACAAAATCGAGTCTGTTCGACGGCCCGGCCTACCAGCCGGGTTGCTTTTTTGCTGACAGGAGGTCAGCGATACTCGACAGCATCAGGATAGATGCTGTCGGGTGCTTCAGCGATTGGCTCAGAGTTGGCCTTTGCCTTCGGCAAACCCTCACTTCGTTCGTCACAAGCTTCCGAAAAAGCAATTATGGGTTCTCTGGTCAAGATAAAAAGAAAGCTGGCGGCCATTGAAAAAGCCTGCATAAGTATTTAACAAATTAAGACATCTGCCGAAAAAGATAGCGCAAAACAGTGAAACGGGGGTAGAAATTTTGAATCATAATGTTTTAATTGCGGGGTTTCTTGGAGGTTTGATCTGTGGCAGTATCGTTTTTATTTTCAGCCGGGCAGTGATGTTGCACAAGTTTTTGCGTCGAGAAAAAATCAGGGATCTCTCGCTCTACGGGCGAAATGCGAAAGAAAAATCGGTAACCCGGCTACGCTAATCGCGGCAAAAAAACCCGGCAAAGCCGGGTTTTTTTGTTTCTGACAATCGAAATTCTATGCCAGCATGGCTGATTTGTGATATTTTGTCGGAACTGAGATATGTCAGACCGCAAAACCCTCGAAACCAAGCGAAAAATCGTAACTTTAACCCGCAACCGTGAAATTCCGGCTGCGACAAAGTTATTTTACAAGTATTTCACCAACGAGAAACCGGCAGACCTTGAATTTATCAGCACTTTTTTTCTTGAACTCAATCGTCTGAACCTTTTTGAGGTTGGCTATCACTTACTTGAAGACACCAGCAAATGGTATGAAAACAACCCTGACCATCAGATTCTTTTTGAGAGTGCCGGCAAGCTTTATGTCGACAGCCTGGTCTTGCAGGGCAATAATTTTCTCTTTGAGCGCGAGGAAACAACAAACCGTTTTGAGGGCAGTCTGAAGCGTTCTGATTCTCTGTCGCGCGAAAAAATGCGGGTCGAGAACGAAAAAATCCTGAACGGAATCACCGGCAAGGCTTTGCGCTGTTTTGAAAAGGCACGCGCGATTCAACCCGGCAATCTGGTAGCTCTCACTGGCCTGCAAAACTGTTACACCTTTTTGCACGAAACCGAAAAACTCGCAGAAGTTGAAAAGGCAATTGAGGCAAAAAAGCCAGACCTGAGCCATCTTGAATTACCAGTAGAAGAAACTGGTCTTGATGGTTTCGGCAAACGTATCAACGGCGAAGTTGATGTTGAAGATGGCACCCTGAATCAGGTTAAAGAACTCCTCGAGAAAAAAAAATATGATGAGGTCGTCAAAGAAGTTGACCGCCTGCATCTTTCGCACCGGGTCAACGTGCTGCTGCTTTTAATGAAAGCGAAAGCATTGGCTCAGTTGCGTCGCTTCAAAGAGGTCGACAAGGTTATTTTTGAGGCCGAACGAGAAAATTCAAATCCTTTTGAGCTAAAAGACACGAAAAATGATTTGAATGAGCTACGCTACCAGCTTCTGGTCAAAGCCGGTGATATTTATCTTGCTAAGGCTGTAGCAATGGGGTCGAGCCTGGGTATGCCGCACTTCAAGAAAGCTCGAATTGCTTTGCAGCGAGCTTTAGCTCTCAATCCTGAAAATCTCGACCTGCTCGACAAATTTTATACTACCCTTAAATACCTCGGCGAAGAAGAAGAGGCGTTTAAAACCAAAGCGATGATCTACGTTCTCGACCCGAAGTTCATAACCACCTTTGACAGCACCGGAACCAGCAATCTATGCTTTCTGGCATCTTTTGCCTTTGCTGAAGAACCCAGGGTTCTTGATGATTTTCGCTGGTTTCGCCGGGAATTTCTGCTGATAACGCCCCTCGGTCGTCATTTAAACTCAATCTATGTCAGACTAAGCCCGTCGGTTGTAAGATTCTGCAAACCCCTGCCCTATGCAAAAGAAATTTTAAGAAGCTTTCTGCATGCGCCTCTTCTGCTAATCAAGCTGTTAAAGCTGATTACCTGAAAAAAATATTGAAGGTCTAAAATATGAAAATAATAACAAGTTTTGCGAAAGTGCTTATATTGCTGACATTGCTGACCGGTTCGACATTGCATGCCCAGAATCTGGATGAACAAACGATAAGAATTTCGCTTGGCCACAGCGAAATTTATTCGACGATTCGCCTGCAAAGCTTCAGTGGCAACTGGCGTCTAGAATTCAGGCCCGGCAAGCCGCCATTGAACGCAGTGGGCACCCTGCTTGCTTCGGCTCCAGAGTCAATAGCAACTGTTTCCGAACTTTTGTCTGAAGGCGAAGATGCCTCGATCATACTTGTTCCAAAGGGCATGGTCGCAAGACTGTCAACTGAAAAAGACCTTGATAAAGGCTATGGCAGCATTCAGGTCGAAGGTGGCGAGCTTCTCAGCCTTGAGATACCAGGAAATCCGCCGATGATTCTTCAGGGCAGTGTTTCGGTTCATCATAACGAAAACAGCCTGATTGTCGTTAATCAGATTAACGTCAGGCAATTTATCGTCGCCTGTGTCTCAAAGATTTGTTTTTCGAATGAGCCAGAAGTTTTAAAGGCGATGATCGTAGCTATCAGGTCAAAAATTGCGTATGAAAAAGACCACCCGATGCATGACTCACCATTGTATGACCGCTACGATAACGACCATTATCTGCCATTCGATGGCTGTGGCATCAACCGGGAGTTGGTAGATATTTTAACTGGCATGACCAGCAACAAGGTGCTGATGTTTAAAAACAAACTGATAAATCCGCGTTTTCAGAATACCTGTGGTGGGCGCATTTCGTCGGCCAAAGAAATTTATGGTGTTGATGATGAACCATATCACGCCTCACAAGCGGATATTTTTGAAGGTAAAGGCTCAGAAAACTGTTTCCACAGCCCTAATTTTCACTGGGTTATCGAAATTCAAAAAAATGAGCTGCTTGATTTTCTGGCAGTTGCCTACGCTGCGGGTGCTGACAGAATCATCGCCGCCTGGGAACCAGAAAAAGTTGACGCGAACGGAAGAATCAGCCGGGTTTTATTGCGTGGCAAGAAGCCAAAGACTGTTAATGGTGGCGAATTTCTTGAAAAACTTCAAGAACATTTCGGCCCAAACAGTATAAAAAGCATGAAATTCAACATAGAGAACCTGCGTCGCACCGTCATTTTTCGGGGCATGGGCAGCGGCGACGGCGTTGGTATGTGTCTCTATGGCTCCGATGGCCTTGCCAAGAAGAATCTCAAATATGACGATATCCTGAAATTTTATTACCCCGGAGTCGAGATAAAATAAAGACGTCGAGCGGTGACCTTACTGATCAGCGTTGAATTCTAGAGAAAGAAATATGCTGAATACGGCCGCCAGAAATAAAGGTAAGGTAGTCATTAAAATGTCTCCTGTTTTCGCTTCTGTTATTATTATCGGCTTTTCCGGGCATTTTCTTTAATTTAACCTCAACCTGGCGGCAAAGGAGATTTTATGACTGATTGTTGCATGGTTTTTGTAACTGTTCCAGACCAGGAACAAGGCCGGCGCATCGCTGATCTTCTGGTTTCAGAAAAGCTTTGTGCCTGTGCAAGCCTCAGCGAGGGTTACACATCGGTTTTTATCTGGAAAGCATGCCTTGAAACGACCTCAGAAACCCTGATGATCATTAAAACCCACAGCAGCAAACTCGAGAACCTCGAAGCCCGCATCAGAGAACTTCACCCGTATGAGGTTTTTGAATTTCTCGCGGTTCCGGTTCTATACGGGAATGCTGCCTATCTAAACTGGGTAAAAGAAGCGGTAATCTGATGGCACGAACTTTTAATCTCGCTCAATGCGGGGTTCAGCCGACTAACTTTCGCATTGACTACGAAAAAGAACTGAACCCACAGCAACTTGAAGCTGTTAAAGAATTTTCCGGCCCCATGTTATGCATAGCAGGTGCCGGCTCAGGCAAAACCCGCACTCTGATCTACCGGGTTGCGAGAATGATTGAGAGTGGAGTTAACCCGGGCAGCATTCTTCTGCTCACTTTTACGCGCAAAGCGGCACGCAACATGCTCGACCGGGTTGTCGCCCTTGTTGGAGCAGATGGTAAGCTGGTTGCGGGCGGCACTTATCACAGCTTCGCCTCTGGCATGTTACGCAAATATGGTCACTACATTGGCATTCCGCCAAGGTTTTCCATTCTCGATGAATCAGATGCCGGCGATATCATAAACCTGTTGCGTTCTGAGATGGGTCTTAACAAAAAAGAGACGCGATTTCCGACCAAGGCAACGCTGGGGCAGATATTTTCGAAGGCTCACAATCTCGAAATGCAGATTCCAGAGGTCATAAATGCCATATTCAGCCATTTCGCCGAGCACACCCAGGCGATAGTCGAGCTTTATAAAGCTTTCGTCGCCTACAAACTCAAAAACGCCCTGCTCGATTATGATGACCTGCTGATCTACCTTTTGCGTTTGATCTCAGAAAGCCCTGAGGCCAGAAGGCGCATCACAACGACTTTTCGCTACATCATGGCCGATGAATACCAGGATACTAACGCCATTCAGGCTCGTATTACCCTGCTACTAGGCGGCGAAACTCGAAACATAATGGTGGTTGGCGATGACGCGCAGAGTATTTACTCATTTCGGGGCGCCAGGGTTAAAAATATTATTGAGTTTCCAGAAGCCTTTGAAAATTGCAAAATCGTCAGGCTTGAGCGCAATTATCGCAGCAGCGCTTCCATTCTCGCCGCCGCCAACAACCTGATGGAAAAGGCTTGCGAAGGTTTTAAAAAGACCTTATTCACTGAGCGCCCGGCTGGTGACCTGCCCGCCCGGGTAAAATGTGAAGACGAGCAAGAACAGGCGCTATTTATCGCAGCAAGAATTCTCGAGCTTCGCGAGCAGGGTATAAAACTTCAGAACATGGCAGTGCTTTTCAGATCGAGTTTTCATGCTTATCAGCTTGAACTTGAACTGAAGAGACGCAATATTCCTTATGTAAAATGGGGTGGTTTCAAGTTTCTTGAGGCCGGGCATCTTAAAGATGTGATCGCGCATCTGCGGGTGATGCAGAATCCTTTCGATCAGGTTTCGTGGCTGCGCATTCTGCTGCTGATTGAAGGAATCGGTACCCAATCGGCGACGGCGATTTTCGAACACCTGAAAAAGCAGGTTGATCCGCTGGCTCCGACAGATTTAAAATTTAGACCCCGCGCCGCCGACGGGCTCAAGAAAATGTTTCAGATGCTCAATTCAGGGGTAAAGCTTGGCCAAGTTCCTCCAGTGCGTCTTCTGGAGGTTGTTTCTGACTACTATTTTCCTTTGTTGAAGGCAAGGTATGATGATTACCCGAAACGGTTCAAAGATATTGATCAGCTGTCTCTGATTGCCGGCAAATTTGAGAATCTCGCCGATTTTCTCGCCGATCTTGCGCTTGAACCCCCCAAAGATTCGGTTGATGGCGCTTTGGCCAGCGAAACCGATGACGACGAGGCACTGGTGTTATCGACTATTCATTCGGCCAAAGGGCTTGAATGGCATTCGGTATTCATTATTTCGACGCTTGAAGGAAGGTTCCCATCGTTTAATGCTTTGAAAACACCAGCCGACACTGAAGAAGAACGGCGACTGCTCTATGTTGCCATGACCCGGGCCGCCGAAAACCTGGCAATTTCTTACCCATCACAACTCTGGGACCCGGCAACCGGCACTATTCTGGCGCGACCGTCACGCTTTCTCGAAGAGTTGCGCGAAAATCTTCTTGAAAACTGGCAGATAACCAGATGAACGCTGGCAGATGACCGATATTTTCATATTGCAGCCGGTACGGTTGACAGGCGCTTCAATTCTCTGTTAAGCTATATACCCGATTGTTAAACGATATTATCTCAGGAGTAACCTTCAAGTGGTCAGAAATCTGGCTGTTCTTGCTCTGGCAATGATCTGCCTGCTGGCAGGAATGATTGGCTATGACTGGTGGAGTATTCCAAGCCGGAACCTGATCATTTTTTACACTTCCAATCTGCGTGGCCAGATTAAACCGTTTTCAGGTACCGTTCTCGACCGACAATACGAGCAGATTGGCGGTCTTGCTTTCATCAGAGGCTTTATTAACGATTCTTCACGGGCTTTTAGTTTTAACCCCCAGAATGTTCTCTTGCTCGACACCGGCGATTCATTATTCGGCACAGCTGAAGCTTCTCTGACCATGGGCGAAGTTCCATTGCGGTTGATGGGTAAGGCTGGCTACGACGCCATGACAATCGGCAATATGGAATTTGAATACGGTTTTGAAACCTTGCGCAGCTTTGTGGCCAGCAATCATGTTCCGATGCTTGCGTGCAATTATCGTGATGTTACCAGCCCGGTTGGTGAAACCTTTAAGGGCAGTCTGATGATTGAAAAGGGCGGCATTAAAGTTGGCATCATTGGCCTGGGTCATGGCCAGCTCGCTCGAAATACCCGCCAGGATAACATCGTAAACCTTGAAATCGTTGACATGAAAACATCAGTGCAAAAATCAGCTGCGTTACTGCGCGAAAAAGGCGCCGAAGTCATTATTCTTCTCTCGCACCACCCCGAAGTTGGTGGCCTTGAAAACCCGACAGAAGTGTTTCCCGATGTCGATATCATAATTGGCGACCTTATTGGCCCAGGCGCCGTGGTGTCAGGCAAGCCAATGATCTGCCAGACGGCCCCGGGCCGTGGCGGCGGCGTCGGGATGGTTAAAGTTTCATTTGTTGGCGGCAAATGGGATATTGCCAAAGGGTTTCAGCGGATATTCACCATTGATTCGAGCAAGACTACCCCTGACCCTGAGCTGGCTGCTGAAATCAGCCGGGTCGAAGCCAAAATAGACAGTCTTCTCGATGAAGTGATTACCCAGAGTTCTAACAGTTTCAGTTATTCTTACACTGAAGAATCGGCGATCGGCAATCTGATTGCTGACTGCATGCGCGAGACCGCCGGAACCCAGGTCGCGCTCACTAATTCGGGCGGCATCAAGACATCACTTGCATCCGGGCCGGTGACCTTGCGACATCTTTATGACATTCTGCCCTTCGAAAACAACCTGGTCACCGTAGATATTGGTGGGTGGCAGCTTGAAAACCTTATCGAAGAGAGCCTGTCGGGTAAAACCGGGTTTTTGCAGGCTTCCGGGCTGTCATGCACTTATTCGAGTTCGAATCCTGCCGGTTTCAGAATTATTCAAATTGATGTCGGCAACGAGCCGCTTGAGTTTGACGCTACTTATTCAGTGGCTATCAATGATTTTATGTATTCAAATGATTTTGACTGGCCTGAGTTATCGAATGGCAGCCCGGCCAAAGTTAAGGGTTTGATTCGCGAGAACCTCGAAAAATATTTGCGGCGCAGCCCATCAGTTACGCCGTCAATCGAAAAGCGTTTTAATGATTTTGCTGAACTCGATGAGACGCTGCGTATTCAGGCGCTCTCGTATGAACTGGCCAGCCTGTCAAAGCCGCTTAGCCATGATGGCACCACAGAATCTGAATATTGCCGACTGGTCGCAGAAGTTATGCGTCTTGAAACCGGGGTTGATTTTGCCGTTCTTCCGGTTGACCTGGTGAATAAAACTCGTGAGCCCCTCGTTTCGATAACCCCGGCCCGGGTAATTTCTGATTTTTCAAGTGCAGAAGGGCTGAAGGTTCTCGAAATAAGCGGCAGTGATTTCGAAAAACTGGTCAGCAGTTCGCTTGCTTCTGGTGGTCGTCAGCTTGCATTTTCAGGCTTTTCGATAGAGAAGCTTGATGGCAAACGTGTTAAATTCTACCCCTGGACCGGAGATTTCAACCCTGAGCACCTTTACAAAATCGCGATTACCGAAAATTTTCCGATCATGGTACCGGGGTTTTATGACCTGACCAACGTCAGTTCAAAAAAAGTTTTTAATGACCTTAGACGCGCTTTTATTAATGGTCTCAGACGCAGAAACGGACAGGTAGAAATTAAACGTGCCTTTTATTGATTTTTTTCGCAGCCGCAACCTTAAATTCAAAATTCTGCTGCTTTTCGCACTGATACTTATTTTGCCACTTGCTATTCTGATGGGCGTATCACTTCAGAGAATCTCACAGGTTGCGCGAGAGGATTTTAACCGCAACCTGGGTTATGCCGCTTCATTGTTTCGCGATAATCTTGAAGAACAGTTGCAGTCGATGCGACTGCGGGTCAAAACGGTTGCTGATTTTGATTTTTACACACTGGCCGGCATGGGTTTTTCGGCTTCAACTACTGTGCCGCTGATGCAATATGAGCTGGTCAGATCAGGGCTTGATTATATTGCCCTGGTAGAAGACCACAGCAACATTATCATCGAAGAAGGCACGCAACCCCCTGAAAGTCTGGCCAAGATCATTCCGGCCATGTGCCACACGCCTCTTAACGTTAATATCTATGTAATTGCCGATGAACCCTGGATCTTTGCCGCCGCTCTGATCAACAAACTCAAAACCCGGCAAACAAAGCATGTTCTTTTTGCGCAGCGCCTTCCACGCGATTTTGCCGATAAGCTTAAACAATTAACCGGTGCTGAATTTTCGTTGCTCTACGCCGGAAAACGAATTTTAACCAGCCAGATTGATGTTTATGGCCGACGCAAAACCGGCAAATCCACTGAAGACCCGGATGTAAATTCTGGGCAAACTGAAATTTTCGGCAAATCGCATTTTTTCGTGCGTGAAGAAGTCCTGAAAGGGCAGATTTCCGAATCAATTCGCCTCGAAATCGCCCTACCCGACTCGCAATACAAGATTCTCGGTCAGACGCTGCGCCGTGACTTTTTCATTTTTGGTATTCTGGGCCTGCTGCTGGCTTTGACTACCGGCTCAATTCTTTCGTGGCATATTGCCACTCCGATCAACAAACTTGCCGAAAGCACTTCAAAGGTTGCGGCCGGCGATCTTTCTCCGGCCGCCGAAATAAACCGCAGCGACGAAATTGGGCTTTTGAGCCGCAATTTTCGCGAGATGGTTACCAGCATTCGCCAGGAAAAAGAATTGAAAGAGAGCCGCATGAGCGAACTCAACACTCTTTTTGCAATCAGCAATGCGGTTAACTATTTTTCTGATTCAGAGGATTTGCTGAAATTTGTGCTCACGCACGCCATCGAAGTTCTCGATGCTGAACGTGGTTCGATCATGCTTCTTGATGACCAGACCGACGAACTGATCGTTAAAGTCGCCTCCGGGGGGCGTTACCGTGTGTTTACCGGCACTCCGGTCAAGCTTGGGCAGGGTGTCTGTGGCCAGGTTGCCCTTGAAGGTGCGGGCATTATCTGCAATGACGGATTCAAGGATTCGCGTTTTCGTAATTTCGGCAGTCTGATGCCGGTTGAAGACATCAGAAGCCTGCTGTGCGCCCCACTCAAGTTCAAAGAGGGCACGATCGGTGTTATAAATATCGTTAATAGAAGAAATAGCAATGAGTTTCGCGAGAGTGACCTGTCATTGCTTAATCTGATTGCCTCTCAGGCCGCGGTAACCATTGAGAACAACAAGCTCTATGAACTTTCGATTACCGATGGCATGACCCGGTTGTTTGTGCACCGCTATTTTCAGGCCCGTCTCTCAGAAGAATTGTTGCGTGCCCGCCGTTACGGCCTCACCCTCAGCCTGATCATGATTGATATTGATAATTTCAAAAAATTTAACGACACTTACGGGCACCAGGTTGGCGATCAGGTAATTCAAAAAGTTGCCCAGAGTATTAAAGACACGGTGCGTATCGGTATCGATATTCCCTGCCGTTATGGTGGCGAAGAAATGTCGGTTATTTTGCCCGAAACCCGCCCCGAGGAAGCATGGCAGACCGCCGAGCGCGTTCGTGAGCGAATTGCAGCCATTTCAGTGCCCCATAGTTCAGGAGATTTGCGCATCACAGTGAGCATCGGCGTTTCTTCTTACCCGGTTCATTCGCATGATCGCGAGACCCTTATCAAGACAGCCGACAAAGCGCTTTATCTCAGCAAAGGTGCCGGCAAGAACCGATCGACTCTTGCTTCAGAAGATTCACGCTCATGAACCAGCGCCTGGCCTGGTTGCTGGTTGCGATCTGCGGCATACTGCGCAGCACAGACCTTTATTTCCGCAACCCGATGATCAAAAGCCTTCCGGTTGTGGTTTTGATCGCCTGGGAGCACCTGATCAATTTTATGGTGATTTTGCCGGTGCTCTGGCTGAAAAGGCGCGAGTTTCTGCGTTTTGATCTTCGCGATTTTGCCCTGATCATCGGCATTGGCATTGGGGCTTCGGCTCTTGGGGTTCTCTGTTTCACCCAGGCCTTTCATTATATCAACCCTGCACTCGCGGTTCTGCTGCAAAAATTGCAGCCGGTAATGACCATACTTCTTGGCATGGTGCTGTTGCGCGAAAGGGTCACCGGTTCGTTCGCAGGCTGGGCGCTTTTGGCAATCATCTGCTCGTATTTTGTTTCGTTCGGGTTTACCGATCCTTTTACCGGGGAAGGCGCCTCTTTGGCCAAGGGGGCGGCTCTTGCTATTGCTGCCGCTTTTTTCTGGGGCAGCGGCACCGTCTGGGGCAAGTTTATGCTGCAAAAATACGACCAGGGTTTTGTTCTGGCCTGTAGGTTTATGGTGGGAAGCATTTTTACGCTGGGGCTGGCCCTCATCGTTGATGGCGATATGCACTTCGCGACGCTTTTTTCGGACGAGCGACCGTTAATCGGCAATGTGGTTTACATGGCGCTCATCTCTGGTATTCTTGCCACCAGCTTTTTTTATGCCGGTCTAAAATGGGTCAGAGCTTCGCTGGCTTCGATACTTGAACTGGTATTTCCGGTTTCGTCGGTGGTTATCATGTGGTTGAGTTTTGACCGGCCAATAACCGGGGTTCAGATAATCGCCGGCTTTCTGATGTTTCTGGCGGTTTATAAAATTAACCTGCTGACCGAAAAAAACACCTGAAAATTCAGGGCGCCTTTTCGTTCTGGGCTTTGAGCAGCATCTGATAAATCTGATACTGCTTCTGGTAGATGGCCAGAGCCTGCAAAGTATCAATAGTCTGCGGCCCGCTCTCGCGTAGCAGCCTGACATAGTCATTGTAGGCGTCAAGATACTGTTTTTGGGAAAGTTCAAGCGGTGACAGGTGTTCGGCGGTTGCAGCAGCCGCAGTGGTCGAAGCCGCGTGGCCGCTGGTTGCCGGAGACATCGAAATCAGGCCGGCCCTTGGGTCAGTCGATGCTGGAATTGCCGGCCGATCATTGCCATTACACCCGTTACCGGCAAAAGCCAGAGCTAGAGCAAAAACTATAAGTATTTTCTTCATTTTGCTTACCCTGTTTGATTATAGATATCCGGTCGGTATGTGTCAAGGCTCCCAGCGCTTTTAAATCTGCTGTTTATTAATTGGCTGAATGTTTTTGGTGGATACCTGGATGCTGGTGGCGCCTGCCCTGATAAAATAAAACTTGATAAACACCCCCTGTTGGTAGTATAATCTGTCGGTTTAAAGAGGAGTGTGGAGAGCCTGAGAAAGCTCTTCCCGTAAACCTAAGGCAGCGATTATAAGCCAATTTGTAACCCAGGAAAGGGGAGCTTCATGAAAACTGTTCTGGAAAAGGGTAATATTTTTTACCAGGGAAAATTTCAGGAACTTGAGAAACTGGTCATTGAAAAAGGCAAGATTACAGAGATTATTCTTGCTTCCGCAAAGGCAAAAAAGGGAAAAGCCGTTCCCGCCACCAAAAAGAAACCGGAAGTTGCCGGAAAAACTATTGATTGCACTGATAAATACATACTTCCCGGTTTTATTGATGCTCACACCCATATCAGTCTCGAAGAAGAAGGCGTCGGCTGGTATGATGCCGATTTTAATGAATCATTCGGCCTTGCTACCCCCCACGTAAGAGCTTTTGATGCTATCAAAATGCGTGACCGGGCTTTTAAAGATGCTCTGATCGGTGGGGTAACCACTGCCATGATCACTCCAGGCTCAGCCAATCCGATTGGCGGTCAGTGCTGCATCGTTAAAATGGTTGGCAGCATCGCCGAAGAAGCCGCGATCAAAGAAAGCTCCGGCATGAAATTCGCTTTCGGCGAAAACCCGAAACGCGTCTACGGCGAACAGAAAAAATTCCCCAGCACCCGCATGGGCACTGCTGCCGTTATCCGTGAATGGCTGATGAAAGCCCAAGATTACCTCAAGCGCAAAAAAACCAAAGAATTTAAAGAACGCGAAATTCGCCTTGAAGCCATGATTCCGCTTATTGAAGGCAAGATTCAGGCACGCGCCCACGCCCACTCGGCCGACGATATTATCACCGCTTACCGCATTGCCCAGGAATTCAATCTGGATATGGTTTTTGATCACTGCACCGAAGGCCACCTGATTGCGAAAGAACTCGGCAAATGGAAAGCCCGCGCCGTGGTTGGCCCAACTCTTTCGAGTCGCTCAAAACCTGAACTGAGAAACAAAACTTTTGATACCGTCGGCATTCTGATGGATGAAGGTTGTGTTGTCGCTCTGACTACCGACCACCCGGTCATGCCGATCGAAAGCCTCAGCATTGCTGCTGCCATGTGTGTTAAACATGGTCTCGACGAAGAACGTGCCATCAAGGCAATTACCGAAAACCCGGCGATTATTCTTGGGCTTGACAAACGTCTTGGCAAACTTGAAGTTGGTTTCGACGCCGACGTAGTTGTCTGGGATGGCCACCCGCTTGACACCAGATCTAAAACCGAAGCGGTTTTTGTTGACGGCAACAAAGTTATCTGATCTGCGTTCTCGCACCCCTCTAAATTCGAAAGAGGCTTAAAATGTCTATTATCTTCAATAACGTTCGTATTATCATGAGCGGCAAGTTCTTTCCCGGCCAGAAGGTCCTCGTAGAAAAGGGAAAGATCAACATGGTCGGCTCGAGCATTCACAAGAACGTTGAAAAAACAATCGAATGCAATCAGAAATACCTGGTACCAGGCCTGATCGACGCTCACAGCCATCTTGGTCTTTTTGACAGCTGTTCTCCGATGAACGACATCGCCGAACCCTATGCCGAAATCACCCCGCATCTGCGGCCCCTCGATGGCATCAAAATGCGCGATCGAGCCATGGAAGACGCCCGCCGTGCCGGTATCACCACCTGTATGGTGTGCCCGGCATCTGAATTGCCTATCTCAGGCATCTGCTCGATTCTTAAAACGAACGGTAATTCGGCCGATGTCGGTCTGATTGTCGAACAGGCTGGGGTACTGATGTCTTTTGGTGAAGTTCCAAAAATCAATGCCCGACAGACCGAAAAAGCCCAATCTACCAGAATGGGCTTGACCGCCATAATCCGTGAGACTTTAATGAAAGCCCAGGATTATTACGCCGCGAAACAGAGCAAAAAAGTTCTCAAAGATCGCGAAATCGATATGGAAGCACTGATTCCGCTGATTCGTGGCGAGGTGCCAATGAGGGCCTGCGCTCACCGGGCCGAAGATATCATGGCAGCCATCAGGATAGCCGAAGAATTCAAACTTAAGCTGGTCATCGAACATGGCACCGAAGCACATCTGCTGGCAAAAACTCTTGCAGAAAAGCAGATTCCCGTAGTGCTCGGCCCTACCCTGGTTCCGCGTTTCCGTGAAGAAATGAACGAAAAAACTTTCGAAAGCGCGATCCTGCTAATGGATGCCGGCGTTGATGTCGCTCTGACCTGCGATTACCCCGGTCTGCCAATTGAAACGTTGAGGGTCGCAGCAGCAATGGCCATGCAATACGGTCTTGATGAACGACGCGCTCTGGCCGCTATCACTGAAATTCCAGCGAAGATTCTCGGAGTTGACGAACGCATCGGTAAGATCAAAAAAGGCTACGACGGAGATCTGGCGCTCTTTTC
>Ga0116170_10000748_pt1 | contig 34149 bp, 35 predicted proteins | sample AD_JPNHW1_MetaG_FD_89797 | JGI IMG/M metagenome (GOLD analysis project Ga0116170, IMG submission 89797) | Active sludge microbial communities of municipal wastewater-treating anaerobic digesters from Japan - AD_JPNHW1_MetaG | ecosystem: Engineered > Bioreactor > Anaerobic > Digestate | place... | reverse complement strand
TGGCCGTTCACCTGACCGGATTTCCAGGCATCCGGCAGCGCGGGAAGCAGGTCCACTTCCACCTTGGGGCGAAGCCCATCCCAGTCCATCCGGCTTTGGGCCAGCATCTCAAGCACGCCGGAAGCTCCGCCGAAGTTGCCATCGATCTGGAAGGGGGGATGGGCGTCGAACAGGTTGGTGTAGGTTCGTTCTGGGGCCAGCAGATTCTGCAGCAGGGTGTAAGCGCGGTTGCCATCCCGCAGGCGGGACCAGAAGTTGATCTTCCAGGCGAGGCTCCAGCCCGTGCCCAGATCCGTGCGCTGTTCCAGCGTCTTGCGGGCGGCGGCGGCGAGGTCTGGCGTGTGCCTGGGATCAATCTGGTGGCTGGGGTGCAGGGCATACAGATGGGAGACATGACGATGATCCTGCTCGGGTGCTCCGGCGTCCCAGTCGTCCTGCCATTCCTGAAGCTGGCCAGCCTTTCCGATTTTGAAGGGGGCCAAGCGCTGGCGCGCCGCGAGAACCTGGGCGCGGAAGTCGGCGTCGATCCCCAGCAATCGGCTGGCAGTGGCCACGTGATCGAAGAGATCGCGCAGAATGGCGTTGTCCATGGTAGGGCCAGCGCAGATGCTCACATCCGGATGATGGGCGTTTTCGGGCGAGATGCTGGGAGCCGTGACCAGGGTCTTGTGCTGGGGATCTTCCACCAGCGTATCGAGGAAGAATTGGGCCGAGCCCTTGAGCACGGGGTAGATGCGCTGGAGGTAGGCGGCATCAAGACGGAACTCGTAGTGGTCCCACAGGTTCGTGCAAAGCCAGGCGCCGCCCATGGGCCAGAGGCCCCAGAACGCTCCATCCACCGGGGAAGTTGCGCGCCAAAGATCCGTGTTGTGGTGGGCGACCCAGCCTCGGGCGCCATACATGGCGCTGGCCGAGCGCTGGCCGCTTTCGGAAAGATCCTCCGCAAAGCGCACCAGTGGGTCCACGCATTCGGGCAGGCCCGCTGGGTCCGCAGGCCAGTAGTTCATTTCCGTGTTGATGTTGATGGTGTATTTGGAGCCCCAGGGGGGCGAGAGGCGGTCGTTCCACAGGCCTTGTAGATTGGCGGGCTGGCCGCCGGGCCGGGAGGAGGAAAGCAGCAGATACCGGGCGTACTGCACATACAGCGCCGCCAGGGCAGGATCCTTGTGCGAAAGGTTGCGGGCCACGCGTTCGTCTGTCGGCAGATTCGCGGCATCCGCATCCTGGCCAAGGTTCAGGTTCATGCGCTCGAAGCGGGGATGAAAGTCTGACGCATGGCGCAGCAACAGGGCATCGAACCCGAGCTTTTCCGCGGCCTGGATGCGCTTGGCGACCTGGGCGGCGGGATTGCCCGAGACATCCTTCCAGGACTTGTAGCTGGTGGCGCCGTCAAAGATGACGGTGATGCTATTGGCACCCTTGACCATGAAGACCTGCTGGCCGGAGCGAACCATGCCGCCGTCGGGAATCACGCGCAGATTCGCGCTGAAGCGAAGGGCGCCAGGGATTCCCGAAGCCTCGCCGTTGCGGCCGTACAGGCCGATGCCAAGGCTGTTGGCGCTGGAATCAGAATCCTTTTGGGGCGAAGTGAGATGGAACACCGCGTTCAGTGCCCCGGCGCGATCCGCCTTCAAGCGCATCACCAGGACATTGTCTGCGGCGCTGGCGAAGTACTCGCGCGTGTAGCGCACGCCATCCACGGAGTAAGTGACTCGCGCCAGTGCCTGCTCCAGGTCCAGCTCGCGACGGTAGTCCGTGGCCCGTTGGTGATCGGGGAAGCTGATCTCGAGATTGGCCAGCGGCTGGTAGGGCATCTGGCTCATGGGTTTGCCCATGAGATCGGATTGGGCCAGGGCCTGCGCCTCCGCATACTTCCCTTGGAAAAGGTGCCGGCGGACTTCCGGCAGGGCCGCCTTCGCCGCGGGATTATCGGCGTTGTAGGGACCGCCAGCCCATAACGTGCCTTCATTGAGGGTGAGGCGTTCGGTGTCCACCCCGCCCATGATCAGGGCGCCGATCCTTCCATTGCCGATAGGAAGGCCTTCGGTGATGGTCTCAATGCCAGGCTCTCGGTACCAGAGCTTCAGATCCGAGGCCATCGAAGCGTTCGTGGCGAAAAGGCATCCGATCAGCGCGAGGGTTGACCAATGAATCCGTTTTTTCATGCGTCACCTTGAACACGATGTTCATGGGCCACTGGACTTAGCTTTCGCATTTCCATAGCCACGAACCATCAGGCTTCCAGCTTGACCTGAAATTCATTCTTCATCGCGGGGATTTTCGGTCCGCGCCGAAAAAGCAAAGAGCCCGGAAAACTCCGGGCTCTTTGCTTTGTTTGGTTGGCGCGAGTGGAATCGAACCACCGACCCCTACCGTGTCAAGGAGTCGAAATGGCGGAATAGGGGCGAAAATCAATAAATTATTTATACATGCTGCGATGTATAAGTCTAATAAAAACATGAATTTGATTTATTTGTGCACTTTGGAGTCCTTCTGTAATCTGGAGTTGAAATGGGACACCATTGGGACACGGTACGGGGGGGGTGACGTGGCACGTACCACGCGAAGTGCGAAATTAGACAGCAGAACCTCCCGGGGAAAGTTATCGACCGGAGACCGCCACCAGGAGCCGTTGGCTGATTACCTAACTCTGACGTATCGGAGACCCGAAGGCGGTGGGGCTGGTGTGTGGGGTGCCCGTCTCCGCCCTCCTGGGCGTGAAGCCATGCAGCGCCTGGGGAATGCCGATGACATCCTGGAGGCAGACGGAGAGTGCGTCCTCAACTACTCCCAGGCCGTCGCTACCGCCGCCGAGTGGGCCAAGACCAAGCGTCAAGCCTGGAAGGACGAGGCGGCGGGTATTGTTGTCGTGAATGTGGAGCCCGCGAAGCCCTATACCGTTGCCGATGCCTGGCTTGACTACACCAAGGACGCCGAGCGGCGAGGCGTTAGGGGGCTGGCAATCTACAAACAGAGTTACAGGCGGTGGATCGAACAGCAGCTCGGTTCTATCGAGGTGCACAAACTCACTCGGGACCAAATCGAGAAGTGGCACGCCGACATGGCGGCGGAGCCTCGGACAGTGCACAGGGCGGAGCCCAAGCCCCCCAAACGCACTTACATTCGAAAGACTCCGCTACCCATCAAAGAGCTCAAGCCCGTGGCCGTCAAGCCTACCAAATCTCCGGAGGAGCAGGCCCGTGCTCGGAAGGACAGCGCCAACCGCATCCTCACGATCCTGAAGTCGGCGCTAAACGTGGCCTTTGATCGTGGGAAAGTCTCCACTGCTCCGTGGTCGTTGGTTAAGCCATTCAAAAATGTAGCCTCTCAGCGTCTCCGGTTCCTGGACACTAAAGAGCAAATCAAGCTCGTTACGGCCTGCGATGAGGTCGACACAGAGCTAGGTCAGCTCGTCCGTGGAGCCCTCTTCACAGGTGCTCGATACAACGAGCTTTGTCAGATCATCGTCAGAGACTTTGATGAGGTCGGGCAGACTTTGTTCATCCGGCATGGTAAAGGGAAGGGTGCAAGTGTAGCCCGTCATGTCCTCCTGACGGGCGAGGCTGTGATGTTCTTCCATGGGCTAGTGAAAAATCGTGGAAAAGACGAGCCCATGTTCGCCCGGAAGAATGTCATTCGAACGAAGCGCGAACATTTGAAGGAACGCGGGGCTTGGGCAGCTTACGATGCTGATTACTCGCTGGGGAAAGCGGTTGCACTCGCCCAAATCGAGCCCGTAACCTTCCATGAGTTGCGGCACACTTATGCCTCAGACCTCGTAAACGCGGGCATTCCCTTGGCCATGGTTGCAAAGCAACTCGGCCATGTGGGCACCCGGATGGTCGAGAAACATTACGGACACCTCGCACAGGAAGCAATGAGGAGCGCCCTGGACAGTAAGCTACAGGCTAAGGGGTTGTGAACGTTAAGCCCCCGACCCCTGGGTCAGGAATGCATCCAACGCCGCCGTCGGCACCAATATCCGCCGCCCGGCGCGAACCACCCGCAGACGCCCATCTTTAATGAGCTGGAGGACGGCATTTCGACCGCAGCCCAAAGACTGTGCTGCCTCCTCGATGCTGAACGCCGTGCGAGGGACAGGCGGGGAGCTCGGCTGTGCGGGCTGGAGATAGACAACGGGCTGGGGCGTGATGGGATTCTGGCGGGCCTTGCGTGACATCGGCGAACCTCGTAGGACCGCAGGTGATTACCTGCGACAAATGATAGACGTCGCGAGTGCCGGGCGAGTGAGCAGGAACAGAAAATTGGCAGATCAAGTGTTGAGCCGAGTCCCTTGCGTACACGAGCTATCATTCCTGGACTGAAGCCGGGAACCTCACTCATGACCGATGGTGCAAATGTTGAATCCGTCAGTGACTGACGCATACCGAAGAGTAAATTGGGATTCCGCCGTCGAGAAGGTTTCTACGAGATGCACAGAAAGATCAGTCTCCAGCTTGAACTCCATTACTACCCAGCTACAGATCTCAGACTGAGGTTCGCATGAACTTCGACGACCTCAGAGTCCTGGTTGCCCAGGGTGAATCTGAATGCTTGGAATTCAAGGAGACGACTGGCCAGCGCGGCGATGGAGCGAAGGCTGCTTGCGCCATGCTCAATGGCCAGGGAGGCTATGTTCTCTTCGGAGTGACGGACAAGGGAGAAATCCGGGGCCAGCAAGTCACAGCCCGCTCCCAGGAGGATGTGGATCGGGAACTCCGCCGTATCGAGCCTCCTGCCTTCCCGGCAATTGAGGTGATTCCAGTCCAGGGGGACCGAAGTGTGATCGTTCTTAGGGTCACCGGCAGCAACCAGGGACCCTACACCTATGATGGGCGTCCATACCTGCGCCAGGGCCCGCAGACCCTACCTATGCCCCGTGGTCGCTACGAACAGGTGCTGTTGGAGCGTCTCCATGGCACTCAACGTTGGGAGAACGAAGCGGTACCTACTGGGGTTGACGTTCAGGACCTTGATCACGAAGAGATCCGGCGGGTGCTTAACGCCGCTGTGCAGCGTGGACGCATGGAACAACCGCTGGAGCAAAACATTCCATCTATCCTCCGAGGCTTAGGTCTGATGCGTGATGGCGTTCTCCTCCAGGCCGCCATCGCCCTCTTCGGGAAATCAGAACACCTTCAGGGGCTCTTTCCCCAATTGAGCCTCCGCCTGGGCCGTTTCCGGGGGCTAAGCCGCCTAGCCTCCTTTGAGGATAACCGTCGATACTGGGGCAACGCCTTCCAACTCCTCCAACGCGCCGAGAACTTCCTGCTGGATCACAACCCCATCGCCAGCCGAGTTCTCCCAAAACGGGAGCGAGAGGACCTACCCACCTATTTGCCTGCCGTCACTCGGGAGGCCCTGGCAAACGCCCTGTGCCACCGGGACTACGCCCAGGCCAGCGGTAGCCTTGCGCTGGCAATGTATGACAACCGCCTGGAGATCACCAACCCAGGTGGCCTGCACTTTGGGCTCACCCCCCAGGCGCTAACCACCCCCCACGAATCCCGCCCTTGGAACCCCCTCATCGCCGGTGTTTTCTATCGGGCTGGGATCATTGAGAGCTGGGGTTCGGGTACCGTCCGCATGCTTGAATCATGTCGAGCTGCAGGGCGGCCTCTGCCCACCTGGGAGAACGAGCCCGAGGGGCTGCGACTGGTGCTGCCATGTTCGGTCGCAACCCCGGAAGTCACCCCGGAAGTCACCCCGGAAGTCACCCCGGAAGTTCTCGCTCTATTGGTTCATTGCCGTGAGCCTCGCAGTCGCAAGGAGCTTCAGGCTCTACTGGGTCTGAAGGATCCGGATCACTTCCGTGTCGCCTACCTTCAACCTGCCTTGGAGGCAGGGCTCATAGAGATGACGATTCCAGACAAGCCCAGGAGCAGCTCGCAGAAGTATCGAGCGACCAAGATTGGGAAACCGGTCGTGAATCAGAAATCGTCCTAGGAATGGGATGAGAGGCGTTTGTGCCTCGCTGTCAGCACATTCTGAACGGGGTGTTTTGAGTGCATGCCACTTTTCCCCCTCACAAGGAGCCCATACCCATCATGAAATGAGAACTTCATTTCCGCGTAGGGCCTTTCGCGAGGAAGGGCGTTACAACGATCAAAGCCGACAGCCCTGATTCTCAGAAGAAAAATTCAGGCAACTTGGGCTTGGAATGGACGGTGTGAATGCGCCGTGAAGCATCCATGACGGGGCCCGGTTTCTTTCGTCGTGACCGAGTGGGACAGTGTTTGATGCAGGCACAGCAGGTGATGCATTTCACGATATCGATCGAGGTAACGTTGGTAATGTCGATGGCCCCAACAGGGCAATGCTCGGCGCAGGTGCCGCATTGGGTACAACCTTCCCCAATTTCAATGAAGTCCACATCCCAAAGTTTAGTGACTCCACCGAAGGGAAGGACACCGGGGACAGACAACGTCCGGTGGGGGTCGAGGAAACCAATGCGATCGAGCTGTTTGGCGATATTTCGACCGAGTTCTTCTGCTTGGCCGAGATCATTGGCGTTTGGACGCCCCACGGAGGCGGGTAGCTCCGGACTGGAGAATGAATGCTCCCCGATGAAGGCTGCCCCAGCAACGGGGATGCCTCCTTGCTCGGATATGAGATCCCTCAACTCCAGGAGAGCATTCTCGTAGGCACGATTGCCGTATACGACCACGCACACAGTCGGCGTGCCGTGCAATGTCAAAGCGTGGAGCCAATCTTTCAAGAGATCCGGCACTCGACCCATGTAGACCGGAACCCCAATGACGAGTATCTCGTCCAAACCGAGTTCCAGTCGAGACAACCTGGCTTCCTGGGGAGTGATGTCGACCTGCCGTGGGGATCGTCCAAGCCCTCGCGCGATCCCCTGAAGGACGGTGCGGGTGGTTCCGGTGGGTGAGAAATAGGCGATTGTGAGCGAACGGATGGTCATGGAGTCCCTTTAGAACACAGCCCATAGCATTGACTTGAGGCCAAGCTACAGACATGAAAGCATGTGGCACATATCCCATCACGACGTGAAGCCCGATTCTCCGGTGGCACCTCTGGGATTCCAGCTATCTCCCCACAGATCGCATTCGTACATCCAGATGGGAAATCTTCATTGCCGTTCGAGGATCTCCCTGTGAACTGATTCAAGACATGCCTCAAGGTTCTGCACGCCCTGATCTCCCGATTTGCGGTGTCGGATGGAAACAGTCCCTTCGGCAGCTTCACGGTCTCCGATCACCAGCATGTATGGAATCTTCTGCATCTGCGCATTGCGGATCTTGGCATTGATCTTCTCGTTGCGAAGGTCCAACTCGGCGCGTATGCCCAGATCCATCGCCTTTTCACGGACCTTTTGCGCATAGGCATGGGCTCGATCCGTAATGGGGAGGATGGCAACCTGAACCGGGGCCAGCCACGTTGGAAAGGCCCCCGCGCAGTGTTCGATGAGGATGCCGATAAATCGTTCGAGGCTGCCCAGAATGGCGCGGTGAAGCATCACGGGGGTGCCTTCGCTGCCATCAGGCTTCACGTAGATGAGTCCAAAGCGGGCGGGCATAGAGTAGTCCACCTGCAGGGTGCCAAGCTGCCATGGGCGCTTCAACGCATCCAATACCTGGAACTCGATTTTGGGGCCATAGAAGGCACCTTCACCGGGGTTGATGTGATAGACCATCCCTGCCTCGTCGAGGGCCTCGGCCAGGGCCTTTTCCGACAGGTCCCAGATCTCATCGGAGCCCAGTCGCTTTTCGGGTCGCGTAGAGAGCGCCACGCGCACATCCTCGAAACCAAAGGTGTCGTAGACCTCTTTCAGGAACCCGAAGAAGGCAGAGATCTCCGTCTTCATCTGTTCTGGCGTGCACATCAGGTGACCGTCGTCCTGACAGAAGGTTCGTACCCGGGTCAGCCCCTGCGTCACGCCGCTTCGTTCGTAACGGTGAACGCGTCCGAAATCAGCGTACCGGATGGGTAAGTCGCGGTAGCTATGGCGCTCGGTTCCGTAGATGAGGCAATGGGTGGGGCAGTTCATGGGCTTGAGCGCGTATTCCCTGTCATCCACCTCGGTGAAGTACATGTTTTCCTGGTATTTCTCGTAGTGGCCAGAAGTCTTCCAGAGGCCCACGTCCAGGGCCTGGGGCGTGATGACCTCTTGGTAGCCCTTGCGAGCATAGAGACTGCGAAGGTAAGCCAGCAACTCGTTGTAGATGATCGTGCCCTTGGGATGAAAGAAGGGCGAAGCCGGAGCTTCTGGATGGAAGGAGAACAGGCCCAGTTCTTTACCGAGCTTGCGATGATCGCGGGCGCGCGCCTCTTCCAGGCGCTTCAGATGTTCGTCCAACTCCTTTTGGGTATGGAAGGCTGTGCCATAGATCCGGCAAAGCTGGGCGTTCTTCTCATCCCCCTTCCAATAGGCGGCCGCTGTGTTCAGCAGCTTGAAGGCCTTGAGTCGACCGGTGCTGGGCACGTGAGGACCCCGGCAGAGATCGAAGAAGATTCCCTGGCGGTACCCGCTAAGGACCTGACCTTCAGGAATGCCCTTGGCCAGCTCGACCTTGAAGGGCTCGTCCTGGGATTCGAAACGCTTGACAGCGCATTCTCGAGCCAGCTCCTCGCGCACCAACACCTGGTTCTCACCAGCCAAGCGTTTCATTTCGACTTCGATGGAAACCAAATCCTCCGGCGTGAAGAAGCTATCCACCTGGAAGTCGTAGTAGAAGCCATCCTCGATGACAGGACCGATGCCGACCTTGGCTTTGGGGAAGAGCCCTTTCACGGCCTGGGCCAATAGATGCGCCGTGGAGTGGCGAACCAGATCCAAGGTTTCAGGATCTTTCGCCGTGAGGATGGCCACCTGGGCACCGTCCTTCAGCGGAGCCGAAAGATCCATGAAAACGCCATTCTGGCGGATTGCGAGGGCGGCCTCGGCGAGGCGAGGGCTGATGCTGGCCGCAAGATCGAAGCCGGTGGCCCCATCTGCAAAGGAACGGGTCGAAGAATCGGGAAGACAAATCGTCAGAGACACAAAAACTCCATTCTTGGTTGGGGTGCCAGTCCGTCCTACAGCTCGTTATCGAGGTAGCCCATCTCGCGCATCCAGGCGTCGTTGAAGATCGTGCTGAGATAGCGTGAAGCGCCGTCGGGGAAGAGGGTTGCGATACGAGCTGGTCGTTCCAACGTGCGCGCTAATTTGATTACGGCCCAAAGGGCTGCGCCGCTGGAGCCTCCCGCCAAGATGCCTTCCTCTCGGGCCAAACGTCGTGTGGTTCGGAATGCTTGGGCGTCACTCACCTGGACCATGTCATCGATGAGGTCGAACTCCATGGTCGGAATGGGGAACTCGTCGCCAATGCCTTCGATGCGATAACGAGAGGACTTCAGGTTCTTGATCCCCCGAAAGTGATCGAAGAAAACGGAGCCCAGCGGATCCACCGCGATGATCTTGATGCGAGGATCTTGCTCTTTGAGATAGCGCCCCGCGCCGCCGATGGTTCCGCCCGTTCCCGCTCCGGCCACAAAATAGTCGATGCGTCCCTCCATCTGCTCCCAAAGTTCGGGGCCAGTACCGTGGTAGTGGGCCGCGTTGTTCTCACGGTTGGCGTGCTGATCTGGGAAGTAGCAGTTGGGCGTTTCCCTGGCCAAGCGAGCTGCCAAGTTGTTGTAGCTATTGGGGTGCTTGGGGGGCAGAGAGGTGTCGGCCTTGATGATTTCCACACCCAGAGCTGCGAGCTGATCCAGCTTCTCTCTGGATGTCGTATCGCGCACCACCACCTTGAGCCGATATCCCTTCTGGATGGCCATGAGCGCCATGCCCATGGCCGTGTTGCCCGAGGAGTTTTCAAGGATGGTCATGCCTGGCTTCAGGCGACCATCACGCTCGGCAGCCTCGATCATGTGCTTTGCGATTCGGTCCTTGCTGCTGCCCATGGGGTTCGTGAACTCGAGCTTGGCAAAGACCTCACTGGAGATTCCTTCCGTGATGCGCTTCAGGGAAACCAGGGGCGTGCTGCCGATGGCCTCCAAGATATTTCCAGCTTTACGGAAATTCATGCGTTCACCTCCCGGTCCTCAGATTTTCCCAGGGAATCCAGATCCACAGCCCAGCTCCTCCCCACCTCAAGCAGGCCACAAAGCATCGGGGTGTCCCCCAGACAAAGGCTTCCGAGCAGGGCTTCCGCATCCTCGCCGGTGCAGTGGCCGGACCATAGCTTTTGGATGCTCGCATGCGTCAACGTCTGCCCGACACGTCGGATCTGGGCCCGACTGGAACGTACCAGATGCAGCCCCCCCATGAGCAGGACACAGCGTTCATCCCTCGTGATGGCCTTCGCTCGCGCCAGGGTGTTGGCCACGCCAGAATGGCAACATCCTGTGATCACCACATTGCCAGCCGTACTCTCCAGCACCAGGGCCTGATCGTCCCGAAAGGGATCCGGCTCAAGATGGGCCTCATCCAGGCTGAAGGCCTGCTGAGGGTGCTCGACGGGATGCAGACGTGGAATGGGACCTGATGCCCAAATCCCCGGTGCCAGCTTCAGGGGCCCAGAACTGAGGCAGGCCTGAGGCAGGCGTTTTTTGAGAGCATTCCATGCGGACTCTGGCATGCCGAGCGCATGCATGGCCTGCCCCGGATGATGGCTGTAGCGCGTGACTCCAGCTTCTGGATGGAAGCAGACTCGTGCTTTGGGGGCGGCCTCTAGCGCGGCCTCCAGGCCACCGGTGTGGTCGTAGTGTCCATGGCTGAGCACGATGAAGTCTGCCTCGGACAGATCGATGCCAAGCTTTTGCGCGTTCTCGGCAAAGGCTGGGCTTTGACCGGTGTCGAAGAGAATTCGGATGCCATCCAACTCCAACCAGAGAGAGAGCCCATGCTCTGTGGCCAACCCTTTCTGGATGGACCGATGCTCCATCAACACAGTGAAGCGCAAGGAGCGGATCATGAGATGTTCCCTGCCTTCCGACCCCGCTGCAGAGCCGTTTCGCTAGGAACTCGATCCACCCATCCCCCCGTGGCAAGATCTGCTCGATCGAACTGGGGCACATAGGGCTTGACGTCTAGGATGGGAGTCCCATCCAGCAGATCCACGTCCGCGATCTCCAACAATCGTCCCTGCCGAGCCACCAAACGAACCAGACTCATTCCGATCGGGTTCGGTCGCGCCGGATGCCTGCAGGCAAAGATGCCTGTTGGGGTATCAGAGAGAAATGGCTTGACCACTAGGGTTGGAGGAGGCGCCTCGTGGAGATGGTAGATCAGCCAGAGGTGACTGAATCCTTCGATACCTTCCAACCCGACTTCGCAATCGGGCAGGATCTCGATCTGACCTCGGACATCCTTTGCAAAGCAAGGTTGGATCGGTCCTTCGGAGGCCTGCTGATGGGGGGAACGGACAAAGCCGATGGGCCAGAACGAAACGGTGGCCATCATGCGACGGGTTGCCCTTCAAGGGCACTCTGCAGGCGATCAAAGATGGACTGAAAGGCCCTGCCCGTAGCTGTGGATTCACTGAGGCTGATCCTTCCCCGGTCGGCGGAACTGACCACCTGAGGGTCGAGGGGAATGCGGCCGAGAAAGGGGATGGAGAAATTCGAAGCCATGTTCTGGCCGCCATGCTCCGAGAAAACGGGGATCGAGGTCCCACAAGAAGGACAGCTCAAGCCGCTCATGTTCTCCACCACTCCAAGTACCGGAATCTCCATCGTTCGGCAGAAGGTGATCGCCTTCTGGGCATCCAGCGTGGCGACCTCCTGGGGCGTGGTCACAATGACCGCTCCATCCACGCGGCCCAGCCCCTGGGCCAGAGATAGGACCTCATCACCGGTGCCCGGCGGGCAGTCCACCACCAGTACCTCCGTCCCCTCCCATGCTGTGCGATTGATCAGTTGGTCAACCACGCTAGCCTTCATGGGGCCGCGCCAGATGGCTGCCTGGTCTGCCTCCAGCGCGAATCCCATGGACATCACCTTCAGCGGTCCCATCTCGACTGGGATGAGCCGCCCACCTTCGCTGTCCAGGCCTGCGGATTCCAGACCCAGCATCTTGGGAATGCTCGGGCCATGCAGATCCACATCCAGAAGCCCCGTCGATGTGCCACGCCCAGCAAAGGCCATGGCCAAGTGGGTCGCCACGGTGCTTTTGCCGACCCCGCCTTTGCCTGAAAGCACCAGGATCCGCCGCTTCACCTGGTCCATGCCTCCTGTCGGGGCTGAAGCACCAGCAGCATCCTTTTTCCCGGTACAGCCCTCTGTGTGGGTGCTTTCGCCCGTATCTTTCTTGCCACCACCGCAGCCATCGCAGCAGTCTTCTGAGCACCCCCCACATTCACTCTCCGATTGTGAGTGGGCCTGCTGGTATTCCAGGAGAGCCCGACAGAGGGTTCGAGTGGCCAGTAGGGCGCAATGGCCCTCCGCGTGATCCTCCGGCATGCCCACGACCTTGCGAATTTCCGAGGGGTCCAGCGTCAGGACTTCCTCAACCGTTCGGCCCTGAACCAGGTGGGCCGCCACGCTGCCACAGGCCACTGAAGACTCGCAGCCATCTGTGGTGAAGGAAGCCCGAACGACGGTGTCCTTGCTCACCTGCAGCCAGAATTCCATGGTGTCACCGCAAGGACCCATGTATTTCGCATAGGCTTGATGGGCCTTCATGGGGCCGAAGTTAGCGGGAATCATCCGCACACCGATGGCTTCGAGCCAACTGCTAGTCATATGTCCTCCTTGAATCAATGGACGTGCTAGTTAATTGCGTCTTTGTGGGGGCCGGATCCATTCGAGGTCGAGAGATTCCCCTTCAGGCATGAACCATCCTGGAAGTGGATCGCCCACCCCACGTGATCTCCAACGCGGATGCCGAGGCGCCGAATCATCCCCGCATGAAGGAACACGTGGTAACGGGAAACCACTGTGCCCCCATGCGACGGACAGGATTTACCAGCCGAACACGGAGGAATCGAGGCGATCGCTTCCACGATGGTCCCCATCTCATCGACCCAGATCACATCAAAGGGCAGAAGGAACTTGGCGGTCTGAACAGGATGGAGGCCTGCATCTGGGGGGACCACGAACATGCAGCGTTCAGCCTTGAAGAGATTTCGGAAGGCCAGAAGGCGCCTGCGTTCGGCTGCAGAACGGGCAACCTCCGCCAGCAATTGGCGCCCCTTGATGTAGACGATTCCTCCATCAGCGGGATGAGGCGCAAGAGCGAACAGTGCAGCCATGGGAAGGATAAACATGCGCCGAGTCCTGTGTATCAGTGGTGATGACCGAGTCCGAGAATCAAGCCTCCGCCCAAAAGCACGAGCGCAGCCTGCCAGCATGCATCCTTGAGGGTGGTGTTTCGGCGATGCCGAGGCACCAGATCCGCCAGAGCAAGGTAGAGGAAGAACGCTGCGCCCAAGGCCATGACGTAGGGGATGAATCCGTGCAATAGACGCATGCCCAGGGCGGAAGCCAGGGCCCCGAGAATCGTGAAGAGGCTGGGGAAGAGATTCCATAGAAAGGCGGCACCACTGCTGCGGTCTTCTTTGAGGAGCACCAAGCTCACCACGGCCTTGGGGACTTCATGTCCCAACAGAGCCAGTGTCAGGATCCATCCCGTGGAACTCCCGGAAGTGAAGGCCACGGCAAGTGCCACCCCATCCACCAGGGCATGAAGGGCATTCCCGAGAAAGATCTGCAGCGGCATCTCTGCATGTTCGTGGCAGTGAAACTCATGGCAGTGGCGCAACAGGCGGAATCGCTCGAGAAGGAACATGGCCAGAATGCCCGCCAAAACGAGAGCAAGCACCCCATGCGCAGAGGCCATGGAGAGGGCATGCGGTAGCATGCGCAAAAAGACCATGCCCAGAAGGGCACCCACCGCAAAACTCACCACACGCGGCGTAAGGCGCCGGAGCTGCTCTTCTGGCATGCCCAAAACGGTGCTGGCCAGAATGACACTCCCTGGACCAACCCCCAGCGAAGCCAGGATCACCATGGGCAGAGATTCCATATTCATGAGTCCGAACCTCACGTAAGAAATGGCGCAGGATGCGCCTTGCCGTTCACTTTGGATTTGACGTCGAAGACGAGCCCCAGTCGTTCCATCAGCACCGCGTCTTCTCCGGGCACGGCCCCTGGTGTCGTCAGCAACTTCTCTCCGGTAAAGATGGAATTTGCCCCACACAAAAAGGCCAGTGCCTGCATCTCGTCGGACATGGCACTGCGGCCAGCCGCTAGGCGGATGCTAGAAGAGGGGAACAGGATGCGGGCCGTGGCCACCACACGCAGGAAGGCAATGGGGTGGATGGGCTCTAGCCCTTCCAGAGGCGTGCCAGGCACAGGCACGAGTTGATTGAGCGGAATGGCCTCAGGCGCCGGATTGATCTGAGCCAGCTCATGCAGGAAGTGGATCCGATCCTCTTCGCGCTCGCCCATCCCCAGAATCCCACCACAGCACACACCCAGACCGGCCTCGTGCACTGCCCGAATCGTGGCGAGCCGGTCTTCGAAGGTGTGCGTGCTCACAATGCGCTCGTACACCAATCGGCTGGAATCCAGGTTGTGGTTGTAGATGGTGCAGCCTGCCTCCTTGAGGCGTCGAGCCTGAGTGGCATTGATGAGCCCCAGACTTACGCAGGCCTCGAGGCCGAGGGCCCGCACCTCCCGAATGACGTGAAGCACAGCATCAAAGTCGGTTCCCTCTTCTAGCACGCGGCCGGATGTCGCCATGCAGTAGCGCGTGGCACCAAGAGCCCTGGCCCGCCTCGCTCCCTCCAGTACCGCTTGCTCATCCTTGAGGGGATCTGGTTTGACCTCGGTCGCATGATGCGCGCTCTGGGCGCAGTACGCACAATCCTCGCTGCATCCTCCCGTGCGCAGGGAATCCAGCACGCAGGCCTGAAGGCGCGTGGGATCCCACATTCGCTGATGCACGGTCATGGCTCGGTGGACCAGGATGGGAAAGGGCAGATCGTGGATTTCCCGAATCTCTTCTATGCTGCGCAAGGCCATCTCACAACCTCCGGTGGGCGGGTTCCCCGAAGAGCTGCGCCAGATGAGAAGCATCGTTGAGTCGCACGATGCTCAGGGTTTCCAGAGAGTCGCCTTCCAGGAGGTTCAGACTCGTGGGAGCTTGGCGGAAAGACCAGATGCGCGAGATGGGAAGTCCCAGCACGCGGCAAAGAATCGCGCGGTTCACGCCATCGTGGGAGACGATGAAGGCCGTGTCCTCTTCGCCCAGTCCTTCGCACGCACGACAAAATGCAGGCCAAGCCCGATCCAGCACATCCTCGAACGATTCTCCGCCTGGGAGCCTCACCTGATGGGGCGTCTCACGCCAGGCTTTCAACACGTCGCTGTCGGTTCCCTGGATTTCAGCGTGTAAGCGTCCTTCCCAGGCGCCATAGTTCATTTCCACCAAGCCGTTATCCGCCTTTAGGCCTTCGGCCAATTTTCCCAAAGCGATCTCGGTGGTCTGAATTGCCCGAAGCAAAGGCGATGAAACCACCCGCGTGAGATTCTGAGCCTGCAATCGGCAGCCCATCGCCAACGCCTGACTGCGACCCGCTTCGGAGAGCGGAATATCATGCCCTTGGCCCTGGTAGCGGCCCTCCACATTCCAGGTCGTTTCGGCATGTCGGGCGAGAATGATGTGCATGACGTGTCCCTCTTTCTCGTTCAGCGCGGACGCTTGCGGCCTTCCTTGATAAGGCCATTGGCAGAACCGGGCATGGGTTGGCTCTCCAGCCCTGGGGTTCCTTCGAAAAACTTCGCACGAGCCGAAGCCTTGATCTTCCCGTTCTGGGATACAGAGGCTTGAAGCAAATGTAGAGGGCCTTCTTGTCGAAGCCACTCGCCTTTCACGATGGCGGGAATGCCGACCTCCACGGGGCCACGGAAACGGATCCTCATATCCACCGTGTAGGCTTCCACGCCCTTGGCGAAGATGCAGTTGGCCATGGCCCCATCTAGCAGCGATGAGACAACGCCGCCGTGGATGACGTTGCGGTACCCTTCGAAGCTCTTGCCACAGGGAAACGCGCCTTCCACCGTGTGCTCGGCCACGGCATTGAACACGACGTGAAGACCGATCGGATGGTGTTCGGAGCAAACAACGCAGTATTCGTGGAGTTCGTCCCGGGTGGCACCCAGGCGCGCCTGGGCCGCCTCGGTTTCAGGCAGCAGTGCACCCACGTTTCGAAGACATACCAACAGGTTCTCGATGTCATCCGCTCCGGGCTGCGCTCCCAAACTGCAGAGCATCCCTAAACCCTCGGCCTCATCATGGAAAGCCTTCGCCTCTCGTTCCGTGATGGCCGCCATATGAATGGACGCATCCGATTCAAGGATCTGCCCGGCCAGATGACGGAAAGGAAAGGCAAGATCGTCGATCAAGACAAGATCCCACTTCTGGTTTCGAATCGACTCAACGAATCGCCAGTCCTCGAAAAACACATTCACGGGACCGAGCCGCGTTTCAAGACTCTGTTTCAGGCTTGCCAACTCAACAGCACGCCTTGTGATCAAGGCTATGTTCATCGACGATCTCTCCCCTTTTGACTCCATGAGGTCCAGGACGTTGTTCAGTGCTGATTTCCGCCACCACAGGTGTTTTCGCGGCTGAAGCGCAGAAGGTCCCCTGCAATGAAGGCCTTGATGGCTGCCTCTACAGTCGTGGTGCCACCACCGTGAAAGACTTCGATCCCCACTTGGTTGAAGCCCATCAGAGGCCTGAGCCCCATGCCCCCTGCAATGAGAGCCGTCACGCCGTTCTTGGCGAGGTGGTTCACAGGTGCGAGGCATCCACCCTGCTGGTGGGGAACATTCGGAAGCGTGCTGACCTGAGCGATCTGACCGTCTTGAATATCGATCACGGTGTAGATATCGCAGTGCCCGAAGTGGGCACCTAGTTCGGCGTTCAATCCGCCGGGCAGTGAGGAAGGGATGGCAACGCGAGCCTGGTTCATAGGGAAGCTCCTGAAATGGATGATGTGGAAAGAAGAATCTGAAGCTGATTCCAGATCCTGCGGATCTCGGATCCAACGGTGGTCTCGGATCCTTCTGTCACGGCCTGGCCGCGAACCATTGCCTCGACCACTGCGGGATCGTGGGGGAGGCTTCCGATCACGGAAATCTCACGTTCACGACAGAAAGCCCGAATCACGTCCGAATACTCAGGACTCAGATCGGCCTTGTTGATGAGGACGGTGCTCCGAATCCGGAAGTGGCGGCATAGATCCGCCACTCGTTCCAGGTCATGCAGGCCCGAGGGCGTGGGCTCCGTCACCAGAAGCACGAGGCTGGCCTGAGACAGAGAACTGATCACAGGGCAGCCAATCCCGGGAGCCCCATCGCTCAAAATGAGTTCCAATCCCAAACGTGAAGCCGTTTCCCGCGCCTTGGCCTTGAGCAGCGTCACGAGCTTTCCAGAGTTCTCCTGACCAGGGTCCAGCAGGGCGTGAACCATGGGGCCCATGCGGCTTTCGCTTTCGTACCAGGTACCACAGATGCGGTCATTGAAGTCGATGGCTGTCTCTGGGCAGAGCGCCACGCACACGTTGCAGCCCTCACACGCAGACGCGTCGACCACTGGACCCTGGGCTGTCTTGCGGATGGCCTCATAGGCGCAAAGCTCCACGCACTTCCCGCAATCGGTGCATTTCTCTGGAATGATTTTGGCCACGTGTCCTGAGATGAAAGGACCACTGCGCTGGATGGATGGCTGCGTGATCAAGTGCAGATCCGGCGCATCCACATCCAGGTCGCATAGCACTTTGCCTTCCGCAAGATGGGCAAAGGCCGCGGTAATCGAAGTCTTCCCTGTGCCTCCCTTGCCGCTGATGACCACCAGTTCACGCATGGCTCACCTCGGACTGCGCCATGGATTCCAGGCGTGAGGCAAGCGCCTCGAAGGATTTTCGATAATCGTCATCCATCCTGGAAAGCACGCCTCCGCGCGCATAATGGGCGGCTATTGTTCGGCTGAACGGAATCTCCATCAGAACGGGGATGGAATTTTCCATGCAGAAAGCCTGGACGCGATCATCGCCCAAACCTGCGCGGTTGATGACGACTCCCATGGGTTTGCCAAGAACCCGAAAGGCCTGAAAGGCCAGTCGCAGATCATGTAGTCCGAAGGGTGTGGGTTCGGTAACCAGCACGATGACATCCGCATCTTGAACCGCGCTCATGGCAGGACAGCTCACCCCTGGCGGGGCGTCAATGACTGCATCCCGATGTTCCTGGGTCGCGATCCTGCGCATTTGCTGCCGGACCTTTGCCATGAGCGGCGGGCTCATGGCCTCGCCCACTCGGAGGCGCCCGCTCAAACAGGGGATTCCATCATCTGTGCTTCCATATTCGATCAGACCCAACTCGCGTTGCCCTATCCCCAGAGCACCTTCGGGGCACACATGGATGCAACCGCCGCAGCCGTGACACATCTCGGGGAAAAGGATCAGATGGCGTCCCATGAGGCTGATGGCCTTGAACTGGCAGAAACTGGAACAGATCCCGCAACGGGAACATTGCTGTTCATCAAGCACCGGGACAGCGAGATGAACCGGTTCGCCAGCTACCGAATTTGGTCGAAGGAAGAGATGAAGGTTTGGCTCTTCCACATCCAGATCCACCGCCAGAACAGGACGCTTCCAGACGGCAGCCAGAGAGGCAGATACCGTGGTTTTGCCCGTGCCGCCCTTTCCGCTTGCAACAGCAACGATCATGGCAAATCTCCTAGCGTTCCGGGGCATCCGAATAGCTGAAGGATCCAGCCTTGAACTGCGCAATCGCTTCGCCGACGCTCATGTCCTCCACCCCCTGGACGACCTTGATCTGCGCCGCCTTCAGGGCGGTCCAGGCCTTGGGTCCCACATGCCCGGTCAACAGGACCTGGACGCCAGCCTTGACGAGGTTCTCCGCCGCCTGAATTCCAGCTCCCTGGGCCAAAACCTGAGAGGAACCGTTATCCAGGTAGGACATCTCCATGGATTCGACGTCCACCAACAAAAATCCGGCCGCACGCCCGAAGCGGGGATCAACGGCATCCTCTGGCCTCGGACCTTCACTCGTGATCGCAATTCTAGAAACGATGTCGGACAGCATGGCGACCCTCCATCGCAATACTGAGCATATGCTCAATTCGTGTCAATCAAACACGCTGTCCGATAAAGAACTATTTGATTTAATTCATTGATGAGTAATCACTTTATGGCGTGAACGTAATTTTTCACAGGAGACGTCAGGAGGTGCACGGAGCGATCACCGATACGGGGCGAGATGCCCGTTGGCTATATCCCATGGTGAACATATGCTCAAATGTGATCAAGGGTGAGGAGTGTCATGGGAGACTTCAACGACGACCTGAACTGTTTTGTTTGTGGTACGGCGAATTCGGCTGGGCTGAAACTCACATTCCGAGGAAATGAGTCCAGCCATGAGGTCGAAGCCAATGTTGTGTTTCCAGCCCACCTGCAGGGTTGGCGGGATACGGTGCATGGCGGGTTGCTCGCCACCGTGCTCGATGAAACGATGATCAAGGCTGCGTCCTCCATAGGCATCAAGTGCGTTACCGCTGAGATCACGGTCAAATACCGAAAACCCGCCACCACCGGCGTGTCCTACTTCGCCTCAGGCAGGGTGCTGGAAAGCCGTGGCCGTCTTTTTACGGCCGAAAGCCGCATCCACGACGGCTCTGGACAAATCTATGCTCAGGCCACGGGGAAACTGTTCAAGACCAAGTGAGTCTGCAGAATCGGAACTCTCCCCTTGGTCGGTCCCAAACCACCTTCCGTCCGACGAAAAGGTCTGCTCGTCCATCACCAACGAAGTGGCTTTCGGCCCTGGCCCATCCTCGATGGAAACCGCTAAACGAGGATAGGGAGAATCTCATGCGCCTTGTCACCTTGATCGCGCCTGCCATCGCTAGCCTGACCTTAAGCGCCCAGGAGGATATACATCTCAGGCTAGCGAAGGCTCACGGCGTGGGACTGGAAGAAATCCAGAACCTCCGGGCCCAACTAGCTGCTGCAAGCGCCACTCCAGAACAGAAGGCCTACCATGAAGCCTACCTCGGCTATTGCACTGTGAACATTTTGCGGGATAAGAATCCGACCCACGGTTTTGTGAACTACGCTGCGAGTCGTATTCAGGAGAGCAGGGCGAAGAAATAAGAAGGGGGGCACGATCATGCGTCGCTACCGGTCACTTCTGCCCCTGGTGGGTTTCTGCCTTCTGGCATCCCTCGGGCTGTTCGTTGATGTCCATTCTCAGAGGGCGCGCATTGCGCTTCTTGCATGTCTGGCGGGTTATGTATGGACCTACCTTTCTGCCCTCAAAGAAGTTCGGCGCAATCGTCACGCTGTGCTGCGATTGGATGAGCCTAAGCCATGGCTGGTCCCGCTTTCTCTGTTCCTGCCTGGCACTGTCCTGGGCTTGAGTCTATCCCTGCCGCACACGCGGGCATTCCTGGTTGGGACGACAGGTCTCTTGATCATTGCCGTGGCCTTATACCTGCTGGGAGTCTGGCTCCTGATCCGCGATCTGAAGTTGGAGCAGTTGGAGGCGCAAAGGCGTCTTTCTCCTGCAGTATCCACAGCGAAATCCAAAAAACTGCTGCTGGTGAATCCTGTGAATCCGGTCAAGAACGGGCTAACGATGAACACATCCTCGACCTTTCCGCCCCTGGGACTAGGCATTCTTGCGGCCCTCACGCCGGATGATTACGAGATCGTGCTAGCGGACGAGAACATGGAGCCATTCTGCTACCAGGATGCGGATCTGGTGGGCATCACTGCGTTCACCTCCTCTGCACCTAGGGCCTATGAGATCGCAGCGATGTACCGGGAACAGAACATCCCCGTTGTCCTTGGTGGCATTCACGCTTCCATGTGTCCGGAAGAAGCCCATAAACACGCGGATAGTGTGGTCATAGGGGAGGCAGAAGGTGTGTGGCCTCAGGTGATCCTGGATTTTGAGGCGGGGCAATTGCGCAGGACTTATCAAGGCGACCACCTTGGCCTAGAGGGTGCGGTCATTCCCCGCAGGGATCTGTTCAGCGAGCGGTATCTCTTCGATACGATCCAGACGTCCCGTGGCTGCCCCATGGACTGCCACTTCTGTTCCGTCACGCCCTTTAACGGCCGCACCTATCGCCAACGGCCAGCGGAAGAGGTGCTCGCCGAACTGGAAACCATTCAGTCACCTTTCATCTTTTTCGTGGATGACAACCTGCTGGGGTACGGAAAGGAGGCCGAAAGTCGTGCTATCGCCATCTTTCGTGGAATGGTGGAGCGTAAGCTGAACAAATCTTGGTTCTGTCAGGCCTCGCTCAATTTTGGTTCCAACGACGAGGTTCTGCGCTGGGCCTCTAGGGCTGGATGCAAGATGGTGTTTATCGGCCTGGAATCGGCGGATCCAGAAGAACTCAAGGTCATGCACAAGAACCTGAACCTGCGCCTCGACTATCACCAAGCCTTCAAGAGAATCCACAGGCACAAGATCGCGGTACTAGGAGCTTTCATCTTCGGCGCAGATTCCGAAACCGGCCAGAGCATGATGCGCAAGGCTAGATACATTCTGGAAGAGGATGTGGATGTCATCCAGACCACGATCATGACGCCCCTGCCTGGAACCCGCTTGTTTTCCCAATACGCGAGCGAAGAGCGATTCCGCATTCCCTTGGATGAATCTGCCTGGGCTCGATTTGATATGTCCGAACTGACCTTTCATCTGCGCCACATGAGTGACGAGGATTTCGCAAAAACACTCCGAGAATGCTCGAAGATGCTCTACTCCCGAAGGACCTTGTTCCAAAAATTCGTCCGGACCTGGATTTCCACCCGCAGTCTGGAAACGGCCTTCTGGGCCTACAGCTCGAACAAGAACTACCGGGCCGTGAACCTAAGCAGGTAGGCCAAGGCTGTTTTCTGCCCCCCAGACTCCAGGTCCCAAGCCGCCCGCCTGCTGATTCAGCATCGATTCCGGGTCTGCAACCTTTCGGGTCGCTGCCGCTGCTATTCCACGTGAGAAGTTACCCCACCAAACGCTCGCACCGGCTCGCGAAGCAGCCGTGTGGAACAAAGAGGGCAACAATAGAATTTGGGGTCAGCGTGCCTCGAACTTTATGGGGCAATGCTCACAGGGAGCAGCCTTGCCATCCGCCTCGGCAGCAGCTTTGACATGACACCGTTCGCAACGTTCGGGTCCGATCATGCAGAAGGAGCCCCCTTGGATACGCAGGGCACAACCATCCACGAGCGCTTTGGTGACTTTCCGATGCGCGGCATCCAACACCCGACCGAAAGTCGCCCGCGAGACTCCCATGCGCTCGGCAGCATCCTGTTGGTAGAGACTTTCCTTGTGGGCTAGACGAAGCGCCTCGAGTTCCTCAACCGTGAGGGTCACTTCCTCCATGGTCGACAAAAGCACGGCCCTCGGCTTGAAGTAGTCCACGCCAGGCATTTCTTTCACAATTTTGCAGCAGGGCCGTCGGGGCAAGGAATCCTCCAAACCTAGTGTTGAGGGATTCACCCGAAAACCGCAAGCGCCTTGAGGGCTTGATCTGAGGTGAAGATCTGGGAATCAGCTTTTCCTGCAGGATTGGTCAGAATCTTTGGAATCCAAGACACCACGCCTTCGTGGGTGCTGCCCTCGTTTGGGGCCACTCTCTTCCTGGTTGGCGCGGGCTTGGACCAGAAGCCTCTCGATCATTTGGGAACCCGTCCATCCACTTTTGGGCTTTTGCCTGGAGTCGCTCTCGGATGCCGACACTTCTGAGTAATTCACCAGGGGGTTATCCCTCTCTGTGTCAGGCCTCGCGTTAAGGAGATAAGGCAAATCATTACATCAGTAATGACTTTAAGCGCAAAAGTCAAAGAAATCGTGTTGACGAGATCAAATAACGATATAACTTAATGGTTGAACGGTGAACGCATGGCAACCGCCAACCTCAACAACAAAATCATCAGCAACATCGGCCAGGTATTAAACGCCCTGGGCCATGTTTCGCGTCTGAATCGCCTGCGGGCGCTGCTGGATGCCAAAGGGCTCTTCTGCCAAGTATCCATCCCAATCCCCAAGGACAACTCATGAGCCTACTTTTCATTAAGCGCATCGTCCTAGGCCTTGTCATTGGCGGCGCCATCGGTTTTGTCTATCAAAAGCTGGTGGGCTGTCGCACAGGCGTCTGCCCCCTGACCGCCACCCCACTGCGCGGCATCACCTACGGTGCCGTCATGGGCTTGCTCTTCGCTCTCCTTGGATACTCCAGAAGCGAACATTCCCAGACATCCAACACCCCATCTTCGACCCCACCCACACAGGAGCCCACCATGAGCAGTGTTTCCAATGTCATTCATCTCACCAGTGGCGCTTTTGAAAAAGTGAAGAACCAGGACAAGGTTGTGCTCATCGATTTCTGGGCCCCCTGGTGTGGGCCTTGTCGAATACAGGGCCCCATTCTGGATCTGGTTTCCAGCCGCATCGGAGACAAGGCCATCGTCGCCAAAGTCAACGTAGATGAAGATCCCAACCTCGCGACCCCTTTTGGTATTCAGGCCATTCCGACCCTCATCATCATGAAGGGCGGAAAGATTGTTCAACGATTCACAGGCGTCCAGCAGGCAGACGTCCTGGTGAAGGCTCTTGAGTCCGCAGGCGCATAAGTCGTTTGCTCCCCACAAAGGAATCTAGATGGAATCCAGCACGCTCATTCTTGTGGGAGTAGGCCTCATCGGTGCCTTTCTCCTGTTTCGAATCGTAGTCGCCAACCGCTCTCGTTTGACCAAGGACCAACTCATGACATTGCTAGACCAGAAGGTCCTCATTCTCGATGTCCGGTCCCCCCAGGAATTCGCCCAGGGCCACGCTCCTGGCAGTGTAAATGTTCCCCTCGACCGGCTAGCCGAGCACATGCCCAAACTGGATAAATCCAAACCCATTCTTGTTTGTTGCGCATCAGGAGCCCGGAGTGGCGCAGCCAAGGCGATACTTGATAGTGCTGGGTTCACACAAGTCAGCAACGCAGGGCCATGGCAGCGATTGCTTCGGGCTAAGCCCTGGATTCCGATCGAAGTGAAGCAGTTGGCCCAGAAGGCCAAAGGCAACACTCCTACCCGGGTCATCGCGCTCCACATGGACCGCACTCCGGATGCCATCTACGCCAAAGCCAGTGACGAGGGCATCTCCCTCAAGCCCACCAATCAGGCCCCATACAACCGACAGTAGAACGTAGACCTCCTGCTGGAATGCAGCCTCCGAAGAGTGTCCCAATGGTTCATGAAGCCTCCGAATCCGGAGGCTTCCCTTGGTTCGCCCAACAATCTGGACTCGATTGTCAGGCTGATGGATGGAGCCCGAGGTTTGCCATCATCGCTGCCTCCAAATCCTCGGTGATTCCACGGTCTCCGATCAACAGCGAGCATGGGATCTTCAGTTTCGCTCCAGTCAGGAGACGGTGGCCAGCCAAGCTCCAGTCGTGTAGTGGCCCCTGATCAATGAGCTGTACCACCCTGTAGGGTGCGCCGAGTGGTGTCTTCTGGTCGAACTTTGTTACGGAGCGTGAAGGTGTGAAACAGGCCCTCGCATTTCGTATATGTCCTTTCGATGTAATTTGATCTACCAAACCCATCGAGGTGTGTGACAGATGGCTGAGCCTTCAGTCAACGGGTGGCACTTTCCCGTCTCCGTGTTTACAAGTTGGGGATTACATCCGTTCTTCGAAATAGCGATCCAGGGACCCTGGGGGCTCCATCGAGGGCTTTCTATTCGGTCCATACTGCACAGGAAGGCCCGATCCGTCTGTGACGTTAGGTTTAGCAAACGAAGACAGCTTTCCCCAGAAGGTGCTCGAAAAACATATGCCAAGTTTTGCCCATCGGTGCTCCAAGCTGGATCAAGTAGCTCCTCAGCCGATAGAGAGAGCCGGTATTCCTCAACTCCATCAAGTGTCTTGACAACCAGAGTGTCCGCCTTGGTTTCGCCAGTCACGAACGCGATCCGCGTTCCATCGGGACTCCATGAGGGCATCCGATGGCAAATGCCAAAAGGGGTGAGCAGGCGGGTCTTTCCGGTTTCCCAGTCCACAAGCCCGATGGCTTCCAATCCATGGTGGTCGCAGGCACCAAATGCGATGGTCTTCCCATCCGGTGAAAGGGCTGGACGGGAGGGCGTCCATGTATCGCTGGCGAAGATTCGTCGTGCCTTATGATTGATCAGATCCATGCCCCAGATTTGGGGTGGTCCCGCTAGGTAGGTGATGTAGGCGAATCGATTGGAGCGAACTGCCGTTGGGGCAAGGGTCTTCGTGCCATGTTGCGTGATCGGTTTGATCTCTCCACCCTCTGGGCTTGCCATCACAATTTCTGAGACACCACTCGGGAAATCCTGAACCAGGAGGAGTGGCTTTGAGGCTGGTGTTTCATGCCCTGAAATGGATTTGGAAATGACGTTCATTACCCGGTGCAGCAGGGCGTTCAAGTGGCTTTTGGGGGCCAGGAACGCCCGGCGAAGAATCGGCTTTCCTTTTTGTTTGGAGTAGATTTCAGCCACTAGTCGCAACTGATCCTCATTCACCTTTTTCAGAACGGTCATTACTTGGATAGGCCCTGGAATGGCGCGGGCTTGGATATCCCAAATCGTCAGCTCTTTCGCTAAATAGTCTTGGATCTGTTGGGGAATTATCGGGTCGAATCCGTCGGCCTTGGTTGGCAGGATTTGGATGCCAATATCGGATGGGCTTGCCGCCTGGAGAAGAGCGTTCTCAAATAGAAATAATAGTGACACGGCGGCCCAAGCAGGCCGCGCGCCAAAAGCGCATCTGAAGGAACTGAATCGGATCATGGTCGTGCCTCAGAGCTGATTTCGTTCTCGGACGATGAGATAGGCCACAGTCGTCCCCACCAGTGCGGGCACCACAAGGGCTGCTTGGGCGGTTGTTTCGGCCAGGAAAACGCAGGGGACCAGCATGGTTTCATGCGTGGCACCCGCGAAAGCAGAAGCTCCAACGAGGGTCATGTAGCCGGGTTGACCAAGCCCGAGCAGGGAATCGAATACCATGCCCACCGCAGCACCCATAGAAAGGGATGGAAGCCAAATCCCACCAATGCCACCCCCTGCAAAGGTCAAGGCGGTTGCCACGAGTTTCAATGCGAGGAACAGGATCGCTTCCCGAGGAATGAACTCTCCCGTCAAAAGATGACGGATAAGCTCCAGTCCACCACCTTCCGTGACGGGAAGCCCGTCGTAGAAGAAGTGGGAAGGCAGCGCAAGCAGGACCAAGCCAATCCCAGCCACGAGACCTCTCCACGTGAACGGGATGGGGTCAAGCCAACGTCGGAGGGTGCCTCGAATCCAGAGGAATATGGAGGCAGCCAGCCCACAAAACAGGCCTAGCAGCATGGCCCAGAATATCTCTCGACCGCGCAGCATATATGGCCGAGGCATCGGAAGAAGTGGTTCGTGCCCCATCCAACTGGCGAAAACCACATACCCCGATGCTGCGGAAACAAGGCAGGGGACCATGGCCTCTGCCGAAAGGTGCCCTTTGTGCTCGGCGGCCATGAGCGCGCCCGAAAGAGGAGCTCGAAACACCGCTGCCAGAGCAGCGGCAGCGCCGCCACGGACCATTACCAGGGGAGGAGCAATGACATGGCGGAGGGCGACAAGGTAATGGCTCCCGCGACGAAGGACTTTGTGGAATTGAAGGCCGATGGCTGCTCCCAGCCATTTCCCAGGACCCTCGATTCCTGCACTTCCCCCGAATCCAATGGTCAGAGTGCAGGCGGCCACTTTCCCGAGGGACGGCCAAAATTGAAAAACTTGGTAGGGATCCTTCCTTGCAAGATCCAGATCCTTAAATAGGGACACCTCGCCGATCCCTGTCGTGTGAAGCCATATCGTTGTGGCGAACAGGCCCATACAAGGGAGAAGGATCGTGGAATGGAAACGACCGCCCATGCCATTGACCCAAGGTTCGAATGAGCCGAGACCCCGCAGCGCCAAAGCAACAAGGAGTCCAATACCGGCACCTAGGGGAAGCATGACTCCAACAATCTGACGGCTGCGAGCAAGAAGGCGAAGGCGTCGGTGGTGGGTTGGAATGAGTCGAAGGGTAGAGCGCCGTGGACCCGAGGAATTCATGGATTGCCTGAACGGTAAGGTTGGGTTGACAAAAATTGTGTTGCAATGCAATCTAATCGTAGCTGGAATTCTTACCCTCGTCTATGGACTTCCCATGAATGCCGCCGAATCCCGCAGCGAAACAGACAAAGCTCAGTCCATCCAGGAATGCATGCAGAGCCTGCGCCGCATTGTCAAAGCCTTGGAACAGTATTCTCGGATCGTAGAGAAGCAATTCGATCTGACAGGTCCGCAGTTATGGGCTCTTTGGGAACTGGGTCAGTTCGGGCCTGTGGCGCTCAAGGAACTGGCAGCCCGGATGCATCTGGATTCCAGCACCGTGACGGGCGTCATTGACCGCCTTTCTTTGAAGGGGCTGGTGGTCCGAAATATCGACCTTTCCGATCGCCGACGCCTATCACTGTCTTTGACAGAAAAAGGGGAGGAAATCCTTGAGCGTGCGCCCCACCCAGCCCAAGGACATTTGCTCGAAGGTCTGAGGGCGCTTGAAATGGATCAGGTCCACTCGCTTCAAGTATCACTTCGTGTGCTGGAGTCCGTAATGAATACAGAATCCTTGAATGCTCCATTCTTCTTTTCGGAAAGCTAAAGCCTTTTGCGGGGTGAATTAACCAAGAAAAGAGCGAGATGTTGCGGGTGCGGTGATCTCTGTTGCCGCAGGTTGCTGGGAAAGGTCGGGCCGCCTTCCTGTTGGGCACTTCGGTGCCAACGAGGAGAGCTCATGGGCGAGCAATTCCATCTGGTTTCAGACTTGGACGGTATCCGGCTACTGGGGAATGAGTCCTCAAACGAGTTTCAAAAACTGGAAACTTTTCCGGAAGCCAACCTCGAAGTGACCTTCACCGCGGCCACGGGACGCACCTTTGAATCAATGATCGCGGTCGTTAATTGCTTCTTGCAGTGCATGCTTGACCACCTGATTAAGGATGTTGGTGGGGCCTTCTGCTACTGGATCGATGGCAATCAAGGCAACTCATGCGCATATCCCGCTCGAACGGTATTTCTTCTGAACCCGGTCATTTCGAAGCTCTTCGCGCCATCGACCGCCCTTCATTCATAACCCGATTCATCCACGCGGCCCGAACTGGGATGGGCCGATGGCTGAATCTCTCCTTTAGGTGGAAATCATGACGATCCGTGTCGGTCTCTTCGGATTTGGAAAAGCGGGTCGCGCGGTAGCGACCACCCTTTTGAACAGCAAGGAAACATGGCTTTCCTGGGTTGCGCGGAGATCGTCGCGGCTGGAACACCGGAGTGTCCCCGAATATATCGGGATCGAATCCGAGGAACCGGGGACCATCGTTTGTGTCTCGCCTGAGAAAGTGGGCTCGCTGTTGGATGAGCAACCTGTCGAGGTGATCGTAGATTTCTCTTCGCCCCATGGAATCGAAGCCTATGGTGCTGCGGCAGCGGAGCGGGGAATCGCCATCGTCTCAGCCATTTCGAGCTATGAGGAACACCATGTCCAACTTCTTCATTCCCTATCCAAGCGCATTCCGATTCTCTGGTCCCCTAACATTACGGTCGGAATCAACTTTCTGATGCTTGCCGCCAAGCTCCTTCGCCAGATTGCTCCTTCGACAGATGTGGAAATATTAGAAGAACACTTCAGAGCCAAACCCGAGGTTTCTGGTACAGCCAAGGCAATAGCGCGAGAACTGGGCATCCCATCCCAGGACATCAAGTCCATCCGCGCGGGAGGCATCATCGGAAGGCACGAAATCCTGTTCGGTTTCCCTTATCAAACAGTTCGCCTAATCCACGAATCTATATCCAGGGAGGCCTTTGGGAATGGGGCCATCTTTGCCGTGAAACAACTCATGGGAAAGCAGGCAGGACTCTATGCGATGGAGGATCTATTGATGCCTTTCCTAGGGGTTCAACAGCAATTGGGCTAGATATGTGATTCATCTGGCCATCGGCCGATGGACTGGCGTCCGATTCATTCCGGATGCTTCTGCCCCCTTACGGCCCTAAAGAGGTTTGCGCTCACTCAACGTGCGTTGCTGGCGTTGAGTGATGTCTATTGGCGTGTCTGCCCTACGATGATGACACCTGCTCCCGTAAGGATGTTCGAGACGAGAATCACCACAAAAGCGATATCGCGGATCCATTCTCCTGAAGGAATGCCTAAGGTCAGTGGAATGGAGGCAAGCACGGCGCTGCTCAGCCCGCGTCCGCTGAGAACGCCTGCCATCCAGCGTTCACGCTCATCCACACCATGACAGACGACACGCTTGAACCATCCCAGCCTTAAGGCCAGGAGCAGGATCGCCATAAGAATGCCAGTGCCCAGCACTCGCAGATCCCGGATGATCAGCAGCGTTCCCAGGTAGCAGAAGAAGGTTACTTTCAGGATAAAGACGGCTTCATGGAGCAGCGCCGATTCGTTGGCAGTGAGACCCTCTGGCGTCTGGATCCTCTCGGGCAAAAGGCGTGGTGCGATGACATCCAAATTCCGGAAGACAATCCCGAAGGCTAAGGCGGCGATCGCGCCACTGAATCCCATCCATTCGGTGAGTCCTGCAACGACCAGAAGCATTGCTTCCGAGGCGAAACCCATCTTGGCGAAAGACTGCAATTTGTGAAGTAACAGTGATCCCAGCAGGCCTGCCCCAGCCCCGATGAAGGCGGCCCCGCCGATCGCCGAAACGAAGCGACCCACCGATTGGCCGATCGTCGTCCCACTCTGTGCCAGAGCCTGGGACAGGCTCAGCACGGCCACGATGGCCACCACATCACCCACTGCGGATTCGAGGGTGATGATTGAGCGCATTTGAGAGGAGAAGGGCAAGTGCTCCAACAGAGGCACTGCGACGGTGGCCGCCAGAGGCGAAAGTACCAGCCCCATCAACCAAGAAGCGGACCAGGTCTGTCTGAATGCAAAGTGTGAGAGCAGAGCTATCGCCAGGGTGGTGAGAACTAGAAGACCCAGCGCGATCCGAGTCGCCGATACCGCGTGGTCTCTCAAGTCCTTCAGGCTGAGATCCAGCCCCCCATGAAAGAGGATGATGATCAGGGCGATATGCCCGAATAGATGCTCAATCGGCGAATTCCCGCTGGGGCGAATCCAGCCAAATCCAGGCCCCAGAACCAATCCCAACAGGATGAGCAGCAGAATGTCTGGAATTCGGTAGCGGCGAAAGACCTGTTCAAAGGCATGACCCACAAAAAACAAGAGACCGCAGCCAGCAATCAGCAGTGGGATGGAGAGATGAGCTGAATTCATGGAAGCCTCGGTTGCCAGAGCATAATCGATTCCTCTCCGTGGGCCGACCCACATAAGTAATGGCGCAGGATGGGCATCGCCGTTCACTTTGATGCTGTCGAATGCTAGTTCCATCCATGACTACACCGTCAAGTCCTTTCAAAATCGAGGGGTCATCTTTTTCATCAGCCGAGCTATCTCGAGGTAGGAGGCGTCACAGCGGGTTACTGCCGATGGTGGGCCAGCGCCGTTGTGGACCAGGAGGATGTGGTTCGCTCCTTCGTGTCGGCGGAACATGAGAAGCGGATCAAGGACTTCCGAGCCCTCGATGACCGCTTCACTAGGCTGACCCGCGACTGGGTCCGGGCCCGTCTGTGCTCAGGTATCCCCCATCCGGATGAAATCACGAAAAAAAACAAGGAGTGGGGCCTCCTTCGATTCGAATTGAGCAAGAAGAAGCGGCACATGCCATTGCGATCCCTATTAAAGGATGCAAAGGATGCTGTAAGTCGGCTGGCTCCATGCCTGCTGATGAGCCCTCTGTCCGTTGCCCAATACTTGGAAGCGGATACCACCGCTTTCGACATTGTCGTCTTCGACGAAGCGTCGCAGATCCCCATTTGGGATGCGATTGGTGCGATTGCCCGGGGCAAACAAGTCCTCATGGTTGGCGACCCGAAGCAGCTTCCCCCCACCAACTTCTTTAATCGGGCAGATGGTGACGGTGATGACGGTGACACCGAAGATGATCTGGAAAGCATCCTTGACGAGTGCATCGGGGCGAACCTACCAACCCTCAACCTTAACTGGCACTACCGCAGCCGAAACGAGAGCCTGATCGCTTTCTCGAACCACCACTACTACGGTGGCGGCCTAGTGACCTTCCCGTCTGCGGCTACGAAGGATTGTGCCGTTAGCTACCACAAGGTAGCGGGCATCTACGAGAAGGGTGGAGCCAGGATCAATAAGGCCGAGGCTCAGGCTGTGGTTGCGGATGTGGTCCGGCAGTTGAAGACCAAGGCCGATCTCAGCGTTGGCATCGTCACCTTCAATGCAGAGCAACAGAGCCTCATCGAGAATCTTCTTGAGGAAGAGATTCGGAGACATCCGTGGCTCGAGCCCTACTTCTCTGACTCTGAGTTGGAGCGGGTGTTCGTTAAAAACCTGGAGAGCGTCCAGGGCGATGAGCGCGACATCATCTTCTTCTCTACCACCTACGGCCCGGATAACTCCGGGGTGGTGTCCATGAATTTCGGGCCCATGAACCGGCCGGGGGGTGAGCGGCGGCTGAATGTGGCCATCACCCGGGCACGGCATGAGCTCCGGGTGTTCTCCAGCCTGCGCTCCGAACAGATTGACCTCTCCAGAACCCAGGCCATGGGGGTCCGAGACCTGAAGTATTTCCTGGACTTCGCGGACAGGGGGCAACGGGCAATCGCTGAAGAGATCCGTGTCGACAGTGGGGGATATGACAGCCCCTTCGAGGAGAAGGTTGCCAATGCCCTGGTCCGTAAGGGTTGGGACCTTCACTCACAGGTGGGCGTGTCCGCCTATCGAATCGACTTGGGTGTGGTTCACCCAGATGCTCCTGGGACCTTCCTAGCCGGTATCGAGTGCGACGGCGCTACCTATCATCGTTCCGCTACAGCCAGGGACCGGGACAAGTTGCGCGAGTCCGTCCTGCGTAGCCTTGGGTGGGAGATCGTGCGGGTCTGGTCTACCGATTGGTGGGTGGATCCAACCACGACACTCGACATCCTCCATCAACGACTTGAGGACATCCTGGCGACCAGCCGGGAGAAACGTAATGCCCTCCTTGAGGCCACGGTTCAGTCGGAGGTCGGTGAGGAAACCGCCCACTACGGGGTTGATGACTCTGAGTTGGATGGACCCGTAGCTGGAAGCCCTCTCGATTCCACGCAGGTCTCAGAAGCGGTCTATGCAACAAACCAAAGTTCGTTACCGCTGTCCCTTGGAGTGGCCTTCCCTGATTCTTTGGATCCCAATCGATTCTTCGAATCGTCCTACGACTATGTGCTCTCCAAGATCGTGGCCAGCCTCATTGACACCGAGGGTCCCATCCATGAAGAGCGACTCGCCCGCCAAATCGCCAGGATGCACGGGTGGCAGCGCACGGGCGCACGGATCCAGGCTCGGGTTGGCCTCCTGGCCACTCATGCCTACAGAACGACACAGGAAGACGTTGGGCGGTTCTACTGGCCCAAGCATCTGGACGACAAAGACTATGTTCCTGTGCGGAAGGGTTTGGACAAGCTCGATCGCAGTTTGAACGAGATCGCCATGCCCGAACTCGTGTCGCTCTGTCGTGTTTATGTCGAGTCAGGCGCGGATGCCTTTAGTTCGATCATCCAGGTTGCACGTGAGCTTGGCTTGTCTCGACTCAAGAGTGGCGCCAGGCAACGGTTGGAACTCGCGATGCAACAGGCCACTGATGGGACTAGATGGCGCTAGGAGAGCCGGAAATATTGCATGAAGGATAAGGGAACGCAGCGATGCCGCTGATCCGGAACGGGAGTTGTGCGATTCCAGTGTCTATCCGCCAGGAAGAGGATGCCGCCGTACACCCGGGCAGATGACGGGGTGGCGTTGTCCTTCTCACGGGTGGCACCCAACAGGTGATCCACAACCTTATGGAGCAGACCGGGGGTACGGGTATTGGTTACGGGTTCCACAGAACACCTCCTACTCCGGGGAACGAAGCTGTAGTGCGGATCTACAAAGTTTTCGGGTTTCCCGGGAACACGTAGTTGTACTATCCAAACAACTTAGCTCTCACCACGGAAACCACTGGACCCTCTATGTGGTTACATCCGGGATACCAATTCCCCGAAACCCCTTGTACATCAACAAAACACCACCTTTACGGTTCTCGTGTACAAAAGGAGCTACAGCGACTGCTAATCCAGGGGGAATATCTAAATATATTTCTTTTGGGGTTAGGGGTATGGGGGAAAGGGGTACAGGGGAAGGGGGAAGGGGAGAGGTTCCCGTTATGTGGGAAGAGGTTCCCGTTTTGTAGGAGAGGAAGGTTTCCCGTTATGTGAGAGGGAGGGGGATGTGAGAGATGGAGATGGGGAAATGGGAATGGGAAGGGGGATGGTTTCAGGGGAGGGGTATCTCCCGTCTTCAACGGGAACTCTTCGCAAGCTCAGAGTCCCCGTCTTCGACTCCGTAACGGCTCCGATATCCCGTTCGGGAATCTTCCCCGTTACGGATGTCTTCTCCCGGTTGGAGTCTCCCGTACGGGAAAGTCACCCGTGATCCACCTTACCGATTTCCGGTAGCACTCCCGTCGTGGTGAGAGTTCGCCACCCGACTTTCAGACCCTTAGGTGCGGTCACCCACTCTTCCCGGTGAGCGATCTATCATCTCCCCGGAGGGTAACCCCTAACACCTGGGGCCTCCTGAAACCCGAGAGAAACCACCGATCCCATGCAGACCATCCGCCGCCGCAAGGCACATACCGCTGAGACCACGGGCGTGTTCACCGTCCTGGTCGGGTCTGCCCGTGATCACCACCGCATCCAGAGTGCCTTCGACCTCGTTCTGCGAGATCACAACCTGCACGTGGCCCTGGACTCCGCCAATCAGCTCTCCACTCTCGGGGAACGACGCCGTGCAGAATTTGGTGACCTCGTGGACGACCCGGTCTTTGCACCGCTTTTCCATGAAAGCCACCGGAGCTACCTCAAGCACCGCAGGATGGCCAACGGCCCCTTGCGTAGGAAGTCCTCCACCCGCTTGAAGACCGTTCGGGCGGTCGGATACCTCCGGGAGATCCTGGAAGCGTCCCTGGCCCGTGAAAACGGCCTTCCTGGTGCCGT
>Ga0116170_10000747_pt1 | contig 34174 bp, 39 predicted proteins | sample AD_JPNHW1_MetaG_FD_89797 | JGI IMG/M metagenome (GOLD analysis project Ga0116170, IMG submission 89797) | Active sludge microbial communities of municipal wastewater-treating anaerobic digesters from Japan - AD_JPNHW1_MetaG | ecosystem: Engineered > Bioreactor > Anaerobic > Digestate | place... | reverse complement strand
TGTATTCCCTAACTTTTATTATGCCTCATACGCAACGAATCAGCAAGTCTTTATCGTTTCTGGGTATCCAGAGTGTTGTCACCGCTAAACAACGCAAAATAGCCAACCCAGTTTTCACTAGATTGGCTATTCTCATGGATAGTTACGGTAAGATTTCCTGAGATTACAGGAGTGATTTTGCTTGGAATTTGTTCTCTTATTTAAAGGGATAGATTATCCTTTATTTTCCTTTCGCTCGCTCGAAAACAAATATAATATATAATCCATGTCCCTTAATAGAAACGAACAAAATTTCAACAAAATCACTCCTGTAATTTACGGTACTTCTACCGTAACTTTACCGTAACTGCGTTATGTGTGCAACTTCTCATCCAAGTCTTTCATAAATGCTGCATGACTATCATCTGTCTCACCTTCAAGGTCAAGCAATGTGTCTATCAGTATGCCCAATTCACTATCGCTCTTGCCTTTATTGTTCTGCTTAATGGCTTCTTTAAGCTTAGCACGTGTCCTGTCCTGCAACTCTGTTGTTTGCTTCAACTCATTACACCATTGTTGTCTTGGCATCTCAGTTATGGCACGCTCGAATTCCCATGCTATCTTATCACCATCACGTGGGTTACGCCACTTTGTTTCCAGCCTCCTACGTAACGTGCCTTCATTGATACCAACTCTCTCTGCCCAGCCTTTCAACGTATCTGTTATGCCATTGAATGTGTAAGTCTTTGCCCATGACTTTCTCTCAGTACCTGCTTCAATAGCCTGTTGCATTGTCATACCCTTGCTTATGCGTCTGCGTAATGTTACCTCACTGATGCCACTTTCCTTTGCCCAAGCCTTGTATCCCATGGTCTTGCCTTTGTAAGTGAACTGTGCCACACCATCAGCTGCCATATATCTCACCGCCTTGCCATCCAATTGCTGGCTTCATCTGCCACTCCATGAAGTATCTTGACAGGTCTCTCCCAGTCAGTGTTCTCTAAGTCTTCAAGCTTATGTCTTGCTGTCTGCAATGCTTGGTACAACAGCCTTACAGATGTCCTCGTGTCCTTCGATGGGTCATCACGTTCCGCTCCATCTGGACTAATCTTGCGTATCTTGCCTAAGTCGCTCTCCAACTGCTTTACCTCTGCTCTTGATGCTTCAATCTCCACCAATATGTCCTTTGCTAGCATTACACATTACCTCCCTTTTGGCTTCTCACCATTGTCTGGTGGACTCATCATTGCCATGCTCATGATTGCAGTGCCCATGTTGCTGGTAAGATACATTGCCTGCATGCTATCAAACCCTGCCTTGATGAAACCATCATAATAAGACTTCATCATCAGTGCCATACCCTCACTGGCATAACTCATTGCTTCCAGCTGCTCCTTCATTTCCTCCAATGTCACCTTTGCAGCTGCACGTTTCATCTCATTTTCCATAGCCTTCTTGAAATCAAAATCCTGTGCCATAAATTGTCACCCTTTCATGTTTTATAGATAAAGCTTTGTCAAAACTCCCTTAAGAATGGTCTTCATAATTTACACCATCATCTGCTGCATACTTAATTGTACACTCCCTGCAGTTTGTTGGATTCCTCCAAACACAATCTTTACATGATGACTTCTTCACAACCAATGGCTCTTCAGGTGTCTTGAAATCTTGACACGTTTTGCAATTGCATTGTGGTGTTGGTTGTTTGTCACTGTTAGCACCCTTTAGGAATGCAATGTAACCGCCTATCAATATAGTAACCAACAGAACCAATCCTATAAACCATAACAATCCCATCAATACCACCCTCTCGTTAACAACAATACTTGCAACTCTGCAATTGCCCTGTAATTCGTTCTGTCTATCCTTCAATAATATCAACTCCTTTTAGCTTTACCAGCAAGTTTATCAGCACGATTGTTTAATACATGGGCACTATGTCCTCTAACCCACATGAACATTATACTGCATCCACGGTTTTTCAATTCCATACAACGGTTGTCCAGTCGCTCCCACAGGTCTTGGTTGGTCTTCCTGCTATATTCACCATTCAGTGTCTTGATGCACAGTTCGCTGTCTGAATGCACCTCAATCCTGCAATTCTTCCATGTTACCGATTCTAACCCTTTAAGTATGGCGTACATCTCAGCACGGTTGTTGGTAATTGGACAACTATCAGTCTCATATACCAACTTACCGCTGTATTCTTTCTCAGCAATGAGTTTCTTCTCTTCAATGAATATCATGCAGTTAATATGGCACTTCGGACACGTTCCCCATACATCACCGTCATATTCAGTATCCTCGAACTCATCAAGCTTACCTTTGTAGCCACACTTTGAGCACTCTGTATCAAGGCTTTCTCTGTACGCCTGAAGAATACATGCCCATCCACCTACTGCATCAGGTTTACCATTGCCAGATACACTTCCATCTGTCGTTATAATTATTTCTGTCATATCAACAACTCCTTCACTTTTCTCCATATTTAAGAATCCAAACTTTTCTTTTCTGCCTCCCAAATTCCATAGCGTCCTTTTCACTCTCAATATAAATGTCTATGTCATTGCCTGTTATTGCTGGACCTCTGTCTTCAACCACAAATATTTCATCAAAGCCATCTATCTTGACAAACGTTCCAAACGGTATGCTTTTGTCCATTGCTATTGTGTGTCTTGGTCTTACATACATAGGATGTAACCCAGCATATACAGTACCACTTGCAGCTACTTGACCATATTGTTGATGATTTGGTTTCTTTTGACAGGAACTATATCCTAGAGTGTACATCGTTACTTCACTTTCAAATGTTTTAACATAAGCTAAAGTTTCATGTTTTAATGTGACAGCTGGTGTGGTTAAAACAAAGACATCCCTATATTCAATTTTTGGTGGTTTTTCCATTTCCAATTTTAATTTGCTCTTGACTCCTTGCAATTCAATTCTTGTAAATAAAACCGTAATTCCCGCAATTGCCAATATGACAATTAACGTTATTATTCTTCTGCGTCTCATTTTGTTCCTCCAATTATTTTAATGAATATGGACAATGCTCACTCAGTTTGTATCCTGTCTGCCTAAACATCCATAGTAAGCCATGTTATTCCACCTTCCTTAGTACTATCGGATGGCATGTTGCAGCCAATTCGAGCACTCTAACGTAGGTGATGTAGTGAAGTCGCTTTGTGTGCTGCTTCAGAGCCTCTTCATCCTTCCAAATCTCAACAAACACGTATGTATGCAGTGCATCTGTCCTCTTATACAGGTCATATTGTATGCAGCCGTCTTCCTTCTTAGATTCTTCAACCAACTTCCTTGCAAAGTGCAGGAAACACGTCTCATTGTCTTGGCTCGTCTTCCAAACCGCTGTTACTGCTACTTCCATGACTCACCTCTTCAACTTTCCGCATACTTTGCATGCTAGATAACCGTATGGATGTGTTTCCTCGAATTGTGGTGTACTGCATGTGCAATACTTCGATGGTGCTTCAACTGCAGCTTGTTGTGCTTCTGGACTGTGCAAAGGCTCTTCGAATTGGTTGATGCACCCTTTACAGGTCAATGAACCGCATTCCCCACAGAACGCTCCCTGTGGATTCCATCCTAACCCTTCATCATGTACACCGCCAACATCATCCTTGTAGCTTGTGTCAATCATCTCATCAACCTTCTCAAGTGCCTTAGCCTGTTCTATGATTGTTGGATGCTCTGTAATGAACTTTTGTAAAGAGTCATTGAGCGGTTTCAAGTCCACTTCCTCAATGCTGAGACAAATCTTGACATTTTTGGTTGAATCTATGACAGCCAACTCACAGTCGTACTTTCCGTCCATGCGGTACACTACCTTCAGAATCTTGGTCTCCATAACGTTCCTCCCACTTTCTTGTTGAAATTTTGGTTTTAAACCAATCGAATTTCGTGGACAGCAAATGTACCAGCCCACATGCCAATAGTTGCTCTGTTGCCCAAATAGATGTGCCCAAAACAACGCTAAGCAAAATTTTAGCCATCGACAATTGCTTAACCAATTATACGATGGCTTTGGGTTTTGCATTCCCGAATTATTCGGTGGCTGACATCATAAACTTGCATACGATTTTGAATTCCTCATCTGCCTTGCCGTCATCCGACACGTGGATAAGATTCTTGAAGCCTTTGACCTCATCCGTGAAATTCTCTCTGACAGTCCTCTTCCAGTCCACACCATTGTCGTTATTAAGGTAAGTAACGCAACAATTGCCACCAGCCAGCCAGTTATTCATTTTGTCGAAACGGTCTCCCATTTCGGCTTTTACGTGGCTATAATGCTGCTCCCAAAACGGCTTGGGTATCCTGCATAGTTTGGTGAGCACAGGGTGATGCATGACTTCAAGGATGTCCTCATGTATACCCAATTCTACTGCATCTGGCTTGAATATGATTAGTCTGTCCATATGTCATTTCCCCTTTCTCGTACCAACTAAATCCTTCTGATTACCCAGCTTTGATGTGAAGTACAGCCAATATAGGAAGTGCCTGATGGCGTCACGTTTGTGGTCAATCGGGATGTACAAACCCATAGACTTCAGGCGTGTATCCGTAAAGAACGCTTTATTGCTGGTAGGTGAGTCGATGTAAGGTATGCCACGCTTCTCACAGATGTACTTGATGACACCAATGATTTGCACTGTCTCAAACTCATTGCCAATTTGAGTTTTCGCTTTACTCTCATACAGACGGTATGTCTCATATATCAAGAACGTATTGATTTTCTTGTCAAACTCAGTTTCAAGTATTCTGAAAAGTGTGTGTTTATCCACTGCATTGATATACGTGATGTTCCAATCATCTTGTTTTACACCACATTTTGCTATACAAATCCCATTATGTCCCTGTTCTCCTGGATCAATTGCAATTACTTTTTGTATACGTCTAGGTGTTTTGTAATCCAACAATTCTTGCCCACGATATCCATACCTATAATAGCGTGACCTAAGAATTTCAATCGGTATGCCTGTGTGTTTTGCCCATTGTGGAAGTGTTTTGACAACACCATTTACTTCAACAATACAATTGTTACGCTTGTTGTTAGCCTGTTCACCTGAAGAACTCCACTGACAATTATCTGGTTCGTAAATACCATCATTGTCTTTTCGGTCTATCGAAAAATTATCATGATAACCGTTATTTATAGACCATTTGTAAAACTTTTCAAATGATGAATCCCACTCCTGACATACGGTTATTCCTCTGCCACCGTAATCTTTGTATTTGTGATTATTGGTGTTTTTGCAGCGGTCTCTCATGCCACGCCATATTCTATAAATCCTTGAATCTGACAAACCGTGTTTTGTGTTGTTTCCCATATTATCACCTCTAGATATGAACAAGGACACGGTGATGAACCGTGTCCTAGTACCTGCTCTTACAGAGTTTTCATGAAGGCTGTGATTTGCTCCATCTTGGCTTTAGCCATAAACATCAACCTTTCCGTGCTATTTGAGTTTATCAGTGGGTAATGGTGCTGATGCAATGGTCACAATCTGCATGATATCCATGATGATTGTAGCCTTGACTTGCAGCTGTCCAGTGGTAATTACTTGTCTGACTACAACTGTGCAGCCGTTCATACCTGCCTTCTCAATCTCCTTCTGTGCCACAATTACAGCGTCCATGATTGCGTTTCCTAAGTCATCTCCTGCTTTACCTGTCATCGTCACGAATTTCTGAGCAATGATTATCTGTTGAGCGTGTCCTCCCATCGGCTTTAACCTTCCTTTCACAGTTTATTTCGTTCTGGGTGGTGTAACTTCCTTCCCTCTTTCTCTGCATACAACACACATTTAGTGCATTGTTAGCGGTACAAATTAAATCTCCTTGCGTACCACCGTACAAATATTTTGCGTATGGGCACATACAACATCACTTCATCTTCCTCATCGGATGGGTGCAATGCCCATTCTTGTAATGCTCACATAGCTTCAAGTCTGTAAAACCGCTCTTGTCCTGTCCTGTCTTAAAGTCAATCTCAGGGATATGTTTGCCGTTGCACCAATGATAGTGGTACGGACAACATTCCTGCATGAATCTGAATTTGAGTATATAGTGTTCAATAGCCATCTTCCCACCTCACATTGCAGTTATGTAGGAGTAGCAAAGGATACTTAGCGGTGCTTAAAATTGACCTGCCTGTGTATCCTTGACTCCTAATCCATTATACGTGCAACGACGTTATCCCATTCCTACCCACATTTATGCTTCCTTAGCACAGGTTGTACCAATTCACCGTTTCTAAAGCCTGAATGATACCTGTCTTGAAGCATCCTGAGTTTTATCCCTGTTTCTTGAACCTGTGGCATAGCTCATAATATCACCTCATCCGCATTTCGAATATCCACAGTTGCGACACACCATACAGCCACCTTCATGTTCAACCACTTCACTGCACTCAGGACAATGCCCTTCACCGTCAATGAACTTTGGCTCAGAGTCTCCAAACGTGGTTACTTCAACCTTGTCATAGATGATTTCCTTCTGCTGCTGTTGTTTCAACACCTTCTCAAGCAACCTTCCGATCGCATCGGGACAAGAAGTGCATTTTAAACCCTTCCCAGTGGTTGATGGACAACGAATTCCTTTGAGTTGGTCGATTATTGCAGCTGGTTGTATGTTGCTCCTTAAACCCAAACTAACAAGTCTGGACACTGCTTCACTCTGTGATGGACATCCACCGCTCCTGCCTGTGTTGGTGAACACCTCACACAAACCCTCTTCGTCGTAGTTCACTGTTACATACAGCTTACCACAACCTATCTGCACTTTCTCTGTGAAGCCAGTGGTTATATCAGGTCTCTGTCTTGGTTTCACCTGAAGGGTTGCTGGCTGCTCAACGGTCTTTGGCTCTTCCTTGGCTGCAGTTGCTCCAGTTGTCAACACTTGGCTTTCTCTGCTTCCATCACGGTACATTGTAGTGCCTTTACAGCCAGTTTTATAAGCCAGCATGTATACGTCCTCAACGTCTGCTTTGGTTGCTGAATGCGGCAAATTAATGGTCTTGGACACTGCATTATCTGTATGTGCTTGGAATGCTGCCTGCATCTTGATGTGGTACTCTGGTGAGATATCGTGTGCTGTAACGAATACCCTTCTGATTTCAGCTGGGATATCATCCATATGTGCAATCGTACCTGCTTCCATGATTCTGTCAATCATCTCTTCAGTTACCTCAACACCACGGTCTTCCATCATTCTACGGAACATTGGGTTAACGTCCTTCAACATCATGTCTGCCTGATTCCTCATGAACGCTATCGCAAACAGTGGCTCTACACCACTTGAACAGTCTGCTACGATTGATATTGTGCCAGTTGGTGCAATAGTGGTACGTGTAGCATTTCTCACGTTTACGTCATGTCCTTCACCAGCTGGGTATATACCACGTCTTTCAGCCAGCTTCTTGCTCTCATCCAAAGCTATGCCATTGATGAAGTTCATGACATCACGTGCCAAGAATATGGCTTCTTCACTGTTGTATGGGATACCAAGCATGATTAGTATATCTGCCCATCCCATAACACCCAAACCAATCTTTCTGGTAGAACGTGTCATACGGTCAATCTCAGGCAATGGATAGTTGTTCTCGTCAACAACTCCATCCAGAAACCTGACTGCGTGTCTTACAGTGGTTTCAAGCTTCTTGTAATCAACCGCTATAGCCACTCTCGACACCATCTTGGCAAGGTTGATAGAACCAAGGTTACAGGCTTCATACGGTAACAACGGTTGCTCTCCACATGGGTTAGTTGCTTCGATATCACCAAGCCATGGTGTTGGATTGTCTGCATTCAAGCGGTCTAGAAAAACCACTCCAGGCTCTCCATTCTTCCATGCTCCCTCGATTATCATATCAAATACTTCCTTAGCGTCTAACTCTCCTACCTTCTCCTTGGTACGTGGGTCAATTAAGTCGTATTTGGTGTTCTGCTCAACCGCTTGCATGAAGACATCTGTTATTCCCACCGACAAATTAAAGTTGGTAATTTCGGTGTTTACAGCCTTACAATTGATGAAGGCAATTATGTCTGGGTGGTCAACTCGAAGGATACCCATATTAGCACCTCTGCGTACACCACCTTGCTTGATGCATTCTGTTGCAGCGTTGAATACTTTGAGGAACGAAATTGGTCCAGAAGCCACACCGTTAGTGGATTTCACGATACTGCCTGATGGTCTAAGCCTTGTGAAACTGAATCCAGTGCCACCGCCTGACTTGTGTATCAGTGCTGCAAACTTAATAGCGTCAAAGATGGACTCTGTGTCATCGTCAATTGGAAGTACAAAGCATGCACTCAGCTGTCCAAGCGGTCTGCCAGCATTCATCAGTGTTGGTGAGTTTGGCAGGAACTCCATCCTTGTCATCATGTCATAGTACACCTGCTCTGCCTTTTCTGGGTTGCCATTCTTATACCTCTTTTCAGACTGTGCAATGGTGTGAGCCACCCTGCGAAACATGCCAGCTACGTCTTCAACCAGATTGCCGTCTAAATCCTTAGCTAAGTAGCGTTTTGCCAGTATCTTGTACGCATTTTCATTTACCATGTCATCACTCTCCTATTCTCATTTTATACCCTTAACTTTGTTACAACGCTTGCATTTAATGCTTATGTTGGTAATGCAATGCTTACCTCCCTGCTTCAATGCAGTGTTGTGGTCAAACTCACAGTCCTTCGGATGCAGGTCAACGCCACATTCGCTACAACATTTGGTCAACTGGTATAACAAGTATAATTCTTCACCAGTTACCTTGTCAGTAATTCCATATTGAGTGAGGACACGCCTGTTGGCGTGCCTTGCTCTCTCGTTAAAATATGGAATTCCACCTTCTTCACGGATTTTGGTTCTCCACCGTGCTTTATACTCACTCTGCTTACTCAATGCACAACACCTCGTATTCATCATCATCGTCAGGTATAACCAGCTGGCTACCTGCTTCACAGATGTTCATGACATACCCTTTGCTTTTGCTACCGCTGTAATCCACCAGTATTTCATAAACCTTGTTCTTGTCAAACCCTTCAATCACCTCTGCAAACTGTGGGTGCTTGTATCGGCTGATGGTTATCATCATTTCGCCATCTTCATCGTAAACCCTCATGTTCACATATGTGTCAAGATGTCCTTTTTGTACCTCGTTGTAGTCCTTGCCATTCTTCTTGTAATAATCCCTGAGATTCTTGATTTTCCAGTCACTAAGCTTGACCACTATTGTGTTCATATCACCGTCCTGCACGTCATTAATCTTGACACGCTCTGGGCAATCAGCTGCAGCTAACGTCAAATCATTAAAACCAAGGTAATCGTGCAATTCAGCATCATCATCAAATGCATTGGCTGACTGCAGTGCTGAGAATGTCTTGTTGCTGAAATCACTGATGTCTATCTCGATATCACCTGAAGGCTGACGGTGCTGTTCCTGCATTTGCATCAACTTGATAGCGGTCTTCTCTCCAATGCCCTTGATAGTGGTGTACCCTGCTCTGAGTCCGTTCTTTTCGTAGTCGATGCTCCAATTGGCTTCTGACTTGCCAAACCGCACTTCAAAGATGTGTCCACCGCTCTGAGCAAATTCTCTGAGGATGTTGTTGTCTTCAGGTGACATCATCATATTCGCCCAATAGAACACCAGTGGGTGTTTCACCTTCAGCCACATCGTATAATATGCAATTAGCGTGTAGGCTACACAATGGGCAACGTTGAAGCCGTATGCACCCTCATCACCGATACGTGACCACACCACATCACACATTTCTCTGCTTGTACCGAATTCCATCAGATTCTTGAAAAACCTCTGCTTGATGCCTTCCAGCTTCTCTTTGCCTTCATGCTTACACATCAGCTTTCTAACGGCTGTTACGTCTGCCCAATCCAGCTGTCCTTCACGTAGCACCCTCATTATCTGCTCTTGATAGATTATTTGTCCACGTGTATTGGCGGTGTGCTTCGTAATCCATGGGTGGATGTCATCTACCTCGTTGGCTATATACCTGTTGGTTGAGCCGTTATTCATTGATGCAGGTCTTGAAAGTGTGTTAACGTCTGTGACAACGTCGAATATTGCACCAAAGTCAGTCGTATCCATGTCTATGTTGCGTAATGCCTTCATACACACAGTTCTGGTGGTGTTACCAGAATATTGGAATATACCTTGCATATCACCCTTCTTGAAGCCATCGAACACTTCCTTAATGTCCAATGGAAGGTTGTAAAGTTGCTCTACAGACATTTTTATCTTGTCTAAGGCTAATGCTATGATGTCAAGTGTTGTCAGGCTTAAAGCGTCAATTTTCAACAAATTGAGGTACTCAGCATCACGTTTGTCTAATGCTATTTGGTCTCCCATGATGGTGGTTATGTTAGTCAAGGATTCACTGGACACAACAAGTCCAGCTGCATGCACGGTGAAACCACGCAATTGCCCCAACATTCTGTCCATACCCTCTGGTACTGCAGGATATGCTTTACGCATCTCACCAAGCACCTCAACAATGGTATTGCTGCCACCTTCCTCAACCAACATCTTCTTGAAACGCTTGACCTCGAATGGCGGTATACAATAACACCTGCCAATATCATCAATCAAGCCTTTCTCGTGGTACATGGTGTAGCCAGCCACGTTCTTAACTTTGTCTTCTCCCCACTTGCCTTTCATGTAATCCTTGACTTCCTCACGTCTCTTGCTCTGGAAGTCCAAGTCAATATCAGGTGGGTCATTTCTGGATGGGTCAAGAAACCTTTCAAACAGTAGCTTGAAGCGTATTGGGTCAACCTCTGTTATACGTGTGAGCCACGCAACCAGTGAAGCACCTGCACTACCACGTGCTGGACCAACCATGATATTGTGCTCTTTTGCCCACTTTACCATGTCGGCAACTATCAGGAAGTAGTCATAATAGCCTTTGTCCTTAATCAGCTGCAGTTCGTATTGCCCTTGCTTACTGTAAGTTTTACCCTTGCATTGGCGGTATTGCCAACCTTCATTGCACGCTGCTACCAATTCTTGGTAACGCTCTTCATCAGGCTTGTCATTCCACTTCATTGGTGCTGCAGATGGTAACTTGTATGATTCACACATATCAGCTATCTTGTCTTGGTTTGACACCGCTTCTTTGACTATCTTCTTGCCGTATGGCTGCAACCATTCTTTGAACTTGTCCTCACCAACCAAACAGCACCGTTCACTCATCTCTCCTGAAAAATTCTTGACGTTCTTCTTGCGTCGCACCATTGCTAGGAAATGCTGCAGCCACTTGTCTTGCTCTCTGACAAAATGCACATCATTTGTGGCAACCACCTGAAGAGAACCACGCTGGGCAAACTCAATCAATTTCTTGGTTACATAGTCACTAGTGACGTCAATCTCCATCTTATCGTCATCTTCCATAGCATACGCTATATCCAATGGCTGGATTTCTACGAAGAAATGTTCAATGTTCTGGCTAAGGTGCAACAATAGCTGTTCTGCTTCGTCCAGTTTGTTCTTGTTAATCAACTCAGAAACCGCTCCAGACATGCAACCACTAAGCACTACAATACCTTTCTGATACTTAATCACGTCCTCGATGTCAACGCATGGCAAATAGTAGAAATGGTCTTCCGTATATGCCAGTGAAGCCAAGGCTACAAGGTTTTTATATCCCTCAATATCCTTGGCTATCAATGTGATATGGTTCTTGCGTTGTCGCTTCGTGTTCAGATACAGTTCTACACCGTACAATGGCTTGATGGTGTGCCATTTTGGGTCAGCACACAAGTGGTCTTTGTCTTTCATGTCCATAATCTTGCCACATGAAAGACACTTCCCATACTTGTTTACAGCCATTTCCAATTTTGGGTGAGCACTGGTATTCCCGTGATCACATATACATAAACCTTTTAATTCGAGTTCTAATGCACGTATAACTAGCTGCTCTGGTAAACCAAAAGCATCGAGTTTGCTAAAAGTGCTATGAGTGTGTAAGCTACTTGCCATGATTCCACCTCCCAACTGTATAAAGTATTTTTCTTATTGTTTTGTTGTTCCATATTGGTTGCCCATCTACAATTTGAAGGCTCATAATTTCCATCATTATTAATACGGTCTAAAGTAAGTTCATCTGTATAACCATGAGTTATAGCCCAATTCATAAATGGTATAAACTCTTGCCATTCATCACAAACTTTGATTCCTCTGCCACCATAATTATGATATCGCACGTTGTTCTTATTAGAACAACGTGCTTTCATAAGCTTCCAAATTGTGTAAAGACGTGTATCACTTTGTCTCACACAAATCACTCCTTGTAATGTATTAATTCAACTCCTGCTTCGCTTAATAGCTTTATAGCCAATTCGTCGGGATAAGATTCTTTGTATACAATGGCGGTTATCCCAGCGTTTATTAAAAGTTTAGCACAGATGACGCACGGTTGATGGGTAACATAGCAAATGCCACCTCTTACTGCATCACCTTCGTTAAGTGCATCAATGATACACCCAACGTCCTTGCACTGATGGCAGTTGACTGGTGAGAAATTGTTCCCTGCACCAGTTACTATGCCATCCAATACAATTACCGCTCCTACCTTCCGACGCAAGCAGTTGCTATCCTGTGCTGCTATCTCTGCTAAGTGCATGTAATCTCTATCCCTCACGTTTATCACTCCTTAAAATGGTGCATGCTCTTCAGTGCATTACACGCACATTCTTTGATTCCTTTAACATAAAATTCACACATTTCCTTGTGTATGCAGCCTTTACAAGTTGCTGCAATAAGTGAGTCTTCCTTTGGACATTGGCGGTCAAAGATGCCTTTGTATTCACACCTGCCTGATACCGCACATATCGGCTGCAAGAATTCTGCAAGCACTGGGTGTACCTTGTCTGCTACCTCCTGTTTAATCTTGCTGAACACCGTTTTCCAGTGTCCTTGGGACTGGTAGCACAACCTTACATGGCTGGCATGGACAAGTGTCTTAAAGTTGTATTTAACACCAATCTTGGTCATTGTGCCGATTGGTAGTACGCCACGTGCATCTTCCATGGAGACACCAAGCTGAATGAGTCTTGCGTACACGTCTGCAATATCTTCCATACAATCTGTGAACAACTCAGCCTGTTCGCCTGTCTTGATTGATGCACCCATATCATAATCGAACCCATCTTCACGTGTAGTGAACCTCAGTGATTCTTGGTGGTAAGTCGCTCCTACCCTTGTTCTCACCAATTGATGGGTTAACGCTCTTGGCACATTCTCTATTTGGAACAACATATCAACTGTCTCTAAACCACCTGCCAGTGCCGTTCTCTTCAAGTCTCTGACAAGGCTGATGGCATATTCTTCATCAATCTCGTCGATATCGTGATACATCTTACCCTGCATGTTCAAAAGTTGGCTAGCTATAGCCTTTATTGGATTTCCTGTCCATGAAACCAGTGTTACCTTTGGTTCTACAACTGCTTTATACATCTCTATAGGAGAAGTTACAGATATTCCCATTAAATACACGCTCCTTCACATTTTATTGGAATTGTAGGTTATTGTTCCACTATCAACTACTTACAGCGTCCTCTTACCCAAGCCTACAAGATTTAGCCTTGACATTGCCCTGCATCGATACGGATGATGTTGCCAGTGGCGTAATCACCCTTGCTAGCAACAAAATAAACCCACTCTGCAACCTCATGTGTGGTCAATCCACGTCCAATGGGTATATTAGCCGCCAACATTGCTGCAGCCTTTTCTTGGGATATGTTACGCTGTGCTGCCACGTCGGCTATGGTCTTTGCATCCATGGCTGTTCCAGTCACCATTCCTATTGCCAAGCCTGTGACTAACCAGTCATCTGTGTGGTATTTGTTGAGCTCTCTTGCTGTACATCTCAGGAAGTGGTTAGCACCAGCTTTGGATGCACCGTATGCAAATGTTGAAGTCTTTGGTATCTCACTGGTATCACTGGTGATAGGCAAGAACACCTTTCTGTTACCATCGTTGTCGAAATATTTGACGTACGCCTGAAGGGACAAGAATAAGCCTTTTAGGTTGATATCGATGGTCTTATCCCAGTTTTCTTCAGCATATTCCTCAATTGCTCCAAGAATATTAATACCGTGACATGGTATAACTATATCGAGTCTGCCAAACTTGTCCTTTATTGCACTGAAAACCTGCTCTACACTGCTTTTGTTGGTGATGTCCATGAACATGTCTGCCTTGTTGTTGATGTCGGCTGTAATGACTGTGAAATCCTCTTTCCTGAACTTCTTAGCAACCGCTGCACCGATGTTGTCTGACTCGTTTGTACCTATTACCAAAACAACTTTTCCACTATTACTCATGTTTGAACGCTCCTTTCAAATTAGCCTTTCTTGTTTTAGTCATTCCATGTTTATAATTATTGTTATACTCCAGTGACTGACTCATCCTTTTGCTCCTTTGCCAAGGTAGTAATTCTCACCAGTCATGTCAAACAGTGGCATTGCCATCAGGTTGACACAGAACTGTGCTACATCGACTGGGTCATGTGCTTCACTGTATATTTTATCCACCTGTTCTTGCGACATTCCACGATTGTTAATCAAGCCTAATTGCACATTCTTCGTCATCTGTGTGCCAGCCAGATTTCCTGGATGTACACCAATTACTGATATATCATGCGGTTTAAGTTCGTACCCTGCACACTTCACATAATGTGCTAATGCTGCTTTGGATGCACAATAGGCACTGCAGTTTGTGAAAACCGTCCTGCTACCTGTGCTACCAACGTGAACTATAATGCCACCAAGCTTCTGTGCAATCCTTGCGTTGGCGTATGCAGAGGTCAAAGCCATTGCCCCAACAATGTTAATATCCATGACACGCTGCATTTCAGTGTAGGTTGCGTGTAGCACATCTTCGTTAAGTGTGATTCCAGTGCAATTGTAGATGATATCGTAATCACCCAAGTTGCTAGGATATGTCGATAAGTCAGTGATATCCCAGCTGTCTGGCATTGCGTCAACTTGAAAATCCTCTCTGTCAATCAGCAACCCAGCTATGTGCCCACTAAGTGATTGAGGTCTTACCCTTGTTATAAGGACTTTAAACAGCTTTTTACCAAGTGCCATGCTATTCACCCAACCTTTCGTCAATTGCCTTCCTCATGGCCAATAGATGCTCTCTTGTTGATGTTTCACCATTGATGTTGTCTTCATCCAAAGCTAGGATGCCATATATGGCATAGGCTGCAATATCAATGAGTGTATCCTTGATACCCTCGTTCTTGGCTGCAACCTGTGTGCCACCCTTCTTCCAGATGAGTTCATTGAGACGTCCTTCCTTGATGAATATCTTTACGTATAGTCCAAGCAAACCCAGTCGTTTCCACGTATTGCCATAGTCTTCTGTTTTTACACCTCTTGCTGTGTTTAAAACCTCTTCTATCACATTTATGAATTTTCTATCATATTTGTGATTTTCTGTTTCTGATAACAATCCTAAAGATTCATTTGTAACAGCTTCTGAACCAAATTCTTTCAAAGCACGTTTGTCGTATGCTCTTGCTGCTGATTCTTTATCTGAAAAAGTTCCAATATGCTTGTTTTTACCATCCACTTGAATTCTTGCGTTATATTTTCCACATCTTTTATCTTCAGATACACCCTTAAATCCAGTTGTATTATTCAACTGCATTCCCCTGTTCCTGCTGTTAACAGCGTGTGTTACGAATCTAAGATTTTCTTTTCTACAATTAGTCTTATCTCTATCTTTATGGTCAATAACCATATCTTTTGGTGCTTTACCAATTATCAATTGGTGTGCTTTTATATCATTGTTCACCAAATAGCCATCATCATCTTCATACCAATTATATTTTGACAATATTTCTTCAAATTCTTCATCAAAAGTAAAAATAGTTCCTCTGGAAGATACAATTTCAATCAATTTATTTTCGTTCAATGTCCAGCACCTCCTTTAATGTAGCGACTCTCACAACATTATCTCTGAGAGACACTTGATTGTAGGTTTTGTCGATAAGGTAGCACTTGAAACCTGCTTCACTGATGCCATTGGCAAATCCAGCTACATCATCAACAAAGAATTCTACCTTGTCCTTGCCAAACTCCTTTACCAACCGCTCTCCTTTGGCTTCGTCGAATAGGATTGCATCATAATGCAGCCTGTTTTCAACCAACCAGTACTGGGTATCTGCGAATATCCTCTTATACTTGTCAATAGGACGTGATGTAAGCAGAACCACGATGTAACCCATGTATTTCAGTTCGTCTAGGAATTGCCTAGCACCTTCAATCACTGGTATGAAACGCTTCTGTCCACTATCACGGTACAAGTGCTTCAACCGTGTGGTTTCCTCAACTGGCAATCCCAGTTGTTCAACTATATTGTAATTCGTGATAGTTCGGTAATCATACGATGTTCCCAGCTGTTCATTGACAAATTCAATGAATGACCTAGGATAGTCGGCAAGCACGCCATCAATGTCAACTCCCACAATCTTGCCATCATATTTCAACACCCTTTCTTGGAAGAACCTCTGTTTCACTACATTGGACTTCCTGTGGTATTCTTCCATGAGTTCTTCAGCGGTTACGCCATGCACTTGGCATAGGCACATGAAGTACTTGAACACGTCAACCAGTTCCTCTGTCAAGTTGCTTCTAACGGTCTTCTTGCCAGTGATTTTGCGATGTGGCTTGAACTCTGTCTCATCAAGGACTTCCATGAGTTCCTTGTTGATGAGCAATGTGTACTTCTCATGCCACCACTGTCTTTGCTCTGGTGTCATCTCTTCAGGTGAGCACGGTAATATCAGGGAATTAAAGACGTATTGGTCTTTCCAGATTTCCTCAATGTCGCCACACCTGTTCTGACTATATCGTACACTTGGTGCACCAGTCTTTTTCTGTTCCATTCGGCAAACCTCCCTACTAACATGATTTTGTTGGTTTCAAACACGTCATATACATTGATGTCGGTCTGAGTCTTGATTTTCTTGATTGGTATCGCTGTTGGATGTGCTCCTACGAATTCTGTGTAGGTTTGACCAAAAACCTTGCTGGCTCGATACCATGGCACATTCATGTCTAGATTATACACCACAGTGAAGTCTTTCAATTCCAGACCGTCGGGCAATCCCTCAGACACGTACACCGTCTCACTTTCACAGTTCACTTCTGGGAATATCACCTGAAGAGGGATGGTGCTGATTACCAAGTCATAGTCCTGCTGAAACAGCCTAACCACGTCTTTGCTCACGTTTACCTTGCGTATCTTGTGCTCGAACTGAGTCATCAAGATACCAAAGGCTTCACGGAAATCGTAAACGGTTGTCTCTGCAGGCAAATCCACCAATGAGTTGTTCAACACTTTGTCGTTTCCCCAAACCTTTTGACTGTACTGGACGTTTGCCTCAACCGCCATATCTGGTGGCTTAACGACCAAATTTTCAAGCCTGTGTGGGTCAAGCGGTATGTTGCAGTTGCCATGCAGGTAGTGCAACCCTTTCTGTTGGGATACGTTCGCAACACACCTATCATAGATGTTGAAGGTGTTTACACCCTCATCCACCAGTGCTTTTGCGGCTATTAAACCGCTCATACCACTTCCTAAGATAGCTACATTCATATTATCTACTTCCTTTCCACTTTCTCAATATAGCGTTGAATATCTCAGTTTTACGGTACATATTACCACTTCTCACTATTAATCCACGCTTAATGCAGTAAGTAATGAGTTTCTTGGTTTCCTCTCTGTCCATATTCAGCATGAACTCCAATTCATTGATAGCAAAGAATTTGAGAGTCATGAAGATGTCACCTATGTTGCGTTTAGCGTTGAACATGCCAACCATTTCCTTGTATACGATGTCAATAGACTCCTTCTTCTTGTTCTCAGTCTCTGACAGCTGTGCATACCCAAAGCTTTCCTTGCTGTATATGGCATTCAGGTAATTAACCACATATTCCACGTGTTCTGGTGTCACTATGACGTCGTTACCATCGGTTGTACTGAATAACCTACAAGCCACTGCAACCGCAAGTCTTGACAATTTAACACGTTGATTTGCACCCTCAACCAATGGAAGTACCTGTGGTGCATACTTTTCACCCATGGAGTTTGCAGCTGCATATATGCAGTCAATTGCATCAGACGTGAAGTGTATTTGCTCTGGTTTCCTGCTCCATGCCCACATTACCAGTGCATTGCACAGGTCTGATGTATATTTGTGTTCAACGGATGGCATCTGTTCCAGCCTTCTGTTAATCTCATCAAGTGGAACTTCACCATTGGCTGCAGTTACAACAAATTCGAATCTGGCTATATCCTCCATCTTACCGATAAGTTCGATAAGTGCATCAACGCCACCATATGTGCCACTGCCACCAAGTCCTTTACCTTCACGGTCATTTGATATCCATATAAGCCGTGTTCTTGCGTGTGTACGCTCAATCTGTATTTTTGTAATCTCAGCAACACCTGAAGAACGCACTCCCGACATTTTCTCAAGGATATCAACAGACATACCGCTTACCTCATCAATAGCCACCAAACGTCTGTCATTCATTGGTATCTTGCCCCAAGTGACCATGTTTCTGCGTCCGTTTGTGTTAACTCCACCAACTAACCCAGCAAACGATGTAGATTCACCAGTCAGAAACTCACCAGCACGGTAATGTTCTATCAACCGCTGCACCGTCTCTGATTTACCTGTCCTTGTGTCTCCTAGAAGCAAGCATTCCACCCAACCACGCTTTTCCTGCTTACCGTTGAAATTGAATGATAAGGCACTGTGGAACACCAAGTCGGTTGCAATGTGCAGGTCATCCCTGCCATAAATCTTAGTTACGTTCAATGACAGGTCTTTCACGATATCCTTGATTTTCGCTCCTACCTTGCCTTTCTCAGCTTGGAATAACTTAAGCTTCTCATACAATTCAGGCGTCATCACAAAGCTGGCTACACTGTCTCTGGTTCGCTCCACATAGTTGATTTGGCTCACTGCACGTTGGTCTTTCGGGTGACTCCATGTTGTACCACGCATTATATACGATTGGCTTGTATCCACATCGTCATCAATGACATAGGCTTCACGTAACACGTACTCCTGTCTCTCTGCACTGTAATCAAGGTCTGGTGTCAACATTACCTGCTTGATGGATATGGTGTCCTGCTCTTCAATTGTGCATCTCAAGCACTGTACAGGTATGTTTGCGTTCTCTTTCAACACCCTTTGCTTCTCGTTGTCATTGCACTCAAATAACTGCAATATGGTTCTCTCAGTCGGCTCTAACTCCATTTCCAGTGTGCTTGACGTTCCAACGGAACATGGGCAATTTGGACACATATTGCCATTAGCCAGCGGTATACATCTTACTGAGTACTTTGTAGGTACTAGGTATGAAGAACTGCTCTTGCCTGCTACCATACACCTGATTTCATACGTCATACCATGGTTGGCGTTGATTTCACTCAACTCAATGTGCTTGATTGATGCATTGTCAGCCTTTTTCCTTGTAGTCGACTTGAACACAGGTGCGTTGTCTATAACCTCATCTAAATCAGCCTTCGAATGACCAAGCTTGACAAAGAAGTCTGTTATGTCCTTGTTCTTGTCATCCCTGATTGGCAGGTGGATGATTTTGACTTCCTTAGCGTAATCAATCAGGCTTGAAGCCACCTTGAATGAGCCACTATCACCAGTCTTGTCGGTATCGTATGCAATCCACACAATTTTGTCCTTGAACAGCGGTGAAAATGTTTCCTTCCAAGTACCTGCACCACCAGTTACTGTCATTGCATTATAACCCATTTGATTGGCTAAAATACAGTCAACTTCACCTTCACACAGTAATATAGGCTCGTCAACCTTCAAGTTGTCCAGAGGGTACAATTTACACGTTCTGCCTACCTTGTCCCATATCATCTTGTTCTTGTTGTGAGTGCCGTAACACCTGACACCAACTGTGCGTCCGTGTTCTTGGATTGGTATCCCTATTCTTTCTGCACTCCACCACATCAGCTTACGCTTAATGATGGTTTCTCTGGTTAGTCCTCTCTCAGTTGTCAAGAACTTGTAGAACTCACTGCCACGCTCATCTAGCAAGGCTTCATGCTTAGCCTGAACCATTTCTTCATCAGGAAGGTCAAATTCAAGCTTTATGATGGTCTCGTCTACTTCTTTACCATCCATGATATCATCGCAAATGCCCTTGGCATAGTTGATATCGATTTCCTCATTGTCAATTAATTCACGATAATCCTTGTAGAAGTCATATACATAACCTCCTTTGTCACAGGCGTGGCAACGATACTTGCCATTCATCAGATTTATTGACATTGACTCCTTTTGGTCATCGTGACAAAAAGCTTTGACGCTACACTCACCAGCCATGTTTGGAGTCAGGTTGTCGTAGAATCTGCTATAAAAATTGGCATATTTGTCTTCGTATCTTTTCTTAGCCATTATTACCACCTGCTTTACGTATCACAGGTTGTATCAATCTTGCATCTTTCCATCCTCTGTGATATCTGTCTTGCAATATTCTAAGTTTTAATCCAGTACGTTTGCTCCATCCAACTAAAGTATCTGAAGTGTCATCAATCTTAACATATATTGTGTTATGTTTGTTATTCTGTTGCATAGCCATCACCTCACTTCAGGCTCAAATTTTTCGTAACATGCTTTGCAGCATATGATTCCGTTCGCTTCGTATAGCACCTTATTGCCCAACACATCCTCTGATTCACCACAGGCTGGGCACTTGTCTGGTATGACAATCTGCTTGATTTTAAATGGCAATTCGATGGTTTCTGGCTTGTCGAAGTCTTCACCCACATCTATATCGATGTCTGCCAACACTTCCATCAACCGCTTCTTGTCACGGAACATTTCCTCGACGAAACGTGTCAGCAACTCAGTAGTCTTGATTCCATTGTTCTTAGCTACTGTTTCAAAGCCTTCAAGCACCTTTGGTGCCAAAACAATGCTTATTTTGTGCCTTAACATACCATCACTCCTTTCACACTTGATTATACGGTTGGTACGGGAAATCAATTCTATACGTGTTTTTCTGGTATTTTACTGGAAACTTTTAATGGCACAAAAACCCTTGAACTCATTGAGCCAAGGGCTTTGCTGATTTTCTATTAAGTTGTTAATGTGCAATGGGTGGTTATCAGGTCTTTATCGTGGTAGTGACCACACTTGCCTCTTTATCTAGGCTAACGTGCCTGTACACCCAGCATTGCTTATTTGAAAGGAACATCGTCCTCATCATCTGATGACTCATCTGCTGCAGGTGCTGTGTTTGACTTGCCACCTGAAGCCTGACCACCGCTAACAGATGCACTTGCATCGGTTAAAGAAAGGAATTTCTTCACGTCTGCATAGGTTTCGTCTGTCTGTGTGTTCTTTCTGTGGTACACGATGACTTTGATTTCCTTGCCTACACATTTGCTGAAGTCAATGTCAACTGTCTTCTTGCCAAGTGTAACACCGCATGCTACAAGGAACTCTCTGATTTTGAACATAGTCGATTCAACGAATGTCAAGTTGGTGAATATCTGTCTGCCTTTGAATTCACCCTTGCTGACTTTGAGCACAACCTTCAGCATGTCATTGCCATTGCTTGACTGCTTCTCAGTTAAGTCAAAGATGTGAACACTGTATGTTCCTGCAGGCAATAGGTCAAAACCTTCTGATACGTTTGAAAAATCAATTTTTCTTTTAAGTGCCATGATAATCTCCTTCTGCCTTTCGGCTTGCCTTTCGGCATTTTATTTTGGTTTATTGTTCTGCACCTGTGATAAGTGCCATAATACGTTTGAAAGTTGGATTTAAGACGCCATTTCCAAGTCTGCCAGAACGGTCTTTTGCTGTCCTGTTCTTGAATGGCTGCACTTGCAGTATCCTGTCAAGTTTGGTCTCATCGTCCTTGTTCTGTTTAACATAGTAGTATCCCACTATATCAACATAGCTGTACACGTCCTCTGACAATTTGTCAGTCAATGCAGGTCTGGTATAGAGTTCACCAGTCAGGTCATCTTTGGTCTCCTTGGCAAGTGCCGTGAATATGACGTTCATCGGCAAGTCTCTGAAGGCTCTGACCACCTTCCTCATCTGGTTGGTGTTACTGCCATAATCAGGTAATGTTGCAGCTTTGACTTCAAAGTCTGCAAAGCCTGTGACCATCTCAGTATCATCCTCAGTTGAAGCGGTTAATTGTGCAGCTTCTTGCTCAGCTGCTTGTTGTTCGCCATCTGACTCTTCATCATCGTCGCAAATGATGTCACCGTCCTCAGTGTCACCGATTTGATTCCATGTACCACCGTGTTTGATATCGATGATTCTGTCCATACTGCGTTTCTGCAGTTCTGTCAGTGAGTCAATTGCAACTGCATAGTACAATCTTGGTTCTTGCCCATTCCTAGGCTCGTCACCATGCTCCATAGTCCACAACGCATCTTTGATACGTTCAAACCTTGCAACTGCATCCTTAGGCACTTCTTTCTTGGTCTTGCCTGCATACTGTTTCTGCAGCTTAGTCAAGCGGTCTCTCAGTAAGCAATGGTTGTACAGGAATTCGTAAATGAGATTCATCTCAACGAAATTGTCCAACGGGAATGACTTTGCTTTCTGGTTTACAATGTCCTTCAAGTCAGGGTTTTTGAGTGATAGCAAGCCGTTTTCATCTGACACTATGAATAGGTCTGGTGCTGTGCCTGCAAGCACTGTTTTACCTTGCCCTGAATCACCATATATGAGGATTTTGATGTAATACTCGATATCCTCAACTGCAATTGACTTCTTGGTCAATAGTTTGGTGAATTCTTGCATGTTTGTTCTCCTTTCTGCCTCATCTTTTCAATGGGCTAATCAATTCTTCACCTCTTAGATTCATATCATAATATCTGTATCTAAGAGTGGTCGGTTTTAAGCCAACACGTTTTGACCAACCTGTGATTGTATCTGTGATACCGTTAATTGTAATGAATAATGTGTTCCGCTTATTGTTTTGTTGTTCCAGATTGGTTATCCATCTGCAATTGCTCGGTTCATAACCCATATTGTTGTCTTTGCGGTCTAAAGTAAGTTCATCTGTATAACCATGAGTTATAGCCCAATTCATAAATGGTATAAACTCTTGCCATTCATCACAAACTTTGATTCCTCTGCCACCATATCTTGGGTAATCAGGTGCTTTTGAATTACTACAACGTCCTTTCATATGTCCCCATATGCGATATAATCGTGTTTCCTCTAATCCGTGTTTCACAAATATCACCTCGGTCTGCCACAATCGGCTGGTTAGCTGGTATGGTTGAGAAGAAGTTGTGCAGCGTCTTGTATCTGCCTAGCAACGTTTCCACCGCTGCACTGAAGCTTACCCACCATACACAACAATTATACGCTTACCGCTTCTGTTCAATTCCATCCAATAATTCTTTGCCTATCTTTCCGGCTCTTGCATTGAAAGTTCAGGATTCATGGTTTCTCTGACTATGAAGTTGCCTGCAATGTAGCTGGCTGTGTCACCCTTCTTGCTGTCAAGTATGCACAAATTGCAGTACTGGCAGTTCTTGCACATGAAGTTTGGTGTTCTGTAGAACACGGCTTCATCTTTGGTTTTGTTGTACAGCTTCATCATACCCTTGATTGCCTGCACTGTGTAGAATATCTCATTCCTAGTCTCCAGTAACTGATGATGTTTCCTGGATATTATCTTTCTGCCAAAGAAGCGGTCTCCCTTCTCCTTCAAGATACCAAGGATTTCCGTGTAGTCTGCAGGGTTAAAGCCATGCTCCAATATGGCTTCCATGTACATATCGTATGTTGTGTCAATGTTCTTGGCTACGCTCAATCCCTTACCGCTCTTCAGTGGCTCAGGCTTGCGTGGTGCTTTCTTCCTGATTACATTAAGGATACCACCACCATAGTCCTCATAAAGCGTGCTTGCCACCAATGTGTAGTTGTTAAGCTGTTCTTCCAACTCAACTGTCTCAAAGCGGTTGTCAACGCTGTCTGCAGTGGTCTTGTGTTCAAAGAACCAGATGGTATCAAACTCGTCTTTGACAATCATGTCAAATTTACCCATAAACTTGTCTCTAGTCCGTTTCCCATTGGCAGAGTATATTGGTATGGTGAACTCCTTTTCCGTGGCTAAAACACAATATTTTGACAAATCATCTGCATTAATCTCGATGTACCGTGTGACAATTGCTTCTGCTTCTTCTCTCATCTCGACAAATTGAGCAACTTCCTCATCAAACAGGTCTTTTGTCTTCTCAGCAAAGTATGCTTCACTGGCTGTCATCATGGCTGTGTAACGTATTTCAGCCAACACCTGAAGGCTGTCACCGTGTGTACCAGTCACCAGAATGGCACTCCCATTACCTGATGGGTTATAGAAGCTGTCCAGCAAATGATGCACGTATGAGCCAAGTTCTAGGTTACGCTTGTGCCCTACTGGGTCAAGCAACTTCACGAATCGGTAAAACCACTTCTTTGGGCACGCTTTGAAGCATGCCAGCTGGCTTGTTGTAAATTTCATTAATCCTTCACCTCTCTCACAATATATAGGTTTTCGTTTATTCGTTGTATCCTAGTTTTCACAGGACACGCATTCACTATATCCATGGCATGCACCGCATTAGTGCATGTCGTGAAGCCTTTCTCAGCAACTTCCTTTACCTTCACGTTGGTCTCAGCCTGTGACAGATGCCCTTTGTGACGAATGAGATACCTTATGACCAACACGATGTAAATCACTATTGCCATCATTACTGCACCGATGATGAAGTTTACGAACGTTGTTATCAGGTATGATACCATACCAACACCTCCTTAGCATTCGTGGAACGCTTTCCACTTGAATGTGCGTTTTGTTTGATTCCAGTCAATACCAAAGGCTTCAAACAGCTTCTTAAGGTTGCTGAAGTTCCTGCCATACGGTGAGAACATCTTGAATAACTCACTGTAACGGTTCAAGAAATCCTGTGCTTCCTCAAACTCCATGTCCTCATGTCTTGGGCATTTCCAACGGAAAAAGTCAGATATTGACTTTACATAGTCGTATTGCTTCTGGGTGCATGTGTTACGGCTGAAATCATAGTCCTTATAACTTGTTCCTCTACCATAGTTACCTTGTGCTGTGCGTTGTCCTTGCTGTCTTTGCTGTCCACCTGAAGGGTTGGATTTGCTCCATTGTTTACCAGTCCATTTCTGTCCTGTTATTGCCTCCCAGCGTCCTATAGATGCATTGCGTTCATGTTCACCAGTTGAAGGATGTAAAATTAAAGCTTCTAATGAAGCCACTCGTCTTGCTTTGCTATCAGTCATACTTATCACTCCATTCGCTTGATTATACATCAGATGCCGCAATGTCATTCCATTTCTGGACATATTCCCGAAATAAGACGATAGTAATTGACCGCTCAAAATGCTCCTTTTAAAGGGATGGATTGGATTGATTTGTCCTTTAAAGCACGAAAACAAAATATTTTCATTTACTATCGTCTTATTTCGGGGAATCTTACCGAAATCCAGATGATATAGAAAAAGGTGGATTCTCAGGAATCCACCTTTAACTGGATGTGCTGGTTATACTTCAATGTCCTTGGCTTTGATTACGTCCTTTGAGAACGGAACTTTCATGTCAATGCCATGTTCCTTGCAGTATTTCTTTTTGAGGTCTTTGAACTGGCTCTTATCAGCGACTTCCAAGATAGTCATCTGAAGGTTGCCTTTGCATGCATCGTATGCATCCTGCATTTCCTTGTTAGGGTTTTTCTTCTCAGCATTCCACTTGCTGTAGTCTTTCCAACAAACTTCAATTCTTGAAGATGTACAAACTGCTTTGTATTTGCCATCAGGACTGGATACAAGGAACACACCGCTTGTTACTGGTGCTTTCTCCTTCTTCTCAGGCTTGGTTGCAGTCTCTGCAGCCTTGTTCTCAACCTTGGTTTCTGCTGCTGTGTCAGCTGCTGCATCTGCAGCTTTCTTGTTTGTCAATTTTACTCCCATGATAAAATCCTCCTTATTAATCGTGCTACACCGTATGGTGTGCTGTGCTTCGCTAACATTATACGTGGTGTTCCGTTGTTCAATTCCATCGTTGACGCAATTCGTTTCCGTATTTTTCTAAGAACGTGAATTTGCCGTCTATGATGTGGTTGAAGCTGGTTTCCTTCCTTAGAAGTCGGTATTCAATGTATTCCTCGATGCTATCTTTGGTGACGATGCTATAAACTCCTAATGCGTTCTTCTGCCCAATTCTCATGAGTCTATCCTCTGCTTGCAGGTTTTTCATAGGGTTTGGGTGCTTGTCAAGGAATATGCACATATCTGATACGTGCTGCAAACCGTCCAAGCCTGTGCCACCAGCCTGTATAGTGGCTATCAATATCCTGCAATCTGGGTCATTCTGGAAACGTTTGACAGCCAGTTGCCTCCCTTCAGGTGTTACCTCACCATGTATCTCAGCTACCTGCCAGCCACGGTTATTGAGGTTATCCCTTGCTATTTTGAGTGCTTCTGAGAATGTGGTAAATACCACAATCTTGTGGTCTTTGATGCTTGATTCAATGAGGTCTTCCAGTGCTTGAAGTTTTGCCGATGTAACGCCATCACGCTTTGTTCCCAATAGGTGCTGGGTGATACATACCTGTTTAAGCCTTGTAAACTGTGTTAAAACTGTTGGAGTCACGACAACGTCACCGTTATCCAGTACTGCTATCATATCCTTTAAAACGTCCTTATAAACCATCCTATCAGCTGCAGTCATTTCGACTGGTATTGTGGTGTATTGCTTCTCAGGTAAATCAGGAAGCACCTCTGTTTTGAGCCTACGTATCATGCAAGGTTGCAGCAATTCGTGTATTTCCTTGGGTGATATCGCACCAACTGGTACTTTGATGTCCTTACCTTGTTCGTTGGTAAACTCATTGATTACACAGTATTGCTCAACGAATTTCCAGTAACTACTGAAACTCTTGGGGAATAGCCAGTTCAGTATGCTCCATAACTCCTGTGGTGCATTCTCCATTGGTGTACCTGTAAGTGCCCACGCATATGTGGATTTAATCTGTTTGATGGCTATGGTGTGCAGCGTATCCTTATTCTTAAGCTTGTGTGCTTCGTCACATATGACCACATCCCACTGCATACCTGCAAGTTCTGGGTGTATCCTAGCACCTTCATAGTTAATGACCATGTATCCTTCTTGATAGTCTGCAATCTGCTTATCACGCTTCTTCTTGTCACCATTAACCACGGTAATAGGCTTGCTTCCCCACTTTAACAACTCTGACTCCCAGCTGAACTTAACGCTATTGAGAGTGATTATCAAAATGCGGTGCAAACCTTGTTCCTCTGCAGCTGCAATGGATTCAAGCGTTTTGCCTAAACCCATGTCATCTGCACATATCACACGCTGTCCTTTTAATAGGAAGTTGACGCCAACACGCTGGTAGTCGTACAATTTGCTAGCTATGATGCTGCTAAGCTGCACGTCTTGGTTGTTCTTGATGCGTTTCAAACGTTCCCTACCTCGTATGTGCCTATCTACCCAGTCTTGAACCTCTGCACTGATGGTAATGTCTGGGAATGATATCTTTACCTGTCTGTATGTCTTGTAGTCGGCTTGCCATGCCCATGCTCTCAGTCCTTTGTTGAAATTCGCTCCTGGAATGGCTTTGATGCTCTCATTGTCATCCATGGTAGTGCCTGATATTACAAACTTATTGTCAATAAACAGTAGACTTGGCATCTTTTCTCCTCCTTCCTTCTGTTGTTGCATTGGACTTTCATGGTTGCCCATCTACAATTTGAAGGCTCATAATTTCCGTTATTGTCTTTACGATCAAGTGTCAGGTGTTCTTCATATCCGTTGGATAATGCCCAATCACGGAAATCCAAGAACGAATTGCACCATTGTGAGCACACTCTGATTCCACGTTCACCATAATAACTGTAATTGTGTGCTCTTGGATTGTTGCATCTGTTCTTCATGTCTGCCCATATCCTGTGTATCCTGCTTCTACTTAACCCATGCTTGGTATACAGCAAACTTGGCATTCTTGCACCTTCCTTCTTATACCCTTCATGATGCGTGATACGTGTGGCTGTTGGAAACCGTACATCTCAGCTATCTTCCACTGTTCAACACCATCGATGGCTATCTTGCATAATATGTCCCATTCCCTGTCTGTGAGCACTGCTTTGATTGCTTCTGCTACCTTACCGTATACAATGCGGTCTTCTACTTGTGCAAATCCTTCATCTTCATAGCCAAAGTCCTCGATTGAAGTACCAGTGTCTTCACCGTCTTCATTGGTTGAATCGATGAGAAGCATCTCAGATGAGTGGCGTTGGGTTCTACGTAACTCGTTACGAATCTCATTGTTAATATGGCTGTGTGCCCACGTTTGGAACTTAGCACCCTTACCATCTTCGAAGGTTTTGGAAGCTTTAAACAAGCCGATAGATGCAAGTTGGTAGCAATCATCATAATCAAGTGAAGTACGTCTGCTCCAGAATATGGCTGCAGATTTCGCAAGGTTAAGGTTTTCTTCAAATAATTTACTCATATGGTTTTGCTCCTTTTATTGTTATTTTTGGACTTTCATTGTCACCCACCTGCAATTGGAAGGCTCATAATTTCCATCGTTGTTTCGCCTATCTATGGTCAATCCATCTTTGTATCCATGTTCCAATGCCCATTCCATGAATGGTATAAATTCTTGCCACTCATCACAAACTGTAATACCACGACTTCCATAGTTCTTGTATTTGTCACCAAAGGTGCATGTGCAACGGTATCGCATTGCACACCATATATTATACAATCTTGTCTTTTTCATACCATGTTTGAAGTTTGGGTTAAGGTCACCCAAGAATCTTTCAAATGGTAGATTTGTTGTCATAAAAATGACCTCCTGTTTGATTATTTTGGTGGTTTGGGGTACTTTTCCATCCCCAAGGTTGCGTTGGTTTAAATTGATTTTAGGAGGGTACATTGCTATTTACGTTTATTTAGTTCTTGTTCTAGCTTTGTAGCCCACCTACAATTGTCTGGTTCATAGTTGCCATTGTCAATTCTTTGCTATAACCATGTGTCTGCCCAATCGTGGAATTTTTCAAACGATTCTTGCCATTCTTCGCACACTGTTATGCCACGTCCACCGTAATACTTGTAATTGTGTGCCTTAGGCTGGTTACACCTGTTTTCATGTGTTGCCATATACTGTAAAGCCTAGTATAACACATTCCGTGAGTTTTCATGCTACCTCCTTGTGGAAGAGGGTGTTTCCACCCTCAATATTGCTGTTATGTACCTTAGATGACTTCGTAATCAGCTGCTATCATATCGTACTTTTTCCAAGTTTTGGCTGGTATCATGAGCATCTTGCCAGCTTCACGTTCCATCTCAAGTCTCTTTTCATCGTCCAGTCCTCTTGCTGCAGCTGTAAAGCTGTTAACTACACCGTATGCTGTGTCATCGTCTTCCCAAAGGTCTTTGGCTGTGTCAATAACGGTTTTGCTAAAATCGAACTCTTTGCCTATTACATCATGCACGGTTACTGTGTTTGTGAGTTGCAGTTGCTTCAGTGTTGCAAATTGCTCCATGGTCTTGGTTGCGTTCTGCACTCCATCTGTGATTGCTTGACAGCATCTGTTGAAGAATGCACCGTCATTGATGAAAATGTGTCTCTGTGTGAGCATATCGCCTTTTTCCATACGTCTCATGCCATTGGTGCAAACCAGTCTCCAAACGAAACCCATGATATTCATGGCACTATAGCCAACTTCACTGTTTACGATATCCAAACCCACCTGAAGGATGTCACCCTTAGCTTTGGTTGTGAGACCAAACTGCTTAGCTGTCTGTGGAAGGGTGATTCTAACGTGCATTCTGTGGTCAAGCAGGTTGTACGACTCGATGGAATATTCCTTGGTGTAGTGGTTGATGATTTTGGTGAGTGCTTCCATCACCTTATCGTTATCGAGAACTGAGTACTTATCACTCATGACGCCACGGATATAAGGTGATTCACCTGCATCCTCATCTGTGTCCTCATCACCGTCTGGGTTGATGTTGCCGACTTTGGTACGAACGAACCATTCGCTGTCATCCTGTTGAATAACACGGTTGGTGTGGTAGGCTGCAAGTTCTGGGTCAGTGTCTAGCAGGCCTGAGAAATATTTGGCTGGCATACCAAGTCTGGCGAATATCTGGTTGTTTGCCCATCTGGTTGCCTTGAATTGCTCTGCACCGATGTTCCAAGAAGCATCGTCTTTGAGAATGATGGTCTTTGCTGGTACTGTAAGGTCTCTCTTGCTTGCGGAATTGTTTAAAATGGTTGAAGTAATGGATTCCATAGTATTTGTCATGGCGGTAATCTCCTTTCAAATTTAGGAATTGGTTTGTGGGATGTGCTTGTAGATGGATGTTGCACAGTGCTTTACGTGTGAAATGCTGTGGGTTTCTAGTAGTCCTGTGTTGCTGCATCTTGTGGTTGCCTCATCACCCTTATTACACCTCTTTGTACAGTGTTAAACAACCTTTTGGAACTTCCTCATAGCTGTATAATTTGTTAGCATCTGCATCTTCTACAAATGCGTTGTAATCATTATCGTTATCCATAGCATATCCTAACGACTTATACCAATTAACAAGACTTACAATTGATTCTATAGTGTTTCCTTGGTTATCTGAGTAAGGAAAAGCATCCAAAATAACTTCTTGCTTGTTTTGAATTTTGGTTTCTTCTTCTATAAGATTGATTAATTCTTTTGCTATGCCTTGGCCTCTGTTCAACTCTGGAACAAATATTGTGTTGATATAGTTGTGGCCCTCGTTTTCGGTAATTTCTATAGTTACATGCCATTCGCCTTGCATACTTGGTCTTACTGCTACATTGTATTTATCTGATATGATTTTAGAAATTTTGTTATACATAATTGTTCCCCCTCAATTTGTATCCAAGTATCATAACTGTAATTCCTACAACTGCTACTGTCCAAAAATATGATCATCCGCTGTGTGTCATGTGAACCGCTCCTTTCGTATTGTCGGGAATGTCCTTCCCTGTAATTTTATTATCTCTCTAATCAGAAAGTGTATCACACCGCATATTTAACAATGTGGCTTGATTATTGCTTATTGTGTTAAAAACGCTTGAAATATCTTGTCGTGTCGCCATTTTTCATATAGAAACAACCTTGTTTCTGCCAGTTTCCTTGGCTTGGTAAAGTGCCTTGTCTGCATATGAAAGGCTTGTTGAAACACCAATTGATGCAGTTACAGATGTTCCTTTTTCTATTGCAATCCTTATTCTTTCAGCAACCAACACAGCACGTTCAATTTCAGTGTCTTGTAGAAATATGACAAATTCTTCACCACCATATCTGATGGTATCAGTGTAACGTACAATGTTCATAATGACTCCTGCAACGTCCTTAAGCACTGTATCACCTGCTTCATGACCTAGTGTGTCATTAACCTTTTTGAAGTGGTCTATATCGATGATTAAAGCACAGCAATTGAAAGTCTCAATTGACTTGCTGTTGTCCAATAGATAGTTACGGTTTTTGCATCCTGTAAGTCTATCAGTATATGCTACACGCTCCAATTCAATGAACTTTTCATATTTAGTAACATCGTCCATTTCCAAAAATGCTTGAATATCCATATATACCGCTCCCTTCTTACAGCCTGTCATCATCAGTGGTGGTAGGCTACTTCCACCATACGGTGCGGTTGCACCGTTTCGACTATTTGTACTGTGCTGTGTTCTTGTAAAATGTGGATTTACTGATTTTCATCTCTTCGCAAATGTCCTTAACTGACTTTCCTGATTTGTAAGCTTCAAAGAGTGCCTTGTAGTCAAGCTTTGCTGATTCGCCAATTGTAAGCGGTTTGCCAATTACTTCGGAAACGAATGCTACTGGTACTGCAATGGTTTCTTTGGTCTCAGGCTCTGGTGTAGGTGCTGGTGTGTCAACCGTTGGTGCTGGTGTACCATCAAGTGTTCCCATCTGTTCGAGTGCTTGCTCAGGTGTGAGTGCTGGTTTATCAGCCTTTGGTGTCTTGGCTGGCTTGTCAGTCTTTGGCTTGCCGCCTTTGTTGGAAAGTCCGAACTCTGTCTTTGCTGCTTCAAGTGCTTCAATGGTATCCACTGCTTTAAGGATGTCGACTTTGAAGGTTGCGGATGGTTCGGTTGCCAATGCTTCCTTAACTACTCTGTCGAACTCAGCTTGCATCGTCTTGGGTGCTTTACCCTTCTTACACCAGTTCATGTAGTCACGTGTACAAACTTCGATTTGGCTGGATGCTCCCACTAATTTGAAAGCTTCCTCAGTGCTAAAATTGGAAGTTACCTTGTAAATACCGATTGTTTTGTTGCTCATAAAAATCACCTAATCCTTTCAATTTGTTGTTGTGGAAGCACCGCTCCCTGTATGCTAAGGCACTGGTAAAGAGCGATAATAAGATTAAGGCTTTAGTCCTATCTTTAAGTCCCATCTTGACCTGCCTCATCGGCACTGGATGGTCAATCCCAGTGGACGGTGGTGTTACCCACCGTTTCGGCTTAATAACAACTGATATGTTCGGCAAACAGCCAGTCTGGCATCATGTAGAAGCTACCATTGGTTGCGAATCCATTGCGGTCTCTGTGCTCATACCCTATCCAGTTGCAATCTGTGTAAGCTGCACGTTCTTCGTCGCTGTCGCATGAGTCAAGCATTTCCAGCTGGGTGTTGTCTTTGTCTTGGTCTTTATCAGCCGGTGCTACGATTTTGACGACTTTGATGATTCCCTCTTCGATACCCTGCCACGCTTCTGATGCGTGAATCCTGTAAATGCTGCCAACCTTGACTGTCCTGGTTTCTTCTAATTTCAATTCGTTCATGGTGGTTGCTCCTTTCATCAGGGTGCTTGTCGCTCCCTGTAATCTTATTATCCATTTAATTGAGAATAATGTCATACCTGATTTTGGTTGATTTAATACGTTATGGATTGTTACACGCCAAAGGCTCTGGTTACATCACGGTGTGTCTGCTATTTGCTTGTTTTTTCATGAAATATCAATAACGTTGGAAGGTAATTTAAGGTAAAATCGAGTCAGCAAAGCTGCACCGTTGATGCACTTTGGCAAATGCTTGGCAAATGGACGATGGGTCAGGTACTTTGCTGTCCACTGAATTCGATTGGTTTAAAACCAAAATAAACGCAACCGTGGGTACTTGCATTAAAAAACCGCTCTGGAAGAATCCAAAGCGGTCTCGTTTTGCGTTATATGTTATCCCTGTGTTTCGCTTGCCTGACTCTGCTCAGCCTTTACGGTATCAATTATAACAGGCTTGACTGGCTGTGGTGCTGCTACTTCAGGTGTTGCAGGTTTTGGTGCTAGCAATTTTCCAACTGCAGAACCACCACCGAACATAGCAAGTGATACACCTGCTGCAATGAACGCTTCTTTACCTGCTCCCAACATGTTACCACCGAACAATGCAGCATTAGCCACATTACACGTGATTGCAATGACAAAAGCTATGAAAGGCTTCAAGTCACTGTATGTGTCTGGCATACGTTTCCTGATTACTTCCACGATTGCCATTGCAAAGAGGATGATGTACTCAATGGGTATCATTGTTACTTCTGTCATGTCAATCCTCCTTATTTCTTCGTTATGGTTACAGTTTTTGTAGTTGCATCCCACGCAACTTCTGCACCCAATGCTTCAGCCAAAAATCTGGCTGGGACAAGTACCCTACCGTTGACCATTGTTGCCTTTACGTCCATTTTAGCATCAATGTCGATGCCATTAACCACCACGTGAATCCCACCTGAAGAGACGCACGCTTCTTGCCACTGTATGTTGAAGAAATCGCATATTGCCATTGCCTCAGCCTTTGCATATTCATCAGTGTGTTCAATCATGTGAATGACTTCTGCTGCATTGGTGTGGAACATGTGTTCTATCAAACATGCAGGTGGATTTGTGTGCTGCACAACATACAAACCCGACTTGCACAATGATGTATCTGGCATGATTCCACGGTCTTTTCCAGGTGATAATGGTGCTATCCTGTCATAAAGCAGTTTTGAGATTTTGTAGCTGTTACTGTTAATGCCACCCTGTCCATAGTAGTAAACCTCTGTTCCCTCTGCTGCA
>Ga0116170_10000746_pt1 | contig 34191 bp, 23 predicted proteins | sample AD_JPNHW1_MetaG_FD_89797 | JGI IMG/M metagenome (GOLD analysis project Ga0116170, IMG submission 89797) | Active sludge microbial communities of municipal wastewater-treating anaerobic digesters from Japan - AD_JPNHW1_MetaG | ecosystem: Engineered > Bioreactor > Anaerobic > Digestate | place... | reverse complement strand
GGGGGTTCCGGTGCAGCCGAACAAGGCCATCGTGGGTGCCAATGCCTTCGCGCACGAATCGGGGATCCACCAGGACGGCGTCCTCAAGGCGCGCGCCACCTACGAGATCATGACGCCGGAATCCGTCGGACGGAGTTCCCACAAGATGGTGCTGGGCAAGCATTCGGGCAAGCACGCCTTGCAGGATCGCCTCAAGTCCCTGGGCTTCGATCCTTCGGAAGCCGAGCTCAACGCCGTGTTCGAGCGATTCAAGGTCCTGGCCGACAAGAAGAAGGAGGTCTTCGACGAGGACCTGGTGGCGCTCATGGCGGAGGAGACGGATTCCGTCGAGGCCGGGGACGACTGGATCCTGGTGGGGTATTCCGTGCTGTCCGGCGGCATCGCCCCCGAGGCCACGGTGGAACTGCGACGCGGAGGCACCGCTCCGGTCAGCGCCAAGGCCAAGGGAGACGGTCCGGTGGACGCCGTGCTCAAGGCCATCCGCGAATTGACCGGGCGCACCATCGACATCGACACCTACCAGCTGAAGGCCATCACCGGGGGAACCGACGCCCAGGGCGAAGTGGCCGTCAGCGCCCGTCTGGGAGGGCGCACCCTCACCGGCCAGGGACGCAGCACAGACATCATCGAGGCGAGCGCCAAGGCTTACCTCTCCCTGATCCGCCGGGCGGCCGCCAACAACATGACGCCGCTGGTCATGCGTTCCGAACCCTAGTCCTCCACGGAGTCCGACCCAGCCAGCGACCGGAGCCAGCGCCGGATCCTCGGGACCTCGTGGTCCAGGTCCAGCGTGTGGCCCTTGTCGAACACCTCGCGTTCGAGCGGGACCCCGAGTCCCCCAAGCGCGGTGTACTGGTTCTGGGCCATTTCCAGAGGGATGGTCCGGTCCGTTCTCCCGTGGGTCACCAGGATGCGTCGCGATCGGGCCAGGGGCCCGAGCCCGTCGGGCATGTCCCCGATCTGGGGCAGGTATCCGGAGATGCCCAGGACTCCCGCCAGGGGGACATCCTCCCGCAGGGCCGTGTCGATGGCGATGGTGCAGCCCTGGCTGAAGCCGCCCAGGACGATGCTCGCGGGGTCGCGGTCCAGGGAACGGAGCATCTCCAGCAGGAGTCCCCGGCTCCTGGCGATGTCGGCGAAGGTGCGGTCGGTTTTCCTGTGCCGTTCGTCCAGTTCGAACCACGCCCAGCCCTTGCCGTGGGGGATGGGGCCCTGGAGCACGACCATCTCCAGCCAGGGAAGATCGAAGGCCATCCGCAGGAACGACCAGTCGCGCATGCGTCCCCCCATCCCGTGGAGGAACACCAGGGTGAGGCGTCGCTCGCGGTCGGCGGGAAGGATGGAATGGACCATGCGAACGGACCTAGGCTCCGGGAGAGAACAGGTCGGTTTGGGACGTGCGGTTCTCGTGGAACACTCCGTCGACGAACTGGCCCTTTTCCAGGTATCCGCGGGCGACGCGACAGAATTCATCGACAAGTTTGAATTGCCTGTGCTTCTCGCAGAGCTTCATCCCCACGTCGAAGATGTGCTCGAAGTACCGGTTGCCCATCTTGATCTCGCGGGTGGCCACGATCACCAGGTCCATGGCGTCGGCCGCGGCGACCACCTCCCCCTCGCGTCCGCGCTTGGCGTCCTTGGCGTCGGAGGCGTAGCGACGGGAAAGGTCGTCGGGAAGTTCGTGGAAGGCCTCGTTCTCCAGAACCGTCTCCACGATCTCCTCGAGGAGCTGGCCGAGCCTTCCGCCCTGGTAGCGGTGCTTGATGGGGTGGGGAATGTCGGAGACGATGGTCTCCTCGAAATCGTGCCACAGCGCCTTGCGGAGGATTCGCTCGACGGAAAGGCCTGGATCTCCTTCGCGGTCGGCGATCATCATGGCCAGGACGGCCACATCGAAGCTGTGGTTGGCCACGCTGTCGGGGTGGGCGGACGGTAGTGTGCCGAACCGACGGATGGCGCTCAGGTTCCGGAGCCGTTCGAAGAAGCTGGGAAGCCCCTCTGGATTCCAATCCTTCACGCCGTGCCCTGCGAAAGAGGGAGCTTCATCCGGCAGCGAAGACCGCCGTCGATGCGCGCCTCGGCGAACAGGGAGCAACCCGGTCGATTGAAGGCTTCCTTGGCGGCGATCAGTTCCTGGTCCAGCCCAAGGCGGTCCTTCAGGAAGGGACGACTCCCGTCGAAGATGGATCCCAGGGCGCCATCGTCCGGCGTGGCGGCGGTGTCTTCGATGACCACTTCGGCCGATAGGGGGCCATGCCCCATGGCGATCAGGACCTGGCCCCCCGCGGCCGACCTCTTGGCATGGAAACGCAGAAGGGAGGTCATCGCGTCGCCGATGGATTCGGGGTCGATGTTCAATGCTGGAGGATTGTCCGGGATGCGCAGCGAAACGGCGGGAAAGGCAGGACCGATTTCCTGGGCCACTTGCTGGAGGCGGCGTCGGAGGGTTCCGGAAATCCCCGTGGAGTCGGGAATCGGCAGGGCGATGGAGGTCCCCGGAGGTCTGGAGACCGGTTTCGAGTGGGGCCTGCGACGGAGGGCCAAGCCGAGTCCAACCAACCCGCAGAGAGCGACCAGCAAGCCGACCAACCTGGGAATCCAGGGGGGGATCGGCCCGGAAATCCGATACTCGGCCGTGGAACTCCTGGCGCAGAGATCGAAGGTATCGCAGGCGAGGATCTCCAACCGGTGCACCCCGGGAGTGGCGGGGATCTTGTGGGAGTATTCGAAGACGCCCTTGTTGGAAGTCGAAGCGGCCAGAGGTCCTTGCGATTGGTCGTCCAGGAACAGCTCCACCCTGCGGAGTCCGCAGGGGGCCTCGATTTGGACGCGGACATCCACCGGTTCCTGTTTTCTGGAGCCGAGCGCGGATGGAGGTGGCGAGATCCAGCGGAACTTGGCTACCCCGGAAGTGCAGCGTGCGGACGATAGGCTCGGCGTGGGCGTGATCGCGGGCGCGGCGATGGAGTCGACTGGCCGGACCGAGGAGGCGATGGCGCTGTCCTTGGGGGCGGAGGGAGCTGGTGCGGTGGGAGGTGGCTCCGGTTCGCTTGCCAGGGTGTCCACCGCCACGGGGGGCGCACGCATGGCGGCGATCTCCTCCGCCTCGCGTTTGGCTCTTTCCGCACGCATCTGTTCCAGGGCATCCAGGCGCGCACGGGGATGCTCCGGCGACGAGTCCGCCACGATCCGTTGCCGCGAAAGGTTCTCCAGGAGAGATTCCGTCCTGTCCCGTTCGCCGAACTCTCCCGACTTCTCGTGCTGGAGGGCGGCCAATTGCAGGCTGTCCAGCAAAGCGTCGGTAGGAAGCGCCGATGACGTTCCAAACAGCCAGAGAACGACGGCGCATGCTCGCGAGAGGGAGATCATCGCGGTCAAAGATACCACGTTCCCGCGCCTGTTGCCGGAATGCGCATCAGGTGGCATCGGGTAGCAATTCCCCGCCGTAGACGGTGATGACTTCGCCCGACGACAGCGATTCGACCTCGAGGGAGCCGTCGTCCTGCACGGAGCGGACCCGGATCCGCCGGGTCGGGCCGGTTCCGGCCAAGCGGAAGGTGCGTCCTTCCACATCGGAGAAGCTCCGGAACTCCTCGACCAGACAGGCGAATCCATCGGATTCCAACGCACGATCGACCTCGCTCCACAGCTGGAGGAATCGTTCGAGGATGCATTCGCAATCCAAGGTCCGACCCGCTTGCCGGGAGAGGGTCGTCGTGGGCTGGCCCACGCCCTCCAGGCTCGAACCGGGGAGGTCGACATCGATTCCGACACCGACCAACAGGACGGGAACGCCTTGCGGATGGATCATCTCCGCCAGGATCCCGGCCGCTTTCCCGCCGGAGAGGATGAGGTCGTTGGGCCATTTGAGGCTCACGCTCCCGATTCCCAGCTCCCGGCACAGACGGGCCAAGGCCAAGGCGCACCCCAGCGAAACCAAGGGGGCTTGCGCCAACGGGCGCGTGTCCCAGGGCATGCGGACGGTCAAGTAGAGGCCGCCCTTGGGGGGAGAAACCCAGACACGCTCGAACCGTCCCCGGCCGCGGGTCTGGGATTGGGCCACCACGGTGACCATCCCGGAATCCTGGGGCAGTTCCCGGGCAACCGACATCGTGGAATCGACTTCTCCCAACCGCAGGAGAGTTCCTCCGCGGAACCCTTCAGACACGGGGGCGGGACCGGATCAGCCGGGCGGTTTCCCGGGCGCGAGCGCCGGCGAGACGGACGATGTCGTCTTCCTTGGCGGGCAGGTGCACGGAAGCGTAGTCGAGGAAGACTTCGGCTCCCTTGACGTCGTCCTTTTCCCGACTGCGTCGCACCCTGCGAAGCCAGAGGCGTTCCAGGCCGGGAAGGCGTTCGAGGAGTTCGTCGAGGGAAAGGTCGGGGAATTCTTCCCGGAGGAAGGATCGGGACCAGGCGGACAATTCCGGATCGGAGCCGGACATCGTGGCGCGCAGCGTGATCAAGGTCAGGCATTCCGTGTATGCGTCGATGCCGGCGAGCCGGTCGGCTTCGGACATCCTCCCGGGGCCCACCGCCGGCAGTTCCTTCGCCGTCCACCATTCCTGGGTGCCTTGGACGGCACGGAGGAGATCGCGAGCCGATTTCACCTTCTCCAGGATCCCCCGATGGAACAGGGGCTGTTGACAGATCTTGTTATGGGTGCGGTCGCGGCTGCCCAGCTTCGATTCCGCACGTTCCAGGGAGTACGCGTTCTGCAGCCACATCCAGCCGGGACGGATCCTGACCAGGGAATGGCCCGGGTCGGAAACCACCAGCGAGAAGGGGAGTTTGACCGAACCCGGAGGAACCCTGGTGCCCATGGCGACGAGGCTCCAAGGGGCTTCGGAGAAGTCTGACGGAAATTGTACCTGGCTGCACAACCCGAAGAACTGACCTTCGCCGGGACGAAGCTCCTGGTCGGCGCGGCGTCCGGTGTGGTTGGAGCCCAATGCGGCCCCGTGTCCCACGTTGCCCCGGCCTTCCGGCCAAAGGCAGGCGATCACCATGGACTGATGATGGAATCCCACCAGAGGCCCCAGGATGGAGCTGGTCAGCTCGCCTTCCTGGATTTCCGTGTTGGCACCCACCACGGCGTCCAGGACCTTGGCATGGCGACTGGCTCCGGAGGCTTCGCAGAAGAGCGCCTTGCGCACGATCGCCATGGTGCGGATCCGGACTCCGCACTGGAGAACGGAGTGCTCGACCACGGCGCCTTCGCGGATCTGCGAAGGGGATTCGATGCTGGACAGGACTGCCGTGTCCCGCACCAGTTGGGCGCCGTCGACGCGGGCGTGGGGACCGATCCAGGCGTTGCGGACGGATACGGTGTTGCAAAGCTGTGCGCCCTCGCCTACCCATCCTGCCCCGTGGCGGATGGTCTCCGCGTGGGTGGTCAATGCGTCTTCGTAGGCCATCCGCTCCGGGGAGGATTCGGGATGGAATGCGAGCCAGGCGGCGAGTTCCATGTCCATTTCCGCGAACAGAGGGATGCTTCGTTCCCCCGTTTCCAGGCCCACCTGGATCTTGGAGCCGGTGGCGAACGCCGAAGTGCCCGAGGCGACCAGCGAACCCACGCGGAAGACCACCGCCGCGTCCTGGACCACTTGCCGCGCCAGGATCCCCACATCGTGGATGCAGCAATTTCCGATCACCGCGTCCCGGATGTGCGCGCGACGGATCCCGGTGGGCAGGCTCACATGGCCCGGGAGCATCACGGTGCCGGAGAAGCGGGGGAGCGAGACATCCCCTTCGAACGTGGTTTCCCGGACATGGACGGGGTCGAATCCATCCTGGACTCGCACGCGGGTCCAATCGCCGCAGACGCAACCCTGGCGTTCCAGCTGCAGGGTTTCCGGTGCGGAGAGGGACCTGGTGCGGAATGCGGCTGCACCGTCGCGCAGGAATCCAGCGGACGCCAGAAGCGAGGAGCCGCGAACCAGGCGCTTGAGCGCGGCGGCCGGGGCGTAGGACGCGTTGGATGCCATCAGAACTGGAATCGGATCCCAGCGAGTCGCTCGGAAAAGGCGTCCATGTAGGCCTTCTCGTCGGCGAGGGTGGGGGCTTCGTAGGTCACGGAAAAGCGCAGGTGGGGTCCGATGTCGTCGAAGGGCACGGTGACGATGCTCTTCTCCCGGATGAACCACTGGCTGGCCGCTTCGGCATGCTCGAACACGGGGCCGTTCTCGATGCCCTTGGGCGCCTTCGCGTACAGGAAATACGTTCCTTCGGGCATTCGGGCGTCGAAGCCCAACGCGCGCAGACGTTCCACCAGCATTTCCTGGCGGCGCTGGTACTTCTGCTGGGCTGCCTTCCAGAGGGAGTCGTCGTCCAGCGCGGCGGCGGCGGCCATCTGGATGGCCTTGAACTGTCCGGAATCCGAGTTGTCCTTGACATCTCCCAGGGCCTTGATCACCAGCGGATTGCCGGCGACGAAGCCCAACCGCCACCCGATCATGTGCCAGCCCTTGCTCATCGAGTGGACTTCCACGCCGACATCCATGGCGCCGGGAATTTCCAGGAAGGACAGGGGTTTGGCGCCGTGGGTGAAGGGCAGGTGGGCCGCGTCCTGGATCACCACGATGTTGTGCGCCTTGGCGAAAGCGACGACTTTCTCGTAGAAGGCCCGGGTGGCGGTCTTGCCGGAGGGGCTGTTCGGGTAGTTGATGACCAGGATCTTGGCCTTGGCCAGGACTTCCGCCGGGATGGTGTCCAGGTCCGGGAAAAAGTCGTTTTCCGGGAGCAGGGGGAGGTTGTGGACGATGCCGCCCAGATACCGTGTCCAGGTTCCCGCCACGGGGTACCCCGGAACCGTGAAGAGGGTCACGTCCCCCGGATTGATGAAAACGGCCGGAAGCAAGGCGTACGCCGGCTTGGAGCCGATGGTATGCAGGATCTGGGTGGCGGGGTCCAACTTGACCCCGAAGTTGCGTTCCATGTAGCGCGCGGCGGCTTCCTGGTACGGAAGAATGCCGTTGTCCGCGTAGCCGCGGTTGGAAGGAACATCGACCTCCCGCTTGAGCGCCGCACGAACCGGAGCGGGAGCCATTTCGTCGTTTTCACCGATTCCGAAATCGATCAAGGGACGATTGGGGAAGTCCGCGATGGCTTGGCGCTTCGCACGCTTGATCTTCTCGAACTTGTAGATGGCGTTGGACTTGCCGTAGTTTTCGCCGCCGATCCGCTCGGCGAACAGCTTCTGGATATACGATTCGTTCACAAGATCCTCGATTGCATGGAACGTACCCGCGCTTCGAAAACCCGCAGGCATCTTTGGCAAAGATAGGGAACGGCCGGGCCAAGGCGGGGGCTTGACGTCCAAAAGCCGACGGGAAAGGTCAGTCGAATCTGAATTGGGTTCCGAATTCCCCGCGTCTGTATGTGCTGCTTCGTTCGCCGATATTGCCGCCGAAGGCGGCTCCAAGGTACAGGCGGGCCAGGTAGGGGAGGTCGAAGATGGCGCGCGCCTGAGCGCCCAGGTGGAGACTTGCACTGAGCTCGTCGGTCAGGGCCAGTCCCAACTGTGTCCCCAACTGGGGGCGAACTTTGCTTCGGATGCCTCCAAACCAGCTTTGGATTCCGATGGTGGCCAGATCCAATCCTCCCATCTCCCCATTCTGGTGTTCGTAACTGCCGGTGATCCCGAGATCGGCGTGTTCTGTCAAGGAGGACAGCACGCCCGCCGACACGCCGATTCCGGGTTGATTCAGCTGCGGGATGCTTCTTCCACTCACCAAAGGCCCCCCTTCGATGAGGAAATCTCCCTTGAACGCGGAGGTGGCGATGGGAAGGCTCAAAAGAACGAGAACCACAAGGGATGCGTTCTGTTGGTGCGGGTGCTTCGGAAAGAGGAAGGAGGAACGACTGGAAGAGGAAGTTGCCATGGGCGGAGGAATCCAGGGACGTGGTGCGGGCGACGGATGGGGGTCGCGTCGCGGGACAGGGGAAGAGAAAGAGCCTCCCCCGTTGGAAGCTTCAAGCTAAGGTCGATGAGAGCGGTTTGGCAACGCCGATATACAGAAGCGTGTGTTTAGGTGGCATTCCTTGTGGCGTGACAATTGCTTACGTTCTCTTGCGGAGTACGGAATCATCCTCCACAACCCGCCCCTTTTCGCAAATCTCGGTCCAGTTCGCACAATCGCACTGTGATGCCCGGCAACCGTGCGTATTATACCGACGTTCATCGGTACCTCGATCGAAGGGTCCAGTCCATGTCTCGTTTTGCTCACCACAACTCGCCGCTTCGCCTCCTGCCTTTGTTCGGCGTCTTGTTCCTGTGCTCGACCGCGCCGATTCAGGCTGCCAAGACCTTGATGATCATGGTCGACTACTTCGGGCAGCGCAACCAGATGGATACCGTGATCAACTTGCGGGTTGTCCAGCCGGGCTCCGAGGTGAAGATGGTGAATGGAAGCGCGCCTCCCAGTCCGGTCAAGACCAACGCATACGACACGGAGCGTTTCGGCTGGTGGTATTCCCTTTCCGATTTCGATCCCGACGATTACGTGATGGGGCGGGTACGGTTCAATACTCTCTACAGTCGTGGATGGTACCAGAACGATTCCACCTACAAAGCCGCTGCGGGAGACACCATCTGGTTCCCCGACACCCAGACCACCTTCACCTACCAGAACGTGAGCACCGGTGTGCAGACCCCGGTTGTGCTTCCGGACTCCACCCCCAAATTCTTCGTGTTTCCGGCTGCCGCGACCTACCGCGGCCCCAAGCTCTACCAAGCGGCCGGGAACAGCGAAACCGAACTTCTGAATGTTCGCAAGACCCTCACGGTGGGGACCAAGGCGGTGCAGCAACCTGGCGCCCTGGACAAGTGCCTGGAATCGATTCCCGGCGACACCGTCTGGATTCGTTGGGGCACGCCCGCGATGCCTCCTGGCCAGAGCCCCAAGGAAGTCGATATGCAGTGCACTGGCTTCAACCCCTTCAGCACCCGATTCGGGATCGTGAACATCCGCAATCCTTGGCCGGGAGCGGAATTGCCGGTTGTGGAATTCAACGGCCAGGACATTCCGCTGTATCCCAATGCCACCAATCCCGATTGGCTCACCGCCGATCTTCGGTTCCTTGCTCCCCAGGGCACTCCCGTGGGAACCATCCGCTTCAAGAAGGGCGTTGGCAGCCCCAACACCTTCGATTCGGCCGGTGTGGACCAGGTGGTGGTCAAGCCTTTCGTCCTGACTCCCGGCGGAGCCAACTGGTATTTCGTTCCCTCGGAAGCGGGCGGTGGGATCCTGTGGGGCAAGGGTGCCCTTCCCAAGCCGGCCTATACTCTCTATGTCCAGAATCCATGGCAACCAGGTAGCCCCCGGTTGATGTGGGAAGAAGACAACAATCTTCACGTCCTGCGCCCCACCCAGTACTGTGGATGGTTCTCCTATCCTCTGTACACGGCTCCCAAGCGGGTCCTGATCGGCCATTCCTTCGAGGATTCCTCCTACGGCTCGCTGGGTGTCCAATTCCGCAAACGCGCCAACTGGATCGACATTCCCGCGACGGCCATCAGCGCGAAGAACGAAACCTGGATCCAGACCAAGAACGCCACCAACGCCCGCATTCCTGCCGTGGCGGTCGCGAGCACCACCGCCAAGGATTGTTCGACCGACACCCTGAAGCTGGTGATGGAAGCCTTCGACTTCAAGGGACGCGGCGAGACCGGCGGGAATCCTCCTTTCCAGGTGGGTGGTCCCACGGAAACGAAGGGCGATGCCAGTTCCGGCTTGGTGAAGGGAATGGTGCAGACGTCCTTGGGAGCCAATGGGCTTCCCGTGTACACTGGGAAGGATTCCGGCGAGTGGCAGTCGGGTGGCATCAACAACAAGGGACCTGCTACCGCTTTGCCTTTGGCCCAGTCGCTCTGGAAGAAGTCGACGCCATCGAACTGGTTCGACACCACCGCGTTGAAGGCGGCGGTACCTGGAGTCGCCATCGGGCACGGTTGCGTGGAGCTTCCCTTGGTCAAGAACGGAGCCAAGGACAGCGGATACTACAAGTTCGCCGACACCGGATTCTTCCCCTTGGATACGATTTCCGATCGACGAGGGTATTCCCCCATGACCGCCACGGATGGCAAGCAGCACAACTTCCTGTTCTGCATGCACGGACATGCGGCCTTCGAATACACTCCGGGTCTGAAGTTCGAATTCCGCGGTGACGACGACGTTTGGGTGTTCATCAACAACAAGCTTGCGGTGGACCTGGGAGGCAGCCATGCTCCTGAATCCACCTACGTGAACCTGGACAAGCTGCGCCTGCGCGAGGGGAACATCTATCCCTTCGACATCTTCTACTGCGAGCGGCAGTTGAGCGGGTCTTCGATCCTGATCCGCACCACCATGGACCTCCAGCCCACCTGGAAGTACAAGGCTTTGGCGACTCCGGTGGGAACCGGAATGATCGTCACCATCCAGGGCAACGAGACCAACAACTTCGTTCCCACTTGCGCCGACCTGATGAAGCCCCAGGCGGAAACCTGGGTGACCACCAACGGACGCATGGTTGTGGTTGGGCCTCCGGGCTCCGGGTTGTCGGACAACTATTCCTCGGATACCTCCCTGTACGGCGGAAACCTCACCTACCAGGGTGGTGTGATCAAGCTGGACACCAACAAGCTCATCGCCGATCCCGGTCTGATGTGGCCGGGCAAGTACACGATCCGAGTGGAGTCCAGACTGGGTGACTCCCTGTACACCATCTCTTTCACCAAGCGATTCGGCGCCGTGGTGGTCAAGGGAACCGTCCTGGATGGAAACGGCGATGGCATCGCCGACTCCATCCGTCTGGTGGCTCCCACACCCCTGTTCAAGGTCGCCGACAATCCTTCTTCCCATGTGGTCTGGTTCGATTCCCAGGGGAAACGTGATTCCATCATCGCCGTGGCAACGATGATCCGCTCGGAAGGCGATACCGCCCAGACGATCTCCGTCGAATCCAAGTCGTGGGGAATCCGGACTCAGCTTCCTGCGATCCGGCCCGATTCGCTGGGCACGGTGCTGACCTATCCAAGTGGACTCTTGATTCCTTTGAACAATCCCATCAAGTTGGCCGACGGGATCGCTCCCGTCGCCGACAGTGCCTGGATGGTCTACGATACGACCGGTACGGGACGGGATTCCCTGTATGTGATCGCCACCGAGCCGTTGAAGGCTCTGTCGGTCGCGGCCAATCCGGCCCTGGCGGGAACGGTCATCGTCGGGAACCGGTTGGTCCCACGCTTGGTGTCGGCGGTTCCCGGCATGCTGGGCAACGGTTCGCTGTTCGTGATCACCTTCGATCCGGCCAACAACCCGATCCAGGCCAGCGACTCGTTGCGGTTGGGCGGATTGCTCTCCGATGCGGTCGGCAACGCCCCTGGCCTCAACTCGGTGTGGATCAAGATCAAGGTCGATCCCGTGGCCACCTCCTGGATGCTCGACGCCAACGGCGACGGGGCACCCGACTCGGTGGTCATCGCCGCCAAGGGAAGCCTTTCCAACGTCGATTCCGCCAAGGTCCAGTGGAAGACCTACGGGGACGTGGACACCATCGTCACCATTGCCACCCCAGGTGGAATCGGAGTGGGATTGCGTTTGCCGGCGGGGATCCTCCAGAACGCCACTTACTGCAAGGGCTGCAAGCTCACCGTGTTTTCGGGTGCCGATGTTCGCCGGTTCCCGCTGAACGACTCGGTTCCGGCTGCGGCCATTTCGGCCAAGTACCTCTATGGCAAGGACTTCGACACTCTGGTGGTCAAGGCCACCGAAGCGCTCTTCCAAGGCGCTATTCCAGGAGAAGGATGGCTTGCCCAGAAGCCCGCCGGGGATGCGGGCACCTTGGGAACGTTGATTGCCGGCGCGGGTCAGCCGATCGGCGACACCATCAAGCTCATCGTGGTTCCGGGAGTCTTCACGGGTGATTCCATCCGCTTGAGGGGATTGGCCAAGGACCGCTTCGGGAGCGTTCCTGGCGCAGTCAGCCCCTTCGTGAAGGTGATCTTCGGTTCCCAGCCCATCGCAGTGGCCATGTTCGATGCCAATGGCGATGGCGCCGCCGACAGCGTGGTCTTCCGTCTGACTCGTGGCGCTTCCGGTGGGCCCGTTCCGGATGGCTTCACCGTCCAGTGGGGCGCCGAGGAAAAGTCTGTGCCCACCCTGACGAAATCCGCCGACGGCAAGTCCTGGTCGGGTCCCATAGGTCCATTCGCCAAGGGGGTCACTTCGACTCCTGTGGGCAGCACCGGTTGGATCCAGGTGGGAACCGATGTCCTCACTTGGCGTGCGGTCGTGGATGACTCGGTCGCGGCAGTTGCCGTCAAGGCCGCGTATCGCTACGGGATTGGAATGGACTCCCTGGTGGTGACCACCTCCGAGCCGGTCACGGAAGGAAACCTTCCCGGCGAGGGGTGGTTCGGTCTCAAGGATGCGGGCAGTGCCGATCTTGCCGGACGTCTGGTCGCGACCACCAACGCGCAAGGACAGGCCACCACGCAGATTGTCCTGATGGTGGCGCCTGGCACGGCCGATGGCGATTCTCTCCGTCTTCGCGGCTGGGCGCGCGATGCGGGCTGGGTGGTTCCGGGAGCGGTTTCTCCCTTCGTGCCCCTGGTCTATGGCCCCCAGAAGATCCGCGTGATCTTGCGCGATGCCAACGGTGATGGGCAGGCGGACGATGTCGAATACCGCTTGACACGTTCCGCTTCGGGTGCGCCGGTGCCATCCGGATTCGGCCTGACCTGGAACGGTGCCGTGCTCAATGCGGCCAGCCTGACCCGCAGTGCGGATCAGATGTCGTGGCGTGGTCCGATCGGACCCGCTCTCCTGGGTACGGCTGGTCTGCCCACCGACATGGGATGGATCACGGTGGGAACCGATGTCGATTCCTATCGCGCAGTGGTCGAGGATTCCATCGCTCCGGTGGCGATGTCCGCCAAGCTGATCTTCGGATTCGTTGCTGGTTCCGCCGACACCCTTGAAATCGTCGGATCCGAGCCGATTTCCAAGGTTGGAGCCGCACTGGCAATGCTCGCCTCCGACCCATCCGCCACTCCCGTCAAGATCATGTCGGCCAACCCCGACATCTCCGGGAAGGTGCTTCGCGTCGTGGTGCCCCAAGGCTCCATCGCCAGCGATGTGGCTTGGGCGCGGTTCGACAAGTCCATCACCGATGGACATGTCGCGGTGGGGGATTCCTCCCGTTGGGTGCCGCTGAAGGTCACGCCTTCCGGTCGTGGCTCGATGTTCGATTCCAATGGTGACGGCCAAGCAGACTCCATTTCCGTGGAGCTGCGTGGCGCCCTGGTGGCCACCCACGTAGTGGTGACCTGGCCTGGATCCGCTCCGCAGACCTGGCCGATCGTTCGGATCCAGAATGACCAATTCGGTATCCGCGCTCCCGATGCCGGTTTCCCCAAGGGCTCCACTTCCTGCCCCTCGGGTTGCACCATCCAGTTCCTGGACAACGGTGCCGATGTGGCAACGTGGGTCTTGCTGGATCGCGTGGCTCCCATCGTCGTGTCTGGTTCCTACGCGTTCGGAGCGGCGGGCGATGCAGATACTCTGACCGTGAACTTCAGCGAGCCGGTGAAGTCCATTTCCTCCAATCCCTCCTGGGTGGAATGGGGTGGGAAGGGGCAAACGGGTGCCGTGACGCACAGCCCCCTACCGGTGCTTTCCCCTGATGGTCTGGTTGCAACCCTGTATCTGAAGGATGCCAATGTCGCTTCCGACGCATGGGACTCGGTACGGATCGCTTCGGGAACTCTCGCGGGCAACCTTTCCGACATGGGTGGCACCACGGTAGGCAAGGCCAGTCCATTCGCGCCGGTGGTCTGGGGGATTCCGCCCATGACCGCAGCTGTCTTCGATCCCAATGGACAGGGGCGTGGAACCGAAGTGGGCGTCTATCTTTCCCGGCCGGTTCCTTCGGCCGCCTTCCAGGCGATCAAGAAGGTCAGTGTGAATTGGGGCTCCGAAACCAGGGATGTGGTCTTGACTTCCAATTCCACAGGAGTCTGGAAGCAACCGCTGGATAACCCATTCGCCTTGGGAGTCACCTCCTGCGAATCTTGCGTGGGAGCGGTCTCCACGCTGTCGGCGAGTCGTGCGATTCCAGTGCTGGATAGCGTTCCGCCGTCCGCAATCAAGGCGACCTTCCGCTACAGCATCCGTGCCATCGCTCGGGACACTCTCACCGTGGAACTTTCCGAGCCTTGGACGGGAGGCGTGCCTACCGACCTCAAGACGCCTTTGGTTCGGGTCGGTCGTCCCGCGAAGGGGATGGAGCTGAACAACGTCTACGGGTGGTACCAGAAGACCAGCACCTCCATCCAGTTCTACCTGGATACCGCGTGGCAGGACAGCTTCGGTCGCGGGGATTCCGTGCGACTCTCCTGGAACGACGGAAAGCCGGTGGTCAAGGATGCCAAGGGCAATCTCGTCGGCGAGAAGTCTCGTTGGGTTCCCATCGAATTCGGGTTGCGGCCGGTTGAATTCGTGATCGAGCAACGCCGCCCGATCGTGATCAACGGTCGTGGCGACAATCCTGGCTGGACCGAGCCTCCCGCTGGTACTCCCGGAATCGAGATCCTGGTTCTGCCTTCCGACAAGAAGGTCAGCCCGACCAAGGACAACTACGTGCGCATCGGCGACGGGATGAAGGTGGAGAATGGACAGATCGTGGATGGCACGCCCGGAGTGAATCCGGTCGAGAAGACCGCGGGCGTGCGCATCAAGCTCAATCGCCCGCTGGAGGGAACCTTGTTCGTCTACGACAACATGGGCACCGCCGTGCGTCAGATCGATCTGTCCATGCTGAAGGGAAGCCTCTGGCCTGCGGGTGAAGAAGATGTCGAGCGCGACGTCGAGATCCGCTGGAACTGGACCGCCGAGAACGGGAAGTTCGTGTCTTCGGGCGTCTATCTCATGCGCGCCGTGGTCAAGTTCAAGGACAAGGAAGGCAAGAGCGACTTCCGGAACCTCCTCTGGAAGTTCGGCTGGGTCTACGAGAAGAAGTGATCCGTATACCTTCTCCTTGATCGATGGATCTTGAGGCGGGACCCTGGCGGTCCCGCCTCTTTTTTTATCCGGTATTCGTGAGGGAAGCCACCGCCGTGAACGGAGGCCCGGTCGTGTCGGCGTGAGGATCTTGGGCCCGAGATTACCCGTGCTACCAACCAGCGCTGTTTGACAAGCCGCCCACGATGCCGTACATTGACCCTGACTTTTTTACCGAAACAGTCAGATTGTCATCACCCAGAGAAAGCAAAGTCCAGCACATCGTCGACGTGGCCGAGAAGCATTTCGCGATGCACGGCTACTCCAAGGTGACCATGGAGGACGTGGCGACCGAACTGGGAATCAGCAAGGCGTCGCTCTACTACTACTTCGAGGACAAGGGCGCGCTTTTCCGGGAGGTGTTCGCCAAGATCATGAATGCGTTCTGGGACGACCTGTCGGCTCTCCTGGAGCGGAACATGACGGGAATCGAACGCCTGAAGGTCTACGCGAAGCTGCGCCACAAGCTGTTCCACAAGTACATCACGCTCGCGGGCATCGGCTCTGGCCTGGTCACCGAATTCGGCAGCACATTGCCGGGCTTTCTCTCCGACTTCAAGGCGAAGGAATGCGCCTTCGTGAAGAGAATTCTCGAGTCGGACGATGGATTCCATGTGGCGGACACCGGAAGTACGGCCGAACTGGTGGTGGGCATCTTGCACGGACTGCGCCTGCGCCACCGCCACGCAGGCGTTCCCATGGAAACCTTGACTCGCGAGATCGAGCCCATGCTGGACATCCTCGTGCACGGCCTGGCGAAGCGTTGAACCTCTTTCGAGCATCGGAGACGGCATGAGCACGAACACGAGCACAGACGATCAGAACCAGGACTCCGAGGGCGACCAGCACATCGAAGACGTTCCTGCCTACAAGCGCAAGCGGGTGGTGATCCCGATCCTGATCGCGACGGCGGCAATCGTCGGGGGCGCTTACTTCTGGGCCGTCAACGCCATGCGTTACGTCTCGACCGACGACGCCCAGGTCGACGGAGACCGCATCACGATCAGCTCGAAGTTCCTGGGACGCGTCGCCGAGCTTCGCGTCCAGGACGCGGACACCATCCGCGCCGGAGACACGCTGGTGCTCCTGGACGGCAAGGACGTCGCGCTGCAGGAGCGGAAGGCGCAGGCGATGATCACGGTCCAGACCCGCAGCGCGGACATCGCCGCGACGCAGACAGCGCGCACCCGCGACGACTTCGAACGCGCTAAGGTGCAGTTCGCGAAAGGGCTCGTCTCCCGCGAGCAGTACGACCACGCCCTGCGCGCCTTCGAGCAGGCGCAAGCCCAGCAGCAGTTGTCGCAGTCCCAGATCGCCTCGGCGCAGGCAGATCTCGCCATCATCCGCAACCAGCTGGCCAACACGGCCGTCCTGGCCACCGACTCCGGTATCGTCGCCAAGCACTGGGTCCAGCCGGGAGACGTCGTTTCGCCGGGCCAGGCGATCTACACGGTCTTCGCAGCGCGGAAGCCCTGGGTGAGCGCCTACTTCGAGGAGACGAAGCTGCGCCGCATCCGCGTGGGGGCTCCCGTCCAGATATCGGTCGACGCCTACCCCGACGCCCGCTACGAAGGGGTCGTGGAATGGATCGGTTCCAGCACGGCGGCGCAGTTCTCCATCATCCCTCCGAGCAACGCCTCGGGCAACTTCACCAAGATCACCCAGCGCGTCCCCGTGCGCATCGCCCTGCGTCCCGCGCCCGGGCAGAGACCACTCCTGCTTGGTTTGTCGGTTTCCGTCAAGATCCAGGCGCGCTGATCCATGAAGCAGGCGATCATCGCCATGGTGCCGTCGCTGCACCACGAGCACAACTCGTACAGGTGGTGGGTTCTGCTCAACATCATGGTCGGCACGTTCATCTCGTCGCTGGCGGGCACGCTCGTCAGCGTGGCGCTCCCCGACATCATGGCCTCGACGGGCCTGTCGCTGGACACGGCGCAGTGGATCGCGACCGCCTACATGGTCGCGTTCGCCATCATGCTGCCCACCTCGGCCTGGTTGTCGAATCGGCTGGGATACCGAGGCACCTACGTGCTGGCGATGAGTGTCTTCACGTTCTTCTCGCTGGCCTCCGGCTTCGCGTGGAACGGCAAGAGCCTCATCGTCTTCCGCACCCTCCAGGGCCTAGGGGCGGGGCTCCTCTCGCCGGTGGGGATGTCGGTGGTCACGCGCGAATTCCCTCCCAGCCAGCGCGGCATGGCCCTGGGATTCTGGATGATCGCCGCCGCCGCCTCGATGTCCCTGGGACCCACCTTCGGCGGATACATCATCGACAACTTCGGTTGGCACGCGACGTTTTTCGTCAACGTTCCCGTCGGCGTGTTCTGCATCCTGTTCACGCTGCTGGTGCAGCGCGACTACCAGCACGCATCGAAGCTTTCCTTCGACTTTCTCGGCTTCGTCTCCATGTCGACGTTCCTCGCCTTCACGGTCGTGGCGTTCTCCAGCGGCAACGCCCAGTGGAACGTGGGAGGCTGGACCTCCGACTTCGAGCTGGGGTGCTACGCGGCCGCGGCGCTCTCGTTGGCCATTTTCCTCGCCACCGAGACGCACGTGAAGCAGCCGCTCGTGAACCTGCGGCTGTTCCGGCGCGTCAACTTCACGCTCTCGTGCATCGCCCTCTTCGTGGTGGGATTGGGCCTCACGGGCAGCGGCTTCATGTTCCCGCTCTACCTGCAGAACTCGCTGGGCTACACCGCGCTGCAGGCGGGCATGGTCATGCTTCCCGTGGGCCTGTTCCAATCCGTGTTCTCGCCCCTGGCCGGTGTCGTCGGCGACAAGCTGAGTCCCAAGATCCCCGCCGTCGCGGGTCTTCTCCTCCTCGCGACGGGCTACTGGCTGAACAGCAGCCTCTCGCTCCAGACGGAATCGCCGGCGATCTTCCTTTCGCTGTGCCTGCGCGGTGTAGGACTGGGCATCGTGTACACGCCGCTGATGTCGTACGCGATGGCAGGCATCCCCCGAGCCGAGATCGCGCAGGCTTCCGGGTTGTCGTCGGTGGTCCGGCAGCTCGGGAGCAGTGTGGGGGCGGCGGCGTTCCAGGTGCTCCTGACCAGCCGCATCGCCTACCACACGGCGGTGTATGGCGCATCCATGGATTCGTCCGCGCCGCAGTACGCGGCGGTCATGCGTTCGATCGGATCGTTCGTCTCGCAGGCTGCGGGCGGCACGGCCCGCGACATCGCCACGCGCTCGGCCTACGTGCTGCAGTCCTACGTCGCCAAGTCGGCGTTCGTGAACGCGGTGAACGACGACTTCTGGATCGCCGCAGTCGTCACCGCCTCGTGCCTCGTTCCGGTGCTTCTCCTGCGCCCCCTAGACAAGGAAAACGGAAGACAATGAAACCCCATCGCACGATGTTCCTCCTGCTCCTGGGGTCGCTCGCCGTCCATTCCGAGACGTACGTGTTCACTCTCCAGGACGCCGTGTCGCGCGCCCTGGAAAAGGGACCGGATCTGACCATCCAGGAGCTCGCCATCCAGGCCGCCTCGGCCCGTACTGCTGCGGCGAAGACCGCGTACATGCCGACGTTCACGGGCATCGGCACCTACTCGCACAGCGATCCGGTATCCCGCACCGCCGACAGGAACACGGCCCCCCACGACGCCTGGGACGCGCACCTCAACGCATCCTGGCTTCTCTACGATTTCGGACGCCGCGGCATCGAGGAACGACAGGCGCTGCGGCAGGAGGAGCTCGCGGCCGGACAGCGCGACGCGGCCCGGCTCGCGATCCAGTACCGGGTGGTCGCCACCTTCGCGGGCGTCGTGTACGACGACATCGCGTTGCGCGTCCAGGACAGCCTGATCGGCAACCTGGAGCACCATCTCGACAACATGTCGCAGCGCTTCGCCAGCGGCAGCGCGGTGGAGTTCGATACGCTGCGGACCGCGGCGAGGATCGCGGGCGGGCGCGTACAGAGGCTCTATGTGGAGAGCGACCGCGCACGCCGCATCGTCCTCTTGCGCGAACTGCTCGATCTCGTCCCGTCGGATTCGATCGTCGTGCGCGAGTTCCCGATCTCGGTGGTGCCCCCGCCGCGCGACCTCGACTCGTTGCTTGCCGTCGCCGTCGCGACCCGACAGGAAACGAAACTCGCCAAGGTCCGGGAAGCGACCGTTGAGCTCGCTGCGGCCGCCGGCAGGAAGGAGATTCTCCCCACTCTGACGGGATATGTCAACGTGGGAGTCAAGGACGGCTACAACATCCCCCATTCGGCCGTGGAGTCCCCGTTCCCCAACGGAACGATCGGATTCCAGATCAACGCTCCCCTGTGGGACGGAGGACGGACGAGCCGCAAGAACGCGGAATCGGACGTGGCCCTGTCCATCGCCCGCGACAGCGCGCGCAACGTGACGCGCCGCATCCGCCAGGAGGTCCAGCTCGCGCTGGAGGAGCTGGACGCCGCCTACCGGCAGATTGCGCTCTCCGAACTCGCCGTACGCCAGAACGAAGCCGCGGTGAAGATGGCAATTGCCCGCTTCGAGTCGGGATCGACGACCAATCTCGACTACCTGGATGCCGAAGCGGAGCTTTCCCAGGCCCGTTTGCAACTGAGTTCATGCCGCTTCCGCTACCACATGAGTTCCATGAGTCTCCGTCAATCGCTGGGACTGGCATCGTTCTAGGAGTGGTGGCTTCTTGCCCCTGATGTGACCCTCTCCTTCCATGTCGCTGCGTGGGCCGGGACCATCCGCTCTCGGAGAACGGCGTTGGAGCGTGTACTACCAGATATGCCCGTATTGAAGTTCGCGTGCATAGGAAAGTCGCTTATGTTCTAAAGCATGAGCGAACCAGTGATCTACGAATTCCACGATTTTCGTGCTTGGCTGGCTGCCTGGTACGCCTACCAGTCCACCGAAGTGGAGCCCGAGCTTTCCAAGAGCGAGGTGAGTCGCCGCCTGGGACTGCCACGCACGCGCAGCTACTTCACCGACATCCTCCGCGGCAAGCCGGTCAGTCCGGTCTTCGTGGAGAGGTTGGTGGATCTCACCGAACTCAACCGCACGGAGGCCAAGTACTTCCGCGCCTTGGTGCGGTTTGGCCAGGCCACCGACGCCCGCGAGCGCGAGGAGGCCTTCGACGATGTGGTGGCCCTCAATCGTGTCCCTTGGGCCAAGGCGGCGGGGGACAGTTGGGAGTACTACAAGGACTGGCGCAACCAGCTGGTCCGCGCCCTGCTGATGGTGGGCGAATGCACTGGAGACTGGGAGGCCCTTTCCAAGCGGAGTCTGCTCCCCATCTCGGCCGTGGAGGTCAAGAAGACCATCCAGGTGCTGGAGCGGTTGGGTATGGTGTCCAAGGACCCCAATGGGGTGTGGAAGCCAACCCAGCCCACGATTTCCACCGGGGCGGGGTTGTCCGAGAAGATCCTTCGGCAAGCCCAGATGGTGCATCTGGAGCAAATCCGCGACGACCTGGTCCACGACCCTGAAGGACGTCCACCCCGCAAGGTCACCACCTCGCTCGTGTCCGTTTCCGGACCCGGCCTGGATCGGATCCTGGTGCGCATGGACCGACTGCGCTCGGAGATCCGCGCCATCGCCCACCGCGACCCCCTCACGGCAGACAGAGTCTACCTGGTGGCCATCGCCGCCGTTCCCCTGACCAATAAGGACGCGTCATGAAATCTCTCAACACCCGCACGTGGCTTGCTGCCGCGGCCGCCTGCACCGCCCTTGTGGGGTGCCAACAGCGCGTGATCGAACCCGACCGTGAGGCCGGAGGTTCGGACGAAATCGACACCCGTCTTGCCCTGGACGCCAAGGGACGCCCCGTGGCCGGGGCGCGGATCGCCCTGGTGAAGGCTGGCGATTCCACCGGACGGCTTGCCGCCCTCAGCTCCACCGGGGCGGAAGGACAATATCCGTCCTTCAATGTCCCCGACGGCGCGTATTCGGCGACCCTGCGCGATGCCTCCGACAGTTTGGGCAAATTCCTGGATACCCTGCAGATTTCCGGAGGCCGGGCCCGGGTGGGTCGCGACACTCTGCTTGCCCTGGGCAAGATCCGTGGCGTGGTACGATTGGTGGGTGGCGAGACCCCCGCCAGCGTGATCCTTTCGCTGTATGGCACCGACATCGCGGCGAACGTCCTGAAGGACGGGACCTTCGTGATCGATCTGGTTCCGGGGGGATTGTTCACCTTGATGGGCACCACGACGCTGGACGGGTACGGCACCTTGCTGCGCCGCCTGCAGTTGCGCGATGGACAGGATCTGGTGATCCCCGACACCCTGAGCCTTCCCGTGACGGGCCTTCTGGCGCCCCGGGAGATCTGGGCGGAATCGGACACCGGAACCGGCGATGTGTGCGTACGTTGGAACGCGGTGGACCATCCCAACCGGATGGGGTACGTGCTGGAAACGCTGGAGAACGGCGTGGTGATCGGCACGCAATTCTTGAAGGACACGACCTGGAAGGATTCGTTGTCCGCGTACTGGGAAGGTTTGCCCTTGCTTGGACCGTGGCCTTCGCGGGAGCGGGTGTACAGGGTCCGCACGCGCGCCTTGAATGGTGGTGGAGATTCCAGATCGGTGGCGAAAACCCTGGTGGCCAAGGCGCCGGAGTGGACGCGCCGGATCGATTCGTTGGGGATGGTGATGACCACCGATACGACAAAGGAGATCTCGCGGTTCCAATGGAAGCCTTTCCGGCATCCGCGTGTGTTGGAATGGCGTATGCAGCGGCTTGCCGACGGGGTGGAGGATTGTTCCGGCAACCCGGTCGGTGGAGCATGGTCGGATTCGGCCTGCAAGTCGGCGACGGTGGTGGTGATCGATTCCACGATCGCTGGCTCTCCAAACGCAAGCAAGGTTTTCCAGCAAAAGCAACCCCTCCTCACCTACCGATTGGAGGCGGAGCGACGCAGTGGGCAGCCCGAGGTGCTGTTCTCCCAGGACAAGCAAACCAAGGTCACTCCGTGGTTGGAATGGGAACGAGTCGAAAACCCTGGTTTCAAGGGATGGAAATGGATATGGGGTTCAGGTGGCAGATTGAATATCGCTCGAGCTGGAGGGAGTTGGGAGGAAGTTCCCTTTGATTGTGCTATGCCGCAATGGCTGGTTTTACAAAATTCGGTGTGGTCTATTTGTTCGGAGAGGTCGACCAATCTTTCATCTTTTACGCTAGATGGAAAGGGGCGTTGGAACAAGCGAACCTATTTGACTGATGAAATTGCCTATCTGGTAGGTGGTGTGGAGGTTGATTCTGGTCGTCCACTTATCTTCGGTTCCAAAGCGCTCCATGGTCGCATTCGTTTTGGGCAGATTGATAGTGATCGAATTTCGTTTTCAGATACGGTTTATCCGAGAGTGGATATGGAATTTGTGGAAGAATTCGCTGAGCCAAAAATTACACCTATCGAAGGTTGGGGAATCTATTTGGGTTTGATTCCAATGTATGGTCAATCCGATAAAATCTTGGTTTCTCGTTTGCCATCTGATGGAAGTTATCGGCGAAAGGAGTGGATTTATTCTCGCTCTACATATGCAGGGTATTGGTATGGGCTTGGTGCAGATTCTTTCCTCTGGTTATATCACTCAAGTGCGCTTGGTAAATCGATGAATATATATCAATTTTGGGATGGAGACGGTTATGTGGTTCCTGAAGCTCCAGTCACCACGAATTACTCCAACTCAGATTGGACAATGATCGATGGAGAGATCTATGTGATGAGCTGGGATGATTCTTCCAACGAGGTATTCTGGAAAGCCAAACGGAATTTTCCCTCAAATCACTAGACCAGAAGATTCGGACCCTGGGGAGCCAATGTTTTCTGGGGTTCGCTGTTTCCAAGCCGAAAAAGGTTGTTGGGCTGCTTGAGGAGCGTATCGGGCGCGATCAGAGCGTCGAGGCTCGGCCCGCGAATCCGTGCAGCGGCATCGCGGTGATCTTGTCTGCCAGGGGGAAGGTTCGTGATCCGGGGTGGATCACCCACAGGTGTTCCAGCTCGAGGGATTCGATGGCGATGTGCATGGAACGGGTGGTGGAAGGGGCGTCGGTCCACTTGAATTCCACTCCGTAGCGCTTGCCGCTCTCCTCCCAGAACAGATCGAGCTCGGCGCCGTTGTGGGTGGCCCAGAAGTGGGGACGGATTCCGTCACCCAGTTCGCGCGAGACCTCCTCCAGGGCGAAACCTTCCCAGCATGCGCCCAGCTTGGGATGTCCGGTCAGGGCCTGCCAGGACCCGACGCCGAGCAGGGCATGGAGGAGACCGCTGTCGCGGATGTAGGGCTTCGGGCTCTTCACCACCCGCTTCGATGCGTTCTCGTGCCACGGAGGCAAGGTCCGCACCACCAGCGCTCCCTCCAGCAGGTCCAGATGGTGCCGCACCGTCTGGTTGGAGCAATCCAGGGATCTGCCGATTTCCGACAGGTTCAGGATCTGTCCATGGACGTGCGCCAGCATGGTCCAGAACCTCCGCATGGCGACCGGCGCGACCTTGATGCCGAGCATGGGCAGATCCCGCTCGAGGAAGGTGGAGATGTATTCCATCCGCCATCGCAACGACAATTCCTGGTCAGGGGCGAGGAACGACCTGGGAAATCCCCCCCGGAGGAACAGCTCCCGCCAGGAATCTTGGCCCACATCCGCAAGTCGGAATCCACCAAGGCGATGGTAGGCGATCCGCCCGGCAAGGCTTTCCGACGATTGCCGCAGGAGGTCCGGCGAGGCGCTGCCCAGCAGGATGAACTTCCGATCGATGGGAGCATCGACCAGCACCCGGATGATGGGAAACAGGTCGGGGCGCCGCTGGACCTCGTCGAGCACGATCCTCCCGGAGAGCCGTTCCAGAGTCGCCATGGGAGATGCCAAAGCGGCGAGATCCCCTGGGTGTTCCAGATCGAAGAAATGGTCGGCGCCGATCTGCCGGGCCATGGTGGTCTTTCCGCATTGGCGAGGGCCCAGGATGCCGGTCACAGGAAACCAGCTGGAGAGCTTGGTCAGAGCCTGGAGGTCATGGGTGCGGTCCATAATCCATGAATATAGGATGATTGACTTCCAATATTCATGGATAATTCAGGCTCTGCCGTCATTGGGGTCAAACCCCAAGCCTACTTTGGGTATCGCAGCATCCAGGAATGGATGTCCTCGGCTAAGGGGCGGGCGAGAAGGAGAGCGCGGCTTGGTCTCCCCACTGGTCGATCCAGAGGCCAGTCGTGTTTGGTTCCACCAGGTAGACGCTGTTGAACAGCTGGAGGGAGGGCTTTCCGGCGAGGTATGTGGAAAGCCCGAGGTCCATCCCGCTGGAATCCAGCGATTCCTTGGTCGGAATGCGGATGGACCAGGTCCCGGTCTCGAACCGAGAGTTCTTGGCGAATACCCAGATGCTTTCCTCGCGCAGTTCCACGTCGCCGGTCCCGACCTTGTAGTGGTTCTCGATGTGCCACAATCCAAGGAACGTCGCCGGATCGGCCTTCGTCGCTTCCAGTCGGTACGATGCCAGCATCAGGATGCGCTTCCCATGGGAAGTATCGAGTCGGATCCAGTTCCCTTGCACCCGACTTGCGAGCTTTCCCTCCACCGAACCCAGCTTCAAGCGGCTTCCATCGCGTTCCACGATTCTCCCAGCCAGCATCACGTTGGTGAGTTTCCATGCATTGACCGAGTCCTTTTCGAATTCGGTCAGGCGGAAACTGTCCGTGGTGGACGTCCAGAGTTCGTAGAGTTCCGCGTCGTCCGATTGCGGCGTGGACAGCCACCGGGTCGCGGTCGGTTCCGTGGCACCTGGGGAAACGGGGTCGGAAGTGCAGGAGGCCAGCAGGCTGGCGATGGCGACGATGAAGAATGAGGATTTGGTCATGCGCGCTCCAGGAATGGAAAGCCTAAGGTACTCCGAAAGGGGGGCGGATTCGTTGACTTCGAGTCCGCAGGGTCCAGAAAACGATGCCTTCTGGACCTTCCTATTTCCGGAATCGCAGCATCCACGAGTAGATGTCCTCGTCGAAGGGGTGGTGGGCGGTGTCCACGACTCCGTGCTCTCCGAAGACATAGGTGTAGAACCATGCGTTGAATTCGTGTCCGACCCCGGGGAACAAGGTGACGCGGGAGTCGAGGTCGGGACGGGCGGTGCGGAAGGCCGCCATCGCCTCCACCACCTTCGCTGCGCTCAGTGTCTTGTCGTCGGTGCCGTGGAAGGCCCAGATGGGTACCGAAAAGGACTTGGCTGCGGAGGGGGACGTCCAGCCCGCCACCGGTACCGCGGCTGCCACCAGTCCTTCGGACTTTAGGGTGGCCAGGTAGTTGAACGTGCCACCTGCGCCTTGGCTGCAGCCGGTGAGGTAGATGCGCGTGGAGTCGACGGCATAGGTCCTGGACAGGTATTGGATGAACCCGTGGACCTTCCGAGGGTCCCATGAGGTGCCGACCGGCTTGTGGTTCTGCGGTGCCACGGCGATCATGGGAAACGGGGGATGCCATTTCTTATTGGCGATGGTGTAGGGGACGCCTTCGTTGAGGACGGCTTCCAGCGGATTGTTGTCGTTGGATCCGTCGCCGTGCAGATAGACCACCATCGGATACCTCACCTTGGCCTTGCCGCTGGTATCGGCCATCCCGCTGGGCAGATACAGGTAATATCCGTACTCGTAGGGGCTCTTGCCGGAATCCAGAAGGTGCGCGGTGTGGGTGCCGCCTTTGTCGGCCGGGAGACGGCGTAGGTCGGCGTACGGGTCGGGTGGGGAACTGCCGTCGTCGTCGGTGTCGAAACAGCCCAGAATGGCGATGGAAGAGAGGATGAGGATGGGCCAGGGCAGGATCTTCATCGAAGGGCTCCGCTCGAGAGGGATCGGGCGCGATAGGGGCGCAAGGAAAAAACGATAGCATCCGCGATAATACCAGAGCAGAGAATTCGCCCCCTGTCGCGGCTGGTTGGAGGTTGAACAAAACGCTGCCATAGTGTATTGAAGTAACAGAGGACAACCAACCCATCGGAGCGGGAAGAGCATGCAGCACAACATTCCACTGATCACCACGTTGGCCGCGGGTTTCGGCATCGCCTTGGTGCTGGGGTTCCTGGCGGTGCGGGTCAGGCTTCCCGCCCTCGTCGGGTATCTGGTGGCGGGAATCCTGATCGGTCCCGCCACACCCGGATTCGTCGCAGACCAGTCCATCGCCTCCGAACTGTCCGAAGTGGGCGTCATGCTCCTGATGTTCGGAGTGGGACTGCACTTTTCCCTGGCCGATTTGATGGCGGTCAAGCGCATCGCCTTGCCTGGTGCGATCGTCCAGATGGGCTGTGCGACACTCCTTGGGATGCTCGCTTCCTGGCTGTGGGACTGGAACCTGGGCACGGGGCTGATCTTCGGGCTCAGCTTGTCGTGCGCGAGTACGGTGGTGCTCCTCAAGGCGCTGGAGGCGCGCAACCTCCTGGACACCATGAACGGCAAGATCGCCGTGGGTTGGCTGGTTGTCGAGGATCTCGCTTGCGTCCTGGTTCTGGTCCTGATGCCACCCCTGGCAGGTCTTCTTGGTGGCGGTGTCGCCGAAGCCTCCGGTAACCAAGGGTCGGTTTGGCTGGTGGTCGGGCGAACGCTGCTCCAGGTGGCCGCCTTCGTCGCGATCATGATCGTGTTCGGTCGCAAGTTCCTGCCTTGGATCCTCTGGAAGGTGGCCAAGACGGGGTCGCGCGAATTGTTCACGCTCACCGTGGTCGCCGCCGCGATCGGGATCGCCTACGGCGCTTCGGTCCTGTTCAACGTTTCCTTCGCCCTCGGGGCATTCTTCGCCGGCATGATGATGCGCGAGTCGGAATTCAGCCATCGTGCCGCGGAGGAATCGCTTCCGTTGCGCGACGCGTTCTCCGTGCTGTTCTTCGTTGCGGTGGGCATGTTGTTCGATCCGGCCATCCTCATCGACGAACCATGGAAGGTCCTGGTGGTGGTGCTCATCGTGGTGGTGGGCAAGACCATCGCGGCGTTCGGATTGGTCCTTTCGTTCAAGTACCCGTTGAACACGGCGTTGACGGTGGCGGCCAGTCTGGCGCAGATCGGCGAATTCTCGTTCATTTTGGCGGCCTTGGGTGTCTCCCTGTCGTTGCTGCCCCAGGAAGGAATGAGCTTGGTCGTGGCCGGATCGCTGATATCGATGGCCCTGAATCCCTTCCTGTTCCTGCTCGTGACCCCGTTGCGCAAATGGCTGTTGGGTCGGTCGCAATTGGCTCGCGAATTCGATTCGAGGATCGATCCCACGGCGATGCTGCCGGCGAGCACGGAAAGTCGCTATCTGCAGGGGCAGGTCGTGATCGTGGGTTATGGACGCCTGGGGCGGAGGCTCGCGGAAGGCTTGGACTCGCGCGGCGTCGCCTGGGTGGTGGCCGATCAAAACCGGGAGCTGGTCGACGATCTGCGCCGTCGAGGCAAGGCGGCGGTCTGGGGGGATGCGACGGATCCTGGCGTATTGATCCAGGCTCACATCGCCAACGCGGCCATGCTGGTGGTGGCCACATCCGATCCTGTGGATGTGCGCACGATGGCCGACACGGCCCGGACACTGAATCCCGACATCGAAATCGTCCTCCGGGCGGGAAGCGAAGACGAAGCCGATCTCCTGCATCGGGAAGCGATCGGGTCCGTCTTCTACGACAAGGAGGAGCTCGCGAAATCGCTCACCCTCCATGTGGTCGAGCGCTTCGTGCCGAAGGAGGGCTAGGCGCTCCGGGCTTCCGCCTCGGGTTGGAAGTCGGGAATCGACAGGAACAAAAACGCCCCTGGTCCGCGTTCGCAGGCCAGGGGCGCATGGTTCCGATTCGATGCGAAGGTTCGCTTCGCGATCAGCCCAGGGCCTTCTTCATCAGGGGCCCGATGTCGGCGGCGGTCTCGGCGACCAGGGCGCCGGCGGCCTTGAGAGCCTCCTTCTTCGCCTGGGCGGTACCGCTCTTGCCTTCCACGATGGCGCCCGCATGGCCCATGCGCTTGCCCTTGGGGGCGGCCGCACCGGCGATGAAGGCCACCACGGGCTTCTTCACGTGTTCCTTGATGTACTTGGCGGCGTTCTGCTCGTCGGGTCCGCCGATCTCGCCGATGAGCACGATGCCCTCGGTCTCGGGGTCGGCGTTGAACCGCTTGAGCACGTCCACGTGGTTCAGGCCATGGACCGGGTCGCCGCCGATGCCCACCGCGGAGGACTGGCCCAGGCCGAGCTGGGTGGTCTGGTAGACCGCCTCGTAGGTGAGCGTGCCGGAGCGGGACACGATGCCCACCTTGCCGCGCTTGTGGATGAATCCGGGGGCGATGCCGATCTTGCACTCGCCGGGAGTCACGATGCCGGGGCAGTTGGGTCCAAGCAGGGTGGCGCCCATGCGGTCGACTTCCTTGCGTGCCCACACCATGTCCAGGACCGGGATGCCCTCGGTGATGGCCACGATGAAGGGAATGCCGGCGTCGGCGGAGCCCACGATGGCATCGGCGGCGCCCGGGGGCGGCACGAAGATCAATGCGCAGTCGGCGCCGGTTTCCTTGACGGCTTCGTGGACGGTGTTGAAGACGGGGATGCCGTCGTGGATGACGCCGCCCTTGCCCGGAGTGACGCCGGCGACGATCTTGGTGCCGTAGGCCTTGCACTGCGCCGCGTGGAAGGATCCCGCCTTGCCGGTGAGACCGATGACCACGACCTTGGTGTTCTTGTCGACGAAGATGCTCATGCTTTCACCCCTTTGGCGGCTTCGGCAACCTTCTTCGCCGCATCGTCCAGTCCATCGGCTGAGATGAGAGCGAGTCCCGATTCGGCCAGCAGCTTCTTGCCTTGTTCCACGTTGGTTCCCTGCAGGCGCACCACGATGGGCACCTTGACGCCCAGATTGCGGGCGGCGTTGATGACACCCTGCGCGATGATGTCGCACTTCATGATGCCGCCGAAGATGTTGACCAGGATGACCTGGACCTTGGCGTCGGTGAGCACGATCTCGAACGCCTTGGTCACGGCCTCTTCGTTGGCGCTGCCGCCGACGTCCAGGAAGTTGGCGGGCATGAGTCCCACCGAGGCGATCAGATCCAGGGTGGCCATGGCCAAGCCCGCGCCGTTGACCATGCAGCCCACGGTGCCATCCAGCGACACGTAGGAAAGTCCGTACTTGGCCGATTCGATTTCGGCGGCGGTCTTGTCGGCGTCGGCGTCGCCCAGGCCCTTCTGGCGGTACTCGGCGTTGTCGTCGACGATGAACTTGCAGTCCAGGAGGACCACATGCCCGTCCTTGTCGATCACCAGGGGGTTGATCTCCAGGAGCGAGGCGTCGTACTGCTGGTAGACCTTCCACAGCTGGTTGAGGACCAGGCCGAATTCCTTGGCGGTTTCGCCTGCGATGGACAGGAAGTTGCACGCGCGCAGGACCTGGAAACTCCACAGGTCGTGGCCCACCGGGGGGTGCATCTTCAGGATCTTTTCCGGATGGGTTTCGGCGATTTCCTCGATTTCCATTCCGCCCTCGGCCGAGAGGACCAGCACCGGGGTGTTGGCCTCGCGATCGAGGAGGATGGAGCAGTAGATCTCGCGGGCGATGGCAGTCTTGGACTCCAGGAGGAGGCTTCCGACCTTCTCGCCGGCGGGCCCCGTCTGGTGGGTCACGAGGGTGGCGCCGATCAGCTTCTTGACGATTTCCGCTCCTTCGGCGGCACCGGCGAACAGCTTCACGCCACCAGCCTTTCCGCGGCCGCCCGTGAAGACCTGCGCCTTCAGGACACCTTCGGTGAGGCCCAATTCGGCCAAGGTCGGCCCGACTTCCTCGGGCGATCGGACGACCTTGCCGACCGGTACGGCCATCCCGCTTCGACGCAGGACGGCTTTTGCTTCGTGTTCCAACAGTTTCACGGGGCGATCCCTTTCTTCTCGTTTATGATAGGAGTGATTTGCCAGTGGATTTCAAGTCTTCGCAGGCCTGGCTCACGCGCTTGGCCATGCCGCCTTCCGCCGCCTTCAGGTAGGTGCGCGGATCGTAGACCTTCTTGTTGCCCACCTCGCCGTCGACCTTCAGGACGCCGTCGTAGTTCTTCAGCATCCAGTCGGCGATGGGTCGGGTGAAGGCGTACTGGGTGTCGGTGTCGATGTTCATCTTCACCACCCCGTACTCGAGGGTCTCGTGGATTTCGGAAAGCTCGGAGCCCGATCCGCCGTGGAACACCAGATCCAGGGGATTGGCGCCGGTGGAGAACTTCTTCTGCACGGCGGCCTGTCCGTCGCGGAGGATCTTGGGCGTGAGCTTGACATTTCCCGGCTTGTACACCCCGTGGACGTTGCCGAAGGTGGCGGCAAGCAGGAACCGTCCGATCTTGGACAGACGCTCGTGGGCCATCTGCATGTCTTCCGGGGTGGTGTAGAGCTTTTCGTTGGGCGTGCCCGAAGTGTCGTGGCCGTCTTCCTCGCCGCCCACCACGCCGGTCTCGATTTCCAGGAGGATGTCGTTTTTCGCGCAGAGCTTCAGCAGCTCCTCGGAAATCGCGATGTTCTGCTCCATGGAAAGCTCGGACCCGTCGAACATGTGGCTGTTGAACAGGTTGGGCAGGCCCTGCGCGCGACGCTTCTCGGTTTCCGCGATGAGCGGCTTCACGAACTTGTCGAGCTTGGAGGGGTGGCAATGGTCGGTGTGGAGAGCCACCAGGATGTTGTAGCGGCTGGCCACGTTGTGGACGTGCAACGCAAGGGAGACAGCCCCCAGGGCCATGTCCTTGATGGTCGAGCCCGAGGCGAATTCACCGCCCCCGGTGCTCACCTGGATGATGCCGTCCGATTTGGACGCGGCCAGGCCCTGGAGCACTGCGTTGGCGGTTTCCGTACTGGTGACGTTGAAGGCAGGAAAGGCGTACTTGCCCTTCTTGGCTTGGTCGAACATCCGACAGTATTGCTGATGAGTTGCGACAGGCATGGATCCTCCGGTTCGTTGGTTTCACACAGCCCTGGGCACAAAACTAGGCCGAAATCCCCGATCGGGCAATCAGATAAAGTGATCGGGAATCGCCGAATCGCAGACCTTGTGCTCGAGATTCGACGCGATTTCGCACTCCCGGCAACGGCGCGGGGCGTAGGTTGGCGGATGGGGTGAGGCGAGTGGCGATCTCCGTTTCCATCCCGCAACGGGCGGGAGACAGGGGAAAACTCGGGGAACCCGCGGATTTGCGGAGCCATGAATCGGTTCAGTTCTGATATTTTGTGCCAGCGGAGGAATGGACATGCGGTGGATCTCTAGCTGTTTGGTCGGTTGCGGTCTGCTGACCGGGGTGCAGGCGGGTGTTCTCAAGGGGACCGTTGTGGATGCTGTCGGAGCGCCGGTCTCCCGCGCCGTGGTCGCCTACGGGGAGGCGAACATCAAGGCACCGAGGACCTTGACCGACGACCAGGGGCGCTTCCGGTTGGAATCCGACCAGATTTCGTCCATCCACTCGCGGCATGGGAGCTTCGGATCCGGCCTGAGGTCGCATGGCGGCGAACGTCTGCGGCTTCGTGTGCTGGATCCCGGTGGACGGATCGTGCGCGAGGAGCGGCTGGTCGCCGGTGAGGGGACCTGGACCTTGGAACGCCCGCGATCGGCGGTGTCCGGTTTGCCGTCCGGGGTCTGGGTGGTGGAGCTGTCGGGAAACGCCGGGGCGCTTCGTTCGCTCGTTCTCGCCGATGGATCCGAGCGGGAGCGGATACGCCTGCGCAAGACGGTCTCCGCCGTCTCCGCAAGGGAGAATGGTGGCATTTCCCGTCAAATCCGGGTCCGCAGGACGGGGTTCGTTTCCCGTGCCGTGGCCCTTTCCGATGCGGACTCCAACGTGACCGTGATCCTGGAGGCGGATCCGGTGGAAGGACGGATCGATTCGATGATGGCCCTCATGACCTTGGACGACAAGGTGGGCCAGATGACCCAGGGCCTGGTCAGCGGTGCCTACAAGGGGACCATCATCTCGGCCAACCGGCTGGGGTCCGTCCTTGGCGGGGGAGGGGAGGCGATCTCCACCTTCGACGACCTACAGGCGGATGCCCTGCGCGCGTCGGCGAAGATCCCCGTCCTCTACGGGATCGACGCCGTCCATGGCCATGCCAAGCTGGAAGGCGCGGTGGTGCATCCCCACAACATCGGGTTGGGCGCCACCGGTGATACCGCTCTGGTGCGTCGTCTGGGCGAGATGACCGCCCGGGAGATGTGGGCCGGACAGTGCGATTGGGCCTTCGCTCCCTGCATCGCGGTCGCTCGCGACGAACGCTGGGGACGCACCTACGAAGGCTACGGCGAGACTCCCCAACTGGCGGCGGATTTCGGATCCGCCTACATCCGCGGGCTGCAGGGAGGATCGTTCGATTCCGCTTTCGCGGTGATCGCTTGCGCCAAGCATTATCTGGGGGATGGCGGGACGGCCCTCAACTCCAGCACCCAGAAGGGCGCCATCCTGGACCAAGGGAACGTCACGGTGTCCCAAGCGGAGCTCGATTCCATCCATCTGCCCGGATACGTCGCGGCGGTGGACGCGGGTGTCCAGACCGTGATGGCCTCCTACAGCCTGTTCCATGGGACGCGGATGCACGCCCACAAGGCGCTTCTGACCGACACGTTGAAGACCGACCTGGGTTTCGACGGCTTCGTGGTCTCCGATTGGCTCGCCATCGAACAATTGGATGGGGAATATGAGGACCAGGTGGCCTCCGCGATCAACGCGGGGGTGGACATGGGCATGGAGCCGCGCAAGGAAAAGACCTTTCCCGCGGCTCTGAAGACCTTGGTGGGATCCGGGAGGATCCCCCAATCGCGGATCGACGACGCGGTCCGACGCATCCTGCGCGTGAAGTTCCGTTCGGGGCGGATGGATTCGCCGGTGCGCCGACGGACCTGGGATGGACAGCTGGGCGGGACGGCGCATCGCGCGATCACCCGCGAGGCGGTCCGCAAGTCCCTGGTGGTGTTGAAGAACGAGTCCGGGATCCTGCCTCTTCCCAAGTCCGGGAAGAACATCGTGGTCAGTGGAGCCGGTGCCGACGATGCGGGCATCCAATGCGGTGGCTGGACCCTGGGGTGGATGGGCCGGGCCGGGGCGGTTCCCGGGGCGACGACCATCTACCAAGGTCTGCAGTCGGTGGCGGGAAGCGTGGTGAAGAAGGGCACGGCCGCCAACGGAGACATCGCCCTGGTGTTCGCCCACGAGCTTCCCTACGCCGAGGTGGGTGGCGATACCCTGGAGCTGGCTGTGGACCCTTCGGTGGTGTCCACCGCGAAGGCCGCGAAGACCGCCGGAGCCAAGGTGGTGCTGGTGTTGATCGCGGGACGTCCCCAGATCCTGGGAGAACTGGCGACCCTCGCCGATGCCATCGTCATGACCTGGCTACCTGGATCGGAAGGTGCCGGTGTGGCCGACGTCCTGTTCGGGAACGCGGCTCCCACCGGGAAGCTTCCCTGTTCCTGGCCGCGCAGCATGGCCCAGATCCCCATCAACGTGGGGGATGCCAACTACGACCCCCTCTATCCGATCGGGCATGGCCTGACCTGGTGAGGAACTCCGCGGAAGACCTCGATGGCTAGGTTTTGGCGATGGACATCCGCATCGCCGATCTTTCCCAGCCCCAGGATGCGACGGATCTTGTTGCGCTCCTGGACACCTACGCCCGCGATTCGATGGGGGGCGGGAGAGCGCTGGAGCCGGACGTGAAGGGACGGCTCGCACGGGACCTGTCCGGCTTGGCCCACTGCTTGGTCCTTCTGGCACGTGTGGATGGGGATGCGGCCGGAGTCGCCGTGTGCTTCGAGGGGTATTCCACCTTCGCGGGGGCGCCTCTCCTGAATCTCCACGACTTCGCCGTCGCCCCCGGACATCGGGGGCGGGGAGTGGCCCGGGCGCTGATGGAGCGTCTGTTCGCCGAGGCTCGCGCCCGCGGTTGCTGCAAGGTGACGCTGGAGGTGCTTTCCGGGAACCATCGCGCCCTTTCCGTGTATCGGAGCGCCGGGTTCGCCGGGTACGAACTGGATCCAGCCACGGGCCACGCCCTGTTCCTGCAGAAGAAACTCTGAGGTCTCCCGGGGCGTTCACGCGTTCGCCGATACCATCCGGAACCAATTGGCCTTTCCCATCAGGCGGTCGGCTTCCGCGTACGATTGGCAGGCCACGTGGAGATGGTCCACCGCCTCCTCGAATTCGCCGCCCGTGAATTGGTATCCGGCCCTGGAAAGCTCCGAGAACAGTTCCTCC
>Ga0116170_10000744_pt1 | contig 34213 bp, 34 predicted proteins | sample AD_JPNHW1_MetaG_FD_89797 | JGI IMG/M metagenome (GOLD analysis project Ga0116170, IMG submission 89797) | Active sludge microbial communities of municipal wastewater-treating anaerobic digesters from Japan - AD_JPNHW1_MetaG | ecosystem: Engineered > Bioreactor > Anaerobic > Digestate | place... | reverse complement strand
TCGCGTCCGGTCCGCAAGGGCGCAGGCAATTTTTACAGCGAAAAATTGCCGAGCCGGGGCCGCGCAAAACCGCTATGCGGTTTATGCGTGGCTGCGTAAGCGCCGAGCCTGAGTGGGGAGGGGCGGCCACGGTGTGGCCGACCCCGTGTTTTGCGTGGCCAGTCCCCCGCCAGACGCTTCACCGGAAGAGTGAAGAATGATGCGGGGATTCCTTGGGGCTTTGGGAAATGGTTTAATATTGCATGGTTTTCGTGGAAACGCATTCGCATCTTAACGCCGACGCTTTTAACGCGGACAGGCCCGCCGTGCTGGAGAAAGTTTTCGGTTCCGGGGTGGGGAAGATAGTTGAAATAGCCTGCGCGCCCGGCGAATGGGCCCAGGGTGAAAAATTGGCCGCCGCCAACCCCGGCTGTATCGTCTGCGCTTTCGGTGTGCATCCCGAATATGTAAAAAAAGCGCCTGCCGCTTCTTTACAGGAGTTGGAAACCTTCCTGGCCCGGCCCTGCGCCGCGGCCCTGGGCGAAGTGGGCCTGGATTACTGGTGGGAAAGCGGCACGAAAGAAGAGCAATTGTCCCTGCTCGCCGCCCAGCTGCCTTTATGCGCTAAGTTTTCAAAACCCGCGGTGTTCCACGCCCGCAACGGCAAACAGCCGGCGCAGAACGCCTACGCGGACCTGCTGGCGCTGCTGGCACAGCGCTGGACTTACCGGCCCGCTAAAAAATTCCGCGGCGTGCTGCACTGTTTTTCCGGCAGCTGGGCGGACGCCAGGGCCGGCCTGGACCTGGGCCTGCTGCTGGGCGTGAACGGTACTTTCACCTACAAGAACAACCACGACCTGCGCGAAACCATAAGAAAAGCCGGCCTGGATAATATCGTGTTCGAAACCGACTGCCCGTACCTGCCGCCGCAGAGCGCCCGCGGCAAAAGGAACGACCCGTCCTTCATCCCGGAAATAGCCGCCGCCGTGGCCGGGTATCTCGCCGTCAGCACCGCGCAGGCGGCGGAAAAAACTACGGGCAATGCTTTCGAGTTGTTCGGGCAATTTTAGCGGAATGTATATTTTTGCGGTAGCTGTTGGATTCAGCGGGTTTGTGGCGGTTTGCCGAGGGCAGGGGTTCTCCGGGCGCGGGGTCGCGCACACCGTGCGCGCCCCTCATCACTCGGCCTCGGCGCTTACGCAAGCCTCGGCCTCCGCGAAGGCCCGGCGAACCCCTGCCCTCGGCAAGCCTGACCGAGTATCGGGCGGAATTATCAGCGGAAATTACTTAGGAACGAACTATGACTTCAAATAATGAAATTAAAAAACTGCTGGCGGAAAGGATCCCCGTTTTCGACGGGGCGATGGGCACCTACCTCCAGGGCTTCAATCTCAAAGATTCCGACTATGCCGGCTATGAAGGCCTCAATGAAATGCTCTCGCTGTCCAGGCCCGATATCGTAACCAAAGTACACGAGGACTACCTCGCTGCCGGCGCCGACTTTATAGAGACCAACACTTTCGGCGCCAACGCCGCCGTGCTGGCCGAATACGGCCTGCAGGGGCGCGTGCGCGAATTCGACCTCGCTTCGGCCAAACTCGCCAAAGCCGCCGCGCTCAAGTTCTCCAAGCCCGGCCGGCCCCGCTACGTAGCCGCCTCCGTCGGCCCCACTAACAAAGCCCTGTTCGTCACCGGCGGCCTCAGCTTCGACGAACTGCGCGACATCTACCTCGAACAGCTCACCGCCCTCATTGACGGCGGCGCGGACCTGCTGCTGCTGGAAACCGCCCATGATATCCTCAACCTCAAGGCCGGGCTGGCCGCCGTAAGACTGGCCCACAAAAAAGCCGGCCGCGAATTGCCCGTAATCGTTTCCGCCACCATGGACGGGCGCAATAAACTGCTTTCCGGCCACGACACCGAAGCTTTTTACGCCGCTGTGGAACATTACCAGCTGGCCGCCATAGGCTTCAACTGCTCCTCAGGCCCCGAGGGCCTCGGTCTGCGCCTGGAGCGCCTGGCCGCCCGCGCCCAATACCCGGTCTTCGCCATGCCCAATGCCGGTCTGCCCGACGAGAACGGCCGCTACCTGCAGACCCCCGAAACTTTCTCGGCCGTGATGGCCGATTACGCGCGTAAAGGCCTGCTCAATGCCGCCGGCGGCTGTTGCGGCACCAGCCCCGCCCATATCAAGGCCTTGGCGGAAGCCGTAGCGGGCGTAAAGCCCCGCGCGCCGCGCGCCGCCGCGCCCTGGACCATCTCGGGCGTCGAAGCCCTTTTTTACGACGAAATAGAGCCGCCGGTGATGGCGGGCGAGCGCAATAATTCCATCGGCTCCAAGAAATTCCGAGACATGGTGGCGGCAGGCGACTGGGACGGGGCGCTGCTGCTCGCCAAAGCCCAGGCCGCCGCCGGCGCGCACCTGCTGGACGTCTGCCTGGCCAACCCCGAGCGCGACGAGCTGGCCGACGTGAAGACTTTCATTCCCAAGCTGGCGCGCGCGGTGCGCCTGCCGGTGATGACCGACACCACCGACCTGGCCGTGATGGAGGAAGTGCTCAAGACCGTGCCCGGCAAGGCCGTGTTGAACTCCGTGAATTTCGAATTCGGGCCGGAGAAACCGCGCGCCGCCGCCGAACTGGTGAAAACCTACGGCGCCAAACTGGTGTTCGGCTGTATCGACGAGGACAAGGCGCACGGCCTGCCGCTGGACGCGGCGCGCAAGGTGGCCATAGCCCGCCGGGCTTACGCCTTCCTCACCGGCGAATGCGGGCTCAAGGCCGAAGATATCATCTTCGACACGCTGGTCTTCCCCGTGGCCGTAGGCGGCGAGCATGCCCAAACCGCGCATGAAACCATAAAGGCCATCGCGGAAATAAAAAAAGAATTCCCCGGCGTCAAGACCGCGCTGGGCGTCAGCAACGTCTCGTTCGGCCTGCCGCCGGTCTCGCGCGAAGTATTGAATTCGGTGTTCCTGCACCACGCCGTAAAGGCGGGACTGGACGTGGCCATAGTAAATATCGAAAAACTGAAGCGCTACGCCGCCATCTCACCGGAAGAGCGCGAACTGGCCGAAGACCTTATCTTCGCCCGCCGGCCGGACGCCGCGCAGGCCTTTGCTGCGCGCTACCGCGACGCCAAAAAGACCGCGGCCGCCCCTGCGGCGCAAGACGCCCCGCCGGCTGAGAAAGTCTACGCCGCCATCCTTAACGGCTCGCGGGCCGGCATAGAAGAGGCGATCATTGCGCTGCTCGGTAAAGAATCGCCGTTGGACATAGTCAACGGCCCGGTGATGAAGGCCATGGCCGAGGTGGGGCGCCAGTTCTCCGCCGGTGACCTGATAGTAACCGAAGTGCTGCAGAGCGCCGAGGCCGCGCGGGCCGCCGTGAAGGCGCTGGAGCCCGCCCTGAAGGCGCAGAAGGCCCCGAAACGCGGGCGCCTGCTGCTGGCCACGGTAAAAGGCGACGTGCACGATATCGGCAAGAACCTGGTGAACATTATTTTCGAAAGCAACGGTTTCGAAGTTGAGGACCTGGGCGTCAAGGTGCCGCCCGAGGACATCGCGGCGGCGGCGGCAAAGAGCCGGCCGGACTTCATCGGCCTGTCCGGCCTGCTGGTGCGCTCCTGCGAACAGATGACGGTGACCGCCCGCGAACTGGCCAAAGCCGGCGTAAAAGCGCCGCTGCTGGTGGGCGGCGCGGCGCTGACCGAAAAATTCACGCTCAACAGCATCGCTCCCGACTATCCGGGCCCGGTGTTCTATTCCCGGGACGCCATGGAAGGGCTGAATTACGCGCTCAACTGCGTTTCTGGAGCGGCCCGGGCGAATGGCGGGCAGACCGGCCAGGCGGCGCAGCCGGCCGCGGCTGCACAAAACGATCCCGTTGTTCAGCCCCGGGCAGCAGGCCGTGCAGCTTCGGCCGCCTACTATCCTGAAGACATCCCCGTGCCGCCGGACTTCGACAGGCATTTTACCGGCGACCAGCCGCTGGAAGAGCTGTTCGAGAACCTCGACGAGAACCTGTTCAGCCTGCGCTTTCTCAAGGTGAACAAGGCGCAGCCGAAAAAAGCGGAAGAGGCCCTGGAGCTGCTGGCCGAAGTGCGCAAGGATATAATAAGCGGCCGGCTGATCAGGGCGCGCGGCGTTTACCAGTTCTTTCCGGTGAACAGTGCCGGCGACAGCCTGCTGCTTTACGGCCGGGACGGGGCGCAGGCCGCCGCTTTCCCTTTCCCGCGCAGGAAGGAAGGGGAGAACCTGTGCCTGGCGGATTTCGCCGCTCCGGCGGCGGGCGGGCGCAAAGATTACGCCGCGCTGTTCGCCCTGACCTGCGGCGAGGGAATGGTGGAATATGCCGCGCGTGAGAGGCAGGCCGGCAACTACCTGCGGTCCTATTTAGTGGAGGCGCTGGCGCTCACCCTGGCCGAGGCTTTCGCCGACGTAATGCATTACCGCATAAGGAAGGCCTGGGGCATAGCCGAAGAAAAACCCGCGCGCCCGCTGCTGCGCAGCCGATACCGCGGCCAGCGCTACTCGTTCGGCTACCCGGGCTGCCCGGACCTGGCCAACCAGAAGATCCTGTTCAGCCTGCTCAAGCCGGAAGCGGACGCGGGGCTGCGCCTGACGGAGGGTTTCATGATGGACCCGGAGGCTTCCGTTTCCGCCGTAGTCTATCACAACCCCAAGGCCGTGCATTTCAGCGCGGATTGAGGCGGTAAGGTCCCGGCCTTGACAACCTGAAAGCCTGTGCTATACTATCCGTGAGTCCGCGGCCCCTTATAAACGGGTGTCCGCGGGCTCTTATTTTATCCGTTCTTGCCGGTTGGATCCTGCGCGGGAACCTGCGTCCGCCGTGTGCCCCGCTTGCCGCCGGGGCCTCCGTCCGCGTCAGGGCTTGAAGTATTCCCTGCCCGTGCGGTCAATGTAGAAAATGCGGTCTTTGACCGCCACTTTCGCCAGCCCGCCTTTGAAGTTCCCGGCCTGTGTGTATTTATAGCCCGTCACCTCCAGGCCGGATTTGTCTATGTAGCCCCAGGCGCCGTGCAGGTCTTTTAAAACCGGGGCCAGTCCTTCGTCGAAAGCGGCGCACATGGTGAAATTAAACGGGATCTCTTCCTTGCCGTCGCTGTTTATATAGCCGCAGCGTCCTTCCGCCGCCAGCGCCTGCGCGGGGGCCAGTCCTTCGCCGTAGGGCCCAATGCCTACGTAGGGTTTCTCCTTGAAGATAAGGGTGGCCCGTTTTATGAACCCGTATTTTTCGCCGAGGCGCGCGGTGGCGAAGCCGTCATGGAAGGGAAAGGCCTCCTGGTAAACCGGGGGCAGCACTTCCTTGCCGGACAGGTCGATGTAGCCGTAGCGGCCGTTGAGCCTTACCCGCGCCAGGCCTTCCGAAACCGGGTAGATCTCGTCGTAATGCGCAGGCTTGAATTCCTTGCCGCCACTGAGCAGCAGGCCCCAGCGCCCGTCCTTCTTCGCCGTGGCCGCCCCCTCCCGGAACGGCAGCAGCTCTTCGTATTGAAAAGGCACCACCGTCCTGCCGGCTTTGTCCACGCAGCCCCAGGCGCCGCGGTCTTTTACCGGCGCGCAGCCTTCGCTGAAAGAGCCGGCGGAGCGGTAGCGCCCCGCCCAGGCTTTTTTCCCGGCTTTATCGATGAAGCTGTAATAGGCGCCGGAGCGCACCAGGGCCAGCTCTTCGCTGAAAGGTTCGGCGTAAGTGTAGCGGGCGGGGACGGCCAGTTTCCCGGACGGGCCGGCGTAGCCCCAACTGTCGCCGGAGCGGTAGGGGACGAGCTCCTGTGCCTGCGCCGAGGCGCAGCAGGCCGCCATCAGGATAAAGAAAAAGTTTTTCATAACGCATAAATAATACAATTTTCAAAGCACCGTCCGCCGCCGCGCCGGAACGAAATTTGTATAATTTGCTGACCCCTGAAAATTATGAAAACAAGAACCGCTATCTATCCCGGCAGTTTTGACCCTATCACTTTCGGCCACCTGGACATTATAGACCGCGCCAGCCGGATCTTCGACCGCCTTATCGTCAGCGTTTTCGTGCATAGCAATAAGAAACATATGTTCTCCGTAGAGGACCGCGTTGCCATGCTGAAGGCTGCCTTGAAGGGGCGCCGGAATATAACGGTGGATTGTTTCGAGGGGCTGCTGGTGGATTACGCAAAAAAGAAAAAAACGAACGTGATCATAAGGGGCCTGCGCGCCATTTCCGACCTGGATTATGAATTCCAGATAGCGGCGGTGAACCGCACTCTTTCCCCGGGCATAGAAACGGTTTTCCTGATGCCGCGCCAGCGCTATACCTACCTTTCCTCCAGCGTGGTGCGCGACATCGCGCATTTCAGGGGCGACGTGTCGAAGCTGGTGCCGCCCCACGTGGTAAAGGCCATCGCCGCCGCCGGGCGGCGGAAATGAAGGCCGTGCGCGTTCGGCTCGCGGCCGCGCTGCTGCTGGCCGCCGCGCCGCTGGCCGCCGCCGAGGCGGACCCCGCGGCGCAGGCCAGCGCTGAAACACTGCTGTCCGATATGGACTGCTCGGCCAGGAAAAGCAGGCTTTTTTCTGATTATCTCGACGGCAAGGTACAGGCCAACGGCGGGTACAAGCTGCGCTGCGCCAGGGGCAAAGAAACCATAGTTTTCCCGGTTTCCCTGGCGGCGGAAGTTTCCTCGATGACAGCGCGGGAAATTATTTCCGGCAAAGAGAAATATACGGAGGCCCGGTTGTGGCAGGAGCCGCTGGCCGCGCTCTCGGATCTTTCGGACCTGGTCCGCAAGACGGCCCCGGTAAAGAGCGGCGGGCTGGCCCTGTCCCAGGACGCCGTGGCGGGGGCCTGCCTGGAACTGCTGGTGCGCCTCGATAAAGCCGTAGCCGCGCTGCGCGAAGCCAGGCTGGCCGGTTCTTTCGGCGGCCGGGGCGACCTGGTCTTCTCCTGCCTTGTGCGGGCGCTGGCCGGGCTGGACGCGCTGGAGCGCTCGTATGAGACCAGCAGCCAGATCACTTTTTACGAGAAAGCGGCCGGCGTACTGAAGAACGCGGAAGACGCTTTGGCCGCGCTGTCCGCGGAACTCCCGGCGGTCCCCGCCGCAGCCGCGTCCACGGCCGTTCCTGCGGCCGCCGGGATCTTTTCAGCCTCTTACTATGTAGCCCCCCGGCTGCTGGCCGGGATGCGCGCCGTTTCGCTGCTTTTTCCGTGGCACCAGCTGGAGGGGTTGAAAGGCGGGGACAAAGTGGACCTGATGGTCACCTACGAGAACGTTTCCGCGGCCGGCAAGGATACGATCACCGCCACCATCATACAGGCCGCGCCGGTGCTGTCGGTTATGAGGCCGCAGGCGGTCTCCCCCGAGGCGAAGGGCGCGGCGCGCCTGCTGCTGAGCCCGGTGCAGGCGCAGTACGCGGCGCTGGCCTCCGTGCAGGGGCGCGAGCTTTCACTGGCGGTCAGGCCCGGAGGCGATGCCGCCCCGCGGATCATCGACGCCGCCAGTTTCAAGAAAATAATAAAGTGATCTAAGCCGGGCCCGGGCAGGCCCGGGCTTTGCGGTCAATCGTCGGGAGTTTCCGACGTCGGGGGCTCTGCCGGTTCCGGCGCCGCCGGGGCTGCCGCTGCGGCCGGCAAGGGGGCCGGGGACTCTGTCACGGCGGGCACGGCGGGATCCTGCGTCTCTGCCGGCACGGCGGCCGGGGTTGCGGGCGCGGCGGGCGGCGCCGGCTTCTCGGCGGCGGCCCGGCCGGCGCGCTTCAGCCGGTCGTACACTTCGGTGGCGCAGCGCCAGAGCATCTGGTTGAGCAGGCTTTTCTCGCGGCCGCCGGGCGTGAGCACGGGATAAAGCGGGGCCAGCAGCAGGTGGAACGTGGTCTTGTTCTGGCCCAGCGTCTCCACCTTGGCCGTGCCGGTGGAAGTATCAAAATCCGCGCTGATCATGTAGTTCACGCGCAGCGAGGCGGGGATGAGGAAGACGAAGCTGGTATCCACCAGGAAAGAGCGGAAAAGGTCGCCGTAGGTCCAGCGGTTCATGCTGGTGAGCTGCAGGCGCAGCGTGCCGCGGCCTTTCTTCTTGTCGTACAGCCCCGCTTCGGAAAAGACCCGCCGCGCCCGCTTCAGCAGCGAGGCCGTGTCTTCGGGGGAAACAAATACCGGCTTTACCGCCTGGGATCTGAAATTACCTTTTTCGTCCACGGTAGTGTCGCCGCCTATGGCGTCGGTGGGCGAGTGGTAGGGATAGTTCTTCCAGACTAGCTGTATTTCGCCGAAAGGAGTGAGCGAGCTGTCCTCGAGCATGGCTTCGGCGGTTTCCTTTTCTACCTTTACATCGCCATAATTGAAGGAGGCGCAGCCGCAGGCGGAGAGGGCCGCCGCCGCCAGTAAGATCTTAGGTATTTTCATTGTTCAGTCCCGGCTTCTTACGCGATTTGATCGGAACCCCGGCGAAAACCGCTGATATCCGTCATACAACAAGCTTCGGCTTTATTATATTATAATATGGACGCGGTTTCCTGAAGGGCCGCGGGGCGGAGGCAAGGGGCAACAAGAACTATGGCGGCAAGAATACTCGATAAAATAATAGTCAGCGAAGGCCAGGGCGAAATAATAGTGCGCCTGGCCCGCGTGCAGGACATGCGCCGCATCCAGATGCTGTACGCGGAAGTGTACGGCAGCAACTATTCCGTCCCCATCGTGACGGACAAAGAGCTGATGCGCCGCGCCATAGAGGACAACGAATACTACTGGCTGGTGGCGGAGTGCAGGGGCCGCATCATCGGCAGCCTGGTCTACGCGCTGAACCTGATGTACCGCAATTCGAAGGCCTTCGGCGCCGTGGTGAGCCATGATTTCCGCAAGCTCAACCTGGCCTTCACCATGATGAAGCTGATCCTCGACGACATCACCAAGAAGCGCGACCTGGTGGACCTGGTTTACGCCACCACCCGCACCGCCAATTACGCGCCGCAGAAGCTCACCGAGAGCCTGGGGTTCATAAAGCTGGGCATTTTCCCCAACACCCACAAAGTGCAGGACAACGAAACGCACTGCCTGACGGCCTACTTTACCGAGGGCGCCCTGGAACGCCGCCGCCGCGTGCCGCATATAATTCCCGAGGTGGCCCCTTATTACGATATCATCCGCAAGCAGCTGCCGCTGGAAAAGGCGGCCATTAAGAACGTCTGCGGCCCGTACAGCGACCACAAGCAGAAGATCCCGCTGCTGAATTTTGAGGCCATCACCGCGCCCGAGTTCGTGAAGAACCGCTACAAGAAAATGAAGCACAACAGCTTCTTCGAGCACATCGTGATGCCCTTCCACGACCCGAACCTGATCCTGATAACCCCGGACCAGAGCACCGAGGTTTACCTGACCTACAACCAGAAGGACAAGTACAGCGTGATCGTGGGCGGCGTGACCACGGAAAAAAGCTTCGCGGTGGTGCTGGAAAGCATCGCGCTGAAGGTCAGCCAGATGGACATGGCTTACGTCGAGGTGATCATAGACGCTTATTCCCCGGCTATCCAGCGCGACGCCCTGGACGCGCGCTTTATCCCCAGCGCCTATTTCCCCTGCGCCAAGCGCATGGGCAACAGGCGTTACGACTGCATAGTCTTTTCCCGGACCTTCGACATCCTCGATTTCCGCAACGTCAAGATAATTTCGCTGTACAAGAATTTCCTGCGCGAGTACCTTAAGCTCTGGCGGGAGAACTATATAGAACTGGTTTTCAAGACCGAGCCTAAGAAATAAGCCGCCGGCCCGAAAATATTTCCGGCGCGGGCGCGGCACTTGAAAGGATGAACCATGGCCGACCTTTCCGTAGAAGACAAACTGCCCCCGGTGTACGCGCCGCTTAAAAGCCGGGCCGCCATAGACGCGCTGTTCGAGACCCCGGCTTTTGAATATTCCCCGCGTACTTCCAAAGCTTTCTGCGCCGCCATGCGCGCGGCCCTGGCTTTCCAGGGGGGCCGCTCGCCGGTGCTCAAGGCGCTGTACAAGACGGAAGGCTTTAACCCGGCGTCGGTAAAGACCGAACGTGATATCTCCGGTATCCCGTTCCTCTTCGTGGCCGCGCTCAAGGAGCGCGACCTGACCACCCTGCCGTATTCGCAGATAGTGCTGGAATTGAAATCCAGCGGCACCTCCGGGCAGCGCAGCCGCATGCAGCTGGATAAGGGCTCCCTGATGCGCGTGCGCCGCATGGCCTGGAAAGTATTCGAGGGCCTGGGCCTTACCGACCTGGCGCGCCCGCACGACTATATCTGCTTCACCTACGACCCGGAAGTGGCCAAAGACCTGGGTACCGCCTGGACGGACAAGCTGCTGGCCGGCTTCACCAAACAAGGGGAGATCTTCTACACCTTCCGCTGGAGCAAGGCGAAGAACGATTTCTACTTCGACATCGACGGCGCGGTTTCGGCCCTGAAAAAATTCGAGGCCGCGGGCAGCCTGGTGCGCCTGGTCGGGTTCCCGGCCTTCGCGCTGAAACTGACCGAGGAGTTCAAGCGGCGCTTCGGCCGCAGCCCGCGGCTTAACCCGGGTTCCAGCGTGGTTACCGGCGGCGGCTGGAAAACGCTGGCCGACGAGGCGATGGACAAGAAGATCTACCGCAAGATACTGGCCGACGCCCTGGGCGTGCCGGTGGAGAACGTGAGGGACCTGTTCGGTATGGTGGAGCATGGCGTGCCTTACGTGGACTGCCGGCTGGGGAACTTCCATGTGCCCAACTACGGCCGCGTGATAGTGCGCCACCCGGGCACGCTGGAGCCGCTGCCTTACGGGCAGACCGGGCTGCTGCAATTCATTACGCCCTATCTCTCCAGCTATCCTTCGCTGTCCGTGCTGTCGTCGGATTTTGGCCTGCTGCGGCAGAAGTGTTCCTGCGGCCTGGCGGGCCCCGTGCTGGAAATAAAGGGCCGCGCCGGCATTACGAAACTGAAGGGCTGCGCGATCTCCGCGGCGACGATGTTATGAAAATACACAACACCTATTTATTTGGGAAAGTTTCGGACCAAGCCGCCTGGACTCCGGCCGAGCTGGAGGAGATAGGCGTAAAGGCGCAGGCGGCGCGGGCCCTGATGCGTACGGCCTCGCGCGACTATGTAACCGAAACGCTGGCCAAGGCGGGCAAACTGTTCGCGCCGGGCGGCAAATACCGCAAGGCCGCGCTGGCCCACCTTAAAGAGCACATCACTTTTTCAGAGCCCGTGATAGACAAGAGCCTGGACGTCATACCCGAGATCCTCGACAAGGGCGCGCTGGTAAAGCGCATGAACATGGAGCTGTTCCTGCCCTACGCGCTGGAAGCCCCGATGGAGCGCCGCGGTTACGAAGGACTGCTGCGGGCGCTGCCCAAGGGCGTGGTGCTGCACGTGGGCGCCGGCAACGTGTTCCTGGGCATCCTGGATTCGCTGGTCATAGGCCTTCTTACCAAGAACGTCAACATCATCAAGCTGTCCTCGACGGGGTCCCGGTTCATGAACCTGTTCATGGACGCGCTCAGGGAAGCGGACACGCTGGGCGTGCTGGCCGGTTCGGTAGCGGTGCTGAGCTGGAAGGGCGGCAGCGAGGAACTTGAAAAAGCCGTGCTGAAGAACGTGAACGCGGTCTTCGTCTGGGGCGGCTACGAAGCCGTGCAGAGCTACCGCAAAATAGCGCCCATCGACGTGCGCGTGGAAGGCTTCGGCCCCAAGACCAGCGTGGGCTTGGTGTTCGAAAGCTGCGTGGTCAACGAGGGCATGGCCGAGGTGGCCCGCCGCGCGGCGCTGGACGCCTCGCTGTGGGACCAGGCTGCTTGCTCCTCGCTGCACACGCTGTACCTGATAGCCCCGGCGAAAAAGCACGCGGCGCTGGCCGCGGCGTTCCTTAAAGAAGCGAAAACACATTTTTCGCGGTTCGCCAAGGAGCTGCCGCAGGGCCGCCTCTCGCCCGACGAGCAGGTGGAAATAACCAAGGCCCGCCAGCTCGCCCGCGTGGACGCGGCGCTGGGCGCCGGCAGTTACGAATGTTCCGCCCCAGGGACGGACTGGACCGTGATCTATGAAAAAGATCCGGCTTACCGCGTTTCGCCGCTGAACCGCGTGCTGTACGTGAAGACCGTGGAGACCATCGAGGAAGTTAAGGAAAAGCTGATGCCGCTGCGCGGCTATATACAGACCGTGGGCGTGGGCGGCTCCATCGAGCGCAAAAAAGTGCTGGAGACGCTGGCCCCGGCCGGCATAGCGCGGGTGGTGAAGCTCGGGCGTATGCTGGAGGAAGCCAACGGCTCCCCGCACGACGGGATCTTCCCGATGATGTCCCTGATCAACTGGGTGCCTATAGAGGAGAAGCCGTCGCAGCTGGACCGCCTCAGCGCGCTGGTGGATTACGCGCGCAGCCGCAGCCCTTTCTACGGCCGCCACTTCAAGGGCGTGCCCCGGATAACCTGCATAGAGGATTTCCTGAAGGTGCCTTTCCTGGAGAAGCACCACGTGCTGGAGAACACGCCGCCGGACAGCGCGGACCTGCTCACTTCCAAAGTGCAGCGCGGCATCTATTTCGCCAGCGGCGGCTCCACCGGCCAGCCCAAGTACGTTTTTTACGACCAGCACGAGTACGACCACACCTGCCGTATGCTCGCCTTCACCTTCGAGGCCGCGGGCCTCGGCGAGACCGACGTGATAGCGAACCTGTTCATTGCCGGGAATTTGTGGTCCAGCTGGCTGTCGGTGGAAAAGGCCATAGCTTATACCAAGGCCATTTCAGTGCCGGTGGGCAGCAACCTGCCGCTGGAGAACATTGTGCAGTACCTGGAGGATTTTCAGGTCACGGCCGTCATCGGGCTGCCGTCTTTCCTGGTGAAGCTGGCTGAGTTCGTGAAAACCAACCCCAAGCACAAGCTCAACGTCAAAAAGATATTCTACGGCGGTGAATACGTGGGGCTGGAGATGGTTAAATTCTTCAAGAGCGTGTTCCCGGGCGTGGACGTGCGTTCGGGCGGCTACGCCTCGGCCGACGCCGGGGTGATAGGCTTCCAGTGCCCCGTTTGCGTAAAGGGCCAGCACCACCTGTTCGCGTGGAGCCAGTTCATCGAGTTCGTGGACCAGGACACGCTGGAGCCGGTGAAGCCGGGCGAGATAGGCGAGCTGGTGGTGACGGGACTTTCTAAAAAGCACATGCCCATCATCCGCTACCGGGTGGGGGACCTGGGCCGCTGGGTGCTGAAGCCCTGCGCCTGCGGCCGCAAGGAGCCCATGTTCGAGATACTCGGCCGCTGCGACGACCGCGTGCACGTGGGCGGGGCGCATTTGTTCGTGAACGATATCCAGAACGCGCTGGGCAAAGTGCCGGACCTGAGCTTCAATTTCCAGGCCGTCATCAGCAAGAAGGGGCACAGGGACAGCCTGGCCATCCGCGTGGAAGTGAAGGACGAGGCCGCGCTGGCGCGCGCCGGCGAACTGGCCGACCTGCTGTGGCGCGAGATCGAGCCGCATTGCGAGGACCTGCGCGAGAGCGTGCGCCTGGGCTGGCTGGACAAGCCCGCCATAGAAGTGCTGAAGCCCAATACCATAGAGCGCGTGCTGCGCACCGGCAAGATCCGCAAGGTCATAGACAAAAGGGTGAAGGTTTAGGGGATATCTTCGCAGCGCGGTTACGCCGCAGCCGCCTGTTCCGGGACGGCAATATTTAAATTACGCATGGAAGATCAGCGTCGGCGAGATAACTGAAAAATTTGTCTTATGTCCACTACCGCCCGGATAAAAGCGCCAGCACTGGCAATGTGCCTGTGTTTCATGCCTGCGGCGGCTTACAGCCAAAACACGGCTGCAAGCGGCAAGGCCTGCGAGGTCAGGGTCAACGGAAAGGTGGCGGGGACTATCCCGGTAACCGGGCGGGAAGATTGTTACGAGAAGAGCTGCTTCGGCACCGGAAATTGCAAAGTCTTCGCCAGGTTTTTTAAGCCCGGGGACAACCTGCTGGAACGGGTCTTCGACAATACCGACAGGCTCTGCAGCGAGCACTGTCTTGTCAACGAACCTGTCGTCGACAAGGTCGACAAAACTTCCGTGACCATCTCCGGCCTGCCGATGCAGGCCAACGGGAAACTGATGACCTGTCCGAAAGTGGGCCTGCTCTACGACCGTAAAGCCATGGAGACTTCGCCCTATCTCAGGCTGCTGCTCCCCAACTTCGATGAGCACTGCGACGACAGAAGAAAGGGCCTCCGGGCGGCCGGCATGAAGCTGCTGCGCTGCGTACCGGATGCGCGCGGCGGAGGCCTGGGGCCCGATGCCGTCGGGGACCTGATCTGCAAACCTTGAAAAATAGTTATAAAAACGCCTGTCTTTTATTCGGGGACTGGCAACAGGAGAATTCATCTGATGGATACTTTCAGTTTCGTGATGGTGGCCTATTCCATGATCATCGGGCTGGCTATAACGGTCTTGCTGTCGAAATTCGGCCAACTGATACAGAACCGCCGGCGCATCCGGTTCCATTGGCTGCCGGTCTACTGGGCTCTGATGCTTTTTTTGATACAGGTCCAGGTACTGTGGTCGATGTGGGGTTTCCGCAGCCTGCCCCAATGGCATCTTTTCTCTTTTTTCCTGATACTGCTGCTGACGGTTTTCGTGTACCTGCCGGCGACCGTAGTCCTGCCGGATTCGTACGGCGATGATACGGCCGCCGACCTGCTCGGTTTTTTTAACGGGCACCGGCGCGCTTTCTTTATTCTCTTCGCCTTCGTCCCGTTCGTTTCCTTTCTGATAAACGCTTTTTTATTCCGCGCGCCTCTCTTGAGTTACGGGTGCCTGCTGCCGGCCGCCGCCGTTTTTCTCCTTGGCTCTGGCGCCGCGGCCGGCTCCGGCGCGTATCAGGCCTTTCTGCCGGTCCCGATGACGGCAATGGTGCTCGTCTTTTTAACCCTGGATGTAGTGCGGCTTTGAGCGGAACGGGAAACGCTGAAAATTGCGGAGACGGCCGGGAGCGGCGCTGGCGTATATTTTGTTATCATTATCCGGCCGGCGTCCCGGCCTATCATGGATACGTCTAAACTCAGCCCCGCGCAGCAAAAAAGGTTTAAGAACGCGCTGTTCCTGCCGTGGATACCGTTTTTTTTCATTACGGTGGATTCGGTCTTCTCCGAGTTCTCGCTGGTCACTATAAGCGGCGCCGCGGCCCCGCTCAGCGCCGTGCCCGGCTACCGCTATATAGGCCTGAGCCAGCTGGTGCTGGCCTTGCTGCAGTTCGCCATGGTGATGCGCTGGTACGGGCCCATCGGGCGCTTCGTGAAGACTTTAGATCCGGCGTTGAAACCGGTGGTGCGCGCCAGGGTGAGCCATATTTACCGGGACATGTACTACTTCTTCGGCATAAGCGCGGCCGCGCGCCTGGCCATCTATACCGGCGCGCTGTTCTTCGGCCTTTCCGCCAGCGCGCTATTCTGTTACCTGTTGCCGGCGATGCTCGTGGCCTTGCTGGCCGAGGCCGGCATAGCGCTGGCCAATGTCGACGCTACGCTGGGCTGGGCGGACGTGCTGATAAGCGCGCTTTACGAGCCGGAGGAACTCTACGCCATACGTCCGGGCGCGTCCATCCCGCTTTCCGTAAAAATGGGCCTGCTGGTGACCGTCTGCGCCATACTGCCGCTGCTGCTCATCTGCTTCGCCGGGCTGCGCGGCGCGCGCCTGCAGGATTTCGCCGCCAACGTGGCCGTGCTGACCGTGGTCTGCGTGCCGACGCTGCTGGTGGGCATGCGTTTCATGCTGGAGAGCGTGCAGCGGCCCCTCGACGGGCTGGTGGCGAAGATGGGGCGTATCGCGGCCGGGGACCACGACGTTAAGAGCCGCATCTATTTCAACGACGAGATAGCGCGCGTCAAGTCCGGCTTCAACGCCATGGTGGACGGCCTGCGCGAGCGCGAGGCCATAAAGGAGACCTTCGGCCGCTATATGTCCATAGAGATCGCGCGGCAGCTGCTCAGGGACGGGAAAGTGCGGCTGGGCGGCGAGGAGGTGGACGCCGCCGTGATGTTCTGCGACATCCGCAACTTCACTCCGATAAGCGAGCGCATGACGCCCGCGCAGGTGGTGGCGTTCCTCAATGATTATTTTTCCTATATTACGCCGCCCATAGGCGCGCGCAACGGCGTGATAAATAAGTTCATAGGCGACGCCGTAATGGCCATCTTCACGCCGCGGTTCGGTTCCGCCGACTATGCCGCGGACGCCGTGCACGCGGCGCTGGGGATGCGGGCCGCGCTGGCCGCTTACAACGCCTCCGGCAAAGGTCCGGGGGCGGTGCGTTTCGGCATAGGCGTGCAGACCGGCAAACTCATAGCCGGCAACATAGGCACCACGGCGCGGCTGGAATACACTTTTATAGGCGACACGGTCAACATCGCTTCGCGCCTGGAAGGCAAGAACAAGGACTTCGGCAGCGATATACTGGTGACGCGCAACGTGCTTGACCGCATAGGTCCCGCGGCGGCCGATGAGCTGCGTTTCGAGAGCGTAGGCTACGTCGGGCTTAAGGGAAAGGCAGAGCCGCTGGAACTGTTCAAAGCCCTGTCTTAGCCGGCCCTTCTGGAAACTTCGGCGGCGCGGGCTTGCGGGGATTAAAATCTTTTAATCCTGTTCTAAACCTGCTCTAATCGAAGCTTTGCTAGACTATAGGCGCAGTGAGAAACTTTCCGGAGGATAACACAATGAAAAAGTATATTTTTGCAGCCGCCGCGATGACCATGTTCACCGGCGCGGCCCTTGCGCAGGATAATCCGGCGCAGCCCGCCGCCGCCGCGCAGCCCGCCGCTGCCCCGGCGCAGCCCGCCGCCGCCCCGGCCCCTGTGGCCGCTCCGGAGAAGAAGGCCAACATGGACGACCTCAGGAAAAAACACATAGACGCGGTGGCCGCCCTGAAAAAAGCCAATATCGACGAGCTCCGCGCCCTTAAGGACAGCCTTAAAGGCAAGCCGGAAGGGGAAATGCATAAGGCTATGGAAGCCAAAAAGAAGGAGCAGAAGTCAGCCCTGGAAACCCTGAAGAAGGCCCAGAAAGCCGAGATCGGGCAGTTCAAAAAAGACCATCCCCGGCCGGCCGGGAAAAAAGGAAAAAAAGAGGCTAAGAAAGAAGAAGTAAAGAAGTAACGGTTGCAGCTTAAATATACAAGCCCCCGGCGTGAAGCAGGCTCGCCGGGGGCTCTTTATTGTATTCAAGGTCTGCGGCTGCGGAGACGGCCGGGACCAGGCCGGGGAAGAAAGGATCAGAAGATCCCGTACCGCCTGCCTATGTTGTAGAACCCGCTGAGGCCGTCGAACAGGGAGTGAACGAACACGGGCACCAGCAGGTTGCGGGTACGCAGCCAGAGCAGGCCGAAGATAGGCCCGATGAACATCTGGCAGGAGAGCACAAGGCAGAGCGAATGCCCGTAATTCCCGCCGGTTTCTAGCAGTCTGGACGGGAGATGGTACAGGCCGAAGACCAGCGAAGAAATAAAAATTCCGCCGGCCTCTGAGCGGAGCAAGGCGGCCAGCCTTTCCTGCAGCAGCGCCCGGAAAAAGAATTCCTCGAAGAACCCGGCCTGGATGAAGCCGGCGAACAAGGCGGCAGCGCCGCCGGCCAGCAGTTTGTGCGGCGGCTGACCCCCGTTCAGGACGTACATGGCGGACTTGGACGAGCCGACAAGGAAGGGGATAACTATCAGCGAAGCTATCAGCGCCTGCTTGAGGCCGCCTCTGAAACGTACGGGCGCGATATCGGACAGTTTATAGCCGCGCCAATGGAAATATGCCGCGGGTATGGCGAAATATAGCAGCCAGGCCAGGGCTATCACGCCGCTATAGGCATGCCGCAGCCGCAGCAGCGCCGGCCACAGCCAGGTCTCGAGGAAGATGCCTGCGATAAAGACGCCCAGAAGAAAACAGGTTTCCTGGAGAGGCTCCGAAACACGGCCGCCGGAAACCACCGCAGCGGACGGCGCGCCGGGAAGCTCCGGCTCGCTCGCGTTCGCCGGCCGCGCGGCTGCCGCCGGGCCCGGAACAAGAAAGAAAACCAGAAGGAACTGTGCCCCATAGAAAAGAGCCATGAACAGCTGCCAGATGAAGCCCCGCTCCGGTTCATATACGGAGAGGCCGCCGCAGCATACGGCCCAGACCAGCATAAAAGCCAGGAAGTAACGGTTCTTTAGAGCGTTTTTCAGCTCAGACGATCTTGCTGTTATTCCCATGGTTTACCCTGTTGCGCGCATTCTGCCGACAGTCCCAGGCGGGGCCGTCCGGATCCCCGCGCAGGCGGCCGCTAAACGTCATAAATTGTACTAAAAGGCGGCAACCGGGGGTTATGGCGCGGCGGCGGGGTTACCGGCCGAGGAAGCCGGCGGCCACGCTGATGAGGGGGTCCGCGTAGTAGCGGGGGACGGAGGGCCTTACGGGATCGATGGCCGCGGCGCGGGTGTTTATCAGGCAGGCGTGCATGCACCACGCGCCCGTGCAGCCGGCGGAAAATTCGAGCGGGAGAAAGTGGTCCTTGCCGCAGGCTTCCACGCTGTAATAATTGGGCGACTTGAGCGCGCCTTGCGCCGCCCCGACGCAGGTGTACTTGAAGGCGGAGGACGCCAGGGCCAGCTTCCTGCAGGGAACGCAGGTGGCGCCGTCGAGGTTATAGTAGACCGTCTTGTCCAGCAGGGGGTAGCCGTCGCCGCCCGGGGCCAGCATGGCCAGCAGTTCGTGCGCCACATAGGTGCCGCTGGAATGCGCGGCGATGACGATCTTTGCGGCGTTGAGGCCCTTGAGCATTTTTACCAGCAAGCCGTTGGCTTCTTTCTTTTTGTGGTCCGAATAATCCACGGCCAGGGGGCCTTTTACGGCCACCACATATTTAAACCCGCCGGCCTCGCCCAGCGCCTGGGCCCAGTTCTTGGCGCCCGGTTCGTCGGCGCCGTAGCCGCCGTAGGCCACCAGCACGGCGGCGTCGCCGGCGGCCAGGGAAATGGTTTTTTGCCACATCTCGCCGGCATAGAATTCCGCCCAGGCCGGGGCCGTCGTGGAAAAAGCCACCGGTTGAGATGCGGCGAACCTGATATCCCCGCTGCTGTAGGTGGCGCCGGCGAATTCAAGGCTTGCCGCGCGGGCGGAACCGGCGGCGGCGAGACCGAGGCTTAAAGCGGCGGTCATTGCCATTATGCTGCGCGTCAGAGCTGTGATCATATAGCGTATTTATAGTTTAACAGACCGTTCAAGGCTGTCAAGGGCCGTGCAGCCTGCAGTATTTTGATAGAATTGACCTATGCAGGACTTACCCGTCAGCCAGGCTTCTTACGCGCAAATGCTCGGTTCCACCGGCAGCATGTTCGGCTTTACCCTGTGGGGCTTCGGCGCCGGCCTGATTTATTCTATTATCGGGTATTTTTATTTAAGGGCTGGAAAACGCGAGCGCAATATCCCTACGATGACGGCCGGCGTTGCGCTGATGCTGTTCCCTTATTTTGTCACAAAGACCAGCTATATCGTCCTGGCCGGGGCCGGGATCATGGCGCTGCATTATTTTAACGGGCGCCTTGACTGACGCCCGGCGCGCACGGCCGGACCCTGGCCGGAGGGAAAAATTAAAAGTCCGCGGACGCTTCCATGGCCATACTGCTCAGCTGTCAGAATATTTCCAAGACCTTCGGCGCGCGCCCGCTGTTCGAGGGGCTGTCCTTCGGCCTTTCCGAGGGCGAGCGCACCGGGCTGATAGGCCCCAACGGGGCGGGTAAATCCACGCTGCTGAAAATACTGGCCGGGGCGGAAACGCAGGACTCCGGCGACGTTACGCCCAGGCGCGGACTTCGCCTGGGCTACCTGGCGCAGCAGGACCGGTTCACCGAAGCGCCGGCCGGCTGGAGCGTGCGCGACGAAATAGTGAAAGCCCTGGCCGGCCTCGGCCTGGAAGATTATGAAATAGAACGGCGCGCCGGCGAAGGGCTGGCCGCCGCGGGTTTTGCGGACCCGGCGCAGGCCGTGAACGTGCTGTCCGGCGGCTGGCGCAAGCGCCTGGCCATACTGGCGCAGAGCGCGCGTGAGCCGGACCTGCTGCTGCTCGACGAGCCCACCAACCACCTCGACATCGAAGGCGTGCTGTGGCTGGAGGGTTTTATCGCGGAGCTTAAATTCCCGTTCTTGGTGGTCACGCACGACCGGGCTTTCCTGGAGCGCGTCACCAACCGCGTGATAGAACTTAACAAGCGCTACCCGGAAGGCTACTTCAGCAGCGCCGGCAACTACAGCAAATTCCTGGAGAACCGGGAAGCTTTCTTCGACGCGCAGGCTTCCCGCGAGGATTCCGTGCGCGATATAGTGCGGACGGAAATAGCCTGGCTGCGCAGGGGCGCCCGGGCCCGCACCACCAAGCAGAAAGCCCATATAGACAGGGCGGGGAAGCTGATAGAGGAACTTTCCGAGCTGGAGTACCACAACGCCCAGAACCGCACCGCCGAGATAGATTTTACCGCCGGGGACCGGCAGGCCAACCGGCTCATTCACGCCGTGAAGATAGAGAAAAGCCTGGGCGGCCGCAAGCTGTTCGGCCCGCTGGACCTGACGCTGGGCCCGGGTGAAAAGCTGGGCCTGCTGGGCGGCAACGGCAGCGGCAAGACCACCCTGCTTAAAATGCTGGCCGGGCAGCTCGCGCCGGATCGCGGTACGCTTAAGCGGGCCGACGGCCTGCGCGTGGCCGTGTTCGACCAGCACCGCGCGAAGCTTAACCTGGACCATACCCTGAAGCAGGCCCTGTGCGGCAATGGTGAACACGTGTTCTACAAAGGCGCGCCCATACACGTGCGCGGCTGGGCTACCCGCTTCCTTTTCCGCCAGGAACAGCTGGACATGCCGCTGCGCCTGCTGTCGGGCGGCGAACAGGCCCGCGTGCTCATAGCCGGGTTCATGCTGGAGCCCGCCGACGTGCTGCTGCTGGACGAACCCACCAACGACCTGGACCTGCAGTCGCTGGAGGTGCTGGAGAACAGCATGCAGGAATTTCCCGGCGCGCTGGTGCTGGTGACGCACGACCGCTACCTGCTGGAGCGCGTGAGCCGGCGCCTGCTGGCGCTGGACGGCCGCGGCAATGCCCGGTTCTTCGCCGATATGTCCCAGTGGGAGAACTGGGCGGCCGAGGGGAGGGCCGCGGCGGCGGCCGCGGCGGCGCCGGCGCCTTGCGCGGCGCCGGGGCCTTCGGCCAGGGAAACGCGCGAGCTGAAAGCGGCCATCCGCAAGCTGGAAGCCGAAATGCAGACGGCCGAGGACCGGGCGGCCCGCGCCCGCCAGGCGCTGGAAGACCCCGCCATCGCCACCGACGCGGAGGAACTGGCCGCGCGCCAGAAAAAACTGGACGCCGCGCTGGCCAAAGTGGAAGACCTGTTCGCCCGCTGGTCGGAAATCCACGAAAAGGCCTGAGGACGGGCTGGGACTTCTTTGGGCCTTGACACCCGCAATATTTCTGCTAAAATATTTTCGAGCCTGCGGCCCTTATAAACGGGACTTCGCGGGCTCTTCCTTTTGCGCCCGCGGCGGCCATGTTTTCGCGGGGTAGCAATGAAAATTTGGCGAAAGCCCCGATTTGTCGCATAATATTACAAATGAAAATAAAAGAACTCATGCGCGTGCTGATCTATGACGAAATGCGGGACATCATCTCCTATTCGGCCGAAGCGGACGTTTTCGGCGAGACTCACCTTTACGGCGACCGGATCAGGGACTTGTTCTCCGGCCTGGCCAGGGAGAAGCACAAGCGCCTTAAAGAGTTCGACAAGGTTTCCGATACCCGCACCGGTTTCCGGCAGCGCAAGACCGAGCCCCCGCGCTCCATAGAAGCGTCGCTGCGGACGCATATCACGGCCACGGAGAACAGCATCGCCCTTTACGGCAACCTGGTGAAGCTCCTCAAGAACCTGGAGCATATAGAATACTTCAAGGCCGTGGTGGAGCGCGACCGGCAGGCGCTGGCAGAACTGAAAGCGCTGCAGGCTGTGATCAAGGAAAAAATTTAATTTCCGGCTTCAGCGCCGTGTTACCGCGCGCAGGTCGGCTATGAACGTGTCCGGGTCGTCGGGGCCCAGCACGAACACCGCTTTGCCGGCGCGCAGCAGCACCAGCCCCTTCATCCGGCGGGCGTAGCCGCGGAATTTCCCCAGCGGCTTGTTCCAGAACCAGCCGTAATGCCCGTAAAAACCCCAGGTGGCCGCCAGGCGGAACGTATTCTTCAGCTCCGCGTCGTCCAGCCGGCGCACTTCCGTTATCGAACTTAAAGGTATCTTTACCGGGCGCAGCGCGCGGTCCACCACTACGTCCGTTTCATTCACTATAAAGCCGCGCGGGGCCAGGGCCCGGGTGAAATACGCCAGAATTATCACCAGCAGCGCCGAGGCCGGAATTGCCCAGGCCGGGATCGCCAGCGGCACGGGATGGCGGCACGAGTGGCAGCGCGACAAGGCTTTGGTGCCCCAGTACAGCACGGTGATGCAGACCGGGAATACCGCCATGGCGGCCCAGACCACGCGCGTGGTGATCTTAAGCAGCCGGTCCATTTCCGCCTTATAATATTTCTGCATGGTCCCTCCCGCGCGCCCCGGCTTATTCGCCTTTGAACTGCGGCTTTCTTTTCTCGGTGAAGGCTTTTATCCCTTCTTCGTAGTCGCCGCTGTTGTAAACTTTCCGGCGCAGCGCCTGTATGCGTTCGAAAGCCTCGGGGCTGATGGGATGCGCTTCCGAAAGTATCCTGAACTGTTCTTTGATGACGGACACGGCCAGCGGGGAATTACTGGCGATGTTGCGCGCCAGCTTGAAAGTGAACTCCTCGATCTCGGCGGAGTTCACCAGGTGGTTGAGGATGCCGAAATGGTAGGCCCGCTCGGCTTTGACCGGCGCGGCGGTGAAGAACATTTCCTTGGCGATGTTCGAGCCCACGCGGTTGATGAAGTGCATGATGCCGGAGGCGTTGTAGGGCAGGCCCATTTTTACCGGCGTGATGGCGAAACTGGCGGTCTCGTCGCCTACGGCCAGGTCGCAGGTGACGGCCAGGTCGGTGGAGCCGCCCCAGACGCTGCCCTGTATCATGGCTATCACGGGGCCGGGGTAGGCCTGGATCTTGCGGAACGCCACTTCCATGGGGCTGTCGTAGGCCAGCGGGTCGTGGTGCACTTTGGGCAGCTGGGTGATGTCGTGGCCGGCGGACCAGACGCGCGCGTTCTTTTCGGCCCGGAGGATGATGACCAGGACCTTTTTCGCCTCGAATTCAGTAAGGGCGTCGCCCAGTTCGGCGCAAAGTTCCAGGCTCAGCGCGTTGCGCTTGGCCGGGTTATTGAGCGTGAGTACGCCTATATTGTCTTTGATCTCTTTGAGTATCAGTGCCATGATGAAATCTCCTATAGAAAGCAGCGTTGTATTTTAGCGATGTGCGGCCGGGCCGGACCGGGCTTACCCGGTAAACCCGGAAGAGGAAACCCTTGCGTGGTTTCCCCCCGCCAGGGGATATTATGGCGGGGCCCCCCATCCGCAACAGGTTTACCGGTTAAGCCCGGTCCGGCCCTCCGGTCTATACTCAGCTGAAGCAGGACCCCACGTCCGCAACTGGTTTTCGGGGTAAGGCCCCGGCCGGCCTAAAGCGCAATATTTTCCCGTCCGAGTAATTGTATAATTTTACACGGAGAAAGAAAGAGGGAGAATATGCCGCTCAAGAATACCGAAAAAGAGAAGACCGCTCCGGCCGAGACGGCTTTGCGGGAACTGTATAAGAAAACCTTCGGCTGCGAGGCCGGGGCTTTCGAGCCGCTGACTCCCGACGGTTCCGCCCGGCAGCTGTTCCGGCTCCGGGACGGGGCGCGGTGCGTTATCGGCGCCTTCGGCCCGGATAAGCTCGAGAACCGCGCTTTCCTGGAATTCTCCGCCCATTTCCGCAGGGAGAAATTGCCGGTGCCGGAAATTTACGCGGCCGACCCGGCGCAGGGCGTGTACCTGGAGGAAGACCTGGGCGATACCACGCTTTTTTCTTTTTTGAGCGCCCAGCGCGGGGCGGACGGGGCGCTGGCGCCGGCCGTGAAGGACGCTTATAAGAAGGTGCTGGACCTGCTGCCGCGTTTCCAGCAGCAGGTGGAGCGCGGGCTCAACCTCGACGTGTGCTACCCGCGCGCCAGCTTCGACCGGCAGTCCATAATGTGGGACCTGAACTATTTCAAGTATTACTTCCTCAAGCTCGCCAAGATCCCCTTCAACGAGCAGAAGCTGGAGGACGATTTTGTGCGCTTCACGGATTTCCTGCTGGAGGCGCCGGCGGATTTTTTCCTTTACCGGGATTTCCAGTCGCGCAATATCATGCTGCGCGGCGGCGAACCCTGGTTCATAGATTACCAGGGCGGCAGGCGCGGCGCCCGGCATTACGACGTGGCTTCGCTGCTCTACGACGGCAAGGCGGACCTGTCGCCCGAGACGCGCATCGAGCTGCGCGATCATTATGTCGGCGCCGCGGGCCTGGACCCGGCGGCCTTCATGCGCCATTACCACGGCTTTATTTTTGTGCGCATCATGCAGGCCATGGGCGCCTACGGGCTGCGCGGCTTTTACGAGAGGAAAACGCATTTCCTGCTCAGCGTCCCGTTCGCGGTGCGCAATATAGAATGGCTGCTCAGGAACGCCGAGCTGCCGGTAAAACTGCCAGAGCTGATGCAGTGCTTCAAGCGCATAGCGGCTTCTTCCTACCTGCGCCAGTTCGGCAAGACCAGGCTGGGCCTGACCGTGCGCATAGGCAGCTTCTCGTACAAGAACGGCGTGCCCATGGACGAGCGCGGCCACGGCGGCGGCTTTATTTTCGACTGCCGCGCGCTGCCCAATCCCGGCCGCTACGAGCAATACGCCCAGCTGACGGGGCGCGACAAGCCGGTGGCGGAGTTCCTGGAAAAAGAGGCGGCGGTCACGGATTTCCTCAGCCATGTATTCGCGCTGACCGACGCCAGCGTGGATAATTACCTGGAGCGCAATTTCACTTCGCTGATGGTGAATTTCGGCTGCACCGGCGGGCGGCATCGCTCGGTGTACTGCGCCGAGGCGCTGGCGGCGCGCATAAAGAAAAAATACGGGGCCCGCGTGGAACTTTCCCACCGCGAGCTGGCGGCCGGAGGCAACAAATGAAAGCTATGGTATTCGCGGCCGGCCTGGGCACCCGCCTGCGCCCGATAACCAATACCGTGCCCAAGGCGCTGGTGGACCTGGGCGGCGTCACCATGCTGGAGGCGGTGCTGCGCAGGCTCTCCAAAGCGGGGGTGAAGGAATTCGTGGTGAACACCCACCATTTCCACGAGAAGATAGCGGACTACCTGCGCGCGAAGAAAAATTTCGGCCTGAAGGTGGAGCTTTCCCACGAGGAAGAATTCCCGCTGGAGACCGGCGGCGGGCTTAAGAAGGCCGCGGCTTTTTTCGCGGGCAAAGAACCTTTCTTCGCCTATAACGCGGATGTTTACTCCGAGATGGACCTGGGCGCGCTGTATAAGGACCACCTCGCCTCCGGCGCGCTGGCCACGCTGGCCGTGCGCGACCGCTTCTCGAAACGCTGCCTTATGTTCGACGCCGGCATGAACCTGAGAGGGCGGGACCAGGGGAAAAGCGTAAAGGGCCAGCGGGCGCTGGCTTTCAGCGGCATACATGTGATCTCTCCGGGGATCTTCCCCAAGCTTACCGAGACCGGGGTGTTCTCCATTACCGCGGCCTATGTGCGGCTGGCCGCCGCGGGCGAAAAAATAAGAGGGTTCGAAGATAAGGCCCAGTTCTGGTGCGACATCGGCGACCTGGAGCGCCTTGAGGCCGTGCGCCACCGCGCCGAAAGGACCGGCGTAAAATGATAGTCGCAGCGCTCAAAGACTTGGCCGGCCGTCCCGGCTTAGAGCCGGGTATTAATAAAGCTTTGGACTGGCTGCGTCGCGGCGATCCGGCCGCGCTGGCCGACGGGAAATATGAAATAGACGGCGAAAAGCTCTTTGCGCTGGTGCAGCGCTATACCACCGCCGCCGCGCCCGAAGCTCCTAAATTCGAAGCGCACAGAAAATACATCGACGTGCAGTTTATCGCGCAGGGAATGGAAGCCATAGGCTGCGCCCCGCTGCCGCTGCTGACGGTGACCGAGGCCTATAACGAGGAGAAGGATTTTTGCTTCGGCACCGTGGTCGCGGGCGACTGGTCTTCCTTGATCCTGGCCGCCGGCGAACTCGCCATCTTCTACCCCGCCGACGCCCACGCCCCCAAACTGGCCGCCGGCGCCGCCTGCGCGGTCACTAAAATAGTGGTTAAGGTAGCAGTTTAAACCGCAGGATAATTTATTTTGTTTTAAGTTTTTCGAGCCGCGCCAGGTTCTGGCGGGCGCTGTCGAGGCCGGGGGAAACTTTGAGCGCGCGCTTGAAGAGGAGCCCGGCCTCGCTGTATTTTCCTGCCCTGGCCAGCAGGATGCCGGAATCGTTCAGGGCTTGCGCGTCGTAGGGGTTGGCGCCCAGCGCGCGCTCGAAAAAAACGGCGGCTTCGGCTGCGCGGCCGGCGGCCGCCGCCGAGCGCGCGGCTATGAGCAGGGTCGGAATGTGGTCCGGGTGCAGGGTCAGCAGCTGCTGCTGCGCGGCCGCGGCGTCTTTGGCCCTGCCCGTGCCGGCCAGTATGGAATATTTGTTGAAAAGAGTTTCCGCGTCGCCGGGCTTTTTGGCCAGCGCGGCGTCTATGGCGGCCAGCGCGCCGGGGATATCCCCGGTCCGCCAGCGGGCCAGCGCCAGGCCGTTGAGGTACAGCGCGTTGGCCGGATCGGCCGCCGATATTTTTTCCAGCAGCGCGCGGCTTTCCGTAGCCCGGCCCATTAAAAAATATTCGCGCGCCAGGTTGTAGAGCATGGGCTTTGAAACCGAACTGCGCGCCGAGTATTCGTAATTCTTCAGGTCGGTGTCACGTATTAAAGTTGTCGCCGCCGAGGAGACCGCGAATATTGCGGCCGCCGCCAGCGGCAACAGGAAACGCGCGCCGGGGCGGGTTAGCCGCTGCGCCGCCGCGGCGGCTCCCAGGAACAGCGCGGCATTGGCCAGGTAAACCCAGTGGTCCAGCATCAGGTCATTGGTGGCCAGCAGGGGCGTTTTCGGGGCCAGGTTAAGGACATACCAGAGCAGCAGGAAAACGCCCACCCTGCCGCCCCGCCGCCAGATCAGCGCGGCCGCCGCTGCGGCGCCCGCCAGCGCCGCCCAGGAATATAGCCCCGCTCCGGGCTGCATGCGGTGCGAGTGCAGGTCGAAAGGCAGCGCCGCCGTTTTCAGGTATACGAAGATCGCCTGCGGAACTTTCAGGCACAGCCCGTACAGCAGCGGGGCCAGCCCGCGTTCGTACGCGCCCTGCCCCAGGGCCGCGTGGCGCAGGAAAAGGTACAGCGGTATGAAGATGAAAAAGGGCAGGAGTTTCAGGTAGTCCGCGCGTTCGCGCCGCAGGTACCACAGGCACAGGGCTGTCAGCGCCGGGGTAATTACGCCGTTCTCCTTGAAGCCGCAGGCGGCGATGAAAAACAGGAATGACAGCGCGTGCCTGCGTTCAAGGAACAGCAGTATGGCCGCCAGCGTGCAGGCGCCGGAAGCCAGCTCCGCGCGGCCGGCGATTATCAGCAGCTGCTCCACGGCCGCCGGGTGCACGGCCAGCAGCACGGCGCTCCAGAAAGCGGCCGGGCGCGGGAAGCCCAGCGCCAGGGCCAGGTAAAAGAACAGCGCCGCTCCCGCCGCGTGGAACGCCAGGCTGGTGAAGTGGTAGCCGAAAGGGCGCAGGCCCCATACCGCGAAATCCGCCATATTGCTGAGCGTCTGCAGCGGGCGGTAGTAGTTCAGTTCCTGGTTGAAGGGGTCGGACGCGAAAGCGTGCGCTACATTGGCGGCCGTTACGGCCAGGCGCGGGTTCTGTTCTATCATGCGGTGGTCGTCCCACATGAAGCCGCCGCGCAGCGTAAGCCCGAAGGCCAGGAAAGCCGCCAGCGCGATCAAAGCCGCGGGCCAGAAACGGCCCGCAGGAAATGTATCCCCGTCGTATCGCATTAAGGGGATTATAGTAATTTAGCGGCGGGATTGATTATCGCGGGGAGGGCGGGGGAAGCCGGGGAAAGAAGGGAAGGACGGGACGCTGATGACAGGCTGTGCCATCAGCGTCCCCTCAAGGTTAAGACTTTACCGAGCCGCTGACCGTTTTTACGGTAGGGTCTTTGATGGCGCTGCCGGCGTAGTCTATGTCGCCGCTGACGGTTTTGAGCGTGGCGCTTTCTGCGGCGCTTTCTTTTATGCGCACGTCGCCGCTGATGCTCTGCGCGGTGAGGGCCTTGAACTGCGATTCTTTTATCTCCACGTCCCCGCTGACCGTTTTTACGGAAACTTCGCTGCCGTTCTTCAGGCCGGTCACGGAGATGTCGCCGTTCACGCCCTTGAAGGCGGCCGCGCCGTCGGTGGCGAAGTCGCTGATCTCGATATCGCCGTTGACGCTTTCAACGCTAAGGCGGGAAAGTTTGCCGGGCAGCCAGACTTTGGCGTCGCCGATCAGGCTCTTCTTGCCGCTTTTGGTGCGGAGTTGTATTTCGCCGTCCTCGAAGAACGCTTCGGTGTCGCCTTCTTCCTTTTCCAGGATCTCCAGTTCTGCCCTGGCGCCGGGCTGGTCGTGGCCGGCTACGGAAATGTCTCCGGAGAGCGTTTTTATCTTGAAGGCGTCAAAAGCGTAGTTGTCCGCCGAGAGCTCTACTTTCCTGGGGGACAGGCCCTTGAGTTCGCCCAGAGACCCGAAAGCGCCTTTGAGCGCGCCGCCCACGGCTTCGCCGATGAAGCCGGCGCCTTTTTCCTTGCGCCGTGCCCAGGCGCCGCCATCCGCGCCGGCCAGGCTCTTTATGAAAGGTATGCCCAGCATTATGGCCGCCAGTCCCAGTATTGTGCCGGACACTATAGCCAGGGAGGTTATGCCCAGCAGGCCCATCCACAGGTATTTCAGCGCCGTTTTGGCGTCGCCGCCCATCGGCCCCACCTGGTTAAGCAGGTACACCAGCCCCACTACCAGTATTGAAAGAAAGACTAACTCTGAAAGTTTCCTGATCATGATCCGCTCCTTTTTTCTCGCCCGTCACTAGATATGACACACAGCCCGCAAAAATGTTTCACGCGATTTTACGGATCCAGTTTTTCCCGGATCTTTTCCTTGGCCCGCAGCAGCTGTATCTTAACCGTGTTTATCGGGATGGCCAGGGTGTCGGCTATCTCCTGGTAGGACTTTTCCTCGAAGTAATAGAGCTTTATCACCACTTTATACTTGAGTGGGATCTCCTCGATGATCTCATTTATCCGGGCCAGGACCAGTTCCCGGTCGAAGGCTTCGTCGGCGGCGCTGGGTTCTTCCGCCAGGGTCGCGGCTAACTCGTCGTCGAGCTGCGTCTCGCGCCCTTTTTTCCTTTCGGACCAGTTGATGCTGAGATTATAGGCTATGCGGTACAGCCAGGAGGAGAATTTGGCGTCGCCGCGGAACTTCTCTATGTTTTCGTAGGCTTTCAGGAACACGTCCTGGGTGATGTCCCGGGCTTCTTCCTCGAACCGCACGTAATTTTTGACCACGTTGAAAATGAAGTCCTGATGCTTCAGCACCAGCTCGCCGAAGAATTCCTTCTCCCCGGCGGCTATCCTTTTTAACAGGCTTTCTTCATTTTCCATGCTTTACGTTCAGCCGAAACAGACGGCGCAGATCCCCTTCCCGTGCTCTATGGTAAAAACGTATTTATATTTTATATCTTTCACTCCGGTTCGGGGATTCTTTTCCCCGTTCTGCCGCCGCGCCGCCGCCTTGCCTGCCGCGTCCGTTAATTTCCTGATCATAGTTTTCTCCTTGCGCCAGTTTTCCTGCCCTACGCAAGATATGACACGCGGCCGGGGAAAATGTTTCATCCGCGCCGGGCCGGGGCGGCATTCAGGGCGGATTTCAGGAGGGAGGAGCCGGGCGGTTAAAAATTATAGGCGGCGGACAGGCCGGCCGAGGGGCCGGCGCCGATGGCGGTTTTTGCGTGGTGGTCGTCGTAGGCCTTGCCGGTGAAATACACGCCGCTGAACTGCCAGCCCAGCTCGGCGCCCAGGCGCAGGCGGCGTGAGAGGGATAATTCAGGCTTCAGGGAAACAGAAGAGGTTTCGTAATAAAGTGCTTCGCCCTTGCGCGGCCGCCCCGCCGGCAGGTACTGCTCCAACCCGGTGCCGCCTTCAAGGGTTAAGTTGAAGAAGGGTACGGGGCGCCAGGCGCCGCCGAGCCGGAAATACTTCACGGGCTGGTAGGAGGCGGAAATCGATATCTCGCGGGAAGCCTGCCACCGCGCCAGGAACGGGAAAAGAAAGTACAAGTCTTTCGTAACGTAGCGGTAAGTTATGAAAGGCAGCGGCAGCGCGCGCGCGAAAGTGCGCCGGGTGGAATAGTTCAGCCCGAAGAGCCAGGCGTGGGCCCCGCGCTCGCTGAAGGTTCGGGCGAAATTGAAACCGAGGTCGGTTTCGGCGGCGGAGTGGAACGGATGGTCCGAGTTGGAATTGAGTTGAACCGCCAGGCGCGTGTCTTTGTCTTCCGCCGTCAGGTTCAGCGCAGCTTTGTAAAGCGCCCGGGGGAAATAGCCGCCGTCCCCGGTGCGCAGGCTGGCCAGTTCGCCCCCGGCCCGCAGCTCCAGCCCGGCGGCGCTGCCCAGCGCCGTTTCTCCGCGCAGGGCCGCCCGGCGCGCCGGCAGGTCCTGCGCGGAAATATAACTGTAAGAGGTGGAGACAGAGGCCCGCGGCTTGGGCGGCCTGCCCGCGGCCGCGGGCCCGGACTGGGCGGCTGCCGCCGCAGGCAGTAAAAAGATAAGAACAGCCGCCAGAATTATCTTCATAGGCTGTCGCCCAGTTCTATGCTTTCTCTGTTGAGGGCGTCTTTGCCTATAAGGTAGAAGCTCCAGAAGATCACGGCGGAGCCGGCCAGGAAGATGGCTCTCTCCACGCCCTGCGGGTGCGTGATAAGGCCCGTTTCGGTGAGCAGGTAGGTCCAGTCATGCCCGCCGCCGCCTACCAGCGGCAATTCCTGTTTCAGCGCGTCTCCGGCGTAAATGCTTATGTTCAGCAGGCTTTCGCCCAGCCAGAAAAGGCAAAGCTGCCAGCCCAGGTTCGCGCCGCGGCGCATTAAATGCGCCAGGCAGACGGCGGGCATCAGCAGCTGGAAGAGGGTCCCGGCCAGCACCACTATGAATTCGGGCAGGAAGCCCAGCAGCACATGGCCGGCTTCGTGGAAGGCCAGGTTCACATAATCCAGCGGGGAAAAATAATTCTTATGCTTGTACCACTGTGTATAGAATACCGCGAGCCCGGCAAGGACGGCCAGCCTGGCCCACAGGCGCAGCGCGGGGCGCTGCGAGGGGGCTTCGGCGGCCGCGGCCGGCGGGGGGGCGGGGCTGAGCAGTTTTTTTATCTTTGCGGCGGCGCGGACTTCGCCCGGGATATGGAGATTCTTATAACAAGCCCCGCAAAATTCGCTGTCGGCGGCGTTGTCGGCTCCGCAGTAAGGGCACTTGATGTTTTCCGGGAGTCCGGAGGGCTCTTCCATTCAGTAAATTATATTATTTTTATGAAGGGCCGGGTTCCGGCAGCGCAAAAAAGGTAAAATATCCGTATATGAAGGGCAAAAAAAGGCTTGCCGGGCTGAAAAAACCTGTAGGCGACGTTTACTGGGACGGCCTGCATTACGACGCCTTCAATACTCCTTATCAGGACGACCAGGCCTTTTACCTGGCCCAGGCCAGGAAAGCCGGGGGGCCCGTGCTGGAACTGGCCTGCGGCACCGGGCGGCTGACCCTCCCGCTGCGCAAAGCCGGCATAGATATAACGGGGCTGGACCAGGCGGAGCCTATGCTGGAGCGCGCCCGCGCCAAAGCCGCGGCTGCCGGCCTGAATGTCAATTTCATTAAAGGCGACGCCCGCCGGTTCAGGCTGGGCCGGCTGTTCAGTCTTATATTTATTCCCTTCAATTCGCTGCAGCATATGCTGTCCCGCACTGACATTGAGGGCCTGTTCGCTTGTGTGAGCGCGCATTTGGCCCCGGGCGGGCGCTTTATCTTTGACGTTTTCAACCCGGACCCCCACTACCTTATAAGGGACACAAAGGAACTGCTGCCTGTAGCCTATTACCCGGACCCGGCCGGCGGCGGCCAAGTGCTGGTAAATGAGCAGTATTCCTATGACCGCGCGGTCCAGGTTTCGCGCATACGGTGGCATTACAGGCGCGAAAAAGACGGCAAAACGGTGACGAAAAGGCTTAACCTGCGTTGTTTTTACCCGGCCGAACTGGAAGCCCTGGTGCACTATAACGGGTTTAAGATAGTGTCGCGCCTGGGGGGGTTTGACGGCAGGCCTTTTACCGGGACTTGCGCCAAACAGGTGTTGATATTGAAAAAACGCTCCTGATTTGCTATGCTTATCCTACTATGAATACCTATGAGTTAATGTTAATTATCAATCCGCAGATTTCCGATGCCGAGATCGGTGAAGTTATCGAGAAGTCAAAGAAAATCCTGACGGAAGAGAAGGCCGAAGTCCTCGCCGAGGACAAACTGGGCAGGAAGAAATTCGCCCACGCCGTAAAGAAGAACCGCGACGGTTTTTACATCTATATGAAAGTAAAAGCCACTGCCGACAGCCTGAAGAATATGAAGCGCAGCTTCAGCCTTCAGGAACACGTGCTGCGCTCCATGCTTATTAAGGTTGGCGCAGAGCAGCCGGTTAAGAAAGCCTGATCCGGGCATTCGCGGGAAACAAATGGATATAAGAATTCCGGAGCAGAACCTGGTTCTTATCGCCGGACGGCTTACCAGGGACCCGGAATTGCGCTTTACCCAGAAAGGCCAGGGCATGAGTTCTTTCGACGTGGCGGTGAACCGCCGCTACAAGGACCTGGCTACCGGGGAATGGAAGGACGATACGGTTTTTGTGCCGGTCATCGTCTGGGGCCAGGTGGCCGAGCGCTGCAAAGAGAAGCTCAAGAAAGGCAGCGCCGTCCACGTTGAAGGCCGGCTGGCCGGCACCGAGTATATAGACAAAACGGGACAGAAGCGCAGGATGATGAAGGTGAATGCGCGCCGCGTACAGTTCCTGTCCCACACCCCCGCCGAGGCGGAGGGCGGCAGCCCGGCCCCGGAAGCGCCGGACGCCGTGGAACCGGCGGAGAGCGAAGTGAAGCATGACGTTTCAGGCATGGATGAAGTACCGTTTTAAAGTTTAATTCAGGAGCATAAAAACATGGAGAACAAAGAACAGATACCCCCGAAGCCGCAGGAGGTTGCCGCCCCCAGGCCCGCACCGTCCGGCCCCCCCTCTTACGGTCCCCGGCGCCCTTCAGGCCCCGGCGGCCGCGGCCGCTTCGCGCCGCGCCGCAAAGTCTGCCGCCTGTGCGCCGAGCACATCGACCTGGTGGACTACAAGCAGCAGCAGATCATAAAAACCTTCTGCACCGATACGGGTAAAATGCTTTCCAGGCGCATCACCGGCGCCTGCGCCAAGCATCAGCGCCAGATCATGAGAGCCGTAAAGATTAACCGCAATCTTTCCCTCATGCCTTATAATTGAGCCTGGGGAGAAATCATGAAAGTTATACTTAAAAAAGACGTAATGAATCTCGGCCAGACCGGCGAAGTAAAAGATGTTAAGCCCGGTTTTGCCCGCAATTTCCTCGTGCCCCGCGGGCTCGTGGAGATCGCCACCGAGGGCGCCATGCGCGCCTGGAAGAACAGCGAAGCGAAGCGCACCAAGCGCATCGCTTCGGAAAATGACGCGCACAAAGGGCTGGCCAAGCGCCTGGACGCGATAACGCTTTCCTTCTCCCGGGCCGTTTCCGAAGACGGGATCATGTTCGGCTCCGTCGCGAAGAGCGACATCATAAAGAACCTGGCCGCGGCCGACATAAAAGTGGATAAAGAAATGATCCGCCTGCCGGCTTCCATCAAGGCCGTGGGAACTTTTGACGTCGAGATAGTGCTCAAGCAGGGTATCACCGCTAAAATAAAAGTGGCGGTTTCCGCGCAGAGCAAGTAAGTCCTTTCCTTCAACCATCCGGGCCGGTTTCCGGCCCGGCCCTACAGATCGTTAACTGCTGCGGCAGGGGGCGTGAGATATGGCCTATAACAAGGTTCCTCCTAATTCGCTAGAGGCGGAAATGGCCGTCCTCGGCGCCATGCTGATAGAGAAAGAGGCGGCGGAGAACGTCGCCGAGATCCTCGAGCCCC
>Ga0116170_10000741_pt1 | contig 34227 bp, 44 predicted proteins | sample AD_JPNHW1_MetaG_FD_89797 | JGI IMG/M metagenome (GOLD analysis project Ga0116170, IMG submission 89797) | Active sludge microbial communities of municipal wastewater-treating anaerobic digesters from Japan - AD_JPNHW1_MetaG | ecosystem: Engineered > Bioreactor > Anaerobic > Digestate | place... | reverse complement strand
TTGGTGCAGAAGTTCGGTATGTGGGAAAACCGCGATGGCTGGCTCTTGAGGATGGCGAGCCGAACCCCGCACCGAAGTCATCGTGGCACCCGTGCGTCTTGCTGATCGTAAGGCCCAACCCCAGTTTTCAGGGTGGAGGCACCTTGTGACTCCTACCCTGCAAAACGTTGTTGGGGGTCTTGATCTCCGGTGCTGTGACTGCATGGACCTGATGCGGGAGTGCGCGGACAATGCTTTCGACCTCGCCATTGTGGACCCGCCGTACGGAATCAAAATCAACATGAACCAAGGGCGCAGGAAGGGCGACACGATCAAACACGCCAGGAAGAATTGGGATGCCGCCCCGCCGCCAGATGGATATTGGGAGGAATTGAAGCGTGTTTCACGCAATCAAATCGTGTGGGGCGCGAACAACTTTGCATGGTTGCCGCCTCACAACGGCTGGATAGTTTGGGACAAAGACATCACGGGGGATGTGGATTTCTCGAAGGCGGAACTAGCTTTCAACAGCACGAAGGGCACGGTTGATCTTGTTCGGATTCGGGCGCAAAGCGGGGCGGAAACCTACACGAACAAAATCCACCCTACGCAAAAGCCGGTGGACTTGTATGCGTGGATTCTGCGGAAGTTCGCCAAGCCTGGCGACCGCATCCTCGACACGCACCTCGGAAGCGGGAGCATCGCCATCGCCTGCCACTACGCGGGGCACGAGCTGACGGCCTGCGAGATCGACAAAGACTACTACGAGGCCGCGTTGCAACGCATAAAACGGGAGACCGCGCAGATGACGCTGATTGATACCCCCAACCCCAGAATAACCGAAACGCGCAAGGGCTGAAATGTACCGCAAGTCCATACGCACAATGCACCTAGAGGCGAAGCGCAAACGATGCGCCGCGATGCGAGCCGCGAAGCAACGCAAGCGCATGGAGTTCGGCGCGACGATGCTTGACGTGGGCGGCATCACGACGGACGGCCTGTTCGGCGATCATAGCATTCGCATTCTTTCCTACGGCGACGGCGAACCGCACTACGCCATCACGGTTGACGGCGAGCACCGCATGGCGCGCACGGAGCGCGGCATCCTCAGAATTTTGGCAAAGATGATTTACAGAAAGGCGAAACAATGACCGATCTCGAAAAAGCACGCGCTTGCATGGCGCAGATCCCCGCCGCCCGCTGCGATTACGAACAATGGCTTGCCGTCGGCATGGCCCTCAAGGACGCCGGCGGCTCCGTCGCCGAATGGGATGCCTGGTCCCGCGCCGATAGCCGCTACCGCCAAGGCGAGTGCGAGCGAAAATGGAAGGGCTTCAACGGCGGAGGCTCGGCTCGAGTCGGCGTCGGCTCCGTCATCCAACTCTGCCGTGACATGGGCGGCTCCCCGCCGGCCGACCGCAGGGCCGAAGATGCCGAGCTCTCCTGGGACGACTACATCGGCCGCGACCAGACACCCAAGGCGGCCGATGACTACAAAGTCGTCTCGGAATGGACGGCCGACCTCCCCGTCCCCGCCACCGCGCAGACGCCCGTCCAGCAGTTCGCGGCCTACCTTGGCGCGCTTTTCCACACCGAGGACGTCGTCGGAATCGTGACCGAGTGCTGGAAGACGCCGGCCGACAAGGACGGCAAGACCGGCTGGGCGCCGCGCAAGGGCGACTACTCGCGCACGGCCGGCGAGCTGATCGAGAAGCTTTCCAGGGCCAATGATCTCGGAGAAGTAGTCGGGGACTGGGAGCCGACGGCCGGCGCCTGGTGCCGATTCAACCCGCTCGATGGACAGGGCGTCGCCGACTCTAACGTCAAGGCCTACCGCTTCGCACTTGTCGAATCGGACGAGGTGCCCATCGAGCGCCAGCACGCCATCATCCGCGAGCTGAATCTGCCCGTCGCCGCGCTTGTCCACTCCGGCGGTAAGTCTCTCCACGCCATCGTCCGCATCGAGGCGGCCGATTATCGCGAATACCAGCAGCGCGTGGACTTCCTTTACGGCGTCTGCGCCAAGAACGGGCTCGTGATCGACCGCAAGAACCGGAACCCTTCGCGCCTGTCACGCCTGCCCGGGGCGACGCGCAACGGCCGCATGCAGCAACTCGTCGCCGTGAATGTCGGCTTGGCCTCCTGGGCGGAGTGGACGGACTGGATTTCCGCCCAGAACGACGATCTCCCCGAAGTCGAATGCCTCGCATCGTTCATCGACAGCCCCCCGCCGCTCTCGCCCCCGCTGATCGACGGGATTCTCCGCCAGGGGCACAAGATGCTCCTCGCCGGGCCGTCCAAGGCTGGCAAGTCGTTCCTCCTCCTGCAGCTCGCCATCGCCATTGCCGAAGGCAGGCCGTGGCTCGGGCGAGAGTGCGCCTTCGGGCGGGTTCTCTACGTCAATCTCGAGCTGGACCGGGCGACGATCTTCAACCGCCTCAAGGACGTCTACGCCGCCTCGGGAATCACGCCCAGAAACGCGGAGGCCATCGACGTTTGGAACCTCCGCGGCAAGGCGGCTCCCATGACTGACCTAGCCCCCCGCCTGATTCGGCGCGCGCTCAAGAAGCGGGCGGCCGGGCTGCCCTACACGGCCGTCGTCATCGATCCAATCTACAAGGTCATCACCGGGGACGAAAACGCCGCCGACCAGATGGCTAAGTTCTGCAACCAGTTTGACCGGGTCTGCTATGAGCTGGGGGCGGCCGTGATCTATTGCCACCACCATTCCAAGGGCGCCCAGGGGCAGAAGGCCGCCCACGACCGGGCATCCGGTTCCGGCGTGTTTGCGCGCGATCCGGATGCCCTTTTGGACATGATCGAGCTCGAAATGGACGATTTTCGGTCGAAACAGGTCGCCAACCGCTGGCGCTGCGCCGCCCTTGCTGCCCTTCTCGACCGGGAATGCCCGGACTGGCGCGAGGACTGCCCGCAGGACGACGCCGTCGTGGACGACCGGCTCAGGGAGTGGGCCGTCGCCAGGATCGGTCCTGAGGCCGTTGGGCGCGCCTGGGCGGCTTCCACCGAGGCGGCCGCGGCCGCGACCGCCTGGCGCATCGAGGGCATCCTCCGCGAGTTCAAGACCCCGCCGCCTATCCGCCTGTTCTTCCGTTACCCATGCCACCTCCTCGACGCCGACGGCATCCTCGCCGACGCCAAGGCCGAGGGCGAGCTTCCGACCGCCAAGGACAAGGAGGAGGCCATCCGCCGCAAGCAGGGGAAGATCGACGCCGACATGCAGGCGGCTTTCGAGGCGCTCTCGGGCGACGGTCCGGTCACCGTCAAGGCGGTGGCGGAGTACCTCGACACGCCCGAAAGAACTGTCAGGGACCGACTCCAAAAGGGGGCCGAAAGAGGGTCAAATTTACGCTTCAAAAACGGGGTGATTTATGTCGATGAGTAACGGCAGTCAATCACTAGCGATTGCCAAGTTGCCAAACCAAGGCGGCAGTCAATCACTAGCGATTGCCGAAAGTGGCAGGCAATCCCCTACCCTAAAGGGTAGGTGTACCCCTTGCAAGATCGCGGGTGGACAGGGGCTCTACGCGCCGCCCCTGTCACACCACGCAGACTTGCAAGGGGACCCCGTCTCCCTTCAAGCGATATCCGAACAAAAAGAAATCTCGTTCTTCTGGCAGGGCATCCCACCGCGCTCGACCGCCCAGACCCGCCGCCACTCCCGCTCCGGAAAAACCTTCCGCACCCCAGCCAACCTCCGCGCCGTCGCCACCCTCCGCGCCGTTTGCGAGCCGCATGCCCCCAGGATCGCGTTAGACGGGCCGGTCGCCGTCGAGGCGGCTCTCACCTTCCCCCACCGCTCCAAACGCGTCCTGCCCCGTACCCGTCGCCCGGACGCCGACAATCTCGCCAAGGACCTCCTCGACGCTCTCCAGGCTACCGGCTTCTTCAATGACGATTCTCAAGTGGCTTGCTTGATTATGCGCAAGTTCGACGGACCGATCCCGGGCATCTTCGTGAGGGTTTCAAACCTGCCATGAAGCGCGCCGTCCAGCTCCCCACTGTCGCCCCCATTAAAAAGGCGACCCGGGAGGCAGTCCGCCAGGCGTTCAGGGCGGGGACTGGACTGCGCACGGTCGAGCGGATCCGGCCGGATGGAAAGATCGGACTTGAAATCGTCAAGGAGCCGGTCGCATGATTCCGGTCGTGAAAAGGTCAGCGGTCTACGTCCGGGATTCGAGCGACGAGCAGGTCGAGAACACGAGCCTGGAATGGTACCCCCAACCGGATCAATCCCTGAACCGGACTGGGGGAAGCTTCGCCTGCGCTTGCAGGCCATTGGAGAAGTCGCATGAAGTGTAATCAGCCCAACTGTAAAGGCGTAGACCATCAGGGGCAATGCTGGAAGTGTCCGCACGAAAAAGAAATCAATTCAGGCGTTTTCCGACATGTTGACTGGGCTCAAGCACCGTGTAGCCGCTGTCGAACTGATTGCAATTCACGCGAACAGGGTCACGGGCGTGTGATTTCTTTTGAAATTTTCGACAACATCAGAACAAATTACGATTCTTGCGATCCGAAGCAAGCAGTCATTCTCGAATCCGAGGAAATTCGAGCAAGACTGGTCGCTTCATTTTTATCGGAAGAAAAAGAAGCGGAAAATGAATACGTAAAAATAGCGATCGACATTTTAGAAAACCTCATGCGGCTGGAACCCAAGCTCTACGTGACGCTGATCGAGTCCGTCCGCTATGCGGACGACGGGGGGCAGCGGACATTGAACCACGTCAAGCGGATCACGAACGAACTGTTCCACGAAGACATCTCGTTCCAGATGGTTTCGGCCCGCCTCAAAGCGGCCCGGCGCAAGCTGAATGCTTGAGCGGGAGGCGTTTCTCGGAATGTCGAGAAAGTCCGTCATAGATTCCGAAGAGGTGCTCAAGCTGGCCGCGATGGGGCTCACGGTCCACGAGATCGCGTCTTTCGTCGGCGTATGCGGGCGAACGATCGAGCGGCGATGCGCGAAGGCGCTGAAAAGCGGCCGCGCGCAGGCTTGCGGCTCCCTTCGCCGCAAGCAGTTCGAGAAAGCCGTAAAGGAAGGCAACGTCACAATGCTGATCTGGCTCGGCAAGCAGATGCTGGGCCAGAAGGATCGCGTGGAATTAGACAACCTGCACGCGAGAAACGGGCTCGATCTCTCCAGAATACGGAAGCTGTTGAAAGGGAAACCTGCCGATGAGCCTGCCGATGAATCCGGACGAGATTGACGCGCTGCCGGATTCGGCACTGTTCGCCCGGGTTGTTTCGGATGGGCGCTGGGAGTGTCCGAAGCATCTAGCGCATGTCGGGTGCGCGCTTGACGATGTGGCCGAAGGGCGTTGCAAGCGGCTGATGATCTTTATGCCGCCTCGCCACGGCAAGAGCGAGTTCGTCTCGCGCTACTTCCCTGCCCATTTCCTGCGCAAGCAGCCCCGCGGGCGCGTGATTCTCACTAGCTACGAGGCGAGCTTCGCCGAATACTGGGGGGAACAGGCGCGCGACGCATGGCTGCTTGCGGGAGAAGTCTTCGGCCTGTCGCGAAGGCTGAAAAAGTCGCGCGGGAATTGGTGGTCGATTGCCGGCGAAGAAGGCTACATGACAACGGCCGGCGTTGGCGGTCCGATTACCGGCAAGGGGATGGACGTTGGCATCATTGACGATCCGATCAAAAACGCGGAAGAGGCCTACAGCGTGACGCGCCGCGAGGCGATCTGGAACTGGTATCTTTCAACGTTCACGACGCGGCTGGAGCCGGGCGGCTCGATCATCCTGATGATGACTCGCTGGCATGACGACGATCTTGCTGGCCGACTGCTCAAGCGCGAGCCTGACAATTGGAGGGTGATCCGGCTTCCGGCCATTGCCGAAGAGGGCGACGAGATCGGCCGCGCGCCCGGCGAGGCGCTCTGGCCAGAGCGGTTCCCAGCAGACGCGCTGGCCGCGTTCCGCGACGCATCGACGCGCTGGTGGTCGGCGATGTACCAGCAGCGACCATTGGCGGCAGAGGGCAGCGTCGCCAAACGCGAGTGGTTTGGGATCCTCGACGCCATGCCTGCCGGAATCCGCCACGCCGCCCGCGCGTGGGATCTGGCGGCGACGGCATCCGCCAAAGCCGACTTTCTTTGCGGGACGAAGGTCGAGCGCGTCGGCCATCTGTTCGTGATCGCGGACGTGTCGCGGGCGCGACTCGGGCCGGCCGAAGTGCTGGGAAGGATGCAGTCCGTTTCGCGGCAGGACGGTCCGACCGTGCGCATCGGCGTCGAGCAGGAGCCCGGGGCGTCCGGGAAAATCACGGTGGCGAACATCGCGGCGTCGCTGGCCGGCTACCGAATTCAAGCGCTGGCGCCGTCGGGCAGCAAGGAGTTCCGGTCCCTGCCGTTCCTCGACCAGGCGCGCGCGGGAAACGTGAAGCTGCTTCGCGCGTCTTGGAACGACGCCTTTCTAGCCGAGGTGGATTCCTTCCCGGTCGGCGAGCATGACGACCAGGTGGACACGGCGGCCTATGCGTTCAACATGGTGGCGCCGCCGCAGTTCGTCGGGATTTCGCTGCCGCCGGATTGAGCGCCGGGCAATCGGCATGAAGCTGCGCGACCTTTTCAACCGCAAGCCGGACGTGGCCTTGTCGCTTGCGCCGGAAACGCCGAAGGCCAAGGTCCCCGCCGCCGATCCGCTGGCGCAACTGACGGCCGACATGATCGAAGGCGACATGCGGCGGGAGATCAATCGGGGCCTGTACGCGCGGCCGGCGTGGGCGTTCCGCGAGATGGCGCGCATCGTGTCGCTGCTCGGGGACAAGGTCCGGTTCTGGCGGGCGCAGGTGGTCGCGTGCGAATGGAAGATCACCGTCGCGCAGGAAGCCGCCGAGGATAACCCGGACGCTACGCCGGAAGCGAAAGCACGCGCCAAGCAGCAGCATGATGCGCTGAAAAAGCGCTACGACGCTTTTAAGAACCTGAAGTCAGCGCTTAAGCATCTGGCGACCGCGCGCTTCTACGGGTTCGCCGTCGTGCGCTCGAACGGGAACGTTCTCCAGATCGTCGATCCGTGGAACGCCATCCACGACGTCGATTGGCTGACGCACGCGCCGACGTTCGATTGGCATTTCAACCAGGAGGCGCGCACGCTGCTGGACCCGCGCACCATGCCCGTGATGAATCGCGGCGAGTATCTGATCCGCGAGTTTGACGACTCCTGCCTGATCGAGTTGCTGCGCCTGGCGTACCGCGCGCGGGAGGTGATGAACTTCCGCGAGAGGAATCTTGAAGAGGCGAGCAAGAATCAGGTCATCATCTTGACCGGCGCGGGACTGCCGGGAGAGGGCACGCCTGCCGGCAATGCGCTCATCGCCAGCCTGAAACAGGCGCGCCGTGGAGAGTCGGCCGTAATCGCCAAGGGAGATCCGAATTGCCCTACGGAAGTCATCAAGCCCGACGGCGCGAAGGGGCTGCCGTACTACAACGCGACGCTGGATAACATCGACCAGATGATGACCAAGGCACTCACGGGCGGGATGCTCACGATGCTCTCCATGCCAACCGGCATCGGCGCAGGGGCGAGTCTCGAGCATCGCGACACGCTCAATGCGCTCGTCGCCGAAGACGTCGGCGACATCTCCGAATTATTCCAAAATGGAATTGACCGGCCGACGCTCGAAGCGGCCGGGCTGCTGGCTCCAGGCGAGCGCCCGCTGGCGTGGTTTGAGCTGTCCATTCGCAGGGAGGCCGATCCGGCGGCGGCGCTCGACCAGCTCGTGAAGGCGAAGCAGGCGGGCTACACGGTCGCAGACGCGCAGGCGAGCGAGATAACGGGGCTGAAGCTGACGAGGGAAGCGGCGCCGGGGCAGCCGATGGGCGGCCTGTTCAATCGGGAAGAGCCAAAGCCCGCAGGTCTCGACGCCGGATTCTTCAACCTCCTCGACAAGCTCGCCAAGGAAGAAGGCGGCGACGGCCAGCCGACGCCCGAATGGTTCGACCGAATCGACGATGCCGTCCGCACAGCTCCGCCAGAGGCGATGGCGGACATGGCCAAGCTCGAGGCCTACCTGCGCGAGCGGATGGCCAGAGCTGCCGAGCAGGGGGCGAAAGACGGCGCCAAGGGGGCGTAGATGCCCTCCCCAATCGTCAACGCCCAGAGCGTCATGAAGGTTCTGCGCACCTTCCGCGAACGGCAGGCGACCGCCTCGCCGCTGTCCGCGAAGGAATGGGGCGAGGTCCCCGTCGAGATTCGTCAGAACGCTTTCTGGTCCGCCAAGCTCGAACACGCCCAGCACGTCGCGGAACTGAAACGGACCACCTTGCAGGCATTGCGCGGTGCCCGGGTGCGCGTGGGCGCCCTGCGTCGCGGGCGCGAGCTGACTGGCGATGCCGCCGATGAGACGGTCCTGATGTCCAAGGGCCAGATCATTTCCGAGATGCGCGCCGCCGCTCTGGAGCGAGGGCTGGAACCGACCGGCCCGCGCGAGATGGAAGACATCGCCAGCGCGCCGCGCATCGGCCTGATCGTGGATATGGCCGAGAAGATGACCTACGGCAAGGCGCGCTGGGAGTCCGGAAACGATACGGCAGTTCTCGATGCGTTCCCGGCTCAGGAGCTGGTCCGCGTCGAGCCGAGGGAGAAACCGAGAGACTGGGAATCCCGCTGGCAGGAGGCCGGGGACGCCGTGGGCTGGGAGGGCGCGAACGCCAACGGCCGCATGGTGGCGCTCAAGTCCTCGCCCATCTGGGTGGAGCTTTCGGAGTTCGGTCTGCCATACCCGCCCTTCGACTACGGCAGCGGGATGGGGGTGCGCGATGTCGAGCGGTCTGTCGCGGTCGAGCTGGGCCTGATGGCCGACGACGACGAAGCGCAGGCGGCCGACGCGCCCGACGAAACGCGCGGCAGCCTGAAGGGGCTGGACGAGCCGGAGCGCGACTGGCTGCTGGCGCAGTTCCGCGAGGAGCTTGGAGACGGCGTATCCATCGACGGCGACGAAGTGGTTTACCGGAGAGGGTAGGCCGTGGCCGTCCTCATCGTCAAACACGATTCGATCACGCCGCTTCTGCGGAACCTAGCGCAATATTGGAGAAAGCCTGAGGACTTCACGGCCGTGTGTGCGCGCGCCCTCATGCGCGACACGCAGGACTTCTACGCCGAAAAGGGCAGCAAGTTCTGGGGTGCCATCGGTGGCGCGTTCAAGGACAAATCCGGCGACGGCGTCGCCCGGATCTCCGTCATGGGCGAACAGGGCGCCATCTTGCTCCACAAGGTGAACGGCGGGACGGTCTATCCAAAGGCGCCGAAAAAGAATCTCGCTATCCCAGCCAGCGCAGAAGCCAAGGCGGCAGGCTGGCCCAGCCACGGAAAGACGCCGCCCCTGCGCCTTGGCGCCTGGGGCAAGGACGGCAAGCCGCACGCGCTAGTCGAGGCCGACGTCGTGCGCAAGGTGCGCGGGCGCTGGATCAAAGAGTCGCCGGCCTTCCGGCGCATCTGGTATTGGCTGGTCAAGTCGGCCACGCACTTGCCGGACCCAGAGGCTCTGCCGCCGCCGGAGCGCACACGCAACGCCGTGCTGGACGTTGCGATTAAGCGGGCGTCAGAAGTGATGAAAACAGGAAAGCCGGCTTGAGGGCACGGCTTTTGGCATGAGAAAATGGATACCAATCGAAGCGGCCGGAGAGTTCCCTCACTCATCCGGCGTTGTCCAGGTCATGGACAATCGCGCTTTCGATTCCATTCTTTCGCAGCCGATTCCGGCCGAAGGCCTCCAGCTCGATTTCGACCACTACAGCTCATTGACCGATGGCGAACGCGCCAAGCTCAAGGAGATGAACATCCAGCTTCCCAGCATGGCGGCGGGGTGGATCAAGAAGCTGACGCGCCGGGCGGCAGACGGCATCGAAAAGATTTTCGGGCTCGTGGATTTTACGCCGGAAGGAGAAGCGGCCGTCAATGGGAAGGGCTACATCTACACCTCGCCGGTCCATCCACGCACGAAACTGGAAAACCTGGGCGACGGCAAGGTGCGGCCTTTGGCGATTTCCAAGGTCGCGCTCACCAATGCTCCCAACATCAAGGCCATCGGCTCGGTCCTCGACAACCGGGGATCGCTTGACCTTGAGAACGCAGCTTCCTGGGCAGATGGGTTGAATGGGGAAGCCCAGCAGATTGAGCCCACGGCGGAAGATGTACGCGATTCGATTGAACAAGAAACCCGCAAAAGGAAGACCAGGATGAAAGAACAGATCGCCAAAATCTTGAAGCTTGACCCGAACGCGGCCGACGACGTGATCGTCGAGGCCGTCAAGGCTCTGGTTGGCAAGGAAGCCGCCGCGCAGGCCGATGTCCAGAATCGCGCGAACGAGTTGAAAGTCAAGACCGACGAAGCGGCCGCCCTTAAGAACCGCGCCGAGGCCGCCGAGGCCAAGGTGCAGGCCACCGAAACCGCCCGCGTCAAGGCGGAGACCGATGCCAAAGTGACGGCCGAACTGGCGAAGTATCCCGACCTGGCGAACCGCGCCGAGGCCGAGGGGATGCTGCGCGCCGATTTCGACAAGGGCGCCGCGTTTCTGGCGTCCCTCAAGCTGCCGGCGAAGGTGCCCGGCAAGTCCCCCGATCTCGAAAACCGCGCAGGCGAAGAAACCACCAAGCCCACCGGGCTGGCTCGCGTCATCGCCGCGATCAAGAAGTAACGCGAGCAGGAGAACTCCATGAGCAGAATCACCGCCCTCGACCTCGCCAAGCTGAACGGCAACGACGTTGCCATCGGCATCATCGAGGAATCCATCAAGACCTGCCCCGAACTGGCGAACTTCCCCGCGCGCCAGATCAAGGGCACGAGCTACACGACCGTGCGCCGCACGGGCCGCCCGACCGTCGGCTTCCGCAAGCCGAACGCCGGCGTGGACGCGACCAAGAGCACGTTCGCCAAGGACACGCACGAGATGTTCGTTTTGTCCGGACGCGTGGAGGTGGACAAGGACATCGCCGACGCCTACGAGCTTGGCGCCGAGGCGCTGAAGGGCGAGGAAGTCGTCGGCGTCGGCCAGAGTTCGCTCGAAGCCGTCGGCTCGCAGACCTGGTACGGTCTCAATGCCAATGCCGACGGGTTCGCCGGCTTGCAAGCTCTGTGCGGCACCTCCCGGGTGTCGCTTGGCGACATAACTGCCGGCGCGACGACCAAGACCAGCCTCTACCTCGTGCGCTACGGGCTAGCCAACGGCGTGTCGTTCGACTTCGGCGCGAACAGCACCATCAACCTGGGCGAGTGGCGCGTCGAGTCCGTGCGGGATTCCGCGAACAAGCCATTCCCGGCCTACGTCGCGGACCTGTCCGGCTGGATTGGCCTGTCGGTCAAGACGCTGGAGAGCATCTGGCGCATCGCCAACGTCGGCACCGAGTCCGGCAAGAACGGCATCACGGACAAGATCATCGCGGCGGCTCTGTCGAACTGGCGCGGTGCGGCTCCGGACGCCATTTACCTTAACCGCACGGCGGCCTTCTTGCTCCAGTGCAGCCGGACCTATGCGCTGACGGGCGCGGCCAAGCTGGCCGGCAACGTGCAGCCGTTTGCCCCGATGCCCACGGAGTCCAACGGCATTCCCATCGTGATCACCGATTCCCTGGTGGACACGGAAAGCTTTGTCACGCTGTAAGGCGACCCCCATGAAGAAGCTCTTCGTCATCCTCGCGGTCCTGGCGGCCTTTGCCGCCGGGGCTGTGGCCCAGGACCAGCAGGCGCGCCCCGTGATCGCCGATGCGGCCACGGGCGTGATCATCTGGCCGAACCCGACGGCGTGGGCTCTCGCCAACCGTCTGGTGCAGGTCGATGCCGCTGCCTATGCCGTCTTGACCAACACGCCGGTGTGGACCGGCATGGTCGCGACGGTGTCGGCCCATTCGGCAAGCCTGACCAACCTGCCGGCGTCCTCCGTGGCTTCCGGCAATCTGGTCGTCGCGCGCATGACCAATGCGGCCCCCGCGCTGGCGTTCGGCACTTTCCACGTCGCCAATTCCACGCAGCTCGTCTACGTGGCGTCCGGCGTGACCAACGTCGTCGATTCCGACATCACCACCCCGTAGGAGATTCCCCCATGAGCAACGAGTATTCCCGCAACATCAAGGACGCTGCGAAGCAGGTCGTTTCCGCGCTTCCGGCCGCCAACGCCAACAAGACCACGACCCCCATCGACCTGGAACAGGTCGTGGGCGGCCAGTTGGACAACGTCCAGTTCGAGATCGCCATCCCGGCGACGCCCGCACTGGTCGAAGCCAAGAGCATCACCGTCAAGGTCTACGACGGCGCGACCAGCGACAGCCTGGCGGTCGTTGATCCGCTGATCCAGACGACCGTGACCGGCGGCACCGGCGGCGCGGGCGCTGCCAAGACCGTGCGTTTCCGCCTGCCCCCGACGGCGCGCCGTTACGTCGCGCTCTACCTCGCGGTTGAGAACGGCGGCGGCGACAACACCGGCGTGGACGTGACGTTCTCCGCCCTGTTCTAAGCCTTCCCGATCCGACACCCCAAGCCGGGGCGGGGCGTCCCTTTCCGCCCTGCCCCGGCTTCTTTCATTGGAGCGCATCATGCCCTACGTAGTCAGAGCCGACATCGAGGCAGAGTTCGACGACGCCCACCTGCTGCAAGCCCTGGACGACGACGGCGACGGCGCGGAGGATTCAGGCCTGTTCGACGCGCTGGCCTCATCCGTCGATGCCATGGTGTCCAGCCATGCGGACATGATCGCAGCGTTGGGCCTGCCGACTCTCCCGGCCACGTTCCTGCGCTACTGCGCGCGCGTGTTCATGTGCGCGCTGCTGATCCGTCGGCGCGGATCAGTGGACGAGATGAACCCGTTCGCGACGCCGGAGAAGGAAATCCGCTCCCGCCTGGAGCGGATCGAAAGCGGCGAAATCGACGTCAAGCCGAAGACCTTCACGATGCTTACGACCTCGACGTCGTTCCATCGCTTCTCCGATAAGGATAATCCCGACGTCCAGGAAGCTACATTCGATTCTACAACGACGGTGGTTTTGCCTGGTCCGGACGGAAAGAGTTGGCGGCTTAAGCTCAAGTACCTGTCAGGCAAGCCAGTCCACTACTGGGAGGAAGTCACATGAAGAAGCTGTTTGCCATCCTTTTCATGCTGGCTGTCACCGCCAGCGCCCAGTCAAACGCATGGGTCGGCGTCTACGGCGACGAGACCAGCGGGGCCGTTCTGCCGCTTGCCGTGGAGGCCCGCATCGCGGAAGGCATCGGCGGGGCCGCCAACGCGATGGAACGCGCCGACGATGCGTACAGCGCCGCCACGAACGCATTGGAGATTGCCGAGTCGGCCGCCGCCGGGACCGACACGAACGCGACGGATGAAATCGCCCGTGCAAGCATCGTTGAAGTCGGTGCGGTGGCGAGCAACGCTCTCGCCGGAGTGGCGGCGATTCCGCCCCAGCAGTCGTGGACGGTGTGGAATGACGCGGCGACCAACTACATCGCCAAGGACTTCGCCGGGGCGCGCACGACCAACGCGAGCTTTTCGGCGCTTCTTCAATCCATCCTCGTCGCAACGAACAGCGGTTGCGTCGTTGAAATCGGCCCGTCGCACGTCGCCGCCGGGAACTTCAAGCCCTTCTACATCGACTCGCCGGTTGTCGTGTCGAACTTCACGGGCTTCACGCTGCGGGGCCGCGGCAACTACGGCACGACGATTTCCCCGGCATACGGCTACGAGTGCGCGATGTTCGTGCTGACGAACATGAGCGGCATCTGCCGCTTCGAGAACATCCGGTTCCAGGCCGGAACGATTGGCGACAGCGCCAACACCAACCCCTGCATCAACGCTATCGACGTGGCCGAGATCATTGTGCGCGACTGCGAGTTTGATTCATTTGCAGGAACATCTTTGCGCCATCGCAACACGACGCGATTTTCCGCGTGGAACGCGATTTCGGCCACCTACTTCGTCGGGAAGAACACCAACGGATTTCCCGTGCTGGACATCGGCGCGGACGGCTCGGCGGCGATGCTGGACTACATCATTTCGGGCAACCACTTCCACACGTGGAGCACGAACACCATTGTCAAGATAGCCGGTGCCAACACGCGCAACGTGCAGTTCAGCAACAACCGCGTCGGGAGCTTCGCCGCCGTTGTCGTGGACGGGATTTCCGTTGAAGGAGGCTATGGGCACACCTTCGTCGCCAACGCCTTCCAAGCCGGCCACAGAACGTCGAAGCTGATTTCGTTCTGCCCCGCGGCGTCCAACGATTTCCACTCAACCGTCGCCGCAAACAACTTCGGCCTGTCCTACGGAACGAACGCGATATACGCGAACGCGGACGCGCACGGCGTCAACGTGTTCGGCAACACGATGCCAGCCGCCAAGGTCCGCTTCGACGGCCCGAACGTCGGCGGCTACGTCCTTCAGGGCTACGGGACGAACAGCACGACGGCGGCGCGCGGCGACGATGCGCGGCTGTCCGACGCGCGGACGCCGACGGCGCACAGCCAAGACTGGTCCACGATCACGGGGACGCCGGACACCGTTTCGGGCTACGGGATCACGGACGCCCTGACGGAAGAATCGGACCCAGCGTGGGATATGTGGCGAACTGACGTTTCGCCCGGAACCACGAACGCTATCCTGCCGGACGGTTCGCTTGTGGACATATCCGCGCTGCTGGAGGGAGCCTACGATTCTTCATCCGCCGAAACCTACCCGCAGGCCATCGCGCTCGCGGACGGCTACGCTTCGTTCCATTCGACCGGAAAATGGATTCAAGCGCACGCCGCCGCACAGACTGAAACGTGCCGCTTCGTCCGCGCCGCCGCCTCGCTTACAAATGCAGCCTCGCTCGTGTGCCTGTTGGCGGCCAACGGACAGATTGTGTATTTCCAGACGAACAACCTGCTTGGATTCACCACCAACGGCATCGCGGCCAGCGGAGCGACCAACGCGATCTTTCTCGACTCAGCTCCCAACTCTACGAACTGGAACTGGAAGCTGCTACACTGATGCGCCGCGCACTATACATTCTCGCTCTGCTCGCCGCGATGAACTCAAACGCGCAGATGTCGGCGTGGTATGGTCGCGCGGCCTACGCGGCGACGACGACCTCCGCGCCGCCAGCGAACACCAACGCTCCGCCTTACACGACGGGGCTTGCATTTTATCTCGATGCCCGCGACTACGCATCGTTTAACGGATACCGGATCACCAACGCAACGGATCGCTCCGGGATCAATTCTGTGACTAACATCTATGACAACCAAGGAGCGCTCGCGACGAACTACGGAGGCTATGCATCTCTAAAACTCAACTCCGCAGATTCATTGATTGGTTATCGGCTTTCGCCCGGCGTTCCATGCACCAACAAGGTGCTGGTTGTCCAAGTCCACAACCGCACGACCAGCGGCCGCAACGCTTCGCTAGCCTACTCTGGCGCGAATGGCCAATACGCGTTCAATATAAACAACAACACGGCGATCTACACCGGCCTCGGCGCTGGCGCCGCTGCCAACGCCGGAACTCCTGCGCCAACTGGAGGCGTCGTTTGCGTCACGTCATGGCGCGACGGGACGACCAACTGCGTTATAAGAATAAACGGTGTCAAGATCGGAAGCGCGTCGCTTGCGCCGTCGTCCGCAACGATGAACCGATTTGGGATCATCCAAGACAAATACTCGTGCAACGGCATGTACCTCTACTGCGCGTTGGCGTGGACGAATACGGACTTCACCGCCGAACAGGTCGCGGAAATCGAGAACTGGACAAAAACAATATGGAGCTGGTGATGAAAAAACTGTTGGCGATTATGGCGATGATCCCGGCGCTGGCCGGTGCGACCGAGATGTGGACGAACGCGCAGACCGGAGCGGTGGCGCCGTGGCCTCCGGTGCGGCCGGCCAACGTCATCGGCGTGACGGCGGAATGGTACGCCGAGCGGGGGTGGCAGCAATTCGACGTCGCGCAGCAGGCCGCGCACGACGCCGCAGAAGCCTCCGCGCTCGCGGAACAGCAGGCGGAAGCGGAAGCTTGGGAAAGGCTGCCAATGATGTCGCCGAACGGATTCGCCGCGACCAACGAGGCTGGGCATTGGGTCAAATTCATCCCTGCGTCCACGAACGAAATATCCGAAACGCTGGCTGTGCAAATATCGCACTCGCCGCCCGATCCGGTTGTTGCGGCGCAGATGGAGCGAGATGCAAAAGCGAAATGGAAGGCCGGCAAGGATGCCGAAGCTGCGTCTGCCGCGAAGAAACTAGCCGCCATCGAAGACGCCGGAAAGAACGGCAAGGTCAACGACAGATTGTACGCCATCGAGGCCGCGCTAAAAGAACTGCTGAAATAAATGCTCTTGTAAAATCTCGACTCGTTGCGCTAGCGATGGGGCTCGCCGCAATCGCACCCGCATTGTTCATTTTCGGATGCGACGACGGCGACGGACTCGACTTCGGATTACGCGAACTGCCGGCCATCGGCAGCAAGACGCTTGCAATTTACGGCCGAGTAAACCAATGGTGTTGGGCGGATGGCGCCACTACCGAACGTGCGGCGGAAATCCTGCACTCGGAAATCCGCGCGCTCGCGGCGGCCGGCTGGGACGGCTACCAGATCGAAATGTGGGGCTGGGTTCGCTACGCAAATCTCGATCCCGAAGAAGGAATCGCCCGCATCCGCGTCGTGTTTCCTCAACTCGTGCAGTGGTGCCGCGACGAAGGGCTTTGGCTTTTCGTTTCTGGCGTGAACGACAACCAGCATCTTGGAAAATATGGTTCGACCGCACGCCATCTTTCCCAGGACGACGCGCAGGTCGAAGAGTGTCTGTCTCTCATCGTCGCGGCCGGCCCCGCAAATATCATCGTGCAGCCAGTCGGCGAGACGCAGACTTCTGACGGCGATTATGTTGAAGACAGGTGGGCGACCGAACTTGAGCCGCTTGGATTCTATTTGATCAACAACAACGGATCGCGCCCATCCTCCACTCTGTCGTGGTCGGATGCATATTGCGTGCACCCTTGGTCCGTTTCCGACGCCGCCGAGATCGAGCCAGATGCGTGGGTCAACAACGACACAAGAGGTGCAATCGTAGATTTGTCTACAGACGGATCGATGGACGGCCCCTGCAAGGCCGCCGATGTTGCACAATACATTTCCGACGCCCGCTCGGTCGCGCGCCCGGCGGTGATGGTTTATGCGTTTGGCTTTTCAGGGGCCAACGGGTTGGACATGGACGCGATTGGAGCATTAGAATGAAAAAAACGACGTTGGCATTGATTTGTTGCGTATTGTGCGTGGGATGCGCCGGGTGCTATTCTACGGCCGTGTCCGACATGATCGACCGCGCCGACGCGGCCGTTGCAGATGGCGCCACTTCGCAGGAGGTTGGAAAGTGAGTTCCGACAAGCTGGTGATGGAAAAAATTGATCGAGAGAAGGCAAAGGTTGAAGTTGCCGCAATCGACTCACACCGCAAGGAAGACTTGCTGGAGTTGCTGGATCATGCGGAAAACATTTGCAACGGAGGCGGAGGCAGTCTAGAAAACGTTGCGCGTGCGGTTGGCGCGCAACTGCGCGTGTTTGTAAAAGCTCAGATTGACGCGGCGGAGGCGTGCGCCAAGTGCAAAGCTAATCAAGCTGGGTGGAGAGGAATGATCATGGACGCAAAATGGCCGATTGCATTGTTTGCTTCTTTTGCTGTGTTTTCGCCCAACTTCGCGCGCTTCGCTGAAATCATCGAGAGGTTCGTGAAATGAACGCACTGCTTGCAATCGCCGCGAAACTTCTTAAAGACGCAGCCGTCAGATTTGCAAGCGGAGACGAACCTGACGAAGGAGAATGGCGCGGGGAGCACAAGCTTACGAAGATAGGCGAAGCAGAAGGAAAGCTTGGAAACGTGTCGATATACCGCTGCGAAATAGATGCGCAAGACCCGTTGCGGCTATTCCACAGAAAATCAAGACTTGAGTTTTCGTTCTACCAGCCGGTTTTCCACACAGACCTCGGCAGCATTCCGTGGGAGTTTCAAGGAATAAAGCAGTTGCGGTTAAAGCCGAATGCGTTTCCGAAAACATATTTGCTCCATGACGCCATTTATGCAAAGGCCGCGATGCGCGTTCGCGATCCTGCAAAGGATTTGCCGTGGACGATTATGCCGGCCAAGCGAGCAGACGCCGACGTGCTCCTGCACGTTGGCCTATCCTGCGAAGGCGCCACGCGGGCCGAGGCTGCGGTGATTTACAGAGCGGTGCAGGCGTTCGGAATGTTTGCGTGGAACAAGAATCGCACGCACGAGCGGAGTTAGGCGCATGAATTGTTCGCACACCGGAATGAATTGCACTCTGGCTTGCGGTTGCGACTGGAACGATGGGCGCATGACGTCGAAGGCCGAAGCTTGCGTCCGGTTTGAATCGAACAATACGAACGAAGTTTCCTGCGACAAGTGCCAACTGCGCGCATCGAAGTGCTCCTTCGCCTGTTTTCGGCTTGCGCACCGCGGAATGATCCAGTTCGTTGACCGCATCGTTTGCGGAGACGGCCGCGAAGACGCCAAGCGCATGGCCAGACATCTCGGTTGAGCGTCCGGCAAAAGGCATGAGTAGCCAAGGCGCAATCACAGCAGCCATCCAGCACGTCCGCACGACGCTGGAAGCCGCCTTGGCGACGTACAAGTGGCCGCTGCTGACGGCGGAAAATCCGTTTCAGAAGTGGAACATCCTGGCCGCCACGCGAAGCACCGGATTCGGCATCGTGTCGTGGAAGTCGGATTCGGGCGTGGCGCAGGCCGGCCGGTCGCTTGTCGTCCGGGCGAAGCTCGCCGTCACGCTGTGCGCCCGCATGGACGCCGCGAATCCGGCAACGGCAAAGCTGGCCAACGCGACCGGGGCGCCGGCGCTGATGGAAATCCACGACCGCGTGAAGGGCGCCATGCTTGCCATGACCATGCCTCCGGCCGTCGTGCCCGAGGCCGGAGCGGAAGTCGCCATCTACGGCGGCAGCCAACCTTTGACAACGCCAGACGGGTTTCCGTTGGACGGCATTGAACAGACTTGGGAGATCGAGCTGGTCGAAAGCTTCTCTCCCGAAAACACGGAGTAATTCATCATGGCAGACACACATCCATTCGGCGTCACCGCTTCCGATCCATACGGTCTCGCGGATTCCGATCTCGCTCTCGTATCGCTCGGCCGCGGCACGTCGTCCAGCACGGACGCCGCCGACGACGCGGCCGGCGAATACGTCCCCGACTCGCAGATCGCTTTCGGCAAAAAGCAGTCTCTTTCCGCCGGCTACAAGGCGCAGATTTCCGGCTCCATCTCCGGGAAAACCGTCGAAGTCGGCGGGGGCGTCGCGGTGGCGGTCGAGAGCATCGTGATCAACACGGCCAAAGGCGCGCGCGCCACGGTCCAGATTTCAGGCCACAAGCATCTCGGCGGGACCGGGACGAACCACAACGACCACGCGCGGACCGTCGTTCTGCCGGCGTTCAACGGTTTCGGCGCGTCCGCGTTCGGCCTGACGCTGGGGGTTCCGGCAGCCAGCTTGCAGAGCAGCAGCTACTCCATCGCGATTGGCCACACGGACGACGACGACGCGGACGGCAACTTTTTGTGCGGCACGTCGCACGGCGAGAAGCACACGGCCAGCTACGAGGCGGTGGATGAAACGAACTGGTCGATTCCGTCCGGTTGGATCGAAGAAGCCGGCCAGCCAAACGGCGAGAGCGACCAGGCGAACAACGCCCACGGTCGCCGCAAACTCACCATCGTCAAGTACGTCGCCCGCACTCCCGCCGCGTAGGCCATGAGGCGGCGATGCTCCACCCGCTGGCACAAGACGGCCTGCTGACGATCACGGCCGACTTCGACCGGGACACCCTGTTCGAGTTCTTCCGCGACTTCCACGACCGCATCCGCGAGCTGAACGACGTGGCCTCGCGCGAGCGCCGCCGGCCGGCATCGCAGGACGACATCGACCGCCTGGACGCCCCGCTTGTCGTTGGCGGAACCGTCCTGCGCCGTCCGTCGGCCGCCGCGATGCAGTGGCTGGCCGACTACGCCTCGGCGTGGTGGACCGGCAAGCGCCGGGCGTGGACGTTCGCCCTGGCCTACGCCTGCGCGCACCGCGAACGGGAGGCCTTCGACGGCATGTTTTCGCGCGTTCGCGCCAGCGTCATCTGCTGGCGGTTCGCGCTTTCGATCCACGCCGGCGAGGAGGCCATCCGCCGGGCCGCGCTGGCCCTCCTGCCGCCTCCCGACGACTCCCTGCGGTGGTTCTCCGGTCCGGATTCAGAAGAAGCCTACGACGATCCAAGGCGCGATCTGGGGGCCATCGCCTTGGGATTGGCGAAGCACTACGGAGGAACGTCGGAGCATTGGCTGTGGGAAGTCGCCGACGACGACTTCTGGAAGGCGGTCTGCGGCATGGCCGACGAAGGCGAGGCCGGTGCCGATCCGAAGCACGACGACCCGGATTCGTGGTGGCGCCGCCACCGCCGCGCGCTGCTGAAATGCGAAACGGCGCTCGAAGAAGACGCCTTGAAGTGGGCCGCCGCGCGCGCACCGAAGCCGGAAGAGGCCGCCAATGTCTGACGCAAAGCTGGATTTGGAAGTCGTCATAGAGGGGACCGGCGCCGCCGCGCGCGGGCTGGACGGCGTTGCGGATTCGTCTGGGCGCATTGGACGGGCGGCGGGCGGCGTGGCCCCAGAAGTCGGCAAGCTGTCCAGCGCCGTCAATGGATTGACGCGCGGGGCGTCAGCCGCCAACGCTGCGCAATCCACGATGGCGCAGGCAATGGCGGGGAACTTCGTTGGGGCGTTCCGCTCAGCGACGGTGGCCGTCAAGGGGTTGTGGACTGCGATGTTGTCCAACCCGCTTACGGCGATCCTTGCGATTGTTGGAGCGGTGGTCGCCGGCGTGGTGGCCTACGTTTCGCATGTCAAGGCGGCGGCGGCGGAGGCGCGCAAGGCATACCGGGAAACACGGGATTTCGAGGAGAACGTCAAGAGGGTTCGCGGAACCGACGCAAAGTCCAAGAACATTGCGTTCATCACAGAGGCCGAAGGTTCCGGCGATGTTGCTGGACTTGAGCGCGAACGGGCCAACCGGGCAGCGGAAGCGGATCGGCTGGAGACGCGCGCCCGGGAAGCACAGCGCAAGGCGTCCGCCATGAAGAACGGGAACGAGAAATCCGAAGCCGAGGCGGAGGCCCAGCGCATCTTTGATATGTTCAGCGCCACGGTGGAGGTGCTGAATGAATACGATGCGGCCATTGCGCGGATCAAGAACAAGACCGCTGAACCGGACGGAACCGTCGGAGCAATTCTGGGCACCACGGCAACGGCGAATCTGACGGAGTTTGAGTCTCCAGAGTCCGACAGCTCCGACGACATCCGGCGCGCGGAACTAGAGCTGGGCCGCAAGAAGGCCATAGACAAGGAATCTGATCCAGTCAAAAAGCTCCAGATGCAGCGGAAATATCTGCTCGAGGATTCGGAATCCGAAAGCGGCGTTAGGCGCATCGCCATCGAAGAAAAGATTTACGACCTTGAAAAGCGGATCACGGCGGAACGTGAACGCCAGGTCGAGCAGGCCAAAGACGACGCCAAAGCGCGCGCCGAGTCCGCGAATGCGGAAGCCGACGCAGCCAAGGCAGCGGCAGCCGAACGCCGCGCCATCGAAGGGCACAACAAGACCGAAGCCTTCGGCGGCGTCCAGGTGCCCGACGGCTGGAAGGTCGTGGAGAACAGCCGCCGCCGGACGCTGGCTGGCGGCCGCGCGGCGCAGTGGTTCGCTGGCAGAAACGACGAGCGCAAGGCGCTGCTTGGGGCCACGCACACGACCGAGATGGGGCGCCCCGACATCGGCGCTGACGGCAAGACGAATCCGGCGGAACGCACCAACCAGCTGCTTGAACAAGTCGTGGAAAGGTTGGCCTGACGTGGATGCGCTCTGGTTCATCGTGGACGGCTTCGCCGAAGCCGAAGAGGATCAAAAGACGGTGCTGCTGAAAGATCCCGAAACCGGCCAAGATACCGGCAACGGCTACGTCGTCGTGACGCGCCGCGAAGTGTTCGTCACGACTTACGAGCGCCACAGCTGCCAGCCAGCCTTCGCGTTCGGACCAAACGTTTCGGAAGTGACGCTGTTCGGAGACCCGGACAGCGAGCGCGTAGTGAAGCACGGGTTCCGCAAGTCTTTCATCACGGGCAAGGTCGTCGAGTTCAAGGAAGTCCACAAGCCCGGCAAGTGGAAGAAAATCGGCACGTACCCGATTGCGATAGTCCAGCCGCCGGCGTAACGTCATGGCCACTCTCCGCAAATTCCCGCGCTTTCTAGCCTCTACGTTCGCCGCGCCGAAGGCGATGCTTTCGCGCCTCAAATGGACCGTTGACCGGCACAGCGACTTCATCGAAGCCATCGAAGGCGCAGACGGAATCCGCGTGCGGAGAAACTACAAAGGCGGCGTGACGATTTCCGGAGGAAGCGGAGGCGATGGTGAATCGCCGGCGGAATACACTTCCTATTTCAAAGTTTACGACGCGAGCAGCGGCGGAAATTGCATGATCGGCGTGCGCGACGGAAGCACCGTAAGTCCAATGTCAAACCATTGTGGCGGAGTTTGGATCAACGGCGATTATTCCGCCACCGAAAACGCCGTCACGGCTGCGCTGACTGAAGAATGCACGATTTTCGTCTGGTTGCTGTCGCGCATTGTGATGGATGGCGTGGCTAGCAGCATCGGCTTCACGACGACGTCGAATGCTCCTCCTCCTGGAGGACTAGTCGGAAGTTCAAGACTTTTAGGACGCGCCAGCATTGTCTCGGACGGAGACGGTGGATATATCGTGCTCGCCATCAACCAGGATTATCTGTCTGGAGGCGAGCACATCGCCATTCTTTATGCGGATTGCGGACTTTTCACGGTGGGGAATTAGCCATGGGGATTTTGTGGCGCAGACCGGTCAATTACGGCGGCGAGAACCACGCCCACTACATGCTGCGACGGTTTTACGACACGACCATGTCGAGCGAAGACAATAGCGCAGTGAAGTGCGACACATGTCCGTGTGATTGGGGCTGGTACATCATAACTTTTTGCGCATGCGACAATTGTCGGTCGCTAATCGACAAAATGCAGTGCGGCGATTTTCCAATCACATGCGGTGAAGCTCAGGATCAAGTCGCATGGGTTCCCGGATCGGTAAACTCTCCGCATCCGCAGATGGTTGCGCTTCGTTTCGCCGCTCCGACAAATCCATTCGATCCTGAACAATCTGGAGGCGTCTTTTCTCGAGCTCCTTGGCAGTACGACGCACTTTGGACGATCAAAGGCTCATACCTATCATCCATTCACCACGAATTGCCGCTTGCGCCGTTCAGCGGAACGGTTACGGCGGAGCTGTGGATCAACGGAGACAAGCATGCGGTGCTGGAGGGGTTGCCAAACGTTGTAACAAGAGGCGAGGGCGGTGTTCTTGGATCGCTGGCAGCCGAAAAAGTTCTCGGCGGAGCCTGCGCGGGGAACGTGGCTTCGGTTGGAACCGGAAGCATTCCGCCGCAATTCAGCGAGAGTCGCGCATACGTTGTGGCGCTGAAAGTAGTTTATACGGCAGAAGGCGATTTTGAAGTTCCAACGGGGACGACGGCAAGCTACTGGACTGCCCGCACGGTTTTGGCGTGGGATTTGGGCGCGCCGCCGACGCAGGGCGATGTATATGTTGTGCCGTTTCCTCCGCGCGGACCAGGCTCCTTCGCGTGCGAAATAATCGGACACGAAGGAATCACGATGTATCCGTCCGAAATTGGCGGAAAAACATTCGGTCCGTATTCATCTCGCGAAGAGGCGCTGTACGTTGTCGACCATTGGGACGAATTCTTGGGCGCACTGGCTTCAACGTGCACTTGTCCGCGAAATTGCATATTCGACAAAACATTCGGCCTGAATTTCTGGACTGAAGATGCCGTGAATGGTTATTGGTATGGTGAAGGTTATGGCGGGATTGACGACCCGGTCTCTATAGCCAGATGCGATACTGGCTGGATTTACATTGAAGTTGGATTGATCGGCGACGCATTTCTGGTTGTGACAAGCCCAGATGGCGGCGGATACAACATAACATCATCCGGGAAACACCTGATTCCTCCGTGTCATGAAGTCACGATTAGGTATGCCGGAGAGAATCCGTACGATGAAGAAATTTACCCGGAAGCATCGGGAGATATGTGGCAAGTCGGAACGCTTGTTGCTTGCGCAACCTCTGACGATGAATCTCCATTTTTCGAACGCGAAATGGATTATGCAAATACGCCTGAGGGCATCGTCGGAATTCCGTCCAATACCGAAGAATTGGCGAATTACGTCGGATCGCGGAATTTGTGCGAGGCGCTGACCGGACACCATTGGGATCAAGGACCTCCTGAAGCGTGCGTGGAGGACGAGGAATGAGTTGTTGCGGACAGCACCGCGCGGAGAGAGGAAATGGAGATCGCCCCGCCGGAAACGAGCATTACAAGGTTCCGACTGAACCATGCGTGTTTTGCGCTGAGAAGCACATTTCGACCGCCTACGCGCTGGCAAGCGAGAACGGCTACGAAATGCCAAATAGGCAGGCAATCGTCGGCCAGTTGGTCGCTGCTGGCTGGCACATATACAAAGATCACCCAGAACTGGCCGCGAAGGTGCGCGACATGCGCCACCTCATCCAATGGCGCCGCGAGGCGGAAGTAGACTGGACGAAAGTGCTGAAATCTATCGACGCGCTCGCCGCCGCCGAAGCCGCCAAATTGAAACAACAGGAGACGACATGAAACGCATTGCCGCAATTCTTTTCGCCGCGCTGGCCGTTGCCGGCCAGACGCGCGCCCAGGACAGCTTCTCCGGAACGCTGTCCGTCTCGCCGATCTACACGCTCACCCTGACGAACGGCGCCAGCGTTCTCCAGGAGAGCGTCGGCCGCGTCGTCCAGCACGCCGTCGCGTTCGGCACCAACGGCACGGCGGCGGCGCCGCAGATGAACGCCTGGTTCCGCGAGACGGGCACGCTGACCAACGGCCAGGAGCGCGTCTTTTCGTGCGCGGCGCTGACCAACGGCTTCGGCCAGGCCATGAGCCTGTGGCGCGTGAACCTGCTGATCGTCCACAGCTCCGGCGCCAGCAACGTCGATGCCCTGGTCGTCGGCGGCGCCGCGGACCACTTGCCGGCGCTGGGCGCCACCAACCAGACGGCCGCCGTGCTGCCCGGCGGGCTTTTCATGGCTTACGCTCCGGACGCCGCCGGCTACGCGGCGACGGGCAAAGTGATCCGGCTGGCGAACGGCGGGACGAACCCGCTGGCCTACGCCGTCTACGTCGGTGGCGCGAGATAGCCGCCCGTCCGGGCTACTTGCGCCGATAAACGATCTCGTCGCCTTCGATTCAAGCCACTCCCACATTTCCGTGGCAATGGTGATCGACTTTCTCGGATTTTTTCTTTTTACGGTCATGCCTCTACCTGTGCGACACAATACGACATAACGCCGAAAAACGCAAATCGGAATCTAGATCAGATATAGACGGAAGATTTTGCTTGCAAAGTGTCGGACAGTGGGCGACACTGTACGCATGAAAAACAGAAAAGACCGCCGAAGCGTCAGTCTGGGGAACGACATCAACCAATGGCTGGACAAGTGCTCTGCCAAACGCCGCGTGAGCGTGTCGGCGATCATCCGCGAGGCTCTCCTCCCCGCCTTCGAGGCCCGCCATAGCGATCGCAAACGCGGAGGCAAGTAGCCGTGGAACCATCCCTCGACCGTTTCGCCGCGCAGCTTCGCCGCCGCGCCGTCAACCATCGTCCCCGCAATCCGGACGGCACTTTTCGCAAGGCAACCCGCAAGATCAAACCTCGCTCCGCCGGTAGCACGCCACCGGCACCCTTTAAGAAACCGAAAATTGGCAAGCTCATGCGCATCGTCATGGCGATGCTGCACGAAGTCCGCGAATTTCTGTGGCCTTCCGACAGCGAGGAAATGGGAATCAAGCGCGGCTACCGCGACGGGCGCGACCGGCGCATGGGCAAGACTCAAAGAGCGTAGAAACAAAACGAAAGGGAAGACAATGAAGAAAGGGAAGAAGGAAGCGGCGTCGGAAGTTCAGGCGCGCATCGAGACGATCGACGTGGGGCGGCTCCGCCCAAACGCATGGAACAAGCGTCGGCAGGTGACGGATGATTTCGTCGAGTCGATCAAGGTCAACGGAATCCTCCAGCCGCCAGTCGTTCGGCCGCGCGGAGCGCTGTTCGAGATCATCGCCGGCGAGCGACGCTGGCAAGCGGCAAAGGAGGCTGGGATCAAGCAGATCGTCTGCAAGGTGATCGAGGCCGACGACGACCGGGCCCGCGAGCTGACGCTTGTCGAGAACATCGACCGCGAGAATCTGACGTCGATCGAAGAGGCGGCCGAAATCGCCGAACTGGTCAAAATCCACGACGGCGACGCCGCGGAAGTCGCCGCGCGGCTTGGCCGGTCGCGCCACTTCGTCAAATCTCGTCTCGCCCTTTCGAAGCTCGACCTGTCCATTTTCGAGGACACCGACATCGTTCCGGAGCTGGTGCCCGTCGCCTGCCTGGAGCTGCTGGCGAAAGCCCCGCCCGAAACGCAGAAGAAAATCATCTCCGACGCCTACGGCGGGATTTCGGACTACGAGGCGCTTCGAACGGCGATGGTCGAACTTTCGCGCAAGCTTGGCGGCGGCCTGTTCGACGCGGACGACGATACGCTGGTCCCCGAGGCGGGAGCTTGTTCAAACTGCCAGAAACGCACGGGAGCCGACGCCGACCTGTTCGGCAACGTGGCGGGCCTGATGAATGGCGACCATTGTTTGGATGAAGGATGCTACGCGTCGAAGGTCCGCGCAGGGCTGGCGCGCAAGGAGGCCGAGGCCCGCAAGAAGCACGGCAACCTGATTCTCGCGGCCAAGTCAATCCCCTACGGCGACCGCCAGGAAGCGGAGAAGCGCAAGGTGGAGCAGATCGACGCGCCTTACCGCTCGAAGCTGACGGCGGCGAAAAAGGGAGAGGAAGGCGCGGTCCCGGCGTTCCTGTGGTGCGGCCCAGGAGCCGGAACGATTGCGTGGGTCAAGCCGGCCGAAGGCGAAAGCCTTCCGGCCAACGCCCGTCCGAAAACGCTCGCGGAGAAGCGCGAGGCGCTGGCGAGTCGCCGCATGGCCTTGGTTGCTAATCGCGCTGTCGAAATCGTCCACGGCGAAAAGCTTCACGAATCGTTCGACGATCCCCGCAAGCTGCTTTCGGTTTGCCTGGAGTTCGGTTGCGATCCGGTTGACCGAGCCGAGAAAGATGACGAGCTGGAAGCGGTTTCCGAAGCAACGCGCCACTACAGAGCGCGCAAAATCGACGTCGCATGTTCGGATCGCATGCAGATCGTCAAGGCGCTTTTCTACGTCTACTGCGACGACGCAGAAGATCAGGTCGCGAAGATCGAGCGCGAGGCGGCCGAAGCCATCCCCGAGCCCAAGAGCTGGACGAAGGAATCGCAATGAAGTTGCGCCTGCAAGATGCCCGCCTGTTCGCCGCCGAACTGCGCATCCGAGCCGGAACGGCAGCGGAACCGGGAGACCGCGATTTGTTCGATGCGGCGTCAGATGCAATGGCCGACAAGGCCGAACGCATGGAGATGGAAGACGAATGCGAACAGAACCACTCGTCGCTCGCTCGCGGCGGAGCACTGTTCTGCCAGGCATGCGGAGCCGATTTAAGAAACGGCTGATAGAGCCGGCAGAAAGGGAAAACAATGGATTCCGTGAAGATCACTGCGCTTGAATTGGAAAACGTCAAGCGCGTCCGGGCGGTGGCGCTCTCGCCTTCGCCCAACGGCCTCACCGTCATCGGCGGCCGGAACGCCCAGGGGAAGACGTCCGTCCTCGACGGCATCGTCTACGCCCTCGGCGGCGAGAAGTACCGCCCGACAAACCTCCAGCACGAAGGCGCTCTTGCCGACGCGCGGATCGAACTGCGCCTGTCCAACGGGCTCGTGGTCGAGCGCAAGGGAAAGAACGCCGCGCTCAAGGTGACCGACCCGACCGGGAAGAAGTCCGGCCAGAAGGTGATCGACGACTTTGTCGAGGAACTGGCGCTCGACCTCCCGAAATTCCTTGCCATGACGGACGACGACAAGGCGGTCGTGCTGCTAAATACGCTCGGAATCGGCGAACAGCTCGCCAAGCTGGACGCCGAAGAACGTGCCGCCTACGAAAAGCGCCACGCCTACGGCATCGTCGCGGACCAGAAGCTCAAGTTCTGGCGCGAGATGCCGGAACACCACGACTGCCCCGAGCAGCTCGTTTCGGCCTCCGAACTCATAGCCAAGTCGCAGGAAATCCTCTCCCGCAACGGCGAGCGGTCAAGGGCTCGCGCGCGGCTGTCGGATACCCAACGCGAGCGCGATTCCGCCGCCGCAGAAGTCGAACGCCTGGAGAAGCTGCTGGCCGACGCTTCGGAGCGATATGCCGCCGCAGCGTCCAAGCTGGAACTTGCCATGGCAGAGCCGATCCAGGCAGACGAATCGACGGCGGAAATCCAGCGCCAGATCGACGAACTGGAAACGACCAACGCCAAAGTTCGCGCCAACGCCGACAAGGCCAAGGCGAAGGAAGACTCGGACGCCTGCCAGGACGAATACCAGCGCCTCACGGATGCCGTCGAGGCCATCCGCGGACAGCGCCGCGCTTTGCTTTCCGGCGCGCAGATGCCGCTGGACGAACTGACCATCGGCAAGAACGCCAAGGATCGGCCGTGCCTGCTCTACAGGGGGCAGGCATGGGACTGCATGAGCGGCATGGAGCAATACCGCGTGGCGGTATCCATCGTGCGCCGCCTCAAGCCGGCTTGCGGGTTCGTCCTGCTCGACGGCCTTGAGGCGTTCGACGTAGCCGAGCTCGCGAAGTTCGCATCGTGGCTGGAGGCCCAGGGATTGCAGGCCATCGCGACGCGGGTCTCCGACGGGGCCGAATGCTCCGTCGTGATCGAAGACGGAGTTTTGAAAGAAGAACAAGAAACGAAAGGAAACCTGTTCTGATGAGCGAGAAATCCAACATTGCCGCCGCGCTGCTGAAGGCGCAGCAGGCGCTCGAAAGCGTGAAGAAGGACGCGACAAACTCATTCCACCGCTACAACTATACCAGCGCCGAAGAAATGATCGGGGCGTGCCGCAAGGCGCTCCACGACCACGGCCTCGTCGCGACCCGAGCCACGTGGGGCATAGACAAAGACATCGGCGAGTTTGGCTGCATCGTCTCGACGATGACGTTGATGCACGCCGAAAGCGGCGAGCGGATCGACGCGCCGATCACCTGGCCCATCGTGCCGGAGAAGGGGCGACCGATGGACAAGGCAATCGCCGCGGCGCTCACGTCATCGCTCTCCTATTGGCTGCGCGACCTTCTCATGCTGCCGCGCGAGGAAGAGGGCATGGACAAGCGCGACGACCGCGAGTTCGATCCGAAGAAGCTGCCGCCGATGCCGAATGCCAAGCCCGTGCCGCCGATCAAGCCGCCCGAGCCTCCGGCCGATCAGGACCTCTCGCCGACGCCTGAGGCGCTGCGTAAGCAACTCGCCGAACTGATGGCCAAGGTTGGAGTCACCAATGACGAGATCGAGAAGGCGGCCGTCCTCAACCGCATGGTGCCGGAAGGCACGCCGCTGGAGAACTTCACCGCGCAGACGCTCCAGCGGTTCATCGAGAATTGGGAGCGCGTCGTCACGGTCATCGAAAGCAAGGTCAGGAGCTGAACATGGAACAGAATAGGGTCGATATTGAAATGGGGTGGGATTCCGAAGTCGAGGCCGATTCCGGCGGCGGGTTCAGGATCATCCCCAAGGGACGCTACCGCTTCGTCGTGGAAGAGTTCAAGCGCGGCCGGCACCAGCCTGGTCCAAACGGGAAGATCCCGCCGTGCGCCAAGGCGATGCTGACGCTCGGCATCTACGACGACAACGGTGAGCGCCTCGGCAAGGTGGACAAGGATCTCTTCCTGGTCAAATCGCTGGAATGGATGTTGGCAGCTTTCTTCCGCGCCATCGGGCAGAAGAAGCACGGCGAGCGCATCAAGCCGGACTGGTCGAAGGTTCAGGGCGCCGCAGGATGGTGCGACGTGGATGTCCGCAAGTGGGCGAAGCGCGACGAGAAGGGCAAGCCTGAGTCCGCATGGACGGGCGAGTCCAACGAGCTCGAAGCGTTCGTCGATCCCGACAAGGCCGAACCGGCGGAAACGGCAGCCGAACCCGGGCTCGGATTCTGATCGTGCCGGCAGGCGGGGCATGTTTTCGTTGCGGACAGATCGCGGCTTCACCGTCCCGCGACGTCCCCGAAGGCCTCTGCCCCGTTTGCTGGCTCAAATACGGAAGATTCATACCGCTGAAAGGGGCGGACCATGGAATTGAGACCATACCAACTTAAGGCCAAGGAAGCGATTGTTTCCGAATGGCGCAAGGGCGTGAAGAAAACGCTGCTCGTGCTGCCGACGGGCACGGGCAAGACGATAGTCTTCGCGGCCCTTACTTCTGACGTCGTCCGCGAAGGCGGGCGCGTTCTCATCCTCGCCCACCGCGAGGAACTGCTACAGCAGGCCGCCGACAAGCTGGCGCGCGCGACCGGGCTCGGCTGCGCGGTCGAGAAGGCCGAAAGCACGGCGCATGACACCTGGTTCAACGTGGTTGTAGGCTCCGTCCAGACGCTTCAGCGCGAGGCGAGGCGCGAACGCTACCGGCCGGATCACTTCGCCGCCGTGATTGTGGATGAAGCGCACCACGCGCTATCGCCGTCCTATCTCGGCGTGCTGAATTATTTCTCCGGCGCAAACGTCCTCGGCGTCACGGCCACGGCCGACCGTGGAGACAAGCGCAACCTGGGCGAGTTCTTCGAGTCGCTTGCATTCGAGTACGGGCTCCACCAAGCCGTTCGCGACGGCTGGCTAGTGCGGCCGTCGGCGCTCACGCTTCCGGTCAAGATCGACCTGTCCGGAGTCAAGGTCACGGCCGGCGACTTCAACGCGGCGGCCGTCGGCCACGCGCTCGATCCGTATCTCGCCGACATCGCCGACCAGATGGCCGCGCACTGCCAGGACCGCAAGAGCGTTGTCTTCCTGCCGCTCATCGCTACCTCGCAGAAATTCGAAAGCCTGCTGCGCGACCGCGGCATGAACGTGCGCGAGGTCAACGGCGAAAGCCCGGACCGGGCCGACAAGCTGGCGTGGTTCACCGACGCACCATCCGGGGCGGTCCTTTGCAACTCGATGCTTCTCACGGAGGGATGGGACGAGCCGTCGGCCGACTGCATCGTGTGCCTGCGGCCGACGAAGATCCGCAGTCTCTACGCCCAGATCGTCGGGCGCGGCACGCGGCTTTTCCAGGGAAAGAAGGATCTCCTGATTCTCGACTTCCTCTGGCACACGGACCGGCACGACCTCATGCGGCCGGCGAGCCTCATCTGCCAGAACCCGGACATTGCGCAGCGCGTGTCCGAAATCATGGCCGAAGAGTCCGCCGGCGAGCCGCGGGACCTGCTCGACATGGAGGCGGGCGCAGAAGGCAAGGCGCAGGAGGAGCGCGAAGAATCGCTCCGCAAAATGCTCGACGAACAACGCCACCGCCAGCGGAAGCTCGTGGACCCGCTCCAGTACGAGGCCAGCATCAGCGGCGGCAAGCTCGACGAATACCTGCCCGATCCGGGCGACCTCCACGCCCTTGCGCCGCCGACGCAGCGGCAACTCGACGCGCTGGAGAAGGCCGGGATTTTCCCCGATGGCGTCACCTGTCAGGGGCACGCCTCGCGCATCCTCGACGCCATCCGCATCAGGCGCGCGAACAGCCTATCGACGCCGAAGCAAATCCGCTTCCTGGAGCGCAACGGATTCCAGAACGTCGGTACGTGGGAATTCGAGGCGGCGCGCAAGATGATCGACCGCTTCGCCGCCAACATGTGGCGCTGTCCGCGCGGGATCGACGCAGGCAGCTATCAGCCCGAGATGCAAAAGCCAGTCCCCGCAGAGCCTCCGATAGACGCACAGGGCGAATATGCGCTGTTTTAAGAACACCGGCGGTGACGCTCGGGCGGCGAAATGAACACTGACGCTTGCCAGTTCAATGCACGAAAAAACGGGCGGCCCGTTGCCGCCCGTAGCGTCGAACGCTTTGTTCTGTGGCCTAATTCTTTTTACGCTTCCGGCCCTTCGGCCAGCCGCCTTTCTTCGCGTTTTCCCTGGCGGCAGCGGTCTTGGCTTCGGACTTGGCGAGGCCACCGAGGCGGCCCAACTGTTGCGCGGCGCGGTTCATTTCGCAACAACTTTTCCGGCTTTGAATACTGTATTCGCAACGCCACATTCGCGCACGACGAGTTCGGGGAAAGCCTTGGAAAAATCTTTTGCGGCTTTGTGTTCGCGGGCGCGAGTACCGGGAATGATTTCGCTTCTGCCGTTTTTGGAATCGGACTTACGGAAAAGAGGCGTCGAAAAGATCACTGCGGCTTCGGCCTGTTTTCCTTCACGAGTTCGGCGGCCAAAGAACACGTCAACGCGCTCGCGTCCGTTGAATGCTTCGACGCGCTCGCGGGCGAAAACGTTCGGCTTAACCTGGTATCCGGCTTTTTTCAGGGCTTCGATTGTCTGTTTTTTGTTCATTTTCTTTCTCCTGTTCGGCCCGGTGTGGGCCTTGTTTTATTTTCTGAAACCACAATACCTAACCGCTTGGCTATTGTCAACCGGAAAAACGCGAAAAAAGAGCGATTTTTTATAGCCAGCAACCGCAGGCACTTACGCCGCAATGAACCGCTGAATATCTGTTGCGTTATTACAACGCCGTATCGAAACGGCAATCCGGGGAAATCGAAAAAGGAATATGCGGTAAACGAGCCTAAAACAAACTGGCACAAAACGCTTTCCGATTTGCTTGACCGCAACCTTCACATCGCGTTGAATGCGATGTCTCTTTATATGCCGAACTCTCGGGCTGACCGGACCGGCCACCTTGTGGACGGTACGCAGCACGGCCTTGTTGGGCGGCCTGATGATTTAACTAAAAACGGCCAATAGGCCAGAAAGAGGAACCATGAAAGTCATAGTCGAAGGCCATACCTACGAGCTGGCGCACCACGAGAGCTACGGCCTCGACGGTTGCCCTGTCGAACGCCTCCAATTCATCAACAAGGTGAAGCAGGAGGACGGGTCGCTCGTGACCGTTGCGGACGGCACGACCAATGAGGAAGTTCTGCGCGTACTGATCGACCGCATGAACTACCTCCAGGCGCGGATGCCGTGCCGCGAAAACGCCATCGTCATCACGAAGCTGGAGGAGTCGCTGATGTGGCTGGAGAAGCGCACGGCGGATCGGAAGGCTCGCGGAGTCGAAGGTGCAGAGAAGGCGTAGCATCGCCGGGGCGTGTGCCGGAGCAATCCGGCATACGCCCAACGCCGCGCCTCACCTTCGCGGTGGAGCGCCAGCGGAACCGCGTAAGAGTGGAGGCGCTTGTTCGCAGAGAGATCAACCATGATTGCCGGAACGATCAGAGAGGCTAGGTCACAATCCAGAGATCGGGTGACTACTCTGCACCTCTTCGGTGACAGCGACAACGGCGTGACCGCAGAGATGCGCGAGCATGAGGAGTGGACTGGATACGAGGAAGGCGGATACGGGCAACTCGGGCGACACCGCAAGTTGACTGCTGTACGTGGGCCGCGCATTCCGTGTACTGCGAACCCAAGGGCTGACCGGACACGGCACCTTGTGCCGGGTACGGTCGAGCCCGTTGTTCAATTTCCGAAATCGAAAACCATAGGAGAATAGAAATGCACTGGATACTTGCTCACCTGATTGGCGATTACCTGATTCAAAACGACTGGATGGCGAACGGGAAAAAGCAGTCGTCTTGGATTTGCGCGGTCCACATCATGACATACCTGATTCCGTTCATCTTCACCGGGATGACATGGTGGCAGATCGCGCTGATCGGCGCACAGCACTTTGCCCAAGACCGCACGGGCTTCGTGGTGTGGTTGATGAAGGCGAAGGGCAGCTTGGCCTTTATTCAGCCTCCGTGCGGTCCGTGGTCGGTAATCGTCACCGACAACATTCTGCACATCTTGTGGATTGCGGCGGTCGCGGCATTGTGAAATTGAACGTCAGGGCTCACCGGACGGCGCACCTTGTGCGCCGTACGGTGCGGCCCATTGTTCGCTGTCATTTCTTTGCATTTCCAATTTCCAATAGGAATGCTTCACGGCAGCATCCGCCCAGCGGA
>Ga0116170_10000740_pt1 | contig 34238 bp, 26 predicted proteins | sample AD_JPNHW1_MetaG_FD_89797 | JGI IMG/M metagenome (GOLD analysis project Ga0116170, IMG submission 89797) | Active sludge microbial communities of municipal wastewater-treating anaerobic digesters from Japan - AD_JPNHW1_MetaG | ecosystem: Engineered > Bioreactor > Anaerobic > Digestate | place... | reverse complement strand
CGCTTCCCTGGAAGGCGGACTCGCCCGGATGCTCCTGGCCGACGAGGTCGATCCGGGAGACCCCGGGGTGCGCAAGAACCTCGATGTGATCAAGAAACAGGTGAGCGACCTGGGCGGAAGCGCCGACGCGAGCAAGCTCCGTGCGAAATACCATCCGTCGAAGCCGAAGATCACCGTCCTGCCACCGAAGGCCGGGGGCGGACGAACATGCCACTTCTGCGGCCGGAGCGTCGAGTCCCAGGGATCAGAAATCCGGCTGGCCATGTCCAGTGGAATCCGGAAGACCAAGGGGCTTTTCGGGGAACTCAAGGAATGGTCCACCACGGAGGTCGGCGTTCCCAGGTGCCAAGGGTGCCGAACCGCGCATGGGGAGCTGCCTACTCGCCTCCGGGCCTGGAATCTCGAAAGGGACACCCAGCTCCAAAGCCCCGCGTTGACCGCCATCGCCCTGGCCGTGGAGGCCGCGCGAGACGCGGAGGCACAGACGAAGAGCGCCATCGCAGATCGGAAGAAGGCAGCCAAGGCCGATTGCGAGCGGATGACCGAAGCGATCCGAACCATCGAGAGCGCCCCCATCCCGGACGAGAGATTCGGCTGGAAAGAGCGCATCGCGATGGGCACCGCTTCGGCAGGTGGAGTCATTCTGGGATCCGAGGCCTTCCACTCGGCCAGGATCGGGATCGCGGCCGGGATCGCGACGATGGCCGCCGGAATCGGGTTGTCGAACCTGGTTTCCCGCTTCAGGAACAGGAAGCGGACGCAACTGGACGCGTTGAAGAAGCAACTCCAGGTCAAGCTTTCCGAGTTGGCCTCCATCGAGTCGCAAGAAAAGGACACATTGAGAGGTCTGGAGCGAAGCAGGGTGTCCGCCGAGGCCGCATTGGAATCGGCGAGGGCACAGGCCACCGAGTCGTGGGAACGCACCCACCCGCGACCATCGCTCCCCGATGGCATCCTCCCCGAGGAAGACTACCTGAATGCGTCCGCGATCCAGGAGTTGCGAAACAAGCAATGGGGCTTCGGAAGCACGGCCAGCACCAATCCCGGATCCTCGCACCCCACCGAAGTTCGGGGACTGGTCGGCGGAGGGAGCGCATGAGATCGAAGAAATCCCTGTTCGTCGGCCTCGCCTGGTCCACCGCGATCGCCGTCGGCATCTGCGCAGCCTGGTCCGTGCTGGCTCCTCGGCTGGCTCCGTCGTTCATCCTGCGCAACAGCGGATGGACATCCGAGCGCATCGACGCAGCCTGGACGCTGAAACTCCGGCTCGAGGAGCTCCCCACTTCCGGATCCAACGCATCGGACTTGCGTGCGGATCTGACCTTCGCGCTGCGGGATCCGTTCCTTCCGATCCGTCGGATCGCCCAGGACGGCCTCCACTCCTTCCACGATCGACGCGACGGAAAGCACTATCCGTACATCTTGGCGGGAAAGTTGGCCTGGATGGCGCAGAACCTCGCCTATTCCAGGAACAACACATGGTCTCCGGGGGGATCCTCCGGCGAGGGCGCGTTCCATGGCCTCCTCTACACCTGGCAGCAGGCACTCACCTCCTGCCCGGATGGTTGGAGATTGCCCAGCGCGGAGGAATGGTCGGACCTGGTTGCGCAGGCGGGCTCCCGTCCGGGGAGGGCGCTGAAATCGGACGACAGGAAATGGTACGGACGCAGAGCGCCGAGGTGGGACGGCAACGACTCCATGGGTTTCCATGCCTTGCCCTCCGGTGCCTTCAACCCCAGATCCGAACTGATGGTGGGATTCGATCGCGAGGCGCTCTTCTGGACGTCCACTCCATCGCCATCCTTGCCTTCCGAAGCCATCGCCCTGGGCCTCGCCACCGGAAGCGACTCCGCCAAGCGCTCCAACCGACGAGTCGACTTCGGGATGTCAGTCCGTTGCGTGATCGACCCAGCCAGGCTGGATTCCATGTCTTCCGCGCCATCCGAAAGATCGTCCGCGGATCCGACCGATCCTTTCCTGGACACCACCATGGTCCCGATGGCGATCCGGACCCCGACCCACGCGCGATCGCCCCTCGACTCGGGGGCGCGGAAGCCGGAAACCGGGGGCGAGAGCGCCGCGACACCACCGACGTCGACCAGCCAACTGGTCGACTCCAGGGATGGAGCCAAATACCGCACGGTGGAGATCGGATCGAGCGAATGGATGGCCGAGAACATCCGCTACCCGACCCCGGAATCCTGGTGCTACGAGGATGCCTCCGAGAACTGTCGCATGTACGGCCGCCTGTACGACTGGCAGCACGCCAAGCAGGCCTGTCCTTCCGGATGGCATCTTCCGTCGGATCGCGAATGGGGGACCGCCATCGCGATCCTGTCCAAGTCCGGGGCATCCATTCGTTCCGCCGCCTGGGAGGGCACTTCGAACGCGGGATTGAACATCCTTCCCGCAGGAGGACGCGACGAGAGCGGAACCTTCCAGTCTCTGGGACAGACAGGGTATTTCTGGACCGCCACGGAGAAGGGAAGCGACCAGGCTGTCTTTCGCGCGCTTTTCACCAACCAGGCCCTGCCCGCATCGAACACCTATTCCAAATCGAGCGGCTTCAGCGTACGCTGCGTGAAGAACGCGGGAGCATCCCCATGAAAGGAACGATTCATCTCCTGTTGGCGAGCTTCCTCGCCGGCTCGATGGCCCATGGGGGCATCTATTCCGGAGGTTTCTCCTACGAGGAAAGCCCCAGCCACAGATCGATCGGCCTGATGGACCTGGAGTACAAGTCCGACCACCTGATCGGATATGGAATCTCCCTGGCCACCATCCACTTCCGGGACGGGCGGGAAACGCCGATCCAGATCGACGCCCCTTCCCTGGGCGAGCGGTACAACGGACGACTGTCGGGAGCCAGCTTTTCCATCCTCTCCCCCATGCTGAACTTCTACCCGATCGTGCTGCGCAGCGAGCGGGAATACCTGTCCGTTTACGCGGGAAGCAAGCTGAGCTGGGAATTCGAGCGGCTCTACGACCTCTCGGAAACAACCAACGGCGCCGGATCGTTTCCAGAGAAGGAAGACCCCCGATCCACCAATTCGAACAAGGAAGTCTTCCTCCTGGACCTCTACTCCTACGTCGGGTTCGATGTTTCGCCGACCAGGAACCTGACCCTCCACGCCCGCTATGGGATGGACTACGTCAGCTTCTCCGGCGACATCCAGGGCACACCGCATTCCCTCGTCCATCTCCCGAACGCCGCGATCGAGAAATGGGCGGCAGGGATCACCGTGGGATTTGGCCCCCTTTCCAACCACTGCGTCGGCGGATCGAGGATGCGCTCCCTGGGCTACTTGCCGACCAAGGAGGATCTTCGATACGCCGCATGGAAAGCCAGCGTGAAGGAAGCGTACACCAGCGGGAATGCCCGCCAGCTGGAGGGAATCGCCACGAACCGGGAAGCCCCCCTCCAGATCCGCAATCTGGCCCTCGCTTCGCTGGCCTCGCTCGGCACGGATTCCGCCATCGCATCGCTCGAGGCCATCGCCACCTCCGAGCCGGGATCGCCCCTTGGCACCAGCGCGGCGAGATTGCTGGCCTCCGAGTCCCTCCACACGGGCCTGGGTGCCCTGTCGCGAATCGCAGGCACCATCGCCATCCCCGCCCAGATCAGGGAAATGGCCATCGAGCGCATCGGCGAATTCCAGTCGGATTCCGCGAACCTTCTCCTGGAAGGAATCGCACTCAACGAGCGCGATTCCGCCATCCAGTCGTTGGCCCTGCGCAATCTGAGCTCCGATGCTTCCAGGTACCGCCTGGCCATGGAATCGCGATCGTCTCCGATCCGCCAGTCGGCCCTTCGCGGCATCTCCAACGAAGACGTCCTGCTCCAGTGTTACTCGCGGGTCCAGTCGACCACCGAGAGGCAGCTGATCGAGGATCTGCTACGGACCCAGGAATCCAAGGTGGAAATCCTCCTGCGCCAGGGCGATTGGAAGAGGCGCAGGCAGCTCTTCCAGGAACTGGCTCCCGATGGCCTGGCCCTGCTGTCGCGTCGATCCGACGATTCCGCCCTCCGGATCGCGGCGGATGTCCTCGCCGGGCGATCCTCCTGGGATCAGGAATTCCTCCGTTCGAAGACTGGCGACGTGCTGGGAGCCGTGGCGCTGGTCGATCGGAACAAACCCAACCCCCGGACGGTGGTGCTGGCCTGCCACCAATTCATCATGGAGGGAGACTCGAGCCGCATCCCGGAACTGGAAAGCCTCCTGGAATCCTACGGAGATCTCAAGCTCGCCGAAGACTACATGAACTGCGGGCACCCCCGACTCGAGGGTGCGGGAAGGGCTTGGGGCATCCGCAGAGGATACGACGTGAGATCGGGCAGCGATGGATCGCATCGGGTCCGATGGGGACGAAAGAGATGATTCCCACGCAACCTGGGGTGGTGGCATCGGTATTTCAAGGCGAAGAGGCACGACGGCTGCTTCTCGACCTCGAACCCTTTCTCCCAGGATGGTCCCACCATGTACACCGCAACCACCACCTCCCACGATTCCTTCGAACCCGACACCGCCGACATCTCCATCCCCTGGACGACGGGAAAAGCCGTACCGCTTGCGGTGATCGCGGTGATGACCTTGTTGTCGGTCATCCTCTCCGCCCTGCTGGACCTGGGCCTGTACGAAGCGCCTCTGCTGCCACTGGTGGCGATCGCGATCTACTTGGGTCTCGCGTATTTCGTCTCGAGGGGGAGTTCCCTGGCCCTCGTGATCGGCATCGTCCTGTACGGACTGGACACCGCGTGGCTTGTGGTCGCCCAGGTGGCCTCATTCATCGGCAATGGTGGCAACCACCTTCTGTTCGCGGCGATCTTCATCCACTTCAGTCTCCTGAAGGCCCTTGTGGCGCGACCCAGCGGGAATTGAGGCACACAAGCCCGCACGAGGACCCGAAGGATCCGCTCCGCAGCCTCTCCAGACCGGCAGATCCAGACGCAATCGACGGAGACCGCATCCAATGACTCCTTCCCTGCTGATCCCGATGCTTTGGAGCGTTCTCCTTGCGGCGGCACCCGAGAAGATCCACTACAGCGCCACCACCGGCGGATTCATCGGGCAGAAGGCGGATGGAACCTGGGTCTGCATCCTTGGAGCGTTCGGAAAGCCCGGGCCCTGTCCCAAGAGCATGATCGAGAAGGCCGCGGGCGGATCGAAGTCGGCCTCCCGACCGGACACCCAGGCGGTCGCTCCACCGGACACCACCATCGCCGGGGAAGAAGCCCGGCCGCCTCTCCCTGCGAAAGTGGATTCGGCGCCTTCCCAGCCCAAGCAGCCTTCGCTTCTCGTCTTGGGAATGGAAACCATCGCACTGCCGAAGACGTGGGGCGACCTTGCCGACGACCTCTTCGCCTCGAAACTTCGCAGGATGGCTCGGCTGACCTTCCAGAGGGATTCCGCGACCAGATGCGGCGATTCCTCCTGCGCGCTGGCTGCCGGCAAGCGCCATGCGGCGGATCGAGTCGCCTTCGCGAGACTGGAGCGATCCCCCGATGGCTACCTGCTTTCGGCGAGGATCCTCGAGACCAGCACGGGATCGATCCTTTCCTCCACCAGACGTTCCACCGAAGGAGCGTTCGATCGTTCGTTGCTCGTGGTGGTGGAAGATGCCGTGGCGGAGCTCTCGGGGCAGCCGATCGATCCCGCCCCCGCCCGAGCAGGCGCCGCCGCTCCATCCCACCCCAAGGAAAGGCGCCCGCTTCCACCACCCGATTTCGAAGACACCGCGAACGTCGATGCCAAGTCCAGGAAGACCGCCTGGCCATGGGTGTTCGCGACCGCGCTCGCCGCCGGGGGTGGGGCCGCCGTCTTCCTCCTGGAACCCATGGAGCCGCAAGCCGCGCCTCCTCCCAAATCGAACAACGACATGATCATCAGGTGGGCGCCATGAAGATCTCCAGATCATTGCTCGCGATCCCGCTTCTGGCAATGACCTCCTGCCAGTCGGATCGACGCCCCACTTCGGGACCGGAGGAAGTGTCCCTGGCCCCGAGGCTCACCGCCGGGAACTCGCCGGTTCCTGTGACGGATTACGTCAAGATACGCATTTCCGACGGGAAATCCGGAGCCGTCCTCTTCGAGGGGCAGAGCGCCTGGGCGGCCAAGATGGTCACCGTGAGGAGCCTGCCTCCAGGCACCCGATTCAGCCTCCGGATGGAGGGATTGAAGCTTCAAGCCGACCGGTCCTTCGCTTCCTGGTGGGTGGCGACGTTGGACAGCACAGTCCCCGACGTCCGATCGGACCTCGCCGCCTGGTCATTCCCGGTTCCCGTCCGGATCCTGGACACCCTCCATCCGGCGGCCGGATATCCGACGGTCGTGACGAATTCCGACAGCACCCGGGTTTCCTTCCCCCTGATGGACGACTCCCTGGCCTCCGTCCTGGTGAACGGCCTTCCCGCGGAGATCGGACCCGGCATGGTCGTTTCGGCGACCATCCCCACCCCCGTGGGTTCCATCTCCCGGATCCCCATCAAGCTCGTCGACAAGTCCGGCAACGTGACGCTCGACACCTTCGCGCTCTGCGACTCCTCGATCTCGGTGACGGCCGGCCCCAGGGACACAACGATTCCCCATTGGGTCCGTGATTTCCAGGTCCACGCCTCCACGAAGTCCTTCGCGCGGATCGATTCGGTGACCGTGTCCGGCACTCCCATGCTCCGCCATCCAAGCGTAGACAATTTCTGGACAGGCAGGATCGGCGCGACGCCAGTCGGGACCTGCACGCTCCAGGTCGTGGCCCACCTGGGCTCCAGACAGGCGAAGGCGGCCATCCGAGTGGTCCGCAAGGACGTGGAGCCGTTGGACTCGACCCTGTCCCGGTTGTCCAGCCGCCCTGGAAACATGGATCTCGCTTCACCTCCGCCGAACACCCCGTTGAAGGACACCGTGGCCGGATCCACGAAATCCGTTCTGCTGAAGGCGGTGGCCGCCGAACCGACGGACAGCATCCGGTTCAACGGATCCCGCGACAGCTCGGTCACCCTTGCCGGAGACTCCACGAGAGTCCGGATCCGCGTCACCAACCTCAACGGCAATTCCATCGAATACCTGGTCGACATCCTCCGCATGGACCTCGCGAGTCTCCCTTCTCCGAAGGCCTCCCGCGTCGGACTCGTCGACACCGGGACCATCGTGCTCTTTTCGTGCGATTCCTCGGGAGTCACGATCCAAACGAGCAAGGACACCGCCCTGGGCTGGAGTTCGTTGCAGACGAACGCCCTGGGGATCCAAACCAGCACATCCCTCTGGGTCAGGGCGACCAAGCCGATGCACACACCGAGTCCAGCGGTGAAGTTCAACTGGTTCCTGAAGACCGTCGGCCTCCCCGCCCCCCGGGTCAGCTTGGCCTCCGGCCCCGTCGATTCCAGCCAAACCGCCCTTCTCGCCTGCGACTCCATGGGAGTTTCCTACCAGTGGAGCGCTGACACCACCTTGGGCTGGACCTCCATGGATGCCGACACGTTCGTCGTCTCGCAAGCCGGATCCTACTGGTTCCGGGCGGTCAAGCCAAGGCACAACGCGAGTCCCGCCGTCCGGATGACCTGGACGATCCGAGGACTGGAAGCGGACGCCCAGGAGCCAGACAATTCCCGTCAGACAGCCGTCCTCATCGCCGCCAACGGTCCAGCGGTCTTCCACTCCATCATGCCCGGGGACGAGGATTGGGTCCGGTTCAACATGCCGGCGGGCAAGGCATTCCGCGTTTCCGCTTCGGGAAGGCCCGACTTGACCGTCGAATTGTTCCGCGACACGGCCACGAAACCGGCTACCCTCGATTCCGGGACGATCGTTTCCCGGACGATCTTGAACACGGCCACCATCCGCTGGTACGCCCGCATCTCGGGATCCGGCGGCTCCACCGGAAGCTACAAGGTGCAGCTCGCCTCCTGGGACTCCGCCGCCGCGGACGCCTCCGAACCCGACGACGACAGGAGTGCCGCCGTGCCCTATCCGCTGAAGTACGTGCTCAATCGCACGATCCATTCCACGACGGACCAGGACTGGCTCTATTGGACGAGCTCGGTGGGCAGGACCGGCACGATCACCCTGACAGGCTCCATCAACCCCAAACTGGAGCTGTTCCGCGAAGGCACGGAGGATCCCATCGACGTCTCCGCGACCGGTTCGAATTCTGTCCGCTACGTCTCCGGCATGGCCCAAAGATTCTATCTGCGCGTGACCGGAGCGAACGGGAGCATCGGAACCTACCAGCTGGAACTCGATTCCCGCGACACCACCTTGCCCGACGAATTCGACCCTTGCGAACCCAACAACACCCCGGGAACGGCCTACCCGATCACCCTCGGAACCCCCTTGTCGGCGAAAAGCGACGTCGGGACGGACTGGTTCGTCACCCCCACCCTTTCTCCGGGGTCGTACCAGATCAGATTCGCGGCCGGCGACATGTGGAACTGCGCCTTCGTCGCCTACACCGCCACCCAGGATGGCGAAACCATCGCCACCAAGACGCTGCAGGCCTGCAGCGGAGGTACCTGGACCCAGGTCTTCTCCGTACCGGCCACGGGGCCGGTCAGGATCCAGATCGGCAACTTCCTCGCGGACACCGACTACACCATAACCCTCACGAAGAAATAGCTACCTCCAGTTCGTCAAAGAGGTGACCCATGGACTCCAGCCGCAGAAAATTCCTGATCGCGCTCGGTGCAGGCGCGATGGCCGGGTGGCTGGCCTCCCCCGGGATCCTTCCGAGGATATCCCCGACGCGCCCCCGGAACCATGGCGGGCACTGTCCCGTCCTGGCCGACGGGATCGCCCCACGCACCACAGCCAGAGCCCGGGAACTCGTGCGCATCGACTCGTCCCGAGCGATCCATGTGGTCGGCGAGATCAACGAATCGGCATGGAAGGTCCTTTCCAGGATGGATGGCCTGCACACCGTGGAGGACATCGCCCGGGCGATGGCGACCTCGCATCCATCCGGGGATCCCGATGCCTGCCGGTCGGCGATCGCCCTCTTCCTGGCCGAACTCGCGATGGCCGGCCTCCTGGCAGAGCCCTTCCACGTGGACATCCATCGGACGGAATTCTCCGCATGAATCCGGACCGATCCAGGGAGGAACTCTTCGTCGTTCCCGGTGCGGACGGAAGCCGCATCATCTACGCGCCGCTAAGGAGGACGGCGATCGAAGCCAATCCAGCCGCCGTGGACCTGGCCGCCCGGATCGTCGCCGGAGAGTCGTTCACGCCGACCCAGGCGCAGCGAGATGCCCTCTCGGCCATGGAACGAGCCGGTTTGTTCCAGGAGCCCTACCCACCCTTCCCGATTCCTCCGGCCGACTACGTCCATCGGCCGCACGAGGTCACGCTGTTCACCACCACCCGCTGCAACCTGCGGTGTCTCTACTGCTACGCGGAGGCGGGATCCAGGTCCTTGGACATGCCGTTGGAACTGGCCGAGGCGGCCATCGAGCTGGTCGTCCGCAATTCGCTGGAAGTCGGCAGGAAGGATTTCATCGTCGGCTTCCATGGAAGCGGCGAGCCCACCACCAATTGGAGCCTGGTCCAGGGCGCCACCCTCCACGCGAAGCGACGCGCCCGCGAGACGGGACTCGAAGCCCACGTCCATTGCGCCACCAACGGCTTGCTGTCCGACACCCAGATCGATTTCATCCTCGAGCACTTCGGCGGCCTGAACATCTCCTTCGACGGCCCAGACGACATCCAGGACCGCCAGCGCCCCCTGGCAGGAGGAGGACGCTCCTCGACGGGAGTGAAACGGACGATCCAGCGCCTGGAAGAGGCCGGGTTCCCCTACGGGATCCGCGTCACCCTGACCGCCGCGGAAGCGCATCGGATCCAGGAGATCGTGGACTTCGTGCACGCGACATGCCCCGGACTGGAACAGATCCACCTGGAGCCGGTCTGGCAGTGCGGAAGATGCCGCACTTCCGGCGAACGCCCGCCCGTGGACGAAGTCTTCATCGACGGGTTCCGCAGGGCCTGGACGAAGGCGAAGACGGAAGGCTACTCGCTGTTCTATTCGGGAGCCCGCATCGACACGCTGACGGACAGATTCTGCGGAGCATCCGGCGACGGATTCACCGTCACACCCGAAGGCAGGGTCACCTCGTGCTTCGAGGTTTCCGATCCGGCCGACCCGCGCTCGGCGCTCTACCACTACGGCGCCTGGGACCCGGAATCCGGCGAATTCGTCTTCGATCCCGGGAAGCTCCGCATCCTGGCGGGCCTGAGGGTCTGGAATCTCGCGCACTGCAGGGACTGCTTCTGCAAGTGGCACTGCGCCGGGGATTGCCTGGCCAAGGCCATCCCCGGATCGGACCCCGCGTCCCACCGCGGAAGCACGCGATGCAGGACCAACCGGGAACTCACCCGGCACCAGCTCCAGGGACTCCTTTCGGAGAACGGAATCCCGAACCCAACCAACGGAACACGAAGCCATGTCCGAAACCCCGAATGACCGCCCCCTTCCCGGCGCCCCGCCGGGCGACGACCCCGACCCCAGGATCTTCCTGTACGTGGACGGACAACGATTCCACAGGCCCAGCCTGGAGACCTTCTACGCCCGGCCGGAAGGCGGCCAGGATGGAAGCAAGCGTTCCAGCCCGACCTCCTGCAGCTGCAACACGGTGTCCGGCTCGTATTGCTCGTGCAACAAGGTGTGCACCTGCAACTCCGTGGCGAGCGGTTCCTCGGGAAGCTCCTCGAGCGAAAGCCGCGAGGAGGAATCCCATGGCCACCGACCAAGCTGTTCGTGCGTCGGCTATTCCTCCGGAGGAGGGCACCGTGTCTGCAGTTGCGTTCCGGTCCACTGATCCCGTCGTTTCCATGGGCGCATCCAGACGGGAAACGTCACATGGATGCATCCGTTCCCTCCGGCGCGCGGCCCTGTTCGCGCTCTGCTCCCTCTGGGCATTCGCCCATGGACAATCGCCCACACGGGTGGAGGCAAGGGAGCTGCGAGGCAAGGATCCGGCGGCGTTCGCGGACGCGGAGGAGCTGTACGCGGGTACGAAGGGAGCTCCGATGGACACTTCGACGAGCGACGGCTGCGTGGACACCCTCCGGAACCTGCTCGCGAAGGCCAAGGTGGGGTCGGAGGAGTTCTGGGAGGACCTTGAAACGCTCCGGACCCGGCGCATCCATCCATCGCGGGTCGGTCGGCTGTTGGATCTCGCCGACCTTCCTTCGATGCGGATCGTCGATCCGCGCAGGTCGACTTCGGACGCGGACGAGGCATTCCTGCTCGGCAACCAATCCTACGAATCGAAGCAGTTCAGATCGGCGATTTCCAGCTACGAGGATGCGATCCGGTTCCAGGCATCCCATTGGGATGCCTGGAACAACCTGGGACTGGCGGCGCTCCACGAGCACGAGGACGCTTTCGCCGCACTCGTGCTGGCCATCCTCCGGAAGAACAAGCCCGAATACGCTCCAGCGGGCATCAACCTCACCGTCGCCGTGGAGAGACTCGGGAATTCCCGCCTGGCCGGGGACATCGCCATCCAGACCCGCAAGCGAAGCCCCGCCCACCCCATGAGCGCCTACAACGTCGCATGGTTCGAGAACGCGAAGGGGAACTTCACGGGGTCCACGACGATCCTGGATTCCCTCGGCCACACGGACACCCATTACCACGCGCCCCGCTGGCTGCAAGGCATGAACGATCTCGAACGGAGCGGGACGATCCGAGGCATGTCGTTCGATGCGATTCCCGAGGATCGACGACCCTCCGGCGCTCCGACTCCGCGAAGGCTGGCCGTCGGAGACTCCCGGCTGGAAGTCCGTGTCGGCGATTCCCTGCTGGGAATCCTTCCTCAAGGCTCCTCGATTTCCGTCGCGACCACCTCCGGGGACTGGACCGGCTTCTACTCCTGGACCGACTCGACCAGGGGCATCCAATGGGTCCGCACCTCCGAAATCGAGGATCCCGGATTCCTTCGTGGCGTCTTCCGGAGTCTCGGCGACGGGATCTCCCGGGCGTGGAGCTGGCTTTCCGTCCTTGTCTCCAGTCTGATCGAGGATCTGGGAGGGAAATGAACCAGGTCCGGGTGGCCCCATGAGGATTTCGCTGGTCCGGCCTCTCTCGTGGACATCGACCTACGATCCCGAGGTGCAGGAGCCGCTGGGACTCCTGTACCTCGCCGCCGCCCTGAGGCGTGCCGGCCACGAGGTCCTCGTCCTGGACGGCCAACTCGACCCCTCCTCCGCCTCGGACCTGGCCGGCAGGATCGCCGCCTTCGGCGGGCAGGTCGTCGGTACGACTCTCGTGAGTCCCGACGACCTGCCCGCCGCGGCGACTCTGATGGCGGACGTCGCCGACCGCATGGGGGCGTCGCCGGTCTTCGTCGCCGGAGGAAGCCTGGCCACCACCTCGCCCCGACTCGTCCGCCGGAGCCTGCCTCCGGAGGTTGTGGTCTTCCGCGGGGAGTCGGAGGCATCGTTGACGAAATTCGTCAACGACATGGAGCGCGACGCAGGCGCGGAGGTACGAGGCGGGATCGTCGACCCCGTCCCCTCGCCGCTGGACGATCTGCCGCCGCCCGCGCGGGACTTCGCCGGACTGGCCATGGCGAGGAACCGAAGCCTCAACGTACAATCGTCCAGGGGATGCACCGGCTCCTGCTCCTATTGCTGCACGGGGACGAACTCCGGGCTTCCCGGGCGGGGATGGAGGGGAATGTCCGCCGACCGGACCGCGGACGAACTCGCCGCGCTCGCGCGGGAACACGGCACGAAGGCCTTCGCGTTCGTCGACGACGATTTCCTGGGCCCCGCCGATGACGCCCCTCTGCGCGCCCGATCCATCGAAGATGCCTTCGCAGCCCGTGGACTGGCCGTCGGATTCAGCGCGCAGCTGCGCATCGCCTCGATCACTCCCGAAAGCGCCCGATCGCTTGCCAATGCCGGTCTGGCCTGGGCCTTCGTGGGGCTGGAAAGCGATCGTCCCGAAGTCATGCGGCGCTGGCATCGGCCGCGCCTGCCCGACGACGCTTGGGAGCGCATCGCGCTGCTTCGCCGTCATGGAGTGGAAGTCGTGGCAGGCGCGATTCCCTTCCATCCCGAAACCGACATCGAATCCCTCCGGCGGTTCGCCGAACTGCTCCATCGGAACCATCTCCTGGATCCGCGGACCGCTTCCAACCGCCTGCACCTCCTTCCCGGATCGCTTCTGCATGCCCAACTGGCCGCAGCGGATCCCGAAGCCACGTTTCCGCCTCTTCCCGAACCCCTGGAGCGACTCCATGGGCGATTGGAGGATTGCCTGGCGCCCATCCGGCCGACCTGGATCCAGGTCGCGCACCAGATGCCCACCCTGGCCTGCCTGGAAAAGGCGACAGTTCCCGTCGAGAGGTCCATCTCCGTGGCACGCGGCCTGCTCCATGAAGTCTCCAGCCTCGTCTTCAGGACCCTGTCCGAACTCCTCTCCGCGACCGAAGGATCCGACGCCGCCGGATCCTCGGTCGCGGAAGGCCTCCGGGAGGCGAACTTCCTCGCTTCCCTGGAGATGGCCTCGCGAGCGGAGCGGGGCGGACTGGTTCCCGACCCCGGGCAGCTCGGCGAAGCCATCCGGCGGCATCGCGGGTGGAGGCCATGAGCCTCCCCACACCGGTGCGGATCCGGATCGTCGCCCCGCTCCATCGCCCGGAGGAGGTGCCCGATCTCGCACGAGCCGGAGCCGACGAGATCTACTGCGGATATCTGCCCCCGGATTGGATCTCGCGATACGGAGACTGGGACGGCCTGTCGCGCCGCCAAGGAACGGTGGCGAATCTTTCCTTCCCCGACCAGCTTCGCCGGACCGCTCGCGCCTGCGCGGAGCTGGGGATGGGATCCGCCCTGGCCTTGAACGTGCGCTTCACCGAAGCCCAGATCCCGAGCGTGCTGGACATCGCACTCCTCTGGGAATCCGCTGGAGGGACTTCCGTCGTCGTTTCCTGTCCAAATCTCCTGCTTGCCCTGGATCGTTCCGGATCCCGCCTGCAGCGCCACCTGTCCCTCCTGGCCAACTGCGCCAATTCCGCCGCCATCCGCCTGTTCCTTCCACTCGGAGTGAGCCGATTCGTCCTACCCCGCGAGCTGACCATAGCGGAAATGGCGCGGATCGCGGCGGTCGAGCCCGGTCTCGAGTACGAGGCGATGTCCTACCACGACAAGTGCACCTTCGTCGACGGCCTGTGCGGATTCTACCACGACACGGTCCAAGCGGTGGAGACGGACCTTCCGGCCGACTTCGACGCATCCGACCCTTCGCTTCCCTGCGTGGAACGCATCGACCCCGGGTACGAAGGCCATGGATGCGGGATCGCGTTCGCGTCGTCGCAGGGCGCTCCCTTCACCTTCGGGACGCGTTCCTCCACCCCGGGATGCGCGGTCTGCGACGTGGCGGCGCTGGCCGACGCCGGCGTGACCTTCCTGAAGATCGGAGGGCGGGGTCTGCCGCTTGCGGAGAAGATCAGGGCCATCCGACGCCTGCGCGACGCCGCGGATCGGCGCGAATCGTCGACGGCCGGTCGCGCGGCACCGATCCCGCCCCAGGATCCTTCGAGAAAAGGCTGCAGGGAAGGACGATGCTACTACGGGACCGATCGATGAACCCGCGGGGAATCCAGCGCGCCATCTGGAACGAAACCGCGATCGGGAAGGATCCGGATGCCGTCGACCGGTGGTACTTCGGGCACGAGACCTGCGCGACACGGGCCATCGCCTCATTGACGAATTCCGTCACAGTCGGGGACGGGATTCCATGCACCTTCGTATCCCCGTGCTTCGTGTCGGACTCGGACATGGTCTCCATCCTTCGTCGGGTGGAAGCACTGGGGAAGTCCATGCCAGTGGACGAGATCGTCTGCAACGACTGGGGAATGGTCGAGACGGTGGGAAGGAACGGGATCGCCAGGCCTGTACTCGGACGCCTGCTGTCCGGCCAGATCACCGATCCTCGTGTCGCCCGTTGGCCCGAAGGATCGTGCCCTTCCGGGAGGACGACGCCGATTCGCCTGCCGGACGGGAAGCTCGGGGTCCTCCGCGGACGGCCGATCCCAGCGGAGTTGGCCGAACGGATCCGTTCCATCCCTTCCGCCGATGTGTCCTTCCTCGATTGGCTCGCTCGCCTGGGCGTCCGGCGGATCGAATTCAGCAACGTGCTCCAGGGCCTATCCCTGCCGGCATCCCTCCAGGCCTCCGCCACGCTCCACTGTTCCGACGTGGTCGTCTCGGTGTCCAGGACGTGCCGCCCCCATCCCGATGGCGAGCTCCGGAGCCCGGGCTTTCCCGTGCCACTGCAGGCCATCGACAACGTCCTTCGTTATCGAAGCGGGATCCTCCATCCGGGATCCGATCATCCCGCGATCGATCGCTTGGTGTTCCGCAGCTCGGTGAACGCCCCCTGCAATCCCACCTGCACCAACTTTACCACGCAGGAATCCCCACTCGACGCAACCGGTACGTGTCCGGAAGGTATTTGGGATGGATCCCATCCCACGGAGCATCCATGGCAACGCACACAACCGGAGAACCGGAAACCTTGAGCAGACAGCTTCGGGGAGACCTCCTCTTGCGGCACCTGGCCCGCTCGAATGCGCAGACCAGCGAACTGCGGTCCTTCCTTGGCGGCTTCTGCACGCCTCCCCTGCGGCTCGAGCAGGAGGTCGTCGTGGAATCCTGCCTCTACCGGATCAGCGCCTACCGCCACGCCCTCCAGGAGGCATGGCTCCAAGCTTCCAACAAGTCCGGTCTCGGGAATGCGCCCGGAGCGAAGGAGGCCATCCTCGACTTCCTCGCGGGAATCGATCCCCTTACGCGATCGGGCATCCGGCTGGTGGGAACCCGTCCGGCCATGTCTCTCCGCGCGGCGAAGGCCTTCCTGACCTCGTGGCTGGTCGTCCTGAACCTGGACGTCGCCGATGGGGACCTGCGGGAGGAAATCGCCGGCTGGCTGATCGCGGAGGATCGCGAAGACAAAAACCGGATCCGCGCGCGGTTCCTGCAGCGGCGGGGTTTCACCTTGGCCGGGGAACGCGCGCAGGTCGATCTCGAAACCTCGTTCGACACGATCCTCGAATGCGCCTCCAGCCTGTTCGAAGGACGGGACGCATCGGGTATGGAGGACTGGTTGTCCCGCGAATTCGCCGCGGCGTCGCTGATCGCTCCGATCGCCGAATGGGTCGCGCGATCCATCTGCCTGCGCCATGGTCTCCACGGACGGCGTCTGACCGCCTTGGCCAGGACCTGGGCATCCCATGGCGGGAAGCCCTTCGATCCGAAGAACCACACCGATCTCCTGATCGACCTCGCCTCCGGTCCCGACCACCTATCCTACGCCCAAGGCACCGAAATGCTCCGGGAACTCTGCCAATCCAGGATCGACCCCGATCGGTTGTTCGATCCATCGCGTCTGGACCGGGAGCGGACCTTGGACCTCCTCGATCGATGCGAACGCGATCGTTCGCAACCCTCCTAGCCGAAGCGTCCGGAACCTCCCGGACGCCGGCTCACGCGGAGGAAGCGGTCGCTCTGTTCACCCCTTCCTCCCGCCGTCCAACCAGGCGTCGTAGGAAGGCTTTCCCTCCTTCTTCCACCACGACCACCAGCCCCACCCGCCGCAGCGGGCCAGTCGGGAGCCTTCGAAGGACGATTCGCCGGCGACCTCCCACCACTCGTCGAAGTGCTCCAGGTTCTTGGGGTCGCCACCGGGAGACCATCTGCGGAAGAAACCGCTGGAACGGAAATCGTCCCAACCTTCGTCGCGGCGGCAGGATCCCTTTCCACGCCATTTCCCGGGACGAGGGTGGCTGTGCCCGCCGACGTTCCCGAACAGGAGCCGCGACAGGAACACCAGACCGAAGGCCTGCCAGAAGTCGATGGTCGGGAGGCGGAACAGGCCCGGCATGAGCCAGTTCCACAGGTGCTGGACCACCAGGCCGAAGAGGAAGGCCACCAGGGCGGCCAAGGCCAGACCGGCAAGGATCTTGAAGAAGAATCCCACGATTCTCATGATGCGTTCTCCAGGGTTGGCGGTTCGAAACGTTCGGCCATCGCCCGGGCCAGCTGCTTGATCGCCCGCGATTTGCGGGAGAGCAGCGTGCCCACGGGGATGTTCCAGGCGCGGGAGAGTTCGGCGAAGGGAATGCGCTCGAATTCGTTGGCTTCGATGATCTGGCGATCCAGTTCGGACAGGGCATCGAAGGCCTCGGCGAAGGCTTCCTGGCGTTCGATGGATTCCAGCTCCCCCAGCGGATCGAGATCGGGATGCGGCAGGATTTCGGACAACGACAGTCCGTCGGACATGGGAGTCTCCAGGGATTGCATGGGTTTGCGCGAGCGGATCCGATCGATCACCCGGTTTCTCAGGCTCCGATAGACGTATGCGGAAAGGTTTCCGATCTCGGAAAGGGGGTCGGCCCGTTCGAACAGACCCGCGAACACATCCTGCACCAGGTCCTCCGCATCCATCTCCGCGGCGTCGTCCAGCCGACGACGGACGAACGCCGCCAGTCTGGCGCGCTCGGCGGCGAAGAATTCGGACAACTGGCTCATCATCCCCGTAGACGGCATGCCGGGAGGATTATTGCATCGCTGGCGGATTTTCCCGGCACGGACCTCCCGCGACCGGCCAGGATCTCCCGGATCGGTCCGCCGCCCCTTCGTGGGGGCGACTTCCTCATGGGACCGGCGGCAGCCAAAACCGGAAGATGGTGCCTTCGTCGGGGGAGGTGGTGAAGTCCACCTTTCCCTTCAGGTAGTTCTCCCCCAGGATCTTCATGGAGTGGCTGCCCAGTCCGCGTCCGGATTTGGCCTTGGTGCTGAAGGAACGATGGAAGATCTGGTGGGAGATGTCGGCGGGTATGGTCCCGGGATTCCATACGGAAAACACGGGGGTGCGATCCTCCATCGCGAACGAAAGACGGATTCCGACACCGGGAGCGACCGCCTCCAGGGCGTTGAGCCCCATGTTCAGCAGGATGCGGACAAGAAGCGAGGGATCCGCCGCCACGGATCCGCCTTCGGGGGCGTCCACCAACACCATGCGGTTGCGGCACGCGGGATGCGACCTGAGGATCCCCGCGACGGATTCGAGGATCTCCCGCGGATCGGTCTCCCTGGCGCACACGTCCAGATCGCCGCTCTCCGCGCGCAGGACAAGCCTGTGGTCGTTGACGAAATCCGACAGACGCTTGGATATGGAGAGGATCTTCCCGGCGACGATGTGCTCGTCCACCCCCTTCTCCAGGACGCTCGTCCAGCCTTCCAGGGCCAGCACGGTGTTGGCCAGGTCGTGGAGGAACATCTTCTCCAGCGTTTCCCGGCGGAGGCGTTCGCTCGCGTCCTGGAAGACCACCACCTGGAAGCGCCCCGCCCCCATGTCCACCATGCTGGCCGTGACCAGGAATTCCCGGCCCTCCCAGATTCCGTCGCGGCGCATGGCCATGCGGCATTCCGTGCGGGCCCTGCCGTCCTGGAGGCTCGATGCCAGGATCGCCAGGGCGGCGCCGCAGCAGGAACATGCCTTCGAGGTGCCGCACAGGTCGGGACCATCGTTGGCGTGGACGCACCCCATGATCTCGCCCCAACGGCGTCCGGTGGGAGAATCCGCGCGCCGCAGGAGAAGGGCGTCCTCCAGTTCCGCGTTGGCCGCCAGGACCTGGCGCTGGCTGTTGAGGATCACCACGTAGCCCGAGAGCGAATCCAGGATGGCCTTGGCCAGCGGGCTTTCCAGGCAGGCGGCCACCTGCGCCTGCAGTCGACTGGGATGCGCTCGGCCAGCCGGTGCGAAGTAGGTGTCGTCGGAACCGTGCGGGAGGTTCAGCATGGCTCAAATCATACACTCTGCCATCCCCGATCCGGATTCCCAGGTCCCGAACCAGGGGCTTGCGGATGGTTCAGAAGCCTGCCAGGACGGCGCTCCGATGGTCTCCGGAACGAGATGTCGCCTGGATCAGGACGGCGCCCTTCCGGACCACCTCATCCAGATCCCATTCCACCCGGCTTCCGCCCTCCACCGCGCGGATCGCCAGCACCCGCCCCTCCAGCGACCGGACCCGAAGCTCGGTCGGCTCGTTCCAGGGAAGGTCCACGACCATGCGGGTTCCCGAGCGCACCACGGAAAGTCGACCGTTTCCGGTCGCCACCTCCGGTCTGTGGCCAACCCCGGAAACGGCTCCCACCAGGCGGATGTCGGGTTTGGGAGCCTTGTCCACACCGGCGCCGAGCCAGAACCCCAGATGCGGGGGCTGGTTGTAGGCACCGTTCTGCCAGGACATGGCCAAGCGATAGACCGGGTCGTGGGCCAGGGTGTACAGCTGATGGGTGGTGGGCACGGTGGTGGTGGTCAAGTACAGGTTCGCGTCGTCGTGCAGGATCACTTCCTCGCGCCAGTCGCCCAGCAGATCGCCGCTGAAGTTGGGAGTGGCCTTGGTTCCGTTGCAGGAGGTTCCTTCGAGGGTGATCAGGCGCGTCGTTCCGTTCCCATTCCACTTGTCCAGCTTGTTCCCGTCCAGGAGTTCGTCCTGGAGGTCCCCGTCCCAGTAGACGCGGAAGTTGATGCTGGGCTTGGCGGTGGACAGCTGCTTTCCCTTGCTGGAGTAGATCCCGGCACCGGCCGCCGACCACATCTCCTGGCCGGGCGAGGCGGCATCGATGTCGGCGGCCATCCCGCGTCCGTTGTCGGAAGCGTAGTTCTGCCCCCAGAGGATCTTCCCCGTCCTCGCGTCGTGGAGCTCGTGTCCGTAGGCCATGGCGGTGTCCTCGTGGACTTCCCAGACCTCCAATCCGGGGTTGTCCGGATCGAGGTCGGAAAGGTGCATGGCATCGCCGTGCCCCAATCCGGTGGAGTACATGGACTTGCCGTCGTGGTCGATCGCGCTCGCGCCTTGCACGATCTCGTCGAGACCGTCGCCATCGATGTCCCCTGCGGACAGATTGTGGTTGCCCTGGCCTCGCAGCTTGGTGTCCCCGTTGTAGGTGTCGAACAACCAGCGCTGGGCGAGGGTCTTGCCATCCCAATCCCATGCCGCCAGGGCCATCCGGGTGTAATAGCCATCCTGGAAGACCATGCTCGGCTTCTTTCCGTCCAGGTAGGCGTTGGTGGCCAGGAAGCGATCGAAGCGCCCTCCGTAGTCGTCTCCCCAGATCGCCTTGAGCTGGGCGGCGGTCGGATTGTCGGGGGCGGTCGGATGCCGACGGGGAACGTAGACGACGGTCGCCATCTCCTTGCCGGTGGCACCCTCGAAGATCGTGAGGTATTCCGGACCCGCGTTGACCCTCCCGGCGGAATTGCGGTAGTCCTTCGAGTCGTCGTCGGAAGCGGCGGGCCCCTTGGAAAGGAATGCGTTCGAGGCGTCCCGCGTCCCGGGAGCGGTCTTGCAGGCGACCTCGGCCTTGCCGTCGGAGTCGTAGTCGCCCACGAGCATCTGGGTGTAGTGCGCCCCCGCGCGGATGTTCACGCCCAGATCGATGCGCCAGAGCTTCCTGCCCTGGAGGGTGTAGGCGTCCAGGAACACATTCCCGGTCATTCCCGCCTGGGAATTGTCCTTGGCGTTGGATGGATCCCACTTCACCACCAGATCCCACCTGCCATCGCCGTCCAAGTCGCCCACGGCGATGTCGCTGGGCGAATACGTGTAGGCGGATCCTTCCAGGGTGCCGCCCGCGGGCCGGTCCAAGGCGATCTTCAGTGTCTGGCTGGCCCAGACCGCCGCCTCCCCTCCAACCGTCTGTTCCACTCCGTCCTGCACCGGGCGCACCGAGTAGATGGACGAGGCCGTGCCCGCTTCGTCCACCAGATTGGTGGCTCCGGTGATCGGCGAAGCGTTGACCTTGGTGGCGCCGCGGTACACGTTGAACGCCAGGTTCGCAGGATCGGTGCCCAGCACCCGCCATCCCACGAACACTCCGGAGGCGGTCTTCACGGCCACCACCCCGCGATCGAGGTTTTCCATGTCCCGTGTGGCCGCCTGGCCTCCACAGGCGAGGGCGAGCAGAAGGGATGCTGGCACGACGAACGAGCGTTTCACGATTGGAGCCCTCCGGACACCAAAGATCCATCCTCGAACGCGATCGCGGTGGTGGATCGCATCGGGTTTCGTTGAAGACTGTTCAACGCTTCCTTCCACCGGAGGGGACAAGGGTCACATCCCGGAAAGCCGTTCCAGCCAGTCGGTGGTGATGGAATCCCGCTGGAAGGCGATCCAATCCAGTCGCTCCATTCCCTGGATCCCGATCATCGGCGTGCTCCACTCGCCCCGCGCCTGGGCGGTGGAGTACGAGAACGAAAGCATCGGCCGGGCATCGACCACCAACCGGAAAGTTCCTCCCTCCCAGGCGATCCCCACCTGGCGGGAACCCGTGTCCAAGGGCATCCCGATGCCCACCAGGGTCCGCCCGTCCACCGTCAGGAACAAGGTGTCGGCACCTCGCCAGGCCACCTTCAGGCCCTGCATGGCCCCATCCGTCCAGTTGAAGACCTGGATCGGGGTCCGCGTGTCCACGCGACGGAACCGCACCGCCAACGCGAAGTCTCCGGAAAACCCCAGAGCGCGCCTAGGCAGACGTATCGGCGGCGACTGGTCGAGCCAGGGTACCAGGGAATCGACGGGGAGGCCGGGGAAGACGGAGTCGCGACCATCGGTGGAACCGAGCATCAGGGTGGGCCGCCCCGCACCGATGGGAACCTGCGCACGCGCGCCGGACGGAAGCCGAAGCGCGAGGGGAAGTGCACCGGAAGGAAGCGAGTCCAGGCGGAAGAATCCACTGGGTTCGCAGGTCGCGCGCACGCCCACCGCCGCGATGGAGACGGTCTTGCCTGCCGCCGCGGGAAGGATCCCCACAAGGCTGCCGAGGGGTCTCAGGGTGTCCACGATGGAATCCCCTTCGCGGATCTCGCGCTGGAACGAGCGCTCCCCGCGCCGGACCACCACCGACCAGCGCCCCGGCCCCACCCGGAGCGTCGCTTCTCCGCGCGCGTCGGTGGTCGCACGCCGGGAAGGAGCCGCCACCAGGGAATCGAGGGGCCAGACCTCCACGCGCGCACCGGAGCCCATCGCGCCGTCCGGCAGAACCGCCCGGACCGACACATCCCTGGCCGATCCCGTGGGCTGCGTCGCTTCCGGGGAATCGGCGGATTCGATCACGTGGGGATCCATCCCGCAGGAAGCCAGAACGCAAAGCGCCAGGCAACCGCACGACAACCTTTTCCCCCGCTGTCGAACGTCCGGATTCATTCCAGGATCAGACCCCGAGCGGGCCCGGCGGGAAGCTCCACCCAGTAGGCTCCCGCACCGAGGCCGGAAAGGTCCAGTTCCGGACCTCCCGGCGAGACGAGGACCACGCGGCCCGAGGCGTCCACCACCCTGGCGGCGGACCCGGGAAGTCCGATCAATTTCCGTCCATCCAGGCGCAGCGGAAGCGGGTGCGCAGCGGGTACCACCACGCTCGATCCCCCTTGGAACTTCGCCGTGAAGGTCTTTTCCAGGGTGTCTTGCACGAAGGTGTATCGCTGTGCCGTGGACACCACCTTGCCGCTCTCGTCCGCCCAACCCTGGAACACCTTGCCGGAGGCGGGCTTCACCTTGAGGGTCACGGTGGCTCCTTTGGGGTAGCGCCGCGTGCGGGTGAGGGTTCCGGCATCCTTGAGATTGGCCTCGACGGTCACCGTGCGCAAGGGGGCCACCAGCGGAGCCAGGAGCTTGAGGATGGAATCGTCGGGCTGGCAGGAGATCTCCTCCACCACCATGCGGGCGTTCTCGAGGGCGCCCAGCTCCTGGAAGTGGGTGCCGTCGGAGACGCCGTCGGGGAAGTTGGGATACTCGCCGGCGTCCAGCCCCAGGAAGTGGAACTTGGTGAGGTAGGCCTGGCCCAGGGTGTCCATCAGGAGCTTGGACTTCTTCTCCAGATCCAGCACCGGCACCTTGTTGTCGGCGGCCGCGTGGATCATGGCGGCCCGGTAGTTGTTTGCCCCTTCGGTGAACACCTCGCGCACGGCGGTTCCCGTCCAGGTGTTCATGTTCATGGGGGTCACGAACACGGGGTGGGCTCCCTTGGCGCGGGCCTCCCGGGCGTACTGCCCCAGGTACTTCTTGTAGTCGGTGGTGTCGGTGTAGCGCTCTTCCTTGCTGAAGTCGCGGTCGTTGTGCCCGAACTGGACCATCAGGATGTCGCCGGGCTGCAGGGAGGCCAGCGTGGTGGCCCACCGCCCGCCCTCGATGAACGAGCGCGAACTGCGCCCCCCGATGGCGTCGTTGACCACCGTGACGGATCCCGACTTGAAGTACAGCGACAGGACTTGTCCCCATCCGGTCTGAGGGTACTTGCTGGCCGCGTAGTTGCAGACGGTGGAGTCGCCGATGATCACGATCCGCCGGGTGGAGGCGGTGGCCGCCCACACGGCGGCGGCCAGGCAGGCCCCCGCCAAAGCCACCCATGCACCGGTCGAACGCTTCATGGCACCACCACCTTCCCGGACATCCGCCAGAGTCTTCCTTCGAACCGCCATGCGTGGACTCCGCGGACCGTCGGCTCCCACGAGACGCTCCGCCCCCGATGCACGGCGAAGGTCCTCCCCGCGGGATCGGACAGGGTCCAGATTCCGTCTTCCTCGGATGTCCCCACCAGGATCCCCGACTCGCGCCGAAGCCTCGCGCCCCCGACCGGATCCGGCTGGGGTGCCCCCGTTCCCGACACCGCCGAGATCGCGCACTGGAACGGCGTGGCGGGCAGCCCCTGGCTTCCGACCAGATTCATGACGGGATTGTTCGCCCAGGCGTACCGGACTTGGGTGGGTTTGGAAATCGAAGTGGTCAGGAACACCGTGTCGCCTTTGAGCGAGGCGGTGGCCCAGGACCATTTGTCGTCCGATCCCGCCACCGCGAACCCGGTGGGAGCTGTGCCGCTGGAGACCGAAAGCTTGCCTCCGCGGGCGTCCCACGGGATCACGACCGTGGAGCCTCGGAAGTAGCAGTCGGTCGGTTTGGGCGACAGGTGGACGAATCCGGTCTGCTCGTACAGCCAGCCGCGCGCCAAGGCTCCCAGCCGCGCGCCGAGTTGGGGTTTCTGTGGATAGTGCCAGGTGGTGGTGGAGCCCAGGTCGATCGCCACGGAAAGAAGGCTGTGGGGCATGGTGTCGGTCACCTGCCGTTGCGCCTCCCGCACCGAGGCCTGGTTGCTGGCTTCTCCTGCCGCGGTCTGGAGCGCGCCTTTGTGGCACATGCCGACGACGATGAACGGCATGGCCGGCATGTTCCAGGCTTTGCGCCACCCCTTGATCAGCGCCTCCAGGCGTCGATTGTAAGCCGGGGTCAAGGCCGACGACGACGCGTCGTTCTCTCCTTGCAGATAGACCGAGCCCCGGATCCCGAATCCTTCGACCGGCTCGATCCAGGTCTTGTACATGCCTCCCGCCTCGGTGTCGCCCGACAAGTCGGCAGTGGCCGCCACCGTGGCGGGGTCCAGCCACGTCTTGATGACGGTACCGCCCACGGAGGTGTTCACGATGCCCACCGCCACACCATCCAGGTGGTCCAGGAGGTCGCGCCCGAAGAAATACCCTGCGGCGGTCATGGATCCCACCGTGGTGGGCGTCACCTGCTGCCACTGGATGGTCTGGTTGGGCTGGCGGGTGGTGATGTAGCGGAGCTTGGGGTAGTTGGCCACCTTGATGGAATCGGCGAGGTCGGGGTACTCCGAGTAGCCCATGCGGGTATCCATGTTGGATTGCCCCGCGCAGTGCCAGACCTCGCCCACCATCACGTCCGTGTAGGTGAGGGTGGTGGCCCCCTTGATGGTCATGGTGTAGGGGCCGCCCGCGGTCATGGCGTCCAGGTTCACCTTCCAGGCGCCGTTGGCCACGGTGGTGTTCTTGGACTGCGTCCCCAGGGTCACCGTGACGTTCTCCCCGTTGGTTCCCGTCCCGAACACCGGGATGGGCGCCCCGCGCTGGAGCACCATGTGGGAACCGAACACGGGCCCGGTGGCCACGGCATGCGCGGAGGCGGCCAGGGCCAGGAATCCGCCAAGAAAGACGGGAAAGGACCTTGCGGCCAGATCGCTTGGACGAACCATGCCCAGAGAATAGTCCACGCGGGCCGGATCCGCTGTCCTCTTGTCGCTTTGGTGGCCGGGATTCCGTTGAATCCGATTCATCGGCTTTCGCGGCCGGGAAGGGGTTCGCCTCCCACCGGCGGGTCCGGAGGGGTTACAATCCCCTTTGTGGACTCACTCTACGCCACCGACGACTACCGGGCCTGGCTGAAAGAGCGCTACGAGGAGCGCAAGCGCTCCAATCCGCACTTTTCCTACCGGTTCATGGCCCAGAGGGTGGATATGGATCCCGGACACCTGGTGAAGGTGCTCCAGGGGCGGTTGCATCTGTCGGAGAACAAGCTGGGACCCATCGCCAAGCTGTTCGGCTTGGACGCCCGCGGCGAGCGCTATCTCCTGGCCCTGGTCCGCTTCGCCAAGGCGGTGCGCAAGGAGGAGGTGGAAGCCCGCTGGGAGGAGCTGCAGGCCCTCAAGGATGTCCAGACCCGGGAGTTGGCCCAGGACCAGTACGACTTCTATTCCAGTTGGATCCCCACCGCCCTGCGCGGCCTGCTTTCCCTGGAGGAAGCGGATCAATCGCCGTCGCACCTGGCCGGACGCCTGCATCCCACCCCCTCCGAAACCGAACTGTCCCGCGCCTTGGACCTCCTGATCCGCCTGGGCCTGGTGGAAACCTCCGACCAGGGACGGCTGCGGATCGCCGACAAGCACATCCGGACCGGCGATCTCTGGAAGGAGAAGACCGTCCGCGCATTCCAGCGCGAGACCCTGCGGCTCGCCGAGGCTTCCCTGGACGACATCCCTCCCCGTCGCCGCGACGTCACCACCCTCACCCTGACGCTGGCGGAGCGGGATCTGGGCCTCCTGCGGGAGCGCGCGGCGGAATTTCGCAGGGACCTGATCCGCCTGGCCGAGGAATCCGACCCGGCCGACAGCGTGTACCAGGTGAACATCCAGATCTTCCCGTTCACCACCCCTCTGGACCGACCCGCGCGGAAGGCCAAGCCATGAAGCGCCCAGGACTGTTCGCCATCGCGTTCGCCCTGGCATCCTGCGGCCTGGATCGCCAGCAGGGGGGCTCCACCTCGGAGACCTCCAACGGACTGATGGTGCAGGTGGTGTCGCAGGACGGCAAACCCGCCGCCCGCACCCTCGTGCGGATCCGGCCGGCCGACTACCTCGCCGACGACTGGACCCGGCAGGATCCCTCCCAAGGCATCCTGGACACGATCACGAACGATTCCGGCATGGTGCGGGTCGCTCGCCCTTCGGGGGAACTGGCCATCGAAGTGGTCTCGGCCGGCGCTCGGACCCGGATCCACCTGGACAGCGAATCCTCCCTGGCGCGATGCCAGCTCCAACCGGCCTCGCGGCTTTCCGGATCGGTGCACCTGGAGCCCCAGGACGAACGCGCACGCATCCAGGTGCGCGGCCTGGAACGGAGCGTCTGGACGGATTCGGCGGGAAGATTCCAACTGGACTCCCTGCCCGCCGGGCGCCTGGAAGTGCGGGCGAGCATTTCCAGGCGGGGGACTTCCGCCCAGTTCCTTTCCGCCCTGCATCCCGGGGAATCCGACTCCCTGGGCGGGATCCAGACCTCGCCCGAGCGCCCACGATGGACGGATTCCGTTGCGGTGTGGATGGACACGCGGACCATTTCCGGACTGACCGGCCCGGTGGATTCCGTTTCCGTGCTGCTGCGCCTGGAAGACTCGCTGTTTCCCGTCGGCGCACGGACGCGCGGCCAGGACCTGCGCGTGGTGGATTCGGCGGGGAAGGCGGTTCCCTTCTTCGTGGAGGCCTTCTCCCGGGAAGGGAGGTTCGCCCTCGTGCGGGCGCTGGTGCCCCGCGTGCACCCCTCGCGCCTGGCGGTGGTCCTGCGCGTGCGGTGGGGCGACCCCTTGGCGGAATCCGTCTCCTCCCCTTCCGGGGTCTTCCCCGGAGCCCGCGGTTGGGCGGGCGCATGGAGCCTGGATCGGCAGTACGTGGACGCCGCGGGTCGGCTGCGGGCGGCCGACGCCTCCACCTGGCGCGACGACGCCGTGCTCACCGGATCCCTGGCCGCCGATCCGGAAGGAGGCGTGAAGTTCTCCCGCTTGGGCATGTCGGGATTCGCCGCCAGCGGCGACCGGGTGGATCTGGACCATTCCTTCACGGTGCTGTGGCGGCTCAAGCCCCAGGACAAAGGCCAGGTGTTCCTGGGATGGGGCGATTCCACGTGGCGAGCTTGCAAGAAGGACTTCTTCCTGCAAGTGCCCAAGTCCCTATCCCGCCAAGCCGGATGGAATCCCGCCTTCACCGCCCGCGCGGACACGGACTTCAATGTCTATTCCGTTTCCGAGAAATCGGTGGAATCGGGTCGTTGGGTGGTCCTGTCTGCGGTCCGCGACCTGGCAGCCGGCGACTCCGCGGTCCAGTGGTATCACGAAGGCGCCCCTTCCGGACAGACCACCACGTCGCGCTTCACCTACCAGGGGGACCTGCCGCGAGACAGCCTGGTGGTGGGATGGCGCCACTCCGACGCTCGCCGTTTCACGGGAAGCCTATCGGACCTCCTGATCCTGCGACGTGCCATGCCTGCCGAATGGATCCGGCTGCAGAGCGCCTTGCTGTCGCAACCGCGGACCGTGGTGCGGATCGGACGCTGAACGACGCGGGCACACCCATCCATCCACTGGAGCAGGATCGACGTCCGCCCACCACGTCAACATGGTTATCTTCCTCCCATGATGCCCCCACGGCCAAAACGCTCCAAGCTGCTGGTTCCGCGTCTTCGTTCCCTCCTCGGCTCCGGGAGCCGGACGGCCCTGGTCTGCGCACTGCTTTCGTGCGGCGCGGCGTGGTCGGCCTCCTTCGCCTATCCCTCCACGGTGCTGGATCGGATGGCCTTCGAGGACCTCCCCCGACCCAACGACACCTGCTGCCAGACACGTCTGGTGGGATGGAACGCGGATGGACAGGTCGCCACGGCCGTGAGCGAGTATCTCCCCGAACAGGGAATGTTCCGGTTCGCCGTGGATTTCCATGACCTTCTCAACGACGAACCACGTCCTCTCTTCGAGCGGAAGTTCTTCCGCGCCGATCCGTTCATCGAGGGCGCCTGCGCCCGCAGCAAGGACCTGCTGCGCTGCCTCTGGAAGGAAAACCACGCGGAAATCTCGCGGGAACTGGCCAAAGTCGGCATCCGCCAGACCATGGGCCAGAAGCTCCTGCCGCTTCCCAGGCACACCATCGAGTGGACCGCCTATCCAGACCGTTCCGCCGAATCGACTCCGTTTTCCATTTCCGATTCCGCCCAGCGCCTGGTGTTCCACATGGTGGACTCCGCCGCCGGCGGCCTCCATCTGGTCCCCTACGGCATGCTGGGAGACCGCTCCACCAAGAAGCGCTGGCTGGTCCTGCGGTTGTCGCGCCGCGAGCTTCTGGATGCCCCCATGACGGTGCTGGGCATCCGTTTCATGAAGCTGGATTTCGCCCTTTGAGCGACAACGACGCCAACCGCCCTTCCATCCACGCGCGCTTCGTCCAGGAACGGCGCGCCCTCCTGGAGGAAGGACGCGAGTTCGCCCTGGAATACCCGGAAGCGGCGCGGCTGTTGGATCCCGACCAGGTGGACGATCGCGACCCCTACGTGGAACGGCTGGTGGACGGCTTCACCTTCCTGACCGCCCGCTCGCGGGAAGCGGCGCTGGCCGAAGAGGACGGGCTGACCGGGCACCTCCTGGAACTGCTGATGGGTCCGCTGGAACAACCCCTGCCGGCCGTCACGGTGATCCAGCTGGATCCGTTCCGCATGCGCGAAGGCGAGGTGGTGGTCGAGAAGGGAACCATCCTGGTCCCCAGCGACAAGCGGACCGCCGACTGCCGGTTCTCGGCCACCGAGACCACGGTGCTGGACCACATGTTCGTGCGCGACGCGAAGGTGGAGACCGGCGACCAGGGCTCGGCCAGGCTGGATCTTTCCCTGGGCTGGAATTCGTCGCGCACCCCGGAGACCTGGCCCGACCGGATCCGCATCTTCCTGCATGGGGACGCCCCGGTGGTGTGGTCGCTGCGCTACGGCCTGACTTGTCGCCAGGCCCGCTGCGAGGTCCAGACACCCTCCGGAGGCTGGATCGCATCGAGCCAGGTGCGCTTCGAACGCCACGACGCCCCCGGATACGGCGAGGACGCCGCGGGTTCCTCGCCGTTGGCCGACGCGCGCGACTTCCTCTGCTGCGACGAACGATTCCGGTTCGTGGAGCTTCGCGGCCTGGGAACGGTCCCGGTGGCGGAGAACCCCGTCATCTCCATCCGGATCCACTTCGACGGCAGCTTCCCGCGCGGGATGTCGCGGGCGGTCTCCGCAGACAATTTCCGACTCCACTGCCTGATGTCGGTCAACCGCTACCTGGAATCCTGCCAGACCCTCTCGTGGGAGCACGACCGTTCCGAGAAGGTGCTGCGCCCCCTGGGACCGCCCACGAGGGAGGTCCTGGACGTGTCCGGGGTGGACGGCCTCACGCAATCGCATCCGGTGCGCACCATCCGCTACCGCAGATTCTCGGCCTACCGCCACGCCCAGAGCGGCCAACGCTACTTCCAGATCCACCGGCGCACCGACGTCAACGGAAAGCCGCTGGTGGGCCTCACCGTGGGGCATCCCGACCCCTCCCACCCCTTCGAGGCCGAATACCTCTCGCCCGAGGCCATCTGCTGCGACGGAAACCGTCCCAACGAAGCGGTCCCCCCCTTCGCTCCGCTTTCGGCCAATCCTCCCCTTCCCGAACGCGCCACCGCCTTCACGCTCACCCGCCCCAGCCCGCTGCACCGACCGGCGCCCCGGATATCCCCCCTCAACCGGCTCCTGGCCTTCGCCAGCGGCCATTTCCAGGGCCTTCTGGACGCGCGGCGGATGCGGGACGCCCTGCGGCAGTTCCTGTGGGATCCCGCCGAGGCCAAGCGCCTCATCGTGGACTCCCTCCAGGAGATCACCCACTCCACCGAGTACGTCACGCGGCTGGGCGTGAGCCGTCCCGTCCTGCACGTCTCCATCCGCCTGCGCGACACCACCTGCGCTCCGGACACCTGGGACCGGCTGGGCCTCCTGGACGCCTACGCATCCATCCTCCACCGCATCGCCCGCGACCAGACCCCCATCGGAGCGGGATGCCGCACCACGGTGGTGGTGGAGCCCTCGGGCGCCACCTTGGAACACGTCGACTGACCCGCACCTTTTCACGATCGGGCCGTCGAGCCCGTTCGGGGAGCATATCCACGCCATGCGAATCCTTCCACGAATCCTGATCGCCTGCGCACTGGGTTTGGCCGCCTGCGACCGCGGCACGGCGCCGCCCGACGGTTTGGTCCAAGGGGACGACGAGAGCCTCCAATGGGCCGTCGCGGGCATCCAGGACGACCTCTCCAGGCTGCGGAATCTTCCCTTCGACGCGCCGGTGATCTCGCGGTGGGTCAAGCGGGAACGGCTGATGGTTCTCCTCGATTCCATCGAGGCCGCCAACCCCGGGAAGCCGGACACGACCACCGGCCCGCACCCCACGGAAACGGAACTTTTCGTCGCGCTCGACCTGATGGACGCCGCGAAATCGGCCGAGGAGGAACAGCGGAAATTCGACGGCGACAACATCGGCGGATTCTACGTGACAGGCACGGGCAAATTCTGGCTGGTGGAGGACCCCGACCAGCCGGAGGAGGTCTCGTACACCCTGATCGCCCACGAACTGGCACACGCCCTGCAGAACCTGAACTTCTGGGACACCCTTCGCAGAGGCGCCGGATACGACGAGCACCTCGCCCTCCAGCATCTGGTGGAAGGCGAGGCCGAATACCTGGGGGACCTGTGGTCGCTGCGTCCGAGCACCATCGAGGCCTTCGAGGCCAAGTACCGTCCCATCACCCTGGACTTCATCCTGGATGCGGCCAGAAACGACCATCCGACCACGCCCCTGGCGCTCACCCTTCCCATCTACAGCCACTACTGGGTGGGCGAATGGTCCATCCACGACCAGCGCAAGGCGTTGGGTTGGTCTTCGATCGACGAGCTCCACCGCAACGCCCCGCGTTCCACCAAGCGGATGCTCCATCCGTTCGCCGGAGCGGACGCGTTGACCATCGCGGAATGGCCGGAGGATGTCTTCAGGAACCGCCCCGGCCTGGTCCCCCTGGGGTCCGATCGCCTGGGCGAAGTGTACCTGGCCGCCATGCTGCATTGGCGGGCACCTTCCCTGGCCTGGAGGTCGTCTTCCTGGAAGGGAGACAGATTCTGGCTCTGGCGCGCGGGGGATTCCCTCCACCACATCGCGGCAGGTCGCATCCGCTTCGAGACCGCCGCCGATGCCACTCAATTCCTGTCCAAATGGGCGGCCGGACGGGGCCTCGTGGCCAAAATCGACGGGGAGTTCGACAGCCTGGAGGCTCCCCGCGGGGACACCGGCCGCGTCCGCGCGGTACGGCGCGGCGGGGATGTGTCGCTCATGTACGGATCCCATCCCGACCGGTGGCCCGCGTATGTGGCCGACTCCATCTGGTCCGAACTGGCGGATGCCCGTCCCACGAGCCTTTCGGCGGCGCGCCGGGCTCCCTCCGTCGCGGATCCATCGAAGGCATCCTTCCCCCCGTTCCCCAGCAAACCGGTGCACATCTGGAAGGAGTACCTCCGATCGCGCCCCTGACCCGCCTCCTTCCAGCCTAGGCGCCGACCGTTGGCCATGCTCCCTCTTCAACCTCTGGTCCTGGTCGCCTGCGCTTCGGTCCACGCCCTGCCGCTGGATTCGTTGTTCGCTTCGCCCCAGGCGGTGGAGCCGGGCATCTCCACGCGCAGCGAGACGGAGAACGACCGGATCACCTTGGGTGCCAAGGCGATGTTCCGGGACTTCGGCGACTCCACCCTCGTGGTGTGGGACACCGTCCAATTGCGACAGGATCCGACCACCGACGCCTCGGGGGAGCAAACCCTCCACGCGCTCTGGTCCAGCGGACGGATCGACGCCTCCGGAAAGTTCCTGGGCCGCGCGGGAGGACTCGGTGCCGCATCACCAGCAGCCGGCGAAAACGCCTGGCTGATCCAGGGCCTGGGTCGCTGGCGCTGGGAGCGACCCCAGCTGGACGCCTCGCTGATCGGCGGACTGCTCGCCGAATCGCAGGATCCCGGCTCGCTCACCCAGCCCCTGGAGCCCGGCGAGACGGCAGGCTCGGGCGGGACCAACGTCCAAGGCGGACTGGAAGCCTCCTGGCACGGCACCTCGGATCTGGCTCCCTTCGCGGAGGGATTCTGGATCCAGGACCTTCTCCCGTCGCGTCTGCGGTGGTCCAGGGCGGGACTGGCCACGGGCGCCAAGACGTCGGTTTCCGGCGACGGATCCGACACGTTGCGATTGCACCTGGGCTGGGACACCCTGCGGCTGCGTTCCAGCCGACTTTCGGCGAACCTGGGCGAGGGAAACGCCAAAGCCCAGGCCGACTGGAGCCTCCGCGCGGGCCGCCACTCCTGGCTCCTGGAAGGCGCCTTGGAACGCTCCATCCGCAACGACGCGACGTGTCGTTCACCAGGCCTGGAACGCCGCTCCTCCCTGGGGGCCGTCTCGCTGTGGAGCCCCCTGGGACGGGGAGCCTCACACGCGCGTCGTCTGGAACTGGATCTGGAGACGCGCAGCTGGTGGACCTCGCCCTTGGCCGGATCTCCCGACCTCTGGGCCGGGGAGGACCGGAAGAACGACGACGAGACGCGGACCCTGCGTCTCTCGGACACCCTCGCGTGGGTGTCACCGGACACTTCCTGGACGATTTCCGGCATCCTCCAGCAGTCGCTCGCCGAGGTCCGCCATCCGCAGAACGAGTCTCCCCTCTCCACCGATCGGCCGGACGAGGACCTTTCCGTGCGGATGTTCACCCTTTCCGTCCGATCGGCCCGATTCGCGCCGTCCGACCGCCCCTTGGCCGGATGGACCACCATCTTCCAGGAAGACGTGTTCCCGCGCGCGAGCCAATCGATCCGCACCTCCAGACGCCGGGAGAACCGGCTTTGGGGAGATGTCGCCCTTCCGATCCACGAGGTGATCCGCCCCCTGGCGGGTGCCTGGGCTCGGGAACAGCGCAACACCTGGCGCTTCGATTCCTCGCGCGCGGCGGGATTGCTGGACGCGGGCTGGTCGGTCGGGTTGGAAGCCGGCCCGCAAGCATCTCCTTGGGTGGCTGTGCGCTTCAGCGACGGCACCACCAAGACCGGCGCGATCCTGCCCGAAGGCTTCGCTCCCGACCGGGTGCAGGAGGATTGGATCGTCTCCCTGACCGGCGAGATTCCCGTGTGGGAGTCCCTGGTCGCCCACCCCTGGGGACGTTGGCAATTGGAACGGACGCGCAGCTGGGACGGATCGGCGTGGATGGCACCGGACCGGTCCACCAGTTCCCGTGCGGGTTCGGACGCCGAGTGGAACTCCGAATCGCTTTCGATCTCGCTGGGAGCGGGGCACCAATGGAACCAACCCGGGATGGATTCGTGGATCGCGCACGGGGAGGCAAGATGGATCTTCTGAAGTTCGCCGCCCTCGGCCTGATGGCTGCGCTGTGGGGATGCATGGATCCCTTCGCTCCTTCCACCCCCGAGAACCCCAGTTCCGGGGCCACCGTCTTGGCCACCACCGCGCAGCAGGTGCCCCAGCGGGTCGGGGAAGCCCTGGAGCAGAAGAACCCCGACCTGCTCGGAAACATCCTGGGCGATGCCACGGTCCTCTCCGCGCCCACGCTTCCCGACCAGGACCAGGTGGGGCTGCGCGTGTGCGTCCAGCGCCTCGCCTCCATCGATCCGGGCAGTCGGCTGACGTGGTGGAATTCCACGCCGACCACCACATCGTCGGGCGCCTCCACCTCCGACACCATCGAGATCTCCATGGACTACCGCCTGGCGAGGCAGAGCGCGGACCGCACGCGCCTGGACACCCTGGCCATCCAGTCCGGATCCAAATGGACCGTCCGACGGGTCAACCCTTCCGAATGGCGCCTCCTGCGCTGGCAGGACGCATCCGCGTCCTCCTCCTTCCTGAAGCTCTGCGGGAGCCCGCGATGAGACGATCCCTGTCACTGCTGTCGCTGGCCCTGGCGGGCTGTCTGTTCACCTCCGAGGAAGTGGAGCCACGCAAGGCGGCCCTTCGGGTGGCCGACTCCCCCGAGGCGTTCTTCGAGCTCTTCCGCCTGGCCTACGAAACCCGCTCGGCG